>Ga0209515_10000098_pt1 | contig 156287 bp, 155 predicted proteins | sample Subgroupgradi54m_FD_187454 | JGI IMG/M metagenome (GOLD analysis project Ga0209515, IMG submission 187454) | Subsurface groundwater microbial communities from S. Glens Falls, New York, USA - GMW60B uncontaminated upgradient, 5.4 m (SPAdes)... ... | reverse complement strand
GGTCCCCCGGCCGGGGGCGTAGTAGTCTGAAGCAGCCGGCGGGGGACCGACGCAGTCCAGCTACGACAGCAATGAGGATCTCATCACTCGCACCGACGGCAACAATCGCAACTGGGCGATGACCTACAATACGAGCCGCCAGGTGATCACTGCTACGGACCCATTGGGGAATCGCGTGCGGTTTGAGTACGACCCTGGCGGGTACCGTACACGCAGCATCGACGCCAAAGGTCAGGCGAGTGCGTCCAGCTACGACTCCCGGGGACGCCTCACGGCGATCACGGACGCCCTCACCCAGATCACACGGTATGAGTACGACGCAGTCTCCAACCTCACGCGGGTCGTGAACGTGCGTAGCGCGGCGACCACCTTCGCCTACGACCAAGCAAATCGCATGACTCGGGTCACCGACGCCCTCAACCAGAGTACAAGCTATGGGTATGATCCCGCTGGCAACCGCACCTCATCAACCGATCGCAAGGGGCAGGCTTTTGCCTACACCTACGACCAAGCAAACCGGCTAACTCAAGTCAACGTCGGGACGACGGCTGTAGGATACACATACGACGCTGACGGGAACCGCCTGACGATGGCGGACGGGACAGGGACGACCACCTACGCCTATGACAACCTGGACCGACGCACGCAACGACCTACCCGGACGCCAAGACTGTCCAGGCTGGGTACGATGCGGCGGGGAACCGGACCACCTTCATCAACCCTGGGGCCGTCGCCACGCAGGCGACCTACGATGCTGCCAACCGCCTCATCCAGCTCACCCAGGGCGCGCTCTCGTGGACCTTCGCCTATGATGGTGCAGGGAATCGCACCCTGCTCAGCCAGCCCAACGGAACGAGCACCACCTACAGCTACCAGCCGAACAACTGGCTGTCCTCAATCGCCCATCAGGGTCCCGCCGGGCCCATCCAGAACGTCTCCTACACCTACGACCCCAACGGGAACCGCCTCACCCAGGCCGACAGCACTGGGACATCGAGCTTTACCTACGACGCCTTGAACCGCCTCACCCAGGCGGTCTACCCCGGCACCTGGGGGGCGTGGAGCTGGACCTACGATCCAGTTGGCAACCGGACCCAACAGGTCGCCCCTACCGGCGTGACGACCTATACCTACGACGTGAATAACCGGCTCAATTCGGCTGGAACTTCCAACTACACCTATGACTCGAACGGGAACCTGACAGGCGTCTCAACGGGGCAGACGTTCACCTACGACGTGTTCAACCAGATGACTCAGGCCATGGGGCCTGGGGGAACCGCCACCTATGCGTACAACGGGGCGGGGCTGAAGACCCAGCGCAACGGACCGGATGGTATCACGCGCTACTACTACGATGGCATCAGGTCGGTCTGGGAGACTGACGGCGCTGGCGCCGTCACCGCGCAGCTAGACTGGGACATCTTCGGGAACCTGCTCGACCGCCAAGACACGACTGGTCGGCGCTACTACCACCCTGATGGGTTGGGCAGCACGGTCGCGCTCACCAATGAGAGTGGCGTGGTTTCAGCGTCGATGCTCTACGATGCGTGGGGTAATCTTCGGGCGGCTGGCGGGACTGCTCCCGGTAAGTACCAGTTCACAGGTGCGGAACTGGATTCCACAACTGGCCTTTACCATATGGGGGCGCGGTTCTATGATCCGACGGTCGGGCGGTGGTTAAGTGAGGATCCAGTACAGAACCAATCCTTCAATCCTCTGTCGCTGAACTTCTACGCGTACGTGCTGGGTAATCCAACGCGCTTGACGGATCCAACTGGCCTCGACGCACTCGATCCAGGAATCGGTGGCGGCCCGACCATGATAGAGCAAGTAATGAAGTGGATGGAGAGAGGTGAAGAGTATGCGAAAGATCAGTTGCACCGGCTCTACGATGCCATGGCTTATGTGTACGAGCAGAACGCGTTAGCCACACAAAAGATGAATACTCTCTTGGTATTGTCCCTTGCTATGCAAGCCTTCATCTACAAGGGCATGGAATATGGATCGCCCGGGATGCCTGCGCCAGGAAGTCCATTGGGTCAACTCGTAACTGATGTCGGGCAGAGTCCCGGTGGATGGCGCATCATCGGGACTTCTACTGAGGGAGCTACCGGTGCAAGATATGTGGGTGGGACAAGTACGAGGCTAATCTTCATGCGCTTGAGAGACGGAGCGAGTTTCGGCTATCATATGATCGCGAAGGAAGGTCAGATCTTGCACCAACACTTTGTTGGTGGAAGCGCTGTTGAGATATGGGAATGGTTCTTCAAGTAGAAGATGACGAATAATGGACATGTGGGTACTGGATCACGTGATATTCAGTGTTCTCCAGCTCGATTCCTTGCAATTCGATAATCTTGTTGAGCTGGTGAACTGGGATAAAGACCCTGCACGGCAATGGTTCGGGCTGGAAGACATCGATGATCAACAGGTGCTCTTCACGCTGAAGCGAATGCTTGCGGCCGGCCTCATCACGTGCCACGAAGAGGATGCGACTTTAGGTAGACCCCCGATAGAATCACCGAAACCAGCTCACATGAAGGAGTATTGGTATGCTCTTACCCCCGCAGGGGAGAAAATCGTGGACCCGCAAGCTCCATGGTACAATCACGTGGGCGTCTGGACATTTCCATCGACCGATAGCAAGCTCGCGCTGAATGTTGACGACTTCCGCAAGAATCTACACAAGTGGATGTATGCACCTCAACCTGGTGTCCCAGCTTCTGCCCGGGGTCTAAGAGGTTGGATAGGCTATTCGGCGTTGCTTAAGAGCGAGAATGATGGGAACATAGCTGTCCATATTTTCGAGCGTTTGAATGTAAGGAGGCGCGAATTCCTGCAGGGCCACTTTCGGCCGGTGGCAAATAGCCGAGGAGTTTCCCCGGAGGTATCGGTACCCATGGAAGGAGTAGCTCTGACGAATACGGATCTCATGGTCCTCGATGTGCTTCAAGACGACACCGAGTGTGTACCGCTCATCGTCGACATTTTGAATCACGCCGCTTCGCCCTATAAGAAGTGGCACTTCGGACAAGCCTTTTCAACCGAGGAGGTAAGTGCAATCCTCGCCAGGCTGGTTGAAGGAGGGTATGTTGTTGCCTATCATGAGGTGGAAGAGCCGACGCTGCGGCTTGTTCCTCTTGGCCACCCGAGTGTGTCGGAAACCTCTGCCCTCTGGTTCGGTTTGACCGACGCCGGGATAAAGAGGGCTTCGCAGCCTTGGCCATGGGAAGATTGAATGTACGGTGATAGCAGGGCAAAATCAACCGAGCCGTTGGCCATATGAACCGCGACAAGGAGAAGAACCGAGGCCGAATGTGGATCCCGTCACCTGGGACCCCTTTTGGTGATATCGTTCAGCGGTTTGAAGCAGATCCGGGACAATGGACCTTCGAAGGCTCATCGCTATCACAGGTGAAGAGCCGGTTTCTCAAGGGGAGTCTACTCGTGCGTACGCTCTTTCGAGATGAACGACGAGAGCTCGTCCTTGTGCAGCGGATTGCTGTCGACCCGCATCGGCTAGATTCGGTTTACACGTGGGGCCACTTTCGGCCCCCAATGGAAGGCGAAGAATTCCAACCTGGGACGATACGGCGAGGGGCTTTCCAGCTACCTTGATTTGAGTCTCGGGGTCTTCGCAACACTGTTAGGGTTTGATCTCCCCCACAACCAACCCGCGGCTGAGAACCCGCACACTGGCCACGCGTCTCTCACGGGGTTGCCCGCCTTCCGCGCCGCCCCGCAGCCGGATCCGCCCGCCCAGGCGAGGAGAGAAAGAGATGAGGAGACTACTCCTGACAGCGACGCTCATGGTTGTTACGTTCGTCTACACGGTAGTTACTGCTTGGTCCGCTGGTCGAACCCTCACAACGGAAGCGCCCATCAGCGGATGGGGAATTTCGGTGTCGCAAGAGAAGTTGGAAAGCCATCCGTTAGTTCTATTCATTGGCCCGTTCGCAACAAGAGCCTCCTGCGAGACGTGGCTTGCCGCTTTTCAGAAGACGGAGCTGCAAGTCGGTGTTGCGATTGGGCTTCGCGGGAGCCCTACGTCCCCACTTATCTACAGGGGCGCTCGGATCGGCAATTTACACTGCTATGAGATGAAAGATATTTTCTAGAGGTGTAACCATGAGCCTCGCTGGGAGGTTTATTCGTCTTCAACTACATCCGGCGGCACCTGAAGAAGGGCGACGCCCTCAGGGCACGGAGGTACGGCCATGAAGACGATTTTTGCAGTGGTGATGCTGGTCGGGCTCCTGGCCTCGACCGTTCACGCACAGTCAGTAGATGCGCGAGGATGCCCTCCCACATGGGATGTAGGGAGGAGCGAATGGCGATGGATGACGGACGCCGAGTGTACTGCCTACCTCAAGTCCATGGGGAAGGGCCCTGCCCCTGCACCTGTTGAACGATGGTTCGCAGTCGCTGAGTTCACGGATGGTACCCTCGTCAGAGTCTACACGGGGCAAGTCTTCCCCAATCAGATTGCATGCCGCAATGCGCTGAACATCTTAGACTGGTGGAGGCTAAAGGTGCAGTCGGAAGTCTCGAGACCTAACTACCTCCCGACTATCCTGCTTTGGTGTCGGAAGGGCGACTAAGTCGTGGGGAGGACAAGCGTGCCCGCCTCCCGCTGGCCCACCATCTGCAGGGCCCAGGCGTCGGCCTCCTTGCGGCTGCCGAACGTCTTGGCCTTCTGCACGCGCTTGCCGCCCATCACGCCGACGGTGACCCGCGCCAGCCACCGACAGGGGGCCAGTTCTCTGACTTGCCACTTCGGACGCTGCCTCATCGCCTCGCCTCCTTCGTCGTCCTCGCTCTTACGCCAGGCTACCTTTGCCTCGCGCCCTGGCGCCGATACCCTCACTGGGCATCGGGATCGCCGACCTTTTGCCGTCGCTTCACTAGGTCCGGTAGCGCCTCCTCAGGGATGCGGACAAGGCGCCCGATCCTCGCTGACGGCAGCTCGCCCCGGTCCACCATGCGGTAGACCGACCACTTCGAGACCCTGAGCCGATCCGCAACCTCTTCCGGCGTGAGATACTGCACCCCACTCATCCTCCCGGCGGGACCGCGCCCAAAAAGAAAAGCGCGACCGCTCAATTTCTACGGTCGCGCCACTAGGCACGAACTCTGGTGGGGATCGCAGCGGATTTTTAGGAACCGCGACCGCGATCCTTCTGCCGTAGGTCTCTTAAAGCTGCCCCCGTACTTATGGCCCTCTGCAGGACCGCCCCGCCCAGCCGCTGTTCTCCGTCGGGCCGGGTGACGTTCCCCGGCTGCTTCACGGCAGTTTCCGGAACGGGGCACGGAAGCGCCGCAGTAAATGTAGCACGTCGGCTCCTTCCCCGTCAAACTCTGCTCGTTGCCGCAACAAGAATGGACTCGTGCAATTTCGTGCAATCGAGGCGACATGCGGGTTCGTATGCCAGGAAGGAGAACGTGCGAATTGTGTTGATGGACGAGGGGTTTGCGATGGTCGGGCCGGCCGGACTTGAACCGGCGGCCTCCTGAACCCCATTCAGGCGCGCTACCAAGCTGCGCTACGGCCCGACTTCGTCGCCATTATAGCACGCCACTTTGCAGGGCCGTTGAGGAGGGTCGCGAAGGAGGTGGACCGCGGATAATCAGCGTCATCGGCTACACTGGTGTGGACCTGCGTTCTTCTCCTATCAAGACCCCGGCGCGTAGAGAAAGGGAGGGCTGATGATGGAGGGATTCGAGTATGAGAGAGTGCACAACCATTTGCGCATGCTCGAGCGACGACTGCGGATGGTCGTGTCCGCGTGGATCGTCAGCGTGGTCGCCCTCGTCGTCTTGAGCGTCTGGGTCCAACAGGCGATCTCGCAACCGTCCATCCTTCGAGGTCGGCGGCTCGAAATTGCCGATGAGGCCGGGCAAACGCTGATCTCCCTTGATGCTGTCGGGAAGCGCCCAAGCTTGTGGTTCTTCGACATGACAGGGAAACGGCGGATGGGCCTGACCGTGGTCCCCCCGGGGGTCCCCGTGTTCTGGCTGCTCGATCCGGAGGAACGGAAGCGCATTGAGCTCAGTGTTCTCCCTGACGGGGCTGGGGCGCTCGTAATCTCGGATGGACCAGGCCGGAACCGCCTCTGGCTCAACCTGGACACGCGGGGAACCCCAAGTCTCTCGCTGTCGGACCCTCTCGGCCGTCCCAGAATTCTCCTCAAGGTGCTCGACAACGGAGCACCGGGGTTGTGGTTGTTCGATACCACAGGGAAGATCAGGTTCGCTGCACCGTGACGAAACGAGAACTGTCTTCGCCAAGCGCGCTGCGCGGTGGAGACCGAGAGCGAGGCTTAGTTCCGAGCAACGGCAGCGAGTTTTTCGAGCTGCCTGCCCGCAGCATTCCAGGGGTCTGACTCTTCGGGCGTCCAGGTGGCAATGCCGATGTCGCAAGTGAGCCAGATCGTGTCGTCGCCACCCTTCGGTCGATGAGCGAAGGAGACGTTGATACGTTTTGTCACGGCCCGTGCGTCATCTTCCCACGTCTCCGGAAGGATCAGCACAAACCTGTCCCCATTCATTCGACCGGTGTAATCACATCCGCGGAGGTTCGACTGGAGCCACTGGGCAAGGGCAACCCATAACTCATCGAGCGATACCTGGGTCCGCTGAAGTGTTCCGTTGAGATCATGAATCGCGACCACCGCGACCGAGAACGGAACCCCGGTGCGCTCCGCCCGGCGGAGCTCCGCCTGGTAGATCTCCTGGATGAAATCCAGGGTATAGGTATCCGTCAGCGGGTCGCGAATGGTCCGATCGGCAATCCGCCGAAGGGCCAGCCGGCGCACCCCAACCAGAACGGCGACCAGAGCGATGAGCGCCGCCCCCAACAGAATCGTGATCCATGCTGTCGTTGACATATGCTCCTTATCCTAGTGTACCCTGAGGGTCTCACCTAAAGTCGCGGGCCTCTCGGGCGTCCCCGCGGCTCCCCGAATGCACCGAGTTCGCGGAGGGCCATCGTTTCCAGGGTCCTCTCCGTCCGGGCGACTAGGACCTCCTCTGCGCGCGTTCGCGAATCCTGGCAACCAGCCGAATCGGGGTGCCTTCAAAATCGAACGCTGCTCGCAAGCGTCGCTCAAGGTAGCGACGGTACGCGGGAGACAAAAGGGTGGGGTCGTTGACAAATAACACGAACGTAGGGGGTTTCGTCTGGGCCTGCGTCCCATAGAAGATCTTGAGCTGCCGCCCGGCCCGGTCCGCTGGAGCTTGGTGAGCGCGTTCCGCGTCCTCCACAAACCGATTGACAGGACCGGTCCCGATGCGACGCTCGTGCGCTGCCGCCACCCGGGCCACATGACCCAGTAACGTACTAATGCCCCACCCTCGGGTGGCTGAGACCGGCACGATTGGAGCGTAGGCGACAAACCGCATTGGCCCACGCACGGCGGCCAGCGCGTCCGGATGGAGCTCGGGTTCCGCGCTGAGCTGGTCCACCTTGTTCACCACCAGCACCAGCGCTCGCCCCTGTTCCTGCGTGTAGCGGGCGATCTCCTGGTCCTGCTCGGCGACCGACTGCGTGGCGTCCAACACTAGCCCGACGACGTCCGCGCGGTCGATCGACCGAAGAGACCGGTTGGCACTGTAGCGTTCAACGGCTTGGTCGATCCGTGCCTTCCGGCGAAGCCCGGCCGTGTCGATGAGCACAAACCGGTGACCGTCCCGCGTCAGCGGGATGTCCACCGCATCGCGCGTGGTCCCAGGAACTGGGTCAACGACAACCCGGTCGTCCCCAAGGATCGCATTGATGAGCGAGGATTTGCCGACGTTCGGCCGTCCAACGATCGCCAGTAGAGTCGCGGGAGAGACGTCTGGGTCGGGCGTCTCAGCAGGCAGGAGCGGCGCGATCGCATCGATGAGTTCGGGAATGCCCAAACCGTGCTGCGCGGAGACGGCGATCGGCTCTCCAAGCCCCAGTTCATAGAAGTCGGCGATGCCGCCGCGGTCGGGCACATCAACCTTATTCGCCACTACGAGAACCGGCCGATGGGTTTCACGAAGGTATTGGGCGAGATCCCGGTCCTCGGGCAAGAGCCCGGCGCGGGCATCGACGACAAGAAGGACAAGATCCGCGTCTTCAACCGCCCGGGACATCTGCTGTCCCACCTGCCGCTGCAGCGAGCCACCAGCTGAGACGACAAACCCGCCCGTGTCGACAACGTCAAACGTGCGATCGGCCCATGTGACGGTCGCGTAGAGCCGATCTCGAGTGAGGCCGGGTAGCGCTTCCACAATGGCGACTCGGCGTTCAATGAGGCGGTTGAACAACGAAGACTTGCCGACGTTCGGGCGCCCGACGATCGCGACGACTGGATGACGCATGGCAGGCAGGACCGGCGGTCGCATTGCCGCCGTTCACGGCTCCGTGTGGCATGTTCGCTGAGTGCTATTGAGCACGCTAGACCAGGAGATCCCCGACCGCGTCAGGCTGAGCGGCGGCTCCGATCTCCCCCAAGCGGTGGAGGACTTCGGCGATGATCCATTCAGGGGTGCTCGCGCCCGACATCACGCCCACAGTCCCCACTCCAGCGAACCATGTCGGGTCCAGTTCGTCGGGAACCTCGATGTGGTAGGTGGGAAGATGATGCCCGGCGCCGATTTCAGCGAGTCGGGTCGTATTCGCGCTGTGATGGCCCCCGACCACGACGAGCGCGTCGACCTCGTGCACGAGTTTCTCAGCTTCTTCCTGTCGGACCGTGATGGCGGGACACAGGGTGTTGACCACCCGCAGTTCCTTCGTCCGAAGGGCCAAATCGCCGACGACCTGCCGGAAGTTCTCCTGCGACTGTGTCGTTTGCGACATCACGCCGATCTTGCCCCTGAGTTTCACTTGCCGTGCTTCGTCTCGGTCATGCACGATGGTGACCTTGTCGCCCAAAGCTTCCCGAAGGGTCACCATTTCCGGGTGGCCATGGTCACCGACGACGATGAGCTGATACCCTTCGGCCACCAGTTTGAAAGCAAGGGAGTGTGCGCGGATCACCACGGGACAGGTAGCATCGACGACCCGCATCCCTTTCGCGGTGGCGGCGTCGAGGACGGCTCGCTCCACGCCGTAGGCCGACACCACGAATGCCTCGCCGGCGAGATCCGCGACCGTGGAGGTAACCTGGACCCCGGCGTCTTCCAGTTTGGCGACTACCTGCGGGTTATGGATTAGGGGACCCCATGTGGCAACTGACCCCTCGGCCGTCTCAGCAGTCGTTCGCGCCATGTCGACGGCCCGCTTGACGCCACCACAGAAGCCCATATGTTTCGCAACGATGACTTCCACGATCTTAGAATACATCCCCCCAGAAGCGTGTCAAGCTACCGCACCAGGAGTGCTCTATGCGGGCGCCGTAATGGGAGATGGCATGTCGCGCTTGACTGGGAGGCCCGCGATCACTCGCCATCAACGACCATTTGTGATCCTCAACCCCGTCGCCGGCCGAGGTCGGGTCCTACGGGTCTGGCCTACGATCCGACCGTTGCTCCGCGCGGACGGGCTGGACTGGGAGGAGGTGGTCGCAGAACGACCGATGCACGCGTGGGCGTTGGCGCAAGAGGCGGCGGCTCGCGGACACGACCCGATCATCTCGGTCGGGGGAGATGGGACAACGCACGAGGTCGTCAACGGCATCCTACGAGGCCGCCCTGAGCATCCGCCAGCGCTTGGGGTCGTCCCGCTGGGCACGGCGAATGATTTTGCTCGCGCAATTGCCATGCCCCATGATCCGCGCGCGATCGCAGAGGTTGTGCTCCGCGGGACGGTTAGACGCATCGACCTCGGGCGAGTTAACGATCGGTACTTCGTCACGATTTCGGGCGTCGGATTCGATGCGGAGGTCGCGGCGCTCGTCAACCGTTGGCCCCGGTGGGTCCGGGGCTCGTCGCTCTACCTCGCCGGGATCTTGAAGACGCTCGGGACATTCCGGCCTGTCGAGGCGCACCTCACCATTGACGGCAGCGAGCAGACGCAGCGGATCCTGCTGCTTGCGGCGGGCAACTCCAGCTGGTACGGCGGAGGCATGTACATGTGCCCGCATGCGCGCATCGACGACGGAGAGCTGGCAATCGTGTTCGCGAAAGACCTCACCACGCTTGAGACCCTTATGGTCCTCCCCAGAGTCTTCTCCGGAACCCATCTCTCCCATCCGAAGGTGGTCCATATGAACGCGCGCCACGTCCAGGTGACTAGCGCGACCCCGATCGCGATCCATGCTGATGGAGAGAGCGTCGGGCAGGTCCCTGCTACCTTTCAGATCGTCCCAAGTGCCCTGGAGGTCCTGGTTCCCCCGGCCAGGTAAATCGTCCCCAGCTCCTTCTTGAATCCCCGCCCCGAGATTCGCGCTTCCTCCAAGACTCTTGCACTCTACCGTGCGGAGGTCGCCGCTCTCGGGTTCTCGTTCCATGTCCCTCCCTGATCCGGGGGGAGTAGCTTTCCAATCTCCCCCATGATCCGGTGACCCCACGCCTCGAGGGTCTGGTGATCCAGCCGCCCTTCGACTCTGGGGACCGCCAGGGGCGGCCCGAAGCGAATCCTGACTGGGACGAACTTGGGCCATCGGGTTCCCTTGGGCAAGACCCGGTGGGTGCCGACAATCGCGACTGGCAGGACGGGTACCCCCATGCGCAGGGCAATGAGAGCCACTCCGGGTTCGGGGGCTTGGAGCCGCCCATCGGGACTTCGCGTCCCTTCCGGGAACATCACGAGGACGCCGCCGCGCTCGAGGATTCCGAAGGCGAGCCGGAGCGCTTTCCGATCCGGCTCGCCCCGGCGCACGGGAAACGTCCCCACGGAGGCCACCCACGGACCGATCACGGGGACCTCAAGCAACTCTGCTTTGGCCATATAGGCTGCGCGTCGACGGAGGCTGATACCGGCGAGGATCGGGTCAATCGCGCTCACATGATTAACCGCTGCGACGAATGGGCCAGTCTGGGGCTCGTTCTCTCGCCCCTCAATTCTCAGGCGGAAGGCGACCCGGCACAACGCCCGGAGTGATTCTTTCCACAGGCCGTACCAGAGGGCTGCGGCGACGTGGCCAAGCCGTTGACGAGGAGAGCCGCCCGGCGACCTGACGGTCATGGCGTTGGTCACTTGCGTTCCCGCAACAAAGTGAGAATCTGCTCAACGATGGCCTCAACGGATCGGCGGGTTGTATCGATCACGATGGCGTCGGGAGCGGGCCGTAGCGGAGAATGCCCCCGTGTTACATCGCGGCGATCCCGTTCGGCCTCAGCCTGCGCGAGCGCCTCGAGGGCAACAGCGGTCCCCTTCGCGCGAAGTTCCTCGTAACGGCGCCTGACGCGAACCTCCGGCGTTGCGTCCAAGTAGATCTTCAAGGTCGCGTTCGGGAAGACCACCGTGCCGATGTCACGGCCCTCCATCACCACGCCGCCGCGGGCTCCGAGATCTCGTTGGAGGCGAACCATCGCCTCGCGCACCGCAGGATAGGTGCTCACGACGGACGCCGCATCGCTGATCTCCGGGGTGCGGATCGCTTCCGTCACATCGACCCCGTTGACTCTCACCCGTTGCCCCTCCGGTGTGGGGAGGAATTCGAGCCGCAACGTCTGCGCCAGAGCCGCGACAGCCCCTTCATTCTGGATATCGATCCCCTGCTGGTGTTCCGCCCAGGCCACTGATCGGTACATTGCTCCGGTGTCAACGTATTGAAACCCCAAGCGGCGCGCGAGCAATTGCGCGACGGTACTTTTCCCCGCAGCCATCGGCCCATCGATCGCAATGACCGGAAGGACCTCGACTCGCTCTCCAGGCACGGGCACGTGATCCCCTATTCTCGGCATCATTCCTCCACTCCTCGGGAGCGGTCGCCGGCGCGGCTCACCGTCCACCAGCGTGCTCAGGGGTCGCGTCCCCCAAGCCAAGCACTACAGGAACCCGCCGGGCCAACTGGAAGATACTTCCCAATGTGCGCACACGCCCATCCAGGTAGCATGTCGAGCGAGGAATTTCCCACCCCCGCACTTGCCGAGTGGGTCGCCCTATGGTTGCGGACCAGGGCACTGACCTACGACTTGCTTCGGAGCCTGCCCTATTCGGTGATGAACTTCTCGCCGCACCCTGGTTTTGGGACACTGATTCGCCAGATACGCCATGTGGCGGATATCCAGGCCTGCTATCTTGCCGCAATCGAGACCGGGAAAATGGAGTTCTCCTCGGAGCCCAGACACCGCGCCCTTGAACAGGTCAAAGAGCACGTGGAAGCCTACCTGCAGAGCCTGGACACCCAGCTGCTTGCCGTGCTCCGGGCATTGCCCCACCCCATCCGCGCTCGTCCCATTGCATGGGGAGTCGATCAGCTCACTCTCCTCCAACATCTCACGGGGCTCCTCCAGCACGAGACGCTCCATCACGGGATGTGGGTCTTCTACGCGAGGATTGCGGACCTGACGCTCCCTGCCAGCTGGCAGCAGAGTTGGGGCCTTCGTTAGCCCATCGCCTATGGCCCGCATCTCTTGGGAGCACTTTGAACAGGTCGAATTGCGCGTCGGTGCGATCGTCGCGGTCGACGACTTCCCTCACGCTCGCAAGCCGTCCTACCGGCTGACCATTGACTTTGGCCCCTACGGTCGCAAACTTTCGTCCGCCGCGATCCGGCCCTTCTACTCGAAAGAGGACCTCCTCGGCCGTCAGGTAATCTGTGTCACGAACTTCCCGCCCAAGCAAATTGCCGACTTCGTCTCCGAAGTGCTCACCCTCGGCGTCATGGAACATGGGGGTCGCATCGTGCTCCTACAACCCGACAAGTCCGCCGAGGTCGGCGGGCGCATTGGGTAGGATGGACAGATGCTGGGTGGTCGTCGCGGTCCGCGCATGAAGAGCGCGCAGCTTGCCGTTCCGTCAGGGATCTCGTCTACCCGCAGATGTTCGGGTGCGCGACTCGATCCGGGCGACGTCAGCGAGAATGCGCTGTGCCTGAGCGACGATCGGGGCGTCAATCATCCGACCATTGAGAACGATGGCCCCGCGTGGCGCGGCGCGGTAGGCCTCGAGGATCTCACGCGCCCACGCCACCTGGGCCGGATCTGGTGCGAAGGCGGCATTCACCGGGTCCAGTTGCCCCGGATGGATGACCTGCTTCCCCCCATAGCCAAGAGCCTTGCCCTCTGCGCACTCACGTGCAAGTCCTTGGGGGTCCTGGATGGTGGTGAACACCTGATCGATCGCCTCGCAGCCTGTGGCGTGCGCGACCAGCGCGGTCTGCGCTCGCGGATAGTGGACCCCTACTCCACTTGCGGTCCGCACGAGCCCCATCTCCGCCGCCAAGTCTTCGGCCCCAAATACCAACGCGGCCACACGCGCTGACGCCTCGACGAGGTCTTCTGCGTGTAGGACGGCGGGTGGCGTCTCAATGAGCAGGGCCAGGGCCAGCTGCCCTAAGGGGATCCCCCGAGCGCGTTCAAGCGTCGCGAGCAGGCGGTCGACCAGCGCCACTTCCCCGGGTGTCCGGACCTTGGGGAGCACGATCCCGTCCAATCGCGGGTGCACCGTTGCAAGGAGATCGTCCTCCAGCATTCCAGTCGCGACACCATTGGGACGCACAAAGATGGGTAACCCCGAGGGGAACCCATCCGCCAGCGTCTCGGGGACGCGCTGTCGCGCTACGGCCTTGTCCTTGGCGGCGACGCCGTCTTCGAGATCCAAGATGAGGGCATCTGCGGGGAGTTCTCGTGCCTTGCGGAGCATCCGCTCCTGGTCGCCAGGAACGAACAGCATCGATCGAAGAACCCACTGGCGCCGACGCGGCGCTACAACCATTGCGCAAACGCTTTCGACACCCACGAGAACACGCGCGTCCACATCGAGACGGTCGGCACGGGATCTTGCGCTACCAGCCAAGCCCAGGCGACCTCCTCACCATCGCTCGTGTAGACGACCCGCCCGACCACGGCTCCCTGCGGGAGCGGGGCGATGTCCTTCGTAAGCACGACTTCGTGGACGATGGCTGCCCCCAGATGCGTTACCGCAAACACGTTGTGGGGGACGATCGCGACGAGCGGCTCCCGCCCGTTAGCGACCGGCATCGTCGCCATCACTTCCCCGGCTTCCGTCACCTTCGCGAGCGTGAAATTGGTAAACCCATAATCCAATAACGCCACGGCGTCCGTGTAGGGGCGTTTGTCATCAAGGACGACCGCGATGAGCTGTCGTCCATCCCGGGTTGCGGACGCGACCAGACAGAGTCCGGACTGCGGGATCCATCCTGTCTTCACGCCGTCGGCATCGGGGTACCTCCACAAGAGTCGGTTAGAGTTCACGACCATCCGCGTCGGTTGGCCTGGACGGACCAAATCCCAAGTCCGGAGGCGCACGACCTCGGCGATCCGCTGCTTCTGCAGGGCGGCCCGAGCGATCAGCGCGAGATCATATGCGGTGCTGTAGTGCTGCGGGTCATCCAACCCGTGCGGGACGACGAAGTGGCTCTCGACGGCGCCCAGGGCCTTGGCCTTGGCGTTCATTCGGTCAGCGAACCCTTCCACGGACCCGGACACCGCCTCGGCAAGGGCGATGGCAGCATCATTGGCGGAGTGCAACAGCATCGCCCGGAGGAGATCTCCCGCACGCCATCGCTCGCCAACTTCAAGCCCGATTGCCCGCCCAGACCGCTGACGAGCCGCACGTGCGCTGATCGGGACCTCTTGGTCATCCGCAAGCGCTTCGACCACCAGGAGGGCTGTCAACATCTTCGTGGTACTCGCCGGGCGCCACCGCAGATGGGGGGCGTGCGCAAAGAGGACCTGACCAGTCTTGACATCCACCAGGACGGAAGCGGTGGCATGAACCGGGGGCGGACTCGCTCCGCCGATGGCGACGGACGGCTGACTGGCCGCGAGTATCACCGCGGCGAGGACAATTCCGACCACTTGGACGCTGCGCTGTTGTGTACGACGCCGTCTATGCATTCCCATTGCTTGTCGTCGCCGCCGCGCCGAGGGCGGTGCGCGGGTCGTCTCCCTTCAACGGAGGGAGCGCGCCAAGATCGCGAAGGCCAAAGTACCGCAGGAAGCCTTCGCTCGTTCCATACAGGATCGGGCGCCCAAGTGCAACGCGGCGCCCGACCTCTCGGATGAGGTGACGGTCAACCAATCGCTCGAGCACGTATTCGCTGCGCACACCGCGCACGGCTTCAACTTCGGCTCTCGTGACTGGCTGTCGGTATGCCACAATCGCCAGAGTCTCCAACGAGGCCTGAGAGAGGGGGGCACGGTGATCGAGCCGCAGGAACCGCTGCACGTACTCGGCCAGCTCCGGCCGGGTGCACAGCTGGTACCCACCCGCGACCGCATGGATTTGTAACCCTCGTCCCGCATATTCCTGCCCCAGTTCGTCCAGCGCCAGACGGATCGTGTCCCCCGGGATCTCCAGGACGGCAGCCAATTGGGCCACGGTGACCGGTCCGCCGCTGACCAACAAAATACACTCAATGGCGTGAGAGATTTTCCGCGCAGGCCGATCGCCCCCACCCGGCACCACCGGCCAGTCGGTCGTCACGGGGTCACCAGCAGAAGGCGGATAGCGTCAAACGGTTGCGCCTGATGCGCTCGCACTCGCCGGGCTTTGATCAATTCAAGGAGCGCCAGAAATGTCACGATGATCTCGAGCGTGGAGCGTTCGGAAGAGAATAGCGCCTGAAACTGAACGCCGTCAGGGTGCGCCGCCAGGAGACCAAGAATCACCTGGATCTGGTCGGCAACCTTCACCTCTTCGGTGAACACCTCGCCGACCTTGTTGTGAGCGCGGTCCAGGACTCTCCTGAAGGCGTGAAACAGATCTTCCAGGCTGACCCCTTCGAGGAACACCTCCTCGACTTCTGTGGAGTCGGTTCGGGCAAACACGCGATGCTGATAGTCTTCGAGCGCCCGCAGCGCACCGGCGACCTCCTTGAACGCTCGGTACTCGACGAACCTTCCCTCGAGCCGCTCTTGGAGGTCACTAGCTGTTTCCTCTGGCGGAATCTCTTCAAGGGGGGGAGGCTTGGGGACCAGCGCGCGTGATTTCAGTTCGACCAGCGCAGCTAACACCCACAGGACTTCGGTAGCTTCCTCCAGATCGAGATGCGCGTGCGTTGTGGCTAGGTAATCTTCGGCGATCTGGCCAAGCGGCACCTCGCGGAGGTCCACCTGCCCCTGCTGGGCGAGGCTGAGGAGCAAGTCCAAAGGACCCTCGAACTGCGCGAGCTTAACCGTATACGCGTTTTTGGAGTGTTCTGCCACCATCCACCTTGGTTAGAGGATGATCCTCCCGATAGCCTCTTGGACGAGCCAAGTGATCGGGGCCTCGAGGAGAACCCTCGAGATCGGGGTCATGATCAGGAGGAGGAGAACGAGCACACCGTACGGTTGTAATCGCGCGTATGCGATCGCCGGGGCCGGCGGGAGCAGGCCGACAAGAATCTTAGATCCGTCCAGCGGCGGGATCGGTAGCAGGTTGAAAATCGCGAACACCGCGTTGATGTGGATCAGTTGGAGAATAACCCCTTCGATCGCCCGCAGAGACGGATCTGCCGACCCAAACTCCAAGAGCCCAACCTTGTACGGCACGCCCAGGAGCAGGGCTAGGGTGACATTCGCGAGTGGACCGGAGGCGGCCACGACAAGCGTCCCTCGACGCCAGTCCGCAAAATTCGCAGGATTGATCTGCACGGGCTTCGCGTACCCGATTCCGAAGACGAGGATGAGGAGGGAGCCGATCGGGTCGAGATGCGCGAGCGGGTTGAGGGTGAGGCGGCCCTGACTCCGGGGGGTCGGATCTCCAAGCCGGTCAGCAACGTAGGCGTGGGCATATTCGTGAATCGTCGCCGCCACGACGAGCCCCACGACTACTCGGACCAACATTGTGGGATCCTGCAGCAATTCGAAAACCATCGCGCTGCTTGGTTCGCGGGCTAGAGGGCAACGTCCTTGCGAACGAGGTCCTCAAGTGTCTCTCGCTCAACTACGACGCGGGCGCGGCCTCCGCTCACTAAAACGACGGCCGGACGCGGGAACCGATTGTAATTGCTGGCCATCGAGTAAGTGTACGCCCCCGTCGAGAACACGGCGAGGATGTCCCCGGGCGCAACGTGCGGGAGGTGGGCGTCCCAAAGGAGGACATCACCCGACTCGCAACAGCGCCCCGCGATGGCCACCGACGTGGTCGGCGGTGCCTGCGGGCGTACGGCCACCACCGCATCATACCTGGCCCCGTAGAGGGCAGGACGGGGGTTCTCAAACATACCCCCATCGACGGCCACATAGGTGCGGATCCCCGGAATGGGCTTGATCGTTCCCACCGTGTAGAGCGTCACCCCCGCGTCGCCGACAATCGAGCGGCCGGGTTCCACATAGAGCCGGGGAGGCGCAATCCGGTGCTCAGCGACCGCCGTCTTCACAGTGTCGGTGAGGGCGGTTACGTAGTCCGCGATGCTGGGAGGGGCATCGGTGGAGAGGTACCGGATCCCTAGCCCCCCTCCGAGGTTGAGCTCCTCTACAGTGAGGTCGAGCTCGTCCCGGAGGCGACTCGCGAACTCGACCAGGGCCTTTGCGGCCAAGCGGAACGGCTCGAGGTCGACGACTTGGGACCCAATGTGCGCATGGAGGCCCCGGAGGTGGACGCGCTGCATCCGGCTCGCGCGGGCGACCGCGCGCCCGGCAGAACCGTCGAGCATGCCAAAACCAAACTTCGAATCCACCCCCCCTGTCTGGATCGCTCGGTGCGTATTGGGTTCGATCCCCGGCGTGAGCCGGAGGAGAATGTCCGCTTGCTTCCCCAAGCCTTCGGTGAGCCGTTCGAGGTGGTCCAACTCTCCGTCGTTGTCGACGATGAACCGACCCACGCCCACTTGGAGCGCGTAGCTGATTTCATCGGGAGTCTTGTTGTTCCCGTGGAAGTACAGGTCGTGGGCCGGGACGCCGGCCCGCAGAGCCGTGTAGATCTCGCCCGCTGAGACGACGTCGAGCCCAAGCCCTTCCTGGGACGCAATCTGACACGTCGCGACGATGCACAGGGCTTTGGATCCAAACAGGGGTCGACCGTTGCCATACGCGCGGGCAAGACTCCCCCGATACGCCTGACAGTTCGCTCGCAGACGCCCCTCATCGATGACGAGCAAGGGCGTTCCGAACTCCCGGGTCAACTCGAGGGCGTCACACCCACCAAGTTCGAGGTGACCTGCGCGATTTGTCCCGAATCCATGTGCTGCGAGTATCGATCCCACGTGCTCGTCGCCTCGACGCAAAAAACTCGATGCCACTCTAGCATGCGCTCTAGGGGGTGTCAACGAACGGGCTCCATGCGCCTCGTTGCAGGGTTTTCTGCGGCGCAGTAGACTGACAGTGACGCCGCCCAACCACGCGAATCCGTGCGACGGTGGTGTTTGAAAGTGAGGTCGTCCAGATGCGCGAGGTAGTCATCGTTAGCGCCGCGCGGACGCCGATCGGCCGCTTCCTTGGTGGCCTCTCGGTGATTCCCGCTCCCCGGTTGGGGAGCATTGTCATCGCCGACGCGGTGCGGCGAGCGGGAATCGAGAAGGCTGACGTCAATGAAGTAATCATGGGACACGTTCTCACTGCTGGGGTGGGTCAGGCGCCGGCACGGCAAGCCACCCTCCATGCCACGCTCCCGGCCAGTGTGCCGGCCACGACCGTGAACAAGATGTGCGGATCTGGACTCAAAGCGGCGATGCTGGGAGCCCAGGCGATCGCGGTCGGGGATGCTGACGTGGTCGTCGCGGGAGGCATGGAGAACATGAGCGCCGCCCCGTATGTCCTCCCGAAGGCGCGTACAGGCTACCGGTTGGGGGACAGCGTCATCGTCGATACGATGTTGAAAGACGGGCTCATCGACGCCTACAAAGATCTCCATATGGGAAACTGCGCGGAGCTCCTTGCGCGCGAATATCGGATTGGGCGTTCCGAGCAAGACGACTACGCGCGCATGAGCTACTCCCGGACGATCGCCGCCATGGATGAGGGTTACTTCCGGGAGGAGATCGTCACAGTCGAGGTGCCCCAATCCAAAGGGTCGCCCATTCTCGTCACAGAAGATGAGGAACCGCGGCGGGTCGACTTGGGTCGTCTCGGGACCCTCAGACCAGCCTTTGAGGAGAGCGGGACCGTCACGGCGGGGAACGCGAGTAGCATCAGCGACGGGGCAGCGGCGGTTGTCCTCATGGGAGCCGAGCGCGCCCGACGACAGGGAGTGCGCCCCCTTGCACGGATCGTCGGCCAGGCTGGCGCTGCGATGACCCCGGAGTGGTTTACAATCGCGCCAGCCCACGCCATCAAGATCCTCCTCGACAAGGTCGGGTGGACCAAAGATGATGTCGACCTGTTCGAGATCAACGAGGCGTTCGCGGTCGTGGTCGTTGCAGTCTGCCGAGAACTTGGTCTCTCCTTTGACCACGTCAATGTGCACGGCGGGGCGGTCGCGTTGGGACACCCCATTGGCGCCAGCGGCGCCCGCATTCTCACGACCTTGCTCAACGCCATGCAGCGTCGCGAGGCCAAGCGCGGGGTCATTGCCATCTGTCTGGCCGGAGGCGAAGCGGTCGCGCTCGCCGTCGAGCGCCACACCTCCTAGCCACATCGCGTGAACCTGGCAGGATACCTCACAGTCCTGGTGCTCCTCGGCGCCACGGTGGCGTTCGCCGTCGGTCGGTGGCGCCCCGATGCCATTGCCGTCCTTGTCCTCCTCGCGCTGCTGCTGTTACGCCTCGTGGATGTCCCCACAGGTCTGGCGGGGTTCGGCAATCCTGCTCTCCTGACCGTCGCAGCCGTGTTTGTCTTGAGCGCTGCCCTTGAGCGTGCCGGAATCGCGGCTGCGATTGGTCGACGGATTTTCGCCCTTGCGGGGGCAAGTGAACCGCGGCTTGTCCTCGCTTTTGGCCTTGCAGGGGGATTGCTCTCAGGCGTAATGAACAGTCTGGGCGCGGTCGCAGTTTTGCTGCCTGCGGCGATGGCGACAGCGCGCGAAGCCCGGATCAGCCCCTCCAAGCTGTTGCTCCCCTTGGCCCTGGGCACACGGCTGGGCGGTGTGTTGACGCTCATCGCAGGCCCCAGCAACCTCATCGCAAGTGAGGCGCTGGTGCGCGCGGGCCTCAGAGGGTTTGGACTGTTCGAACCATTGCCCGTCGGGGGAGTCTTCCTCTTGGGCGGCGCGGTCTTTATGGCGGTGCTTGGACGTCGGTGGCTTCCCAGCACGACCCTCCCCCAACCGCTACGCAGGGGGCCGCTATTTGACCTGTACCGCTTGCAAGAACGCCTCTTTCAACTCCGCCTCGTCAAGGGCTCGTCCTTGATCGGGAAGACCATCGCCGAGAGTGACTTGGGGAAATCCCTAGGGCTCACGGTCGTCAGCATTACGCGTGGGCGGCACCGGATCGTGGCCCCAAGGCGTGGCGAGGTGCTTCGGATGGGCGACACGCTCGGCGTCGCGGGCCGGCGCGAAGAGCTCCTACACGCGGGGACGCTGGAGGCGATGGGCCTGGAGACCGTGCCCGACCTCGCCCGCGCGCAAGTCGAATCCGCTAATGTCCGTATCGTCGAAGTTCTGCCAGCACCCCGCTCAACGCTACAGGGCAAGACCCTCCGGGAGATCGGTTTTCGCGAGAAGTATGGACTCACCGTGCTCGCGATATGGCGGGAAGGGCAGCCCCGTCGTACGGGGCTCGTCGATCTCCCCATCCAACTTGGCGATGCACTGCTCATTCAAGGCGAGCGAGAACGCATTGGCATCCTCAAACGTGAGCTCGACTTCCTGGTCTTGGACGGCGGCGACGAGGAGGAAGTGCGCCCGCAGGCCGCGCTGTGGGCTGTCGTCGCCGTCGCCGTCATGGTCTCCGCGACTACCTTGGGTCTCCTTCCGTTGCCGGTCGCAACCCTACTGGCAGCGGGCATCGTCGTGGCGGCGAGGTGCCTGCCTATGGAAGAGGTCTACCAGGCAATTGACTGGCGGAGCCTCGTCTTCATCGGCGCGATGCTCCCGCTAGGCGTCGCGCTCACGACCTCCGGTGCAGCGGGGGGACTCGTGTCCTGGGCGCTGCAGAGAATCGGGCACACCCCCCTGCTCGCTCTCGTGACCCTGCTGATCGCGGCCACGATCTTGAATCAACTCATGCCCAGCGTCGCAGCGACGGTCCTGCTGGCACCGGTTGCCCTCCACGTCGCCAGCAGCCTCGGCGCGAACCCTCACGCCTTCATGATGGCTGTGGTCGCGGGCACCGGAACCACTTTCACACCGGTGGGCAGTCCTGTAAACCTGCTGGTCATGGGACCGGGGGGCTATCGACTTGGCGACTACGTGCGGATGGGCGTTCCGCTAGCCGCGTTCCTCCTCGCCCTGGGAGCGTTGGTCATCCCCCTCGCGTGGCCGCTCGGTCGCTAACGAGAGATCGTGCTCGGGGGGCTCAGCCCTCTCCGGCAAGATCCGGCGAGCACTGGTGAGGAACGCGGTGTGCGCTACCATCCGATGGACGGGCCGAACGCTCAGGCCGTCAATATGCCACGGACGCACCAGGGTCTCGGTGGTGTCCACCAGCGTAAACGCGCCAGACCGAGAGAGGGCCTCCACCATCTGCGTTGATTGCAGGATGGTTGGGACATAGGAGACCAGGATCCCTCCAAGCCTGAGGGCCTCGGCAGCATGAGCTACCACACGCCAGGGCTCGGGGATGTCCAGGACGATCCGATCGAGCGGTTGGTCCGGGATTCCCAAGTAGACGTCGTGAGCTCGAACGTGCAGGTAATCCACCGGACCGAGGTAGCGCTCGATGTTCTGGCTTGCGCGGCGGGCAAAGTCCTCTCGGATCTCGTACGAATACACGCGTCCACTCGCGCCGACCGCTCGAAGGAGCGCCATCGTTAACGCCCCCGACCCGGTCCCCGCTTCCAAGACAGTGGCCCCCGGATAGAGGTCCGCCACGAGCAAGATGGTCGCTAGGTCTTTGGGATAGATGATCTGCGCCCCCCGCGGCATCTCGAGCACAAACTCAGCCAGCGTCGGGCGAAGGAGGAGGAACCGTTCACCTCGGGTGGTCTGAACGCGTCGTCCTTCACCAGTCCCGATGAGATCATCGTGGGAGAGCTTGCCACCTCGGAGATCGGACACCGCCCCGGCTCGGAGCGTGAGGAGGTAACGACGGTCTTTTCGGTCGACGAGGAGCAGGGGCTCGCCGTCCTGGAGAGGCCCCGTCCGCATGCGGCGAGCTACGCCGTGACGCCCCGAGGCTTCACGTGGGTTTTCACCCAGGTCACGATGGTCTCCAGCGGGGTTCCCGGCGTGAAGAGTTCATGCACGCCGTTCTGCTTGAGGGTGGGGATGTCTTCGTCGGGGATGATCCCCCCGCCAAAGACGACGATGTGCTTTGCGCCCCGCGCGCGGAGGAGCTCCATGATGCGCGCGAAAAGCGTAAGATGGGCGCCTGAGAGGATCGAGAGACCGATGGCGTCCGCGTCTTCTTGAATCGCCGCGTTGACGATCATTTCGGGCGTCTGATGAAGACCAGTGTAGATGACCTCAACCCCCGCATCGCGCAGCGCGCGCGCGACCACCTTTGCCCCGCGGTCATGGCCGTCGAGACCAGGCTTAGCGACCACGATTCGAATCTTCGGTTCTGCCATAGTCCGACTCACCGATGACGCCACAGGATCCAAATGCCCTCCATCTCATCATAGGGACGGTACCCCACAAGGGTCAACGCCTCGCAGTGGACACCCTGCGCGCGCAGACCCCGGCGGACGTTCCGGGCCGCGAGGGACCTAGATGATTGCGGGTTCACGGTACTCGCCGTAGACGGCCCGGAAGACGTCGCAGATCTCGCCGATAGTCACACGCGCACGCACGCATTCCAGGATCACGTACATGGTGTTCTCCCCATTCTCGGTCGCGCGGCGGAGATCGGCGAGCGTGCGGTCAGCCCGATGGTGGTCACGGGTACTGCGGACGTGGCGGACTCGGTCGATCTGCTGTTGCTCGACCTGCGGGCCGATTCGCAGGATGGGCATCGCCGTCTCATCTTGGGTCGCGAACTCGTTGACCCCGACGACGATCTTCTCCTTGCGTTCTAACTGTTGCTGGTAACGGTAGCTCGCTTCAGCAATCTCACGCTGTGGATAGCCCCGCTCGACTGCATGTACCATGCCCCCCAGCTCATCAATGGTGCGGATGTAAGTGCTGGCCTCCGCCTCCATGCGGTCGGTGAGGGCCTCTACGAAATACGCCCCCCCGAGCGGGTCGACCGTGTTCGCAACGCCACTCTCGTAGGCGATGACCTGCTGGGTCCGGAGCGCGACCATGACCGCCTCCTCTGTGGGGAGGGCGTAGGTCTCATCCATGGAGTTCGTGTGGAGCGACTGCGTGCCCCCGAGCACGGCGGCCAGTGCCTGAATGGCCACGCGCACGATGTTGTTCATGGGTTGCTGCGCGGTCAGCGAGACGCCCGCGGTTTGCGTGTGGAACCGCAACCACCACGACCGGGGATCCTTCGCGTGGAACCGCTCGCGCATGATCCGCGCCCACATCCGGCGGGCGGCGCGGAACTTCGCGATCTCTTCGAAGAAGTCGTTGTGACAGTCGAAGAAGAACGAGAGCCGCGGGGCGAACTCATCGACGCCTAGCCCCGCCTCGATCCCCGCCTCCACGTATGCGATCCCATCGGCCAGCGTGAACGCGAGCTCCTGGACCGCGGTTGCGCCGGCTTCCCGGATATGGTAGCCGCTAATACTCAGGACGTTCCACCGCGGGAGCTCCCGGGTCCCGAAAACTAGCATGTCCTGGATCAGCTTCATGCTTGGCCGCGGGGAGACGATCCACTCCTTCTGGGCGATGAACTCCTTGAGCATGTCCGTCTGGGCCGTCCCGCCGATGGTGGCTCGGGAGTAGCCTGCCGCTTCCGCGGCGACGACATACATGGCGAGCAGCACGTTCGCAGGGGCGTTGATCGTCATCGACGTGGTCACCTGATCGAGCGGGAGGCCGCGCAGCAAGATCGCCATGTCGTCGACCGTATCAATTGCGACGCCCTCACGGCCGACTTCGCCCAGGGCTCGCGGATGGTCGGAGTCGTAGCCCATGAGCGTCGGCATGTCAAAGGCGACCGACAACCCGGTTTGCCCGTGCTCAAGGAGGTAGTGGAATCGCCGGTTGGTGTCCTCGGCCGATCCGAATCCGGCGAATTGCCGCATCGTCCACAGCCGCCCACGGTACATCGTGGGGTGGATCCCTCGAGTGTATGGGTACTCCCCAGGGAACCCAAGATCGTGCGCGTAGTCGAATTCAGGCATGCCCTCGGGTCCGTAGAGGCGGGCGACCTCGACATCAGACATCGTCGAGAACCGGTCCGCCCGCTCTGGGGCGCGCTCCAGGGCACGGCGCAGCGTTGCCGCCTCCCACTGCTGGCGCGCAAGCACTATGGCCTCCAGGGTCTTACGATCCATCAGCTCCTACCCTCGCTCGCTTGGACAATGCCCGAGGGACACGTGTCCCAGGCCGCCTTCCTCTTCGTGGGACCCGAGCCGCCTACTCTCCGCCGGCCTTGAACTTCTTGACGGCCTCCGTGAGTTTCGGGAGGATGTCAAAAAGATCCCCAACCACTCCGAGATCAGCCAGTTGGAAGATCGGCGCGTTGGGATCCTTGTTGATCGCAACGATGTACCTCGAGCCTGACATGCCCGCCTGGTGTTGGGGGGCTCCCGAGATTCCGCACGCCAAGTAGACCTGCGGGCTCACAGTCTTGCCCGTCTGCCCGATTTCATAATCATGCGGCACCCACCCTGAATCCACCGGCGGCCGGGAGGACCCTACGGCCGCGCCCAGCGTTTTCGCGAGCGCATCCAAGAGGGCAAAGTTCTCGGGACCGCGCAGCCCTCGCCCGCCGGAGACGACGATGTCCGCTTCGGTCAAGGGGACGCTCTCACGCGCGATGGCTCGGACTTCCTTCACGGTGGTGCGGATGCGACCGGGCTGCAGGGCCACTTGCCCGGTCCGGACGTCAGCGGTGCGCGTGGCCTCGGCTGGCGGGACAGGGTAGACGGCGGGGAGGACGACGGCAATGCGAATCCCCTCCCCGCTGAGTGCCACCGTACCAATGGCTTTCCGTGTGTACATGGGCCGGGTGACCGTGAGGTCGCCGTTCGCCACATCCACGCTCGCGCAATCGGTCACCAGTGTCGCGCCCACCCGGGCCGCGACGCGCGGAGCTAGATCCCGCCCCTGCGCCGTGGAGCCGATCAGCACGACCGATGGTTGCTCAGCTCGTACGGCGTCGCTTAACGCCGCCGTGTACCCTTCTGTTGTGTACGTAGCCAGCAGCGAGTGTTCGACAACGTAGACGATGTCCGCCCCGCGCGCGCCGAGCGCCGACGCGGCGGCCTTGACACCACTCCCTGGCAGGAAAGCGACGACCTTGCCCCCCAGATTGAGTGCGAGCTGTCGGGCCCGCCCCAGGAGTTCGAGACTGATCTTCTTGGGGCTCCCCCCGGCATGCTCAATGACGACCCAGATGTCTTGGGCCACTAGAGCACCTTCGCCTCGTCCTTGAGGAAGGCGATGAGGGCGGCAACTGCCCCATCCGCATCGCCTTCGACCATCCGACCGGCCTTGCGCTTGGGTGGTGCCGCCAGCTTGACCATGCGGGTCCGAGCGCTCGCCTGTTTGATCTCCTCGGGGTTGAGCCCGAGGGCGGCGAGCGTCATCACCTTGATCTCCTTGCGCTTCGCTTTCATGATCCCCGGCAGTGACGGATAGCGAGGCTCATTGAGGTTCCGCTCGACTGTCAACACCGCAGGCAGGCGGATCCCCAAAACTTCTACCCCGCCTTCGACTTCGCGGTGCACAACCGCGCTGGAGCCGGTCGAGTCAACCTCAAGCTTCGCAATCGCAGTCGCCTGCGGGAGATCGAGGTATTCCGCCAACGCCGCCCCCACAATTCCGGCGTTGTCATCGGTGCTCAGTTTCCCGCAGATGACGACGTCATGTGGCAGCGTGCGGATCGTGGCCGCGAGGACGCGCGCGACGCTCAGATGGTCGGCTCCTACGAGGGCCGGATCCCAGACGAGAATCGCCTCGTCGGCCCCCATCGCCAGCCCAGTCCGCAATGCCTCCTTCGCCCGCTCAGGCTGCACCCCGAGCAAAGTAACCGTCCCGCCAAACCGTTCGCGCAACCGGAGCCCAGCCTCGGTCGCGTGTTCATCGTAGTAGTTGACAATCAGGTTCAGGCCCGACTCCTCGATCCCGCCACCATCGGGCCGAATCCTAATCGGCGCTTCCGTGTCGGGTACCTGCTTGACACACACTACAATGTTCACGCGTTCACCTCGCCGATCCGAGGGCGGCCTCGAGGACCTGTCGCGCAATGACGAGGCGCTGAACCTCGGACGTGCCTTCATAGATCTCAGTGATCTTTGCATCCCGAAAGTACCGCTCCACAGGGTAGTCCTGGATGTACCCATACCCGCCGTGGATTTGCACGCCTTTGTGCGCCGCCCACATGGCAGTCTCAGAGGCCAGCAACTTGGCCATCGCCGCCTCGCGCGTGTACCGGACTCCCTGCTGGCGCACGTATGCCGCGCGGTACGTCAACAATCGTGCCGCGTCAATGCGGGTTGCCATATCGGCCAGCGACCACTGGATCGCTTGGAACTCCGCGATCGGTTGGCCGAACTGCCGCCGCGCCGCAGCGTAGGCGAGTGACTCTTCGAGCGCCGCGCGGGCGATCCCAATGGCTTGCGCTGCAATCCCAATCCGGCCCCCATCGAGCGTGGCAAGCGCAATCCGGCCACCCTGGTTGAGGTTCCCGAGCACGTTCCCGCGGGGAACCCGGCAATCCGTGAGCGCAATCTCCGCCGTCGAGGAGCACTTGATGCCGAGCTTCTTTTCCACCTTCCCTACGCTGATGCCGGGAAATCTCTTTTCCACGATGAACGCCGAAATGCCACGAGCCCCCGGTTCGGTCCCGGTCCGCGCGTAGACGATACAGATATCCGCCTCCACCCCGCTGGTGACAAAGCTCTTCGTCCCGTTGAGAATCCAGCTCTCTCCGTCCAGTCGGGCGGTCGATTGCAGGGACATTGCATCCGAGCCCGAGGAGGGTTCTGTCAAACAGTAGCAGCCCAATGATTTCCCTGAAACGAGCGCGGGAAGGTATCCCTGCCGCTGAAGGTCCGTCCCGAATCGAAGAATTGGGTCGCACACGAGTGCATTGTTGACCGTGACGATCGTCTGCACCCCGGCGCTGGCCCGCGCCAGCTCCTCCTGAATGATGACATTCCCGATCGCATCGATCCCCGCCCCACCATACTGTTCGGGCACCGAGATGCCCAAGAAACCAAGCGCGGCTGCTCTCTGGATGATCTCGGCGGGAAACGTACCGGCTTGATCGAGGGCGGCCGCGCGCGGGAGGATATCTTTGGTAGCAAATTCCCGCGCGGTCGCTTGGATCAGTCGGTGTTCGTCGGTCAGCTGAAAATCCATCGACTCCTCGCGGCTCTGCTTAGTTCCAAGATTCTGTCCACCATGAGCTCCATCCTGCCCTTACGCGAAGACCCAACCAGAACGCATCACAGGCCCGGTGAGCCAGGGTCCCACAATGCCATGGTACTATGGAGCCGGCGACGAGGAGCGGTTATGGATATTGGGATTCTCGTGTTCCATGATGTGGAAGAGTTGGATTTTGTCGGCCCGCTCGAAGTCTTTGGAGTCGCGGCCCGGATCGCTGGCGGGATCACCGTGCAGACGGTCTCCAAAGACGGAGAGGGCGTCCGTGGCCGCTATGGGCTGCGGATTCTACCGGATCAGAGCTTTACCACCTGTCCCCCGCTTGATCTCCTCATCGTCCCAGGAGGCAAGGGGGCCCGCGAGCGGGCCCAGTTCGACCCGGCGACGTTGCAGTTCGTCCGCAGGCACGCGGCGCGCGCCCCCATTGCGAGCGTTTGCACAGGCGCCTTGATTCTTGCCGCCGCCGGCCTCCTCGACAATCGTGAGGCCACGACGCATTGGTCGGCGATCAAACTCCTCCAAGCCTTCCCCTCGGTGCGCGTTCTGGAAAGTGTCCGATTTGTCTATGCGGACGATGTCGCGACATCCGCAGGCATCAGCGCCGGGATCGATCTTGCCCTCGAAATCGTCGGCAGGCAGTTCGGCCAGAATGTCGCCGAACAGACCGCTCGCGTCATGGAGTACACACCCGGACGCGCCGCGCAGGGGTCAGAGAGGTCAAGAACGTAGCCGACAGCTCAGCAGTCCCGGATCCCGCTCGGGTGTGCGGGATTGGATATCCCCGGTTCGTGTGGCTCACCCTCACCTTCTCTCCCTCAGTCCAATGGTTCGCACTTATGGTCAGCGCCATTGTGACAGGTGAGTCACTGTAGTCTTCGGAGTGAATTGGCTTTGTGATCAAGAGGACCTCTCGGTAGAAGATCGGGACAAGGTGAACATCGCCCGGGCTTCCTTTCAAGATTGCGCCGACTCCCGCGGTCAAAGACCCAGGCAGGAACGCCTTTGGTCAAAGCGTAATGAAGTGCTGAGTGAACTACTTCGCCGGAATGATGACGGTTTGACAGTATCCCCGCTGAGGAACCGCTGTGAGTGAACGAGTCGCGATCGTGGGCGCGGGGACAACGCCTCCTCGCCGTCTCTCCCCTGATCTGTCCTATCGTGAGCTCACCTTCGAGGCGGCGACGCGAGCCTACCTCGATGCGGGGCTTACCCATCAGGATATCGACAGCTTCATCAGCGTGTGTGAAGACCTGCATGAAGGCACCAGCATCACCGATGAGTACACCCCCGATCAACTCGGAGCGGTCTTGAAGCCGGTCCAGACCATTGCCGGCGATGGGCTGCAAGGAGTCGCCGTGGCGGTCATGCTGCTGCGGGCGGGGATAGCCGACGTTGTCGCTGTTGAGTCCCACTGCAAGTCGTCCAACATCCTCCGGCACGGAGAAGTGCTGGAGATGGCATTTGACCCTGTTTATGAGCGGCCCCTACGGGTGAACCCGCACTACGTGGCTGGGCTCGAAATGTGCCGGTACCTCCATGACAGCGGCACCGTCGCCGAAGCCGTGGCCGCTGTAGTGGTCAAGAACCGCCGCAATGCGCTCACGAACCCCACCGCGCCCTACGGAGCGGTGCTGGCCGTCGACGACGTCCTGGCATCCCCCCCGATAAGTGAACCACTGCGCGAGGCTGACATCAGCGCCTATGCCGATGGCGCGGTCGTGCTCGTGCTGGCGACTGAGGATGTTGCGAAACGTGCGCCTCGACCCGTGTGGGTCCGAGGGATCGGCTGGAGTTCGGACAGCCCCTGGCTCGCCCGACGGTCGTGGTCGGAGGCGACCTACGCCTCCATGGCGACGGCGATGGCGTACCAAATGGCCGGCATCACCGATCCGCGCCAGGAGATCCACTTCGCGGAAATCGATGATACATACGCGTATAAGGAGCTCCAACATCTGGAGGCGGCGCAGCTTGCCCCACGCGGTCGCGCCGGCCGGATGACCATCGACGGCGAAACTGCGCGCGGGGGCTGGTTGCCTATCAATCCCAGCGGTGGCAGCCTGGGGTTCGGCTACTGTTTCGATACGACCGCCCTGTATCGGACCGCGGAAGCGGTCCGCCAAGTGCGGGGGGACGCTGGGCGTGGGCAGGTACCGCGCGCCACAACAGGACTGGTCATCTCCTGGCGCGGAGTCCCCACGCAGACCGGCGGCGCGCTCGTACTCGGCGCGCACTAGAGGCTAGGCATCTCGGGCAAGACGAGGTTTACCCGTGAAACGAAGACCCCAACGTCGGGTTGCAGTCATCGGAGCGGGCCTCTCTCTGTTCGTACGCCGCGCCTTGGAGACTGGCAAGGAACTCTCCTACTACGCCGCCTCTCAGGCGCTCGAGTCTGCCGGGGTCAAGCTCAAAGACATCCAGGGGGTGGTCATGGCCACCGCTCCGGACGCGTTCGATGGCGTCCACATGAAAGGGGAATGGTTGCTTGACGGAGCCGGCGGAGTGCGCAAGCCTTACATGCGGGCCTATGTGGGTGGCGGCTCCGGCGTGTTCAGCATCATCAGCGGATGGACCTTGGTCGCTTCCGGTCTCTTCGATCTCGTCCTCGTTGTCGCGGAAGAGAAAATGAGCAGCTGCCAGCCCCACCCCCAGGGGGCGTTCCTGACCATCTTTGACCAGATCATCGAACGACCCCTGGGGCCCAACCTGCTTTGGATCTTCGCGCTTGAACAACACCGGTACATGCACACCTACGGAATCCGCAATGAGGACATCGCGCGCGTTTCCGTCAAGAACAAGCGCAACGCCCTCCACCACCCCTCTGCCCAAGTCGCAGGCAACCTCACGGTAGCCGACGTGCTCGCCTCAGAGGTGGTCGCTTGGCCCGTACACCGGCTTATGGTCAGCCCTATCTCCGATGGAGCGGCGGCGATCGTCCTGGCCTCGGAGAGCGTAGCCCAGCGCTTGAGCGACAAACCGATCTGGGTTCAAGGTGTAGGCTGGGCGTTAGATACCTCGTACTGGGGCAACCGGGACCTCGCCTACCCACGCTATGTGGAGAAAGCCGCGCGCATGGCGTACGAGATGGCGGGGGTGAGCGAGCCGCGCAAGCAGATTCACATAGCCGAACCCTACGACCCCTTCGCCTATAAGGAACTCCACCACCTCGAAGGGCTCCAGCTTGCTGACCGGGGGAAAGCCCCTGAAGATCTGGCCCACGGGCGATTCGACCGAACAGGAGAGCTGCCCACGTGTGTGTCAGGCGGCCTCATGGGGGTCGGGAACCCGATCGCCGCAGCCGGGCTCATGAAGCTCTGTGAGCTGTACTGGCAGCTTCGAGGTGAAGCGGGCGCGCGCCAAGTTCCCGGAAACCCGGAGCGCGGGTTAGCGCAGGCGTGGGGTGACCTAATGCAGATTGGGACGGTCGCCATTCTGGGAGTTCACTAGATGGCACAACCACGGCGCCTGAAGCCCCAAGGGCCTCAGACCTCCACCCCGCCTCTGGTCGTCCGCGGCCATCCACTCAGCGACAGTGAGTTCCGCAAGAAGGTGGCAACAACCCCCTGGGTCCCTGCCCTTGACTATCAATGGGACGCGGGGGTCGCCATCAGTCGATTCCTCGATGGCCTTCGTGACGGCAAGATCCTGGGGGTCCACTGCCGCACCTGCGGTCGGACCGTGACACCCCCGCGCGCGTTTTGCGAACTCGACTTCAAACCGATGGACAGCTGGGTGGAGTTGCCGGATACCGGGACTGTGAACACCTTTTCGATTTGTTATGTGACTTGGGATATGCAACCGCTACGGCGACCTCAACTGCCCGCCGTCATCGAGATCGATGGCACGACCCCAAAGGTCGGATTCCTCCACCTCATCGGGGGCGTGTCAGGACGATCAGTAGAGGCGATCCGGGCCACCGTCCAGATCGGGATGCGGGTCAAGGCCGTCTGGAAGAAACAGAAGGACCGAGAAGGGGCCATCACCGACATCCTCTACTTCGCCCCAATCCGGCGGGCAAGGTGATGCGCCAAGATCGGGAGGCACGCATGCTTCCCCATCCAGCCGTGCCTCGACAATGGCCCGGCAACATCCCAGTGCAGTACCTCTACACCGCAGGAGTCGCGGGCGAGCGGTTTTTCCAGACCCTCCGACGGAAGGGGCGGCTGGCGGTCACGCGATGTGCGCAGTGCCAGCTCACCTACCTCCCTCCCCGTCTCTACTGCGAACAGTGCTTTGCCGACCTCTCCGACGCCTGGGGCGACGTCGCTCCGCAAGGGCACGTTCATAGCTACACGACCGTACACGTCGACCGCGAGGGACACCGGCTCCCCGCTCCAGAAATCATTGCGTTCATCCGGATCGATGGAACTGATGGCGGACTTGTCAGCCGACTGCTCCGCGTGGACCTATCTGACCTCCGCCTCGAGATGTCGGTCCAGGCCGTGCTCGCTCCGCTCCGACGACGACGAGGGACCCTCGACGATCTCCTCGGGTTCTCCCCCCTGCCCGACCGCTAGGGTCGACCAGCAGTCGAGACGCTGATCAGCCGCATTCCGTTGTGTCTCGTTTACCCGGTCCTCGAGCCGACGCGATTTTACCCGGGCTGGCATCGCACTCGGACAGGACGGCGCACGACTCGACTCGAATACCCAGGCCAGCCGGCATGGGGAGGTGCAGCCGTGACTGGAGCGTGGGAGCGGATAATCGGCATCAAGGACTTGATGGACAAAGCAGGACTCGACCCGGCCAGCAAGGACGATTTCAATCGGACGGTGAACTGGCTTCGCTCTCGCAAGATCCCCTTCGCCTCGATCGGGAAGGCCCTGAGAGGTCGACAACGGGGCATCCTGATTCTCAGCGATCACCTCGAGGCCGCGATCACCAAGGGGCGTAACAAGGCTTAGCAGACTTCTCGCGACGAGACCGGGAAGCACCGCGATTCCACCCAAGCACCCGCTGCCACCCCACTCACTCGGAGTGTCCCGGTTCGCTATTTCTTGTACTCGTAAAACCCGCGTCCGCTCTTTCGCCCATGAAATCCAGCCAGCACCATCTGCTTCAACAGCGGGGGCGCGGCATATCGCGCATCCTTCGTCTCCTCGAACATCGCCTCAGCGATGAAATAGGTGGTATCCAGCCCGACGTAATCGAGCAGCGTGAGAGGTCCCATCGGGTGAGCCAATCCCAGCGTCACCCCCGTGTCGATATCTTCTTTGGCCGCAACCCCCAGCTCGAGCGCTCGGACAGCGTCCAGCAGGAACGGGACAAGCAGCAAATTCACGATGAATCCTGGCCAATCTTTGCAGGTGACGACCGTCTTACCCAGTGACTGCGCAAACCCCCGCCCGACCGTCATCGTATCCTCGGATGTCCGCAGCCCCCGGACCAACTCCACGAGTTTCATGACCGGGACGGGATTGAAGAAGTGCATTCCCATCAACCGGGTGGGATGCGCCAGCACTGATGCCATCTCGGTGATCGACAACGACGAGGTGTTACTCGCAAACACCGTTTGAGGCGGGCAGAGCTGGTCGAGCTCCCGGAAGACGATCTTTTTCAGCTCCATGTTCTCGACCACGGCCTCGATGACGAGCTCGCTGTGGGCGAGGTCGGCGAGTTTCGTGGTCCCCGTGATCCGGCTCCGCACCGCCTCATGCTCCGGGGCGCTGAACTTTCCCCGCTGCAGGCCCCGTTGCATCGAGCTCTCGATGCGGGCGAGGCCCTGCTGCAGGATCTCGGAACTGACCTCACGGACCGTCACCTGATACCCATAGCGCGCCGCGACCTCGGCGATGCCAGATCCCATCAGGCCACAGCCAACAACTCCAACACGGGTGATCTTCACGTGCTCCTCCTTGTTACTTCCTTATCCGACTCCTGGGAAGCGCGTCAGCTCAGCTTCGGCACGCCAGCGGCGGACCCGCGAGCCAGCTCCACCGACATTTGACCCACCTCTGCTGCACTCATGATGAGAATCTGCGCATGTCCTTCCTCAGCAATTTCCCCGAGCGCCGCCTGCAGCGCCAACGAGTGTTGGTGGATCACGGCACTCCCGACCCGCCGGGTCCGTCGTCCGTTCCATTGGATGCAGACCTCCTCGGACACGTTGAAGACGATCAGCACGGTCGGTACGTCGCGCCGACGCGCAATCTGGATCAGCGCTCTCCGTGCCTCTCGCTGGACGGCGGTGCTGTCGGCGACCGCGATCCGACGATGTTGGAGCCGGGCGTCGATAATTTGATGGAAGATCTCGAACGCGTCGCGAGACACCGCCATGTTGGCCTCGTCATCGGCGACCATCGCCCGGCACCGATCCGACGAGACGATCGCCGTCGGGGGAAAGTGCTTCGCGGCAAAGGTGCTCTTGCCGCTGCTGGCGGGACCACACAAGATGACAAGTGACGGCACCGGGACGACGATGGACGGCATCTAGTGCACCACTTCGTGGATTAGCGGACGCGGTCCTGGCGCGGTTGATCCGATTTGGTAGGCGGCCTGCACTCGGCGGACTGCTTCCTCCGCCCGGGTCGACTCGCGTGCATGGACGTCTGCGAGAGACTCACCCCTGGCAACTCGATCTGCCACCTTTCGCCGCAACACAATGCCAACAGCTGGATCGATCACATCGTCTTTCTTTGCACGACCCGCGCCGAGGATCATGGCGGCGAGCCCGATCGCTTCCCCGTCGATGCCCCTCACGATTCCCTCCGCGAGCGCCGGGACCGGGACGCGCATGGGGGCCGTCGGGAGCACCGTCGGACGGTCAACTACCCTGGGGTCTCCCCCTTGCGCCTTGACCAGTTCTTGGAACTTGGCAAGCGCCTTCCCCGACGCCAACAGCTGCTCCAACTGACTCCGGGCGGCGACCGGCCCCTCCACAATGCGCGCCAGGGTCAGCATCTGGGCCCCAAGATTGAGACACAACTCCACCAGATCTGTGGGGCCGCCACCCTGGAGCGTGGCCACAGCTTCCGCCACCTCCACTGCATTGCCGATGGCAGACCCTAGCGGTTGATCCATGTCGCTGATAACCGCCATTGTATCCCGGCCCACTTGCGTGCCGATTGCGACCATGGTAGCGGCGAGGGCGCGCGAGGCGTCGAGGGTCTTCATGAAGGCGCCGCTCCCGGTCTTCACGTCCAAGACGATGGCATCGGCCCCGCCGGCGATCTTCTTGCTCATGACGCTTGCCGCAATCAACGGGATACTCTCGACGGTCCCGGTGACATCGCGTAGGGCGTAGAGCTTCTTGTCAGCCGGCACCAGATCTGCTGTCTGGCCGACAATCGCGCACCCGATCCGGTTGACCTGGTCGATGAACGCCGCATGCGAGAGTTCGGTCCGAAACCCCGGAATCGCTTCGAGCTTGTCGAGGGTCCCCCCCGTGTGCCCTAGCCCGCGTCCGGACATTTTTGCGACCGGCGCCCCTGCTGCGGCGACGAGTGGAATCAACACGAGGGAGGTCTTGTCACCGACGCCGCCAGTGCTGTGTTTGTCGACTTTCCGTCCCCGGATCGCGCTCAAGTCCAGGGTCGCCCCTGAGTGGACCATCGCGAGGGTGAACTCAGCCGTCTCAGCGGGGCTCATCCCGCGAAAGTAGACTGCCATGAGAAAAGCGCTCATCTGGTAGTCAGGAATCTCGCCGTGGAGGTAGCCGCGGAGCAACGCCTCGATTTCCTCCCGAGAGAGGGCGCCCCCATTGCGCTTCTTTTGAATGAGCTCGTAGGCTACCATGCGGGCATCTCGAGGAATCGCTCAGTCCGCAGCAAGGCGTCGTTGGGCAATACTGATGTTCGGATTTCTTGTCTTCCCCAGCGTCACACCGATACCGTCATCGGATGAGTGTACGGCGATCGCGTGCGGGTCAGGTGGCACACTCACAGGGAAACCTCGCGCACGATCCGCTTCACGAGCCGAATGAACTTCGGTTCAACTTGCTTCGCCACCGCGATGACCTCCTCGTGAGTCACTTGCTGGACCTGCTCGCCCGTCGCCATATCGGTAATCGCAGTAATCCCCAACACCCGCATCCCCATGTGCCGCGCCGCGATAACTTCCGGGACCGTCGACATCCCCACCGCATCGGCGCCCCAGCGGCCCAGCATGCGGAGCTCCACCGGTGTCTCATAGCTGGGCCCAGGCACGCCAACGTAGATCCCTCTCCGGATCAGGATGCCCTCGGCCAGCGCCGCACGTTCGGCAAGGTCGGCGAGTGCTCGATCGTACGCGGCCGACATGTCGGGAAATCGGGGCCCGAGCGCGGGGTCATTCGGCCCCATCAAAGGGTTCGTCCCCATGAAGTTGATGTGGTCGGCGATGATCATCAAATCGCCCGAGCGCCACTGCCGGTTGATCCCCCCTGCTGCGTTGCTCACGATCAAGGTGCCTGCCCCCAGCGCGTGCATCACCCGGATCGGAAAGACGACTTCCCCTAAGCTGTACCCTTCATAGAAGTGCACCCGGCCGGCCATCGCAACCACCGGCTTGCCCTCGAGCCGACCAAGCACAAGCTGTCCGGCGTGCCCCTCCACCGTCGACCGCGGAAACGATGGAATGTCAGCATAGGAGATCGTCGCCTCGGCGGTGATCTCGCGCGCGAGCGCGCCGAGCCCTGAACCGAGCACTAACGCGATCGTCGGGGCGACCGTCGTGCGTGTCCGGATGAAGCGCGCAGCGGCTTGCACTTGCTCTGAAATCGTCACACCTCTCCCCCTTCGGCCCTAGACTTGGACCAGCACCGCCAGCATGCTCTGACCCGGTCCTGACCAGTGAATCCCTAACGCATCGGCGACGGTCGCGCCCACATCTGCGAACGTCTGTCGTACTCCGAGGTCTGTTCCTGGCCGAACCTGAGCCCCCACCACAAGGACCGGGACATACTCGCGCGAGTGGTCCGTACTGGGGGTAGTCGGATCGTTACCATGGTCCGCCGTCATCAAGAGCAAGTCGGTTGGTTGCAACCGCTCAAGAATGTCGGGGAGGAACCGATCAACTGCCTCTAAGTTGCGGGCATACCCTGCGGGATCGTTTCGGTGTCCAAACCGGGTGTCAAAATCCACGAGATTCGTGAAGATCAACCCCTGTTGCAGGCGACCCATCGCGGCGCCGGTCTGGGTCATCCCATCGAGATCGTCATGCGTGTGCACCGCCGACGAGATCCCTCGACCGGCAAACAGGTCGGGGATCTTCCCGATACCGATCACCTCATATCCGCCGGCAATGACGGCGTCGAGGACCGTCGGGCGGATCGGAGGGACGGAGAAGTCGCGGCGTCGATCAGTGCGCACAAACGCACCAGGAGACCCCACAAATGGCCGCGCGATGACTCGGCTCACCGCGTGGTCCCCCACCAGCACGCGGCGAGCAATCAGGCAGATCTCGTAGAGCCGCTCCACGGGAATGACGTCTTCGTGGGACGCGACTTGAAAGACACTGTCCGCGGACGTGTAGACGATCGGGTATCCGGTCCGCATGTGCTCGCGTCCGAGTTGTTCAATGATTTCAGTGCCAGAAGCCGCGATGTTTCCGAGCGTCTTCGTCCCGATCACCCGCTCAAACGCGTCGATGAGGTCCTGCGGAAACCCATGAGGGTAGGTCGGAAACGGCTGGTCTAGGATGATTCCCATGAGCTCCCAATGGCCTGTCGTCGAGTCCTTGCCCGGCGATACTTCAGTTAGTTTCCCAAACGCGCCTGCAGGCGATCCAACCGGGGCCACACCCCGGATGGGGACTATCCGACCGAGCCCCAGGCGCTCGAGCGTGGGCACGTGCAGCCCCCCTACCGCTTCGGCAATGTGCGGAAGAGTACTACTCCCGACATCGCCGTAGCGATCGGCGTCGGGCAGGGCCCCTACTCCCGCGCTGTCAAAGACCAGGGCGATGACTCGGGTAAAACGTGCCACGAGCTGCAGACCTTCCTCCCCACTCCGCGCGTGCCAGTCTCAGCGCGATTCCCGCCTGCCCCTGGGCGCCGATTCCCACGGGATCCCCATCCCTTCGCGAGGATGCGCCTGACGGTAGACCTCCTTCAATCGCTCACGTGTCAGATGCGTGTACACCTGGGTGGTGGTGATGACCGCATGACCCAACATCTCCTGAACGGCGCGCAAGTCCGCCCCGCGTTCCAGCATGTGGGTCGCGAACGAATGTCGGAGCACGTGTGGGCTCAAAGGTTTGGTAATCTTCGCCCGCCGGGCATACCCACGCACGAGTTTCCAGTAGCCCTGACGTGTCAGGCGCGTTCCACGGCGGTTGAGGAAGAGCGCCTGGGTCAGGCGACGCTTTCCCAGATGGGGACGCCCTTGCCGTAGGTAGTTCCGCAGCGCTTGCACAGCTTGGGAGCCCATCGGTACGAGGCGTTCTTTGTTCCCTTTCCCGACCGCGCGCACCAGTTCCGCCTTCAGGTCCACATCTCCCAAATCAAGACCGACCACTTCGGAGACCCGTAGCCCGCTCGCGTACATGACCTCCAGGATGGTCCGGTCGCGGCTCCCCTCCGGACGCCGCAAATCCGGGAGCACCAACAAGCGTTCCACCTCCTCGATCGAGAGAATGCGAGGCAGGCGGCGCGGCAGATGGGGGGACGCTAAGTCCAGGGTGGGATCCTGATCGATCTCACCCTCCCGGAGCAAGAACCGGAACAGACCACGAATCGCGGCCGCGCGGCGCTTGATGGTCGCCGCTGCCAAGCCGCGCTGGCGGAGGCCGAGCAGGTAGACGGTCACCGTCGTGTGGGTGACTTCTCCGGGAGACTGGACCCCGCGCGCGGTCACGAACTTCGCAAAGTCCCTGAGGTCCCCGAAGTAAGCCTCGATGGACCGCGCCGCCAGACCCTCTTCAGCGACCGCAAAGGTCAAGAATGCGTCGACCCGGTCGAGGAAGTGATCGATTGTCGCCCGGGATGCCTTTCGTGCGGCCTTCACCCTGGTCTCACTCGCTCTGCGGCAAGCAGCAGTCCGATGATCGACTTGGCATCTCGGATCTCCCCCTGGGTCACGAGATCCCGGGCCTCACGCAACGGCACCTGGATGACGGTCAGGTCCTCTTCTTCTCCCTGGAGGCGGTGGGGGTGAAGATCTTGGGCAAGGAAGATATGCACTTGTTCTGTGAGGAATCCGGGGGACGGGAAAAAACTGCACAACGGCTCCACGTGCGTCGCTCGCATCCCAATCTCCTCGGCCAGTTCGCGCTCAAGCGCGGCCGCGACACTCTCGCCAGGTTCGACCGTACCGGCCGGGATCTCCAGCAGGTTGGCCAGAGCTGCTAGCCGGAACTGCCGCACCAGGACGACCGCGCCGGTCGCGGTGATGGGGACGATGGCCACGGCACCACGGTGCTCAACCACTTCACGCTGCGCAACCCGACCGCTGGGGAGCTCGATCTCATCGACCCGGAGGTTGATGACTTCTCCCTTGTAGATCCGGGTACTGCGCAGTGAGCGGGGCGCTGTCACGGGATCCGCGGGGACGCTCCCTTCAGGACACCGATCGGGTAGATCGGAGTACCTTCGCGTTGCACCAGATCACGGAACGCTTTGACCATCCGCAGGGAGACGGGGCCGGGACTCCCGGACCCGATCCGACGTCCATCCACCTCGACGAGGGGACCAATTTCCGCGCCCGTCCCGGTGAGGAAGCACTCGTTAGCCGTATACAGGTCGTACGGCGTGAAGACTCGCTCGACCGCGGGGACCTCAAGCTTGCCCGCGAGCTCCAACACTGCCGTGCGCGTGATGCCTTTGAGGATGCCCAGGTACGGTGGTGGGGTCCAGACTTCGCCATCACGGACGATGAAGAGGTTATCGGCGCTGCACTCACAGATGTAGCCGTCACCGGTGAGCATGATCGCCTCGTCCACCCCTGCCTGGTTTGCCTCGACCCGCGCCATGATGTTGTTCAGGTAGTTGAGGGTCTTCGCTTGGGGGGACAGCGCATCGGGACGAACCTTCCGGGTCGTCGCCGTGATGGCCCGCAAACCGCGCTCGTAGGCTTCCTTAGGGTAGAGTTGGATCGTGTCGACGATCACCACGACCGTCGCGCTCTTACACTTGCGGGGATCCAAGCCGAGATCACCGACGCCCCGGGAGACCACGGGGCGGATGTACGCGTCCTGCATTCCGCTGCGCCGCACGGTTTCGAGGATTACCTCTTTCATCTCCTCTTTGCGGAGCGGGATCTCCAGCATGAGGTACCTGGCTGAGTCGTACAATCGGTCCAGGTGGGCCTCAAGCCGGAAGATCCGTCCCTGGTAGGCGCGGATCCCTTCAAACACCCCGTCGCCATAGAGGTACCCATGGTCGTAGACAGAGACGGTGGCCTCCTCCTTGGGTACGTAGCGGCCGTTCACATAGCTCATGAGCCCCATCGTCATGTCCTCCCGGGTTGAGTGGCCCCACTGTGGTCGGGCGTGCCCTTCGGCGTCCCCAGTTCCCCCCGTGCCTGACGGAGCGCGGCGCCAATGAAATCGCGGTAAAGGGGATGGGGGCGGTTGGGTCGGGATCGGTACTCGGCATGGAACTGGGTCCCCAGGAACCACGGATGGCTGGGGAGCTCGATGATCTCCACGAGATTCTTGGCGGGATAGACTCCGGTAACGCGCAAACCATTCCGCGTGAGCATCTCTAGGTAAGCGTTGTTCACTTCGTACCGGTGGCGGTGGCGTTCGGAGACCTCAGCGGTTCCATAGGCTTGCGCTGCCAGCGACCCAGCGGTCAGCTGGCAGGGGTAGAGCCCCAAGCGCATCGTCCCGCCTTTGTCGGTAAGGCCCTGTTGCTCCGGCAGTAAGCCGATGACTGGGTGCGGGGTCGCGGGGTCCACCTCGGTGGTGTTCGCCCCGGCCAGCCCGCAGACGTGTCTCGCGAACTCCACCACCGCCCATTGCATCCCGTAGCAAATGCCAAGGAAGGGCACCCGAACCTCCCGCGCGTAGCGGATCGCCTTCACTTTCCCTTCCACTCCTCGGGCGCCGAACCCCGGGCACACTGCGAGACCGTCAAATCCCGCCAGGCGCGCGCCGACGACCGCATCAGGGAGCTGCTCGAGCTCCTCCGCATCGATTTTCGCGATCTCCACCTCGCACCGGTGGGCAATCCCTCCGTGGCGCAGTGCCTCCACGATACTGACATAGGAATCCTCGACGCCCAGGTATTTGCCGACGAGCGCGATCCGGACCCGCCCCGTCGGCCGCTTAATCCGGTCGACGATCTCACGCCACTCATCGAGCGCAGGAGGGTTGGCAAGGAGCCCGAGCCGGTCAGTGATGAGACGGCCAAGTCCCTCTTCCTCGAGGATGAGAGGGACCTCATAGATTGTGGCGGCATCCATCGCCTGGATCACCGCGTTGAGTTCAACGTCGCAGAACAACGCGAGCTTTTCTTTCACGGACCGGGTCAGAGGTCGCTCGGTCCGGCACACGATGACATCGGGCTGGATCCCGATGCTCCGCAGCTCCTTGACGCTGTGCTGGGTCGGCTTGGTCTTCAGCTCCCCCGCTGCCCGCAGGTGAGGGATCAGCGAGACGTGGATGTACATCACGTTGGCGGCACCGACGTTGTGGCGGAGTTGCCGTATCGCCTCCAAGAAGGGCAACCCCTCAATGTCGCCGACCGTACCTCCGACCTCGACGATGACGACCTCCGCGTTCGCCGTCGCGGCGACCCGCCGGATCTCTTCCTTGATCTCATTGGTGATGTGTGGAATGACCTGGACTGTGCCGCCCAAGTATTCCCCGCGGCGCTCTCGGGCGATGACCGTGCCATAGATCTTGCCGGTCGTGGTGTTGTTGGCGCGCCCGAGGTCGGTGTCAATGAACCGTTCGTAGTGCCCCAAATCCATGTCGGTTTCCGCCCCGTCGTTGGTAACGAATACCTCGCCGTGTTGATGAGGGTTCATCGTCCCAGCGTCTACGTTCACGTATGGATCGAACTTCAGCAGGGTGACCCGGAGCCCTCGGGCACGGAGGAGCCGTCCGATGGACGCAGAGGTGATCCCCTTGCCGAGTGCTGAGGCCACGCCGCCGGTTACGAAGATGTACTTGGTCACTGGACCTCCCCGTGTTCTCCCCGCCCGCCCCAGGCGAGCTTAGTCCGCAGAATCCGATAGAAGCTGGGTGCCCCGAGGCGGGCGAACCGCGTCGTCTGTGACGCCCGTCGGACCTGGACCTGGCTCGCCTCCGCGAGCGGGACCCCCACCCGACCGTCCACGGTGAGGGTCGCTTCCACAGTCGGCGAGGCCACCCGGATCGTGACGACGTCCCGCGGGCCCACCAGAAGCGACCGTGCGTTGAATGTGTGTGGACTAATCGGGGTGATCACCAAGGCCTCCACTCGCGGGTGGAGGATCGGCCCACCCGCCGACAGCGAATACGCGGTCGATCCCGTGGGGGTAGCTACGATGACCCCGTCGGCGGGGTAGCTGGCGAGGTCCTCCCCGTTCACCGCAAGGTGTAGCCAGAGAACCCGCGCGACGCCGCTTTTGGTCACGACCATGTCGTTAAGTGCGAGCAAGGACTGCGACTCGGCTGTGTGTTCCACTTGCGCCACTAACATCATGCGTTCATCAACTTGAAAGGTCCCGGCGACCAACTTCGGCACTGCGCGGAGGAAATCGTCCATACTCAACTCCGCCAAGAATCCGAATCCCCCCATGTTCACCCCGACGATCGGGGTTCCCCGACCCGCTACCAACCGCGCCCCGCGAAGGATCGTGCCATCTCCGCCGAGGACCACAAGAAGCTCCGCCCGATTGGCGAGCACGTCTTCCGAAACCCCGCGGGTGAACATCCCGAGGATGTCCGCCGCCTCATCGTTGACGAGCACCGCGTGCGCCTGGCGTGCCAACGCCTCGAGCGCCTGCTGGGCCTGCGCGACCATCGTCGGGTGGTCCCGGAGGCGGGTGACGTTAATCAAAACCCCCACGGTGCTCATGGGGGACCACTGGCCGCGCCAACGCGGCGCCCTCGCACCCGCACCGTCTCGTGGGCGCTAGCCACGATACTCTCGATGTCGATCGCCGGTCCTCGCTCGGTGGTCCCCAGCATCAGGTGGAAGAAGAATTCCAGGTTGCCTTCCGGCCCAGCCAGAGGAGACGCGGTCACGCCTTTGATGGTGAGCCCAAGGGCCTCGAGCCGCGCCAGGCTGCGCTCCAGCGTCGCCCGATGGACAACCGAGTCCCGAACCACGCCCCCCTTGGCGACCCCGGGGCCCACTTCGAACTGCGGCTTTAAGAGGGCAACGATCGGGCCAGGGGGTCGTACCAACCGCATCACCGCGGGCATGACGGTGAGGAGGGAGATGAACGCCACATCCACCGTCGCGAGATCTGCTGGCTGGCCAAGCTCCTCGGCGGTCACGGTTCGCACATCGCGTTGCTCAAGACTCACCACCCGCGAATCGCGCCTAAGCGTCCACGCGAGCTGACCCGTGCCGACGTCGATCGCGTAGACGAGGCGGGCCCCCCGCTGGAGCAAACAGTCGGTGAACCCCCCGGTCGAAGCTCCCACATCGATTGCAACTCGCCCCGCAACGTCGATCCCAAAAGCCTGAATCGCATGGTCGAGCTTGTAGCCCCCCCGACTGACAAATGCCGGTCGCCGCGATCGAATCTCGATCTCCGCATCCGCCGAAACCAGCGTCCCCGGTTTGCTCGCCCGGAGGTGGGCGAGGTAGACTTCTCCCGCCAACACCATCGCTTGCGCGCGCATCCGGCTCTCAGCGAGACCGCGACCAACCAAGAGGGCGTCGAGCCGCACCCGCTTCCCGGCCATGGTAGTCATTAGCTCTCTCGAGTCAGCAAGTAGCGTGCGAGATCGCGCAACGTAACTCCGGCAGGTCCCAACGGACGTAGGGCCTCGATGGCTTCTTCCGTCAACTCTGCGGCGATGGCACGTGACCGCTCGATGCCAAACGCCGCCGGGTAGGTGACCTTGGCGCGAAGCGCATCGCTGTGGGCGTGCTTACCGAGTTTGGCCTCCTCACCGGTCACATCGAGGAGATCATCTACGACTTGGAAAGCCAACCCGATCCGCTCCCCGTACTGGGTGAGCGCCGCGAGCACTTGGGCCTCTGTCCCCGCCAGCAGCGCGCCGGAACGGATCGACGCCCGAATGAGCGCCGCAGTCTTGCGCAGGTGGATCTGTGTCGCGGCATCCGTCAGGGGTTGCGGAGGGACCGGCGAAGGGCGCCCGCGCATCTGGCGCCCTTCGCCGAGTAGATCCAGCACCTGCCCGCCGACCATCCCTTCGGTTCCAATGGCGGCCGCGATCTCCCGCGACACGGCGACCGTGCGGTCGGCCCCCATGGTCTCGGCCATTTGGGCGATCACGTTGAACGCAAGCGCATGCAGCGCGTCGCCCGCGAGGACCGCGATCGCGTCCCCGAACACGACGTGGCATGTAGGGCGGCCGCGCCGGGTATCAGAGTCGTCCATGGCCGGCAGGTCGTCATGGATGAGGGAGTACGTGTGAATCAGTTCGACGGCACAGGCCACCGGGAGGGCTCGTGGCACATCACCGCCCCCCGCCTCCATCCCTGCAAGGACAAGGATGGGTCGGAGCCTCTTCCCCCCGGCAAAGACACAGTACCGCATGGCTTCGTGGATGATCGCGGGATGCTGCGTCGCGGGCGGGAGACACAATTCGAGGGCGTCATCAACGAGACGCCCTCGGTGGAGGAAGTAGCTTGCGAGGTCTACTCCCGCCACAGGTCCCACAATGTGCGCGGGCTCCCTCATTACCGAATCGAGAAACCGGTCAGTCCGACGGCTTCGTGCCATGCGACAGTCAACTCGTGCACATCCGCTCCTGTCGGTCCGTGTCGGAGGGAGGCCATCAACGCTTCCAGCGTCTCCTTGCTACCCTCCGCAACCACCTCGACCCCGCCGCCGGGGAGATTGCGCACGAATCCGCTAACCCCCAACCGGCGTGCTGCGCGTTCTGTGAACCACCGGAACCCCACTCCTTGCACGTGCCCGCGAACACAGATGTTGACACGCGCGAGACCCTCTTCAGTCACCATGCGCCCGCGCGGGAGTCACCCGGGCTCGGTACAGCGCTCCCAGGACTCCATTGACGAACTTTCCCGAGTCTTCGGTCCCGTAGGCTTTGGCTAACTCAACAGCTTCGTTGATGACAACCCGCGCCGGCGTCGGTGTGTACAACAACTCGTAGGCTGCCAGGCGGAGAATCGACCGATCCGTATTCGCGAGCCGATCGATTGACCACGTCCCCGTCAAGGCTTGGAGTTCCGTATCCAGACGGCCGCGAACCGCCCAGGTACCCTCGCACAGGCTCTGGACGAACGCCCAGTCCGCATCGGGATCCTCCTGCTGCAACCGGGTCAAGATCTCCCGGAGAGCTTGACGCCCCACGTCCACTTCGAAGAGGGCGCGCAAAACAAGTTCTCTGGCACGCCGTCGGGACCCCACTCTCTCACCTCGTCCGCGCGCAGCCCCACAAAAACAAGAACGACCACCTTGTAGCCTGGAGGCACGCGCCCGTGACCGAGGACTGGAACGGTCGAGTGGGCGCGACGTTCAGGCGCTGCGGGTGGCCCTGCACGAACAGAGTATACCAGAGGGGTAGAGGAGCCGCAACACGGTGCGCTGGCTCAAGAAATGCGCGTGACTTTTCTCCGTTCATCGCGTTAGGTGATAGCGCGCCACGAATGCGCGCGGAGTCAGCGACCTCGAATGAAACTGGCAGTAGACCTCATCATCAATCGTCGCTGCATTGCCGGAGCAGCGCACTTGTGGTCGGCTAGGACTCGGAGCCTTGAGCGAAGATCAAGTTCCTCTTCCTCGTACATTCGATTGTCCTGGTCGGCATGACCATCCCACGTTGGATCATGACGCTCGAACTGTTTTTGGACGCTCTCGGCCTTACGGCGGTGCCCCGACAGCACGCTCATACCCTCCTCTTGCCCTAGGCGCGCACCCTGCACGGAGACCGCTGTGGGCCGTCTATCGTCCTTGCCAGGGGATGTGCGCAACGATCGGGTTCCGTTCTGTGGCGCATTTGAGCCTCTCCGTACGCCGAGGAGTTTCGTGGTAAGTCCGTGGAAGCTTTCAGGAGACTTTCTGCCTACGGCCGTCGGTCAAGGGCTGATCGTCTGCCGAGGTTCCTGCGGGAGCTCGACGACAGAAGAGTTGGAAGGAAGTGCTAGCCGATTTCCCGAACGCCCCTCTTTAGTAGGCAGCATACCCGGTCGAACAGACCATATAGAGAGCCCCTGGTCCGTTCGGCGGCCACCGCCGCATCCCGGTGGGGGGTCGCGGTCTGCGCAGACCGGTTCCGGCTCGCGGGCAAGTCCCTCCGAGGTCTGAGCACCACCCAGGGCGTCCGTTCAGGCAACATCAGCCATCGCACGACAAGAGGTGAATTTCGGTGGGGAAGCGAGTCTTATTGGGCCAAGTCCTCCTCAAAGCCGATGTGGTCTCGCAGATGCAATTGGATCTGGCGCTTGAGGAGCAGCGCGCGACCGGAGACCGGTTGGGCGATATCTTCCTCCGGAACGGTCTAGCGACGCAGGAGGCAATCGCTGGCGCGGTCGCTCGGCAACAGAGTATCCGGTTCATCCGCCTGCAAGACACCGTGTTGGAAGAAGGGGCACTGCTCCTCGTCCCTGAGCACCTCGCGAGGCGACACCGCGTCATTCCGATTTCGCGATCCGGCGATTCGCTGCTCGTCGGCATGGTGGATCCGACCGACATTGTTGCCATCGATGACCTCCGCAAGCTCACTGGGAAAGGAATTGAACCCGCCATCATCACCGCAGACGACTTCCGGCGGGCGCTCAGCCAGTATCCGGCGCTCGACAGTTCTGTAGAACAGCTGATCCTGGAAATCAAGCCGTCCGATTCTTTGGGCGATGAAGATGCCACGGACCGGCTCCGCGCTTTCGCCAACGAGGCCCCTCTCGTCCGCCTCGTCAACACCGTGATCCTCCAGGCGGTTCGTCGGGGCGCGAGCGACATCCACGTCGAACCCCAAGAGCACCGCGTGCGAATCCGGTACCGAATCGATGGAACCCTCTACCCCATCATGACCCCGCCCAAGCACATCCACCCCGCGTTCATCTCTCGGCTGAAGATCATGGGGAACATGAATATCGCTGAGCGCCGCCTTCCCCAGGACGGCCGCGCAGAAGTGACCGTCGACAACCGGTCTATCGACCTCCGCATGTCGACCATCCCGACCGTGTGGGGCGAGAAGTTGGTCATGCGGATTCTTGAGAAGCAAGGCGCCTTCATTGATGTGGAGACGCTGGGGCTGGTACCCGAGGATCACCGCCGGTTCGAGTATCTCATCGCGAAGCCGAACGGGATTCTCCTCCTCACGGGTCCCACCGGCTCGGGGAAAACGACGACTCAGTACGCGATTCTCAATCGGCTCAACCGGACTGAGGTCAACATTGTCACAATCGAGGATCCCGTGGAGTACCAGTTGCCCGGAATCGCCCAGGTGCAAGTTAACGTCAAGGCGGGGGTAACCTTTGCCACCGGCTTGCGGTCGTTCCTCCGGCAGGATCCTGACATCGTCATGGTGGGAGAAATCCGAGACGAGGAGACGGCCCGGATCGCGATCCATGCCGCCCTAACCGGTCACCTTGTCCTCAGCACCCTCCACACGAACGACGCTCCCGGGGCGGTGACGCGACTGGTCGACATGGGGATTGAGCCCTTCCTCGTCTCCTCCTCGGTGATCGGCGTCATCGCGCAGCGGCTCGTTCGCATCCTATGTCCCAAGTGCAAGGCCCCCCACACCCCCGCCCCCGATGTCCTCACGCACGCGGGCCTTGGTGGGGGAATTGAGCTCCCCACTCTGTATCGCCCCGTCGGGTGCGCGCACTGCGGGTTCATCGGCTACAAGGGGCGGACGGGAATCTTCGAAATCATGACGATGGACGATTCGGTGAAGCACCTCGTCTCCAAGAACGGAACCAGTGCGCAACTGAAAGACGCGGGGGTCATCGGAGGCATGCACACGCTCCACCAAAGTGGCCTGGCGAAGGTGTTGGATGGGACGACGTCGTTGGAAGAAGTCCTCCGCGTGGTCTTCGTAGAGGATAGCGGAACAAGAGCGAGCGGGTCGGCGGGAGTCGGCGGAGACCGGTCACGGTTCGCCCATCGATGACTGGCTCTACCTCACCAGCGTCTCGGACCGCCAATCGGACCCCATCCCCGGATGACCTTGCCACCAGGTGACGAGGTTCCCCGAAACTGGAACGAACTGACGGCTCGCGGACACCGGAGCGGCGACGATCGGCCAAGTTGATAGAATGCACCCAAGCATCTAAGCGGCGCACGGCGGCGCACGCCCTGCAACACCCGGCTGGGCGAGCCTAAACGCGTCCATGGGGGGGAATAGTACCCGTAACCGAGTGCCTCTAGCCACTGTGCTCACGTCCGGATGCTAGACGCGGCTGGAATCCGAATGCGGGTTCCGCCGCGGGTGTGAGGGAGTGCCATTTCGTTGGTGCTGGCCGCGTTCGCCGAGACCATTCGCCGTGTCCCCGCTCGTCCAGTGCTAGCCAGCCGTCACGCGCTCTGGGCAGAGGGAGTGTTGCTCACCGCGATCCTTGTCCTCGCGGTTGCGTTTCGTTTTGCCACGATCGGGAGCAAGAGTTTCTGGTACGATGAAGCGTTCTCCGCCAATGCCGCCAGCCGACCGATCCCGGAGATTGTCGCGCTGACCGCGCGCGAGGATGCGCATCCGCCCTTGTACTACATTGCTCTCGCCGCATGGGGGCGCGTGGTGGGAACTAGTGATGTCGCCCTCCGGTCGCTCGGCGCCATTGCGAGCCTCGGGACGGTCCTCGCCACGTGGTGGATCGGACGGCGGCTTGGCGGGCATTTGATCGGAGCCCTCGCGGCATTCTTGACGGCGACATCTCCGTTCCAAGTCCTCGCCGCCCAGGAAGCCCGCATGTACGTCCTCTTAGGCCTCTTGACGGTGCTGGCTTGGGCCGCGCTCCTTGTGGCGCTGGAAGGGCGACGAGGAGGTTGGATCGCGTACGTCATCGCGACTACCCTCGCACTCTACACCCACTACTTCGCCGGACTCACCCTCCTTGGCCACGCCCTGTTTGTGCAGGCGGTCGCGCCGCGGCGTCGACAGCAGTGGTTGCTTGCACAACTTGCCGTGCTCCTCCTCTACGTCCCCTGGATTGGCCCATCGTTCAACGTGTTGAGTTCGGGCCGCGGCGGGCCGTTCTTCCGACCGCCCCTCGGAGCGGAAACAATCACGTCCCTCTTGGGGTTCCTGAGTTTCGGAGGGCATGCGTTTGGGTTCATGGGGTGGTTTGGAGGAACCAGGACCTCTCTGGTCAGTCAGGTCGCCGTCCTTCTCCCGTTCCTCGCCCTCGCCGTGCTCGGGGCGGTGTCGATCTGGAACCGACCATCTGTTCGGTGGTTCCTCATCGGGTACCTGGTAGTCCCTGTGGCCGCCGTCTTTGCGGTCTCCGTCCGGTACAATGTCTTCTATCCCCGCTATTTCTCATTCGTCTACCCTCCCTTCGCGCTACTGTTGGCCTTTGGAATTGGCGCGATTACCTCGAGGGTGCCCCCCTCCTTGCGCAGAGCAAGCATCCTGACGAGCCTCTTGGTGTTCGTAGCGGTCTCTGGCTGGGCGTTGCAGGAAGCCTACACGAACCCGAAATACGATCTGTTCAACTGGCGGCGCGTTGCGACTCTCCTGGCCGACGACGCAGGCCCAAACGACCTAATCGTCCTCACGCCCGCGTTCGCCGAGCTTCCGTTTATGCGGTACTTCCATGGGTCCCAACCCGTCGTGCCCATTACGCCGTTGGAAATCATTGACCCCACCGTCCCGGCCCAGCCCGATCCAGCCGCTCAGGCGCGCAACCGTGAGGTGTTCTCTCGGTATGCGTCGCAGCATGAGGTCATGTGGGTCGTGATCACGGTCCCATATCCCCGATACGCACTCGATCGATTCGAACGCTTGCTGAAGGGGATCTACGACGTCCAGGGAATCGCGGACTTCAACGGGATCTTGATCGTGAAGATGCCCCGCCATCGGTCGGAGCCTACATCCCACCCATGAGCGCGCGAACGATCCACCCTCGAAAGACCCGCGCCCGTCGGCGGGCTTCGCGCGCTACCGACGGATCCCGCAGGAACCATTCCGCGCCGACCAGTCGATCAATCTCGTCCGTTGCCGCAAACGGTCCAAAAGAAGGCTACCGGGCCATGATCTGGGTCGTGCTGCCAGCCTACAATGAGGAGGACAACCTCGGCGAGCTCCTGCGAAGCATCCGCCACGCCCTGGACGTCTCCACGCGCTACCGCGTCCTCGTCATCGACGACGGCAGCACGGATCGGACCGCTGCGGTCGCGGCGCGTGAGCACCCCCGGATGCCGGTCCACACCATCAGCCACGGCCACAACCGCGGATTGGCGCAGGCGATCCGCACGGGGCTCGCCGCAGTCACGAAGGATGCCGCTGAAGAAGACGTGCTTGTGATCATGGATGCGGACAATACGCATCCACCGGAACTCATCCCTCGACTGATCGATGCGCTGGACGGGGGGGCTGACGTCGCCATTGCCTCGAGATTCCGTCGTGGAAGCCAGGTATTTGGTGTACCCTTGATGCGACGGATACTCAGCCGTGGGGCGGCCCTGGTGTTTCGCGGGCTCTTCCCGATCCGGGGGGTGCGCGACTACACCTGCGGCTATCGTGCTTATCGTGTGGGGATCCTCCAGCGGGCAATGCAAGAATACGGCGACGACCTCATCCAATCGAGCGGATTTTCGGTCATGACGGAGCTCCTGCTCCGCCTCCGCCCATTGGGCCCGGCTGTGTCAGAAGTCCCCCTGATCCTGCGCTACGATCGCAAGCGAGGAAAAAGCAAACTAGTTCCTGGGAGCACGATCCTCCAGTACCTCACCCTCATTCAAGGCGAATTCAGCCGCCTGGCGGCAAAGAAACGCCTCACGCGCGGCCTTGACCCGTAACCACGAGGCGTCGCCCCTTCAGCGACTCACCGCGCTCTGGACGCGCCCGGATCGGCGCTTCATCCGCTTCTTCATGGTCGGGGTCGTCGGCGTAGGGGTGAGTACGACGGTCCTGTGGCTCACGGTTCGGGCGGGGGGGCTCCCTGCCCCTGTGGGCGGGGTGTGCGCCGCTGTCATTTCGACATTTACGAACTTCCTGCTCAACGACGCCTTTACGTGGCGCGATCGCCGGTCGCCCTCACTCCGTGCGAAAGCGGTCCGACTGGTGCGCTATTACGCGACGACTGCGGCCGGAAACCTCGTCTATGTAACCGTTCTCACCATCTTGACCCATAGCTTCAAGCTCTACGTTCTCTTCGCCAACGTTGGTGCCATCGCTGCCGGGGGCACGCTCAACTACGTGCTCCACAATCGGTGGACTTGGCGGAAGTTCGAGCCACATTCATAGCCGGGAAAGGAGCGGCGGCTATCAGATGGACTGGTTGAGGCAGCGAAACATGAGGGAGCGGGTAAGAGCGCTCCCCTAGTCTCTCGGGACCCCGATCTGATTATTTCACGCGCTCGAGATACTTGCCCGTCCGCGTATCCACGCGCACGCGATCACCCACTGCTACGAAGAACGGCACATGGATGACAACCCCAGTCTCTACGGTGGCCGGTTTCGTGCCTCCCGCGACCGTGTCACCCCGGATCCCGGGAGCGGTGTCCACGATCGCGAGTTCGACGGTGTTCGCCAGTTCGACTCCGATCGGACGACCTTCATAGAACGTCACGGTGATATCGGTGCCCTCCTTCAGGAAGCTCCTCGCCTCTCCCAGTAGGTCGGCGGAGAGGGTCACCTGCTCATAGGTTTCCTGGTCCATGAAAACATGCGAGGTCCCCTCAGCGTACAGGTACTGCATCACCTTGCGATCGAGGTAGATTAACGGTACCCGCTCGCCGGCGTTGAAGGTCCGTTCGGTCGTCGCCCCGGTCTTGAGGTTTCGGACCTTCGCGCGCACATACGCGCTCCCACGACCGCGTTTCACGTGCGCGGACTCGACGATCGTGAACAGGTCCCCATCCAGCTGGACAATCACCCCAGACCGGAAGTCATTGCTAGAAATCATGCGGGACGCCTCCTCGGACAGACCGGAAGCATTCTACCAGCCTCCGGAGGCGCAGCACAACACGCTGACGCTAGTGTCTCTTGTCGGCGCGATCCTAAGAGGGGTGCCATCTAGAGCTCACAGAGCGCCTTGGGCGACTTCGTCAAGCTCTGACATCCCGATTCGGTGATAACCGCCAAGTCCTCGATGCGCACGCCCCCCCACCCGCTCAAGTAGATCCCTGGCTCGACCGTAATGACCATCCCCGGTTGGAGGGTGGCATCTTCGCGGGGCGAGAGCGTGGGCCCCTCATGGACCGCCAATCCGACCCCATGGCCCAACCCGTGCCCAAAAGCCTCCCCAAAGCCCGCCTTTGTGATCACAATGCGAGCCAGCGCGTCCCCTTCTCGCCCGGTCATGCCCGGCTTGAGCCCCGCCAACGCGGCCTGGTGGGCCTCGAGCACAAGATCGTAGATCTGGCGTTGCCGGGGAGTGGCAGGTCCCAAGACGACCGTCCGGGTGCAATCGGACACATACCCTTGGACACGCGCGCCGAAATCCAAGGTGACCAAGTCACCGCGGTTCATCGCCCGGTCCGTCGCGCCCGCGTGCGGCCGCGCGGACTGCGGCCCACTGGCCACAATGGAATCGAACGCCTCTTCCTCTGCACCTCGGCGCCGCATGAAGAACGCTAGCTCCGTGGCCACGTCCCGCTCCACGGCGCCGGGTCGCAAGTGGGTCTGGATGTGCGCGAACGCTGCATCAGCAATCGCGACCGCCGCATTGATGCGCTCAAGTTCCTCAGGCTCCTTCACCCACCGCAACCTGTCCACGCCATCGACGGCGACCAGGTCGACGGGCGCGAGCCGATCCACATACTCCTGGTGCTGTTTCACCGTGACTGTATCGCTTTCAAACCCGAGCCGCTTCCACCCCCGCTCCCGTACGACCGTAGCCAGGGTCTCGATGAGCTGTCGCTCGGCCTTCAGTACCTCGAACCCGCGGGCTTCTTCCTTCGCCCGGTCGATGTAACGGAAATCGACGAGCAACTGCGCGTTGCTGAGGGAGACGATGGCGATCCCTGCCGACCCCCTGAACCCAGAGAAGTAGGTGCGGTTTTCGGGTTTCTGGATCAAGATGGCCTCGATCCCCTGCTCTCGCACGACTACGCGCAATCGATCAATCCGCGACAACGCCACGAGCTTCCCTCCGCATTGGGGTTCTTAGACGCCTTGTCGGGGTTGGCGGAGAGGGAGAAGATTTCCTCTCCACGCGATGAGCAACCCGAAAGCACATGACGATGGCCCCGCTGCCTCGGGGCTCCACCCTCCGGCGTCCGCGGGGACAGGCGAGGCAGCCTTCCCCCAACGAGACACGGCCGGGGGAACCCCCGGCCGTGTGCATATCTGTTCGGATCTCCCGCGTCTACTTGGGTGGGGCGAGCGGCGCAGGCCGACCCGTGCTCACTATTTGGTCGAACGCCGCGAGGTACGCCTCTCGGTTCCCAGTCATGGAGTACACTTCGAGCAACGCGAGGCGCGCATTGAGCGACGCGGGCCGGAGTTTGATGGCCCGCTCCAATGACGCGACCGCTTTCGCTCCGTACCCTCCTGCGTAGGGAGCAAACCCGAAACGCCACAGCCGCATGCCGTGGAGGTAGGCGACGCCTAGCCAGTAGTGGGCGTCGGCGTCGTTGGCGTCCTTGGCGATCGCGTCGTTGTAGGGCTTGATCGCTTGTGTGAACCCCGCCTCGGAGTAGAAGCGGGTGGTATCAAAGGGTGGGAGTGCGGCCTGGCTGACAGTCGCCAGCACGCCCACCACGAGTCCTGTGACGATCAGAATACGGACCATGTGCCCTCCTTACGGCGCAGCGTCCTTGACAATCGTCGGCGTGATCAGGAAGATAACCTCAGTCTCGACGGAGCGCTTCTCATTGTGACGGAAGAGCTCGCCGATAATCGGGATGTCGCCCAGCAATGGGACCTTGATCGTCTCTTCCCGCTCGTCTCGCCGGATCAACCCCGCGAGGACAATCGTCTCTCCGTCTTTGACCTGGACTGAGGTCTCAGCGACCCGGTTGGTCGTCCGAGGCGCCTGGGAGCCGCTGAACGTATCGATCTGCAACAGCGAGCTCACTTCAGTCCTGAGACTCATCGTCAGGATACCACCCGTGTTGACTCTGGGCGTCGCATCGAGCTTGACGCCCACATCCACGAAGCTCACCGCGACCGTAGTCGCGCCGCCCGTGGTGGGGACCTGCGTGAAGATCGGCACCCGCTCCACGAGGTTCACCGATGCCTTGTTTCCGTCGAGCGTGGCGACGCGCGGTGCCGACAGAATCCGGCTCTTCCGCTCGGTCACGAGGGCATCGAGCTTGAAGAGCAAGATGTCCGTCGGGAGGATCTTGAAGAGGACCCGGTTATTGAGGGGGTCGGTCGAAACACTTCCGAACGCCCCGCCCAACCCGCCGTACAAGCCGAGGTCACGGAGCACGTCCATGCTCGTCTCGACCGCGTGCACCTGGATCATGACCTGCGGCACCTTGACATCCAAGGACACGAGGACTTTCGCGACTTCTTCCTGTTGCGCCGTCGTCCCGGTGATCAACAGGGAACTCGTGCGCGCATCGGCCGCCACACGCACCCCGGGGACCGCCGCAGCGATCGCCGCCCGCACCAGGTCAAGGTTCGCGAAGTCCAGATGGTACGAGATGGTCTGTGGTACCTCCGGCGGTGGGGCCAGCTTTTCCGCCGAGGAGACGATGATGTTCCGCTTCAGGCGGCGAAAAGCGAGGTTGTTCGCTTCGAGAATGAAGCGGAACGCTTCCTCGCAACTCACGTCGACCAGTCGGAGCGTGATCGACCCTTTGACGGAGTCGTCCGTAACCAAGTTGAAGCCGCAGAGCTTCGCGAGCGCGGTCAACACATCGCTCATCGCTACCCCGCGGAATTCCAGCAGCTTCAGCATACCCGGCCCCTGCTCGGCGGGCAGCTGCGCGGTCTGCACTACGCCGTTGCCGGCGGTCGCCACCATGGGGACGCCGAGGTTCGGCCTGGCCGCAAGCGAGGCCGTCGTGACGGGCTTTGCCCCAGCGTCCGTGACCCCGACTCGGGGGATACTCGCCACGATGATGTTGGGGGCCGTCCGTTGCATCTCCACGGGAACCGGGCGGACAAGATCGATGACGATCCGGGCGATCGCCGGACTCACCTGGAACTGCCCCACGCGCACGCGCAGGACGTTCCCGTTGCTGATCTCGGTGGAAGTCCGCAACTCCGGATCAATCACCGCATCCATCAGGTTAATGACTACGCGAGGTGGCGCAAGGTCGTACATCTCGGTGACGTGGTAGAGGACCTGGCTCGTCGCCACAATCCCGATCACAAGTTTGCTCGGGAATTGCTTGACGGTAACCTGGGTCACGCGCTTGGGCGCCCCAAATGCGGTTCCCATTCCGACCGACGGAATCGCTACCAGCGCGGCCAGGACGAGGGCAAGAAGTGTGCGATGACGTGTGGACCAATGAACCCGCATGCTACTACTCACCTCCCATTCGAACGTCAAACTGCGTGCCGCCCCTCGAGAATCTGACGAGGCGCCGTGAGGCGTCAATCTTCACTACACGGAGCGAGCCAATCGAATCACCTTCACCAACAACCTGGGTTCGTCCATCGATGACTATGACCGCCACGGAACTCGTGTCCCCAATGATCCCCGTGACCTGAATTCCTGTGGGGCTCGGAGGGGTCCCCGGGACTGGCGGGATGGCCCCAACGCCTGGCAGGGGCGGGGGGGGTAACGTCACGAGCGGAGGCCCCGATGGGACTGGCGCTCCCCCTCCGGCAGGCCGCACGAGCGGAATGAACGGGTCTGGCCTCCCTGTCGGCCCTGGCGGGACCGCGGAGGAAACAGCTACGTTCGCCGCCGGTTTCGGCGCAGGCTTCCCCCCGGCCGCGGGGCTCGGGGTTGGCTTGGGCGCCTGGGCCGAGGTGACCGCCGGTGGCGTCGCCGAGGTCCCAGGACTCCCAGCGCTTGGCGTGGGGGTTGCGCTCTTCCCTGGCACGCCCGAACTCGTGCTGGGTGCCGGTGGCAACGGCGTGGTGCTGCCAACGCTCCCGGCAGGTTGCTGAGGCGCCGTGACCGTGGTTGGCTCCTGTTCTCCACGACCACCGAGCAAGCCCGGGGCGAGGAACCGGCCGATCAAGTATGCGATACCAAAGACCACGACGACGACCAGCGCCACTCCGGCCGGGCTCTTCATTAGCCTACGGAGTCCGCCCATTACCCGCCCTCCTTGGGAAGCACATACGTGTCAATGTCAATGTCCAAGTTCAGCTCCGGCACGGTCTTCGGATTCACGCCCAGCTTCTTCACGCGAATGAGCCGCGGGAAATCCTGGAGCTGAGTCATGAGTTGCATGACTTGACTGTAGTTAGCGTTCACGTTGAGCTTGATCGGGAACCGATAGTAGAGTGGAGCTGGTTTGGGCGCCTGCGCTGCGGGCGCAGAGGCCCCACCTCCTGCTGGAGCGCCCGCGGGTGCAGGGGTCCCCGAGGTGACCGCCTCAAGCGGGCTCGGGCGAATCGCTTGGAGCTTGATCTTCAGCGACTTGGCCACGCGCTCGAGTTGGACCAGGAGCGTGGGAACCTCCTTCATCGTCGGCAACTTCGCCTCCACGGAGGCGATGAACCCTTGGAGCTCCGCGTATTCCTTTTCCAACTCTGCTCGCTGCTTCAGGATCGTCTGCAGCCGGTCAAGTTCCTTCTGCCGGTCCTCAAGCTCCGCTGTGAGGGTCTCATTCTTCGCGCGCATGGGCTGGTACGCAAAGAAGTAGTACACGACGAGCGCGAGGACCACTGCTGCGACCATCAAGAGAGTTTGCTCGCGGCGGTTCATTGTGATCCCGCCTCCTTTCGCTCCTGCCGGAGACGGCCGACGACTTGGAAGTTGACCACCTCAGTCGCCGAGATCGGTTGCTTTTGCGCTACGTTGAGGTCGACGTCGCGGAACACTTTCGAGGAGTCGAGATTCACCATCAGCCGGGCCACCGCTTCGTAGCTAAGCCCAAACCCGTCGAAGGTCAGGGCGCCATCGTCCGCGGCCGACATGTTCGTGAGCCACACATCCTTGGGGACGATCGTCCGGAACTCTTCCAGAACCGTGGCCCAGGGCACGCGGGAGGATTCCAGGGTCTTGAGGAGCGCGGCTTTCCGGCGCGCGGTCTCAAGGCGCCGTTTCAACACTTCGATCTCCGCGACCTGGGGACGCAGGACATCGATCTGCTTGTTCGTTTCCGTGATGCTGTCCTGAAGTCGGGCGTTTTCGCTTAGCAAAATCAAGTAGTAACCGCCCAACAACACCGCTACGGCGAGAACCCCCAGGACCAGAAACATCCTGGAGACCACCGGCCCTCGACGGGCCCGCTCTTTCGGGAGTAGGTTGATTCGGATCATCGCTCGGCCGCTCCCCTCATCGCCAGTCCCACCGCGGTCGCCATCGACGGGGCAATGTCCCGTCGCGCATCCGGGCTGAGGATCGCCGCGGGGACCTCACACTGAGCGAAGGGATCCCCCACAACCGTCTCCACCCCGAGCTCGAGCGAGAAGAACCGGCTCAAGTTCGGCAGCCGGGCGGTCCCGCCGCTGATGGCAATCCGCGAGACTTTGGCCTCACGGTACCGTGTCTGGAAGTAATCGAGTGTTCGGCGGATCTCGGTTGCCAGATCGCCAAGGATCGGGAGCATTACGTCGTGGAGCGCGAGAACCGTCTTGTCGTCGGGCATCGGTTCGCCCTCGAGCAGGACCATCCCCTTCTGCTCCTTCAACCGCTCTGCCGATTGAAACTCCATGTCCAGTTTCGTGCCCACCGCGCGGGTCAGGTTATGGCCCCCGATGTTGACGTTGCGGGTGCCCCGGAAGCTGCCCCCTCCCGCGATGACGATATCGGTCGTTTCCGCGCCCAAATCGACGAACACCTGGGCATCCCCCGCAGCCTGGGCTGGCGGGGTGTGGGCCCGCAGGATCGCGAACGCATCCACGTCCAACACGTAGGGCTCAAGGCCAGCAGCTTCGACTGCCTGGACGTGCTTCTCTACGGTCTCGCGTTTCGCGGCCACGAGCAGCACAACCACCTTTTTTTGGCCCTCTTCCATGGTCTCCCCGATCGTGTCCAGGTCCATGTTCACTTCGCGGACCCCGTAGGGGATGTACCGTTCGGCTTCAAACCTGGCGGCGTTCTCCAGATCCGCCTGAGGCATTGGAGGGAATTTGAGTTCTCGAACGATGACGGCCTGCCCCCCAACCGCGGAGATGACTCGCCCCGACTTCGCGCCGGCCGCGGACATGGCTTGACGAATCCCGGTCGCAACACTGTGCGGGTCGACCACGACCCCTTCTTTCACAGCGCCGGGGGCCGTTGGCGCGGTTCCCGCGTGGAGGACCCGAAAGCGGTGGTCGAACGGCGCGAGCTCGACCACTTTGATGCTGTGGCTGCCAACGTCGAGCCCGACGAAAGATTTCGATCCAAATAAGGGCATGCCCTCAGCTCCTTCCTTTCCCCTGGTCCTGCTGACGACTCGGGATCGTCGACCGCGAGGATCGTGCACGATCGCAGATGATGTAGGCCGCCTCCACCAGGGGGATGGTGGCGACACTGCACCATCAAACGCTGCTATCGGTCAACGCGTCTGGCCCTGTGCGTGCTGCCGTGCTCGTTTCTGCTCTCACCTCGGGCATCTCAAGAACAACCGCATCCCCGCCTGCAAACTACCGAAAACCTCTCTGGGGACCACCGTGCATCTTCTTCCCTACTTGCGCCTCAATTAGACCGCGCGCCTGACCCTAGTTCCGTGTCAGCGTGGTGCCGTTGAGCTGCACCTCTTGCTGCGGGACCTGAGATCCTTGCACAATCTTGGTCCCTTTCGCGTCCAGGGCAACCGTGAAGTTGCCGTTGGCGGTCGTGATATGAACCTCGAAAGTATTGACAAAGGACGCAATGATCTCGCCGCTCGTCAACGTCGCGAGATTCAGCACATCGCCCGGGGCAGTAAGGTTGTTCGTCTGCCGGCGCAGGGTAGTTCCATCAAGCCAATAGCCAATGGAGCGTTGCCAGATGGGCGTGTAGGTCCCATACGCACAGGCCGGGACGCCACCGGACACCACTGTCGGCGGCGGGCACCCGGCTGGCGGGAGCGAGGCATAGGGCGGCGGGGTTAAGCTCCCATAGAAGCACGACGGGCTGTAGAGCGCCTCGGTGGTCGACCGAACAAAGACACAGAAAGTCTCCTGGCTCAAGTCCAGGCGCGCCGACTTGAACATGACCTTGTCGAAGCTTGGGGAGATCACGACCTCACAGGTCGATGGCGCCGGCGCGCACCGGGATTCCCGAATCTCGCGCGTCAACCGTTCCACGGCGATGCGCGCATTCTGCTGGACGTCGGCGGCGAGCTCCGCTTTCCGTGAGCTCCGGTGGGTGCCAATAAACACCGCATCAATCAAGAGGAAGAACAACGCAAAGATCGCGAGCCCGACGAGGAGTTCAATGATCCCGACCCCGCGATCGTCACGTCCAAGCCGACCCACTCTCATGCTCATGGGATGAATCGCTCCACGGTTAGGGTCCGCTGCACGTTTCCGGCCTTCCACGTGAGCGTCGACTTCACTCGTACCAAACTGTCGGTCGTCGCGGTCGCGGCGGAGCTGTACTTCAGGGTTCCGGTGTCCCAATTCCACCGCTCCACGACGATTTGCATATTTGTCCACGCGAGCTGGTAGGGCAAGACCGACGACGGTTGGGGCCCCCCCGAGAGGCCGGCCGGCAGCGCCGGGGTGCAGGACCATGTTGCGCCACTGGGGGTGCATTGGTATATCGTAGGGGTCGGCCCGGCTTGCGCCGATCCCGCACCCGCAGCGTATTCTTGGAACGCTTGCAAGTACACGCTCGCCGCGGTGATGTCCTTGGCAGCGCGGCCCGCCCCGAAAGCGGTGGGGAAGGATTCCAACGTCCCCACGTTCGAGGCGCTGAGCACACTGAAGGCTCCGACCACGATGATCAGGAAGATCGAAAGCGAAACCACGATTTCGATGAGCGTAAAGCCGTTCTCACGCAGTCTCATTATTGCGTTACGCTCACTTTCCCCGTGGCGGCTGCCACGCTGATGAGATAGGTGACTGTGGTACCAGTCCCTCCCTTAATTGCCACGGTTCCGCTCTGAGAAGCATATCCCAACGGCTGGAAGGTGACACACTTGTTGGCGGTATTCGCTGGGGCGGAACAGTTCTGCAGGGTTGTGCCGGCATTGCTCAAGTCGATTGTCACCGTGGCTGGCCACTCATCGGGCGGCAGGATGACTCTTACGGGTGTTGTAGTGTTCTGTTCGTAGATCCTAATGCCGCCCGGCGTTCCCCCGATGAACTCCACCGTGTAGGCGAACCCTTGCCCCTTGGCCATCGCGGCAGCCTGGGCTCGTCGCAGCTCGACGGTAGTGACCGACGCGGCTCGGCGAAGGGCAAAACTCCCGATGGCTTGCCGGATGCCTAGCACAAGCATGGCGAAAACGAAACCCACCGCGGCGATCAGGATGACCACCTCGATCAAGGTAAAGCCTGCTTCGGACCTACGCCGCTGTCCGTGCGAAAGGGTCATATGCCACCGTATATGTCTCCTGCCCTGCTCTTACCTGGGTTAGACGCCCCGCGTGTGGCCACAGGAGGCGACTAGCTCCTGGCACCACCCAGTCTTTCCGATTAATCCTCTTGATTCCCTCCTACTATTGCATGGTTCCAGCCTCTACCCCCTAAGATCGGCGTTTCAGCCCTTTTGATGAGCATGCGCGGAGTGGAAGTTCCTCGGAACATCAAGGGAGGTTTTTCTATTTGCGCCTGTGCTGGCCACGCTTCCCCAGCACACCATGCACAACATCCTGTGCCCCACCCTACCGTCCCACGTTCAGATACCACTGCACGATCGGACCAGCCGCAAGCAACGCGACAAGACCCCCGACGGCCAGGGCGGGCCCAAACGGAATCGGGGTCTTTCGGCCCTCCCGCCGGAGCACCAACACCAGAACCCCGGCGCTGGCGCCAAGGAGGAACGCGAGCATCACGGCAACGGCGATGGCCGGCCAGCCGAGGAACGCACCCATCATGGCCGATAGTTTCACATCTCCCCCGCCCATCCCCCCTCGGCTCAGAATGGCAATGAGGAGGAAGGCCGCTCCCGCCCCGACCGCCGACAGCGTCGCATCAAGCACTCGGCCCTGCGGAATTGCCAGCAAGAGACCCAGGACCACCCCCGGATAGGTAATCGCGTTTGGAACAATGTGATGGTCGAGATCGATGAAGAAAATTGCCAGCAACATGAGACTGAAACTCGCGCCTCCCGCAAAATCTCGCACCACAGCCCCGCTGTCCTCCAGGCCATGGACTGAGGTAGCATGAGTCCACACAAGAACCAGCACAACGCCCGCTGCAAGCTCTACCAGGGGATAGCGTAATGCAATCCTGCCCTTGCACCATCGGCAGCGGCCGCCGAGCAAGAGAAAGCTCAGGATCGGGATGTTGTCCCAGGGGCGGATCGCGCGCCCGCACTGCGGGCACCGTGAGCCTGGATGCAGAAGGGACTCGTGTCTGGGAAGTCGATAGATGACGACGTTGATGAAACTACCCAACAAAGTCCCCAGCACGAAGATGCTTGCACCATAGAAGAGCGCGGTCTCAGTCACGAATGTTCCATCCCCTTAGTGTATTCCAGAGACAGTTTCGACGTTCTCCCACGATGGAGCGCGAGGGCGCGACCGCCGAACGGGTCTAGGACTGAATGTGCTGAATTCGTCCCCGATCACCATCACTATCCTTCTCGAACTGCACCACGTGGATGGGACACATGTTCGTGGCGGCAAGGTCGAGTTCGTGGTGACCTGCTCTCACGACCCGGGACGACCTGAGCTAGTCAAGCATGCTGGTGACCTGCGGAGAGATGGCAACGCTGGAAGGTCACGGCGACTCGGCGCAATAGAGAATGCCTCCACAGTGCCACGTCGTGTGCCAGGACGCACACCCCCTAGGGGGTGGCGCCTGGCCTTGTACACTCGAATAGCGCTGAAGACGACGGCCCCCTGCCGATCATAGATCCCGTCGAGGAGGCCGACAAGCCGGGCGAAGGCCGTTGGTGGAAGCCCGATATCGGTGACGATCCACAGGACGTCGTGCGACGCCGCGTAGGATTGGAACAGCGCGCGAGTGCGCGCGTTCAACGCCGCGCCCTGCACTTCGGTGGTTTTGGGATCGTTCAATTCGGTGGGGTTCATGCCCACGATGAGTTGCGGCCCCCGAAAATATCGGAGGAAGGGGATGCGACCGAACTCCGGAGTCACAACGATGACATCGTTCGGACCGGCCTCAGCAGTCAACCAAGTGGCCGCCCCTCGCCAATCAAAGACCTGGAACGTTGGATTGAAGTACAAGTCGCGGAGAACCGGTGCGCTCGCCAACAAGAACGCCAGCCCCAGTGCCAGCAGAGCTACCCGCCGGTACGTCGGGACGAAATACGATGTGATGTGGACCATGCCGAAGGCCAAAAGCACGGCGAACGGGACGTGGAGAAAGGAGAAGTAGCGGGGATAGATCACATTGGTGCGCAGTGAGAACGCAATCGTCGCGGCAAGTGGAGCAAGTAGCGCTCCGATGACAAACCAAAGGGCCCTTCGTTGATGCCATACTCCGACGAGCCCGAGCCCCGCAAGCGCCACGAACGGCGCGAGGATCGCCAACTGCACAGGTAGCGGGGTAGCGCCCCCCCCAAACCACCCCGCAAAACCGAACACGTGGCCGCCGAAACTCAGCAGCCCCAATAGCGACGTCACGGTCGTGGCTTCAAGCGGAAGCCGCAGGAAGGGCCACCCCCGGCCTGCCGTGGCCGTAGCCAAGAACCGGCCGAGCCATGGGAGGAACAGCACGAAGATGGCGCCCTGGCTGAAGACCCAAGTACGGACGGACCGGCGTGCGGTCGATACGACAAAGATCGCCTGGCCAAAGATGATTAAGAACGCAAAATAGTGCGTGTAGAGGGCCAGCGCCGTCGCCGCGACATAGAAAAACCACGCGATCCGCCGGCTCCCGATCGCCGCGAGGAGCGCCGCCCAGGACGCGATCGCCAGCAGGCCAAGCAACGCGTACATGCGCGCTTCCTGCGCGGCGAGGACTTGAAACGGGGCCACGGCGGTCAAGAACGCCGTGACCAACCCCACCCAGGACCCACCCAGCTGGCGTGCAACCCACCAGGCTCCTCCGACGGTCAGTACGCTGGCGAGAGCGCCAAGCGATCGCAGGCCCGCGTCATCGGCGCCCGCTACGTGGCGCCACAGTGACAGGAGAAGGTAGTAGAGCGGTGGATGAGCATCATCCTGCGCGGTCAGCGTGACGATGTCCCGGGGAGTGTGAGCAGCCACAAAGGCGGAATACGCTTCATCGGCCCAAAAGCTCTTGCTCCCGATGGCGGTGAACCGTAGCCCTGCCGCAAGCACCAGGATTGCCGCCAGGAGCATGAGTTCCGGCCGTACCCGCTGAGCACTGCCCAGATCCGCCCCGGTCAGCGAAGGATGCGACGTGCTTCCTATGGTTCCCATGGTCCCAAAGATGCGCACCTACAGGAAGTGGTCGGATTGCACGCTAGTCCTTCCAGAGTCGTGAGCTGAGAAGAGGATCACGGAGAACTCCCCGCTGCACACTATCCATGTCACGCGTCGATGGCAACGGCAGCATGGTGTCATCTGGGGGAAAAGGGCCAAGCTCGGCGGGTGAGGCCTATGGCCCTTGAGCGGAATCCGGGTGAAGACCGTCCAATCCGCCCTGGTCGCCAGCGGGTGTCGCGGAATCGGTCCACTGCAGCCACGTGGCTCTCTGGTGTACACGCGAGATGAACCGCCCGATTTGCCGCTGAAAGGTCTGCACCGAGAAGCGCTCGGCCTGACGCCGGATCTCCACCGGGTCGTAGGCATGTGGGTCGAAGGCTCTGACGGCTGACGCCAGGGCCGCCGACGATTGTTCTGGAAACAACACGCCGGTCCGTCTATCGACCACTGTCTCCCGAACTCCACCAGTATCATACGCGATGACCGGCCGCCCGCAAGCCTGCGCTTCCACCGGGACGATCCCAAAGTCTTCCTCGCCAGGAAAGACCAGGGCGCGGCACCGACGGTAGTACGAGCGTAGTGCCTCGTCGGTAACCTCGCCGACGAGGGTGACGTTCGGACGGGCCATTGCGCGCAGCCGCGACGCCTCTGGCCCATCCCCTACGATTGTCAAGCGGTAGCCGAGCTGATTGAAAGCGTCGACCGCCAGGTCCACCCGCTTGTAGGGAACCAATCGTGAGACCACGAGGAAGTAGTCTTCGATCTCCCTTTCCCCCGGCGTGAAGAAATCGACGTCAACCGGCGGATAGATCACGCTTGACTGTCGACGGTAGTGACGACGAATTCGCTCGGCTACGAATTGGGAGTTGGCGATGAAGTGGGTCACCCCCCGGGCACTCCTACGATCCCATCCCCGGAGCCAAGCCTGCAGCACGGTGGCGGCGGGTCGGAGCAAGGGCGGAAGCGCCCGCCGATAGAGCAGGGCGAGGTCCCACACATAGCGCATGGGGGTGTGACAGTAGCAAATGTGGACGGCGTCTCGATCCACTCGAACGCCCTTCGCACAGGCGTGACTGCTGCTCAGGACAACCTTGTACCCGCGCAAGTCGAGCGTCCGAAACGCCAACGGCATGAGGGGAAGCAGGTGGCGGTGGTGTGAGGTACCTCTGGGGAATCGTTGGAGCCAGCTCGCGTGGACGTCCATCCCCTGAAACGCCTCAGGCAACCGCTGCCGATCGTGGAGCGCGACGAAAACGGGCGCGGTGGGGACAAGTTGATGAAGCGCGAGGAGCACTCGATCCGCGCCACCGAGCGTGATGAGCCAGTCGTGGACTAGCGCGATGGACAAGTCCTGAAGCGCATGCCCCTGAGCGATCAACGAGGTAGCCGGGGTCTCCTCACGGCCGTGGTCGCGCCCTGCGCGCGGGCGGAGAGCGATCTCCCGCGGGGCCCTCACCTTAGTAGGCTCCTCGGCCAGCGATGACAGACGGCAACGTGCGAAGGAGAATTTTCAGGTCCATTCCGACCGACCAGTGATCGATGTAGTACATGTCCAACGACACCCGCTCAGCATAGTCGGGTTCATCTTGCCGAAGGACCTGCCAGAGCCCCGTCAGACCCGGCCTGACACACAGCAGGCGCCGCTCCCAAGGTCCATACTTGCGGAGCTCATCTTCGACGATCGGGCGCGGACCCACGAGACTCATTTCGCCCTTCAGCACGTTGATGAGCTGAGGCAGTTCGTCAAACCCCGTCCGCCGGAGCCATCGACCCATCCGGGTGACCCGCGGGTCGTCGATAAGCTTGAAAGCACGCTCAAACTGTTGGCGGAGCGCAGGATCTTGCGCGAGGCGGGCTTCAGCGTCCACGTACATAGTGCGGAACTTCCAGGCCCAAAACGGAATCCCGCCCTTCCCGATGCGCCGTTGCCGATAGAGAATGGGCCCTGGACTATCTACCACCACGCAGCAAGCGAAGACCGCGAACAGAGGAAACCCAAGGACCAATCCGAGGAACGCGCCCAGGAGGTCCACCACGTCCTTGACCCGGCGTCCCCACCCCTTCGAGAGGTTGCCCCGCAGGGTGAGCAACGGAACCTGCCCAACAACCTCAACCTCTGCTCCGGTCGCCACCAGAGTGTACAAGTCAGGAACGATGGCAAACGGAACCCCCGCCTCCTGACACAACGCCGCGACTTGCATCGTCAGCTCTCGAGCGTCGGGCGGCTGGGCGATGACCACTCGTTGGATTCCTCGCTGCCGGACAACGGACAAGACGTCCAGCGGTACTCCGACGATCGGCAGCCCATCGATCTGCCCCCCGCGCGCAGCATCCAGAAACGCCACGGGACGATGCCCCAATGCCGCGTTGGCAGTCAGGACCCGCGCTACGGCGACGCCCTCGGGGCCGGCCCCCACAATAAGGACTCTCGACACGTCGATGCCGCGCGCTCGCAGCGCCCGCGTGATCGCCCGTCCGAGCCCCCGACCAAACAACACCAGCACGATGCTCAGGAACCATGCGTAGAGGATCCACAAGCGCGAGTACGAGAACTGCCGGTAGAAGAAGGAGGTTGCCAAGAGTCCCATGATCCCCACAGAGACCGCACTGAGGATCTTGAGCGCTTCATCGAGAAAACTCTGCAGGCGGTCTCGGTAGAGCCCGTAGGCTGCGAAGACCATTACCCACACGGGAATGAGCGGAGTGAGGATGGCAAAGTAGGGCGCCGCAGGCGGGGAATCCTCAGCGGGAATGAGTTGCCACCGGAAGCGTAGCAGGTAGGCAAGGGAAAACGCAGCGGCGATCGTGGACATATCCACCACGACCGCCAGGAGGACTCGCAGTTGTTGCCGTCGCCCTTCTGCTAGCATCTGTCTTTCCGGCATATGCCCTGGGGGCCCAAGGGATAGTCAGACCGGGCACTGTACGCAGGGGGATGGATTACCTCGGTGATCTTTCACGTACGCGTCCGCCATCTCGATTCGAGTCCGGGCGCCGAACGCGCTCCGAGCCTGGTCAAGTTTCACCAGACGCGTTGTCGCGGAATTACCCTGGGCTTCGAGACCCCGACGAACGCATCCTCTAGAAAACCCTTACCGCTAGAGGACTCTTACCGGCCGGGACGTGTCGTCCTCAGGACCCTGATGACCCTCCATGGGGTCCCTCTGTAGACATCATAGAAGACCCATCGCCCTGGTTTCGTAGCAGTGCTCGATACACTCCCACTGTAGCATCCACCATGCGCTCAACGCTGAAGCTGCGTTCGACCCGTTCGTACCCCTTCCGTCCCATGCGCTGCCGCAGCGCGGGGTCACGAAGTAAGTTCACCACGGCCAATGCTATCTGCGCCGGCTGCTCGGGGGGGACCAAGAACCCGGTCTCCCCCTCGACGACGACTTCCGTGGACCCTTGCACTCGGGTCGCAACCACTGGCTTCGAAGCTGCCATCGCCTCCAACAGCGTCAAGGGCAATCCTTCCCACAGTGACGTCAGGACGACGACGTCCATGGTCTGGAGCAATGCAGCTACATCATCCCTGAGACCTGCCACAATCACCCGACGATCGAGGCCCATCGCTTTGACTGCGTGCTCGACGGTAGGACGAAGTGGCCCATCCCCCACCAGCAGAAACCGGACATCGGGGATTGCCTCCGCGACAAGTTGCGCCATTCGCAGGAACGTCAACGGGTCTTTTTGGGGAACCAGACGCGAGATCATGCCCACTACAGGCACGGTTGCATCCCAGCCGAACTCCCCACGCCGGGCCCGGGCCGCCATGAACGATGCGGAGGACACGCCGTTGGGGATGACCGTGAACCGACTGGTCGGGATGCCACGCGCGGCGGCTTCCCCGAGATCGCCTTGGCTGAGGCAAATCACCCGGTCGGCGAGACGACACGTCAGGGTCTCCGCCTGGACAGCCGCCCAATGGATGGGCGGGGGAAGGCGCCGGCGGAACGCAAACGCATGCGCCGTGTAGACGACAGGGCGAATCCGGGCCACGCGCGCGGCGAGGGTTCCCGCCAACCCCGACCGGCTCCCGTGCAAGTGGAGGCACGATGGCCGTATTCGCCGGAAGGCGTTGGCCAACAGCAATGGAGCGGCAATCCCCAGGGGAACAACCACGACCGGCGCCCCCGCCTGGCGCAGCCGATCCGCCACGGGGCCGTCACGCCCAACCACCACGGCGCTTTCAATGCCTCGCGGCCCCAGCCCCTGCACGAGGTGAAGCAAGTGCTCACTCCCCCCGCCAACTTCCGCGGTATTGAGCACGTGCAGCACGCGTGGCCTCACCGCAGATCAGAGGGTGCGCTGAGAGCAGCGTCCAGATAGTGTTGGATCTGGTTCATTTGGATCTGCCAATCGTAACGCTTCGCAAGTTCCCGTCCCCGCTCATCAGGAGGCGCGTGAAGCGCGGCCGCAATTTGGTCCTCGATTCCCCGGGCGGACTTCCCAATGCGCACCGGCGGAGCGTACGCGCGAACTTCCGGCAGGTCGGTGCTGACGACCGGGCAACCGGCTGCCAAGTACTCCAACAGTTTCGTGGGAAGCACATACTCGGTGAACTCAGCTAGCTGGTAAGGGATCCACGTCACATCAAACTGAGCGAGTAGAGCGGGTAATGTGTCGTGGGGTCGAGGTCCGAGCAGCTGTATGTTGGGCAAGTGCTCAAGGCGACCCAGATCCGCGCGGGCCCGCCGAGGCCCCACGAACACAAACCTCCACTCAGGATGCCGTTCCGCAACCTCTGCAACCAGCTGACTATCGAGCCATCGGTGCAACGTCCCAACGTACCCAATGACCGGGGGGTGTGCCGGTCCCGACACGCGGGGATTGGCGGAGGCGAACTGTTCGTAAGCCACGCCCGTCGGAACCCAGTAGCAACAATTGCGCATGCGGGAGTGCTCCTCCCACAGCCTCCGGCTATCGGTGAAGATCAGGTCAGCCCTCGTGAGCAGCCAGTCTTCTGCGGCCACAACTAGAGGATCGATGGCTGGATCCTTCCGAAACGCGCTCGCGCAATCGTAGACGACTAGGCGAGGTTGAAGTGCCTCGACGAGACGTCGTGTGATGGGCGCGGGGAATGCAGCCCACAAGACTGGCGGGCGGCTTGAGCGCGGACTGCCTGCCGCCCCCAGGCCCGCACGGAGGATGGGCCAAGCAAGCACTGCCAAAGCTCCCAGCGGCGGGATGGGAGGAGAGAGTACTCGCAGACGTGACCCTACGAGGTGCGGCCTCAACCGGACTTGTCGGAGGACCTGCCAAGCTTTTCGGACCAACCGGCCGACGACGGGCACAGCTGTGGGTACCGGTTGGCTGATCCGATAGAGATTTTCGATAACGAGAACCGAGTTCCCCGCATTGGCCAGGCGCACCATGATTTCCTGGTAGCGCTGCCACGCGCCCGACCATTCAGTCGGGGCGAGGCAAATGACGTCCTGGTCTGTCATCGGCCCATCAACTCGATTCGGGATGCCATCCGTCGCGAAGCACCTCATTCAGATCGGCTCTGCCCGACGCGATAGCGGCGAGACGGCATAGACCGCGCCATGTTCCTCGTACCGTGGCCCAATCCCAGACTTTGAACCCCAGCGCGAGAAAATCCATGTTGAGCCACACATAGCTCAGCAACGCACCCGGGCTTTTGCGCGTACACTTCTCGTAGAACCGGAGCCAACTGAGGATTCGCAGTTCACAAAACCGCTCGCGGTCGAGCCGGCTGGCCGGGGTCTGCTTATGGGACACGCGGGCACCCGGCACCCACCACAACTCATACGCGCGAGACACCTGAACCGAGAAGTCCCGGTCTTCGCCAAGTCCATACCCAGAGTATCCCTCGTCGAACGTCGCCCGATCGAACACTTCTCGCCGATATGCCATGTTGCACCCGTTTAGACGGCGCGCGCGGCGGGGATGGTCTCCAGGATGGAGGTGGAACGCCAGGGCGTCGCGTTCCACGCTGAAGGGGCCCCGGTAGAATAGCCGCAATCGAACCCGCTGGAGCCAGGAGACCGTCTCAGGCAGGTTGATGATGTGTCCTCCGATCCCACCGAGCCGCCCTGATTGATCGCCATCGAAGAAGCCGAGGATTTCGCGCACATATCCCGGAGCGAGTTCCACGTCATCGTCAAGGAACAAGAGCACAGTCCCTGACGCAAGACTGACCGCCAGATTGCGGGCTTGGGTCAACCCTGAGAGATTCGGCTTGGAGATGTGGCGAACGGAGACGAAAGATGTTCCTTGCCCGTTCGCGATGGGGGGTCCGCCCGTAGGGCTCTGGTCAATGATCACGATTTCAAGAGGCTTTGGCTCCTGGGCGAGGATGGATTGCACGCACGTCTGAAGCGCTTGGGGCCGGTTCTTTGTGGCGATCAATACGGATAGGGTGTTCACGTGTCGACTCGACTCAGATCACGCGACCGATCCTGGCGCCACTCCGCTCTCTTCACGGCATCGCCCTTCGGTCAAGGCTGCCGAGCGAATCCATGCCGCTGGCAGTGTCGACGGGGCGCTGTGTCCATCCCTTGGAGTTCGTGCCACCTCCGCCCTCCGGGGGCATCTCGGAGTCCACGTCTGCGGAGTCGTTCAAGCGCCGAATACTCCAGACGATCGACGAGTAGCGCCTTGCATCCACGCGATTTCCCGGCGCAAACCCTCTTCGAGAGACGTCCTCGGTTGAAACCCGAACGTCTTCTTCGCCCTTGTCGCATCCACTATCCGACGCGGTTGGCCATTGGGCTTCGTCGTGTCCCAGGTAATTGGGACTGACAGGTTCGTCAGCCGGGCGACCAGCTCCGCGAGCGTCCGGATCGAGGTCTCCACTCCCGTACCGAGGTTGACCGGCTCCGCCCCATTGTACCGTTCGGTAGCGAGCACAATGCCTTCAGCTGCATCAGCCACATAGAGAAAGTCTCGAGTCGGTGAACCGTCTCCCCACAGCACAATCCGATCGGCGCGGCGCTGTGCGGCGTCCAGGCATTTCCGGATAATCGCCGTGGTCACGTGAGAGTTTTCGGGGTCCAATCGCTCGCCGGGCCCGTAGAGGTTCGCCAGGATGAGGTAGATGGTGTTCAGACCGTACTGCTGGCGGTAGGCCTGCGCCTGGACGAGGAGCATCTTCTTTGCCAGCCCGTAGGCGGCATTCACTTCCTCAGGATACCCATTCCAGAACTCGTCTTCCTTGAAGGCGCTGGCATGCTTTGGATAGGAGCACACTGTACCGATGAGTACGAGCTTCTTCAGCCCTACCCGTCTAGCCCCCTCGATCATGTGAAGGCCCATGATCCCATTGTCGTAGAAGAACTTGCCGGGATTGGCCATGTTCGCGCCGATTCCACCAACCGACCCGGCCGCATGGATGACAAGGTCCGGTTGGGCCACACTAAAGAGCCGGGTTACGTGATCCTCGTGTCGCAGGTCATACTCGTAGCTGCGGGGGATGACGAGGTGGTCGCACCCTCGTTCCCGTAACGCTTTGACGATGTGGCTCCCTAGAAATCCCGCGCCCCCGGTGACCACGACCCGTTTTCCCGTCCAATGGTTTTGCATCGCCATGAAGCCCCTCGCCTCAGCTATCTCGGCGGTCCACCTGCTCCCCGCCTGCGAGCGGCGGATGCCACTTGTGCCATGCGGGAAACTTCTGGTCGAGGATCTTCTTCCCCTCACCGGGAGGCGTCAGGCCCACCGCCTCGAGATCAGCATCCACCATGATGCGCACCACATCACCAAACCCGATCTTCGGCGCCCATGCAAATGTCCGTCTCGCCTTCGAGGCGTCAGCGACCAGGGACTCGACTTCTACTGGCCGGAAGTACTTTGGGTCGATCTCGACGTACTTGTCCCAGTGCAACCCGACGTATGCAAATGCTGCGGTCAGAAACTCTCGGACAGTGTGGGCCTCACCCGTCCCGATCACGTAATCCCCTGGGGCCTCTTGCTGGAGAATGTGCCACATGGCCTCGACGTATTCGGGCGCAAACCCCCAGTCGCGCTTCGCATCCAGGTTTCCGAGAAAGAGTTTCTGCTGTCGCCCCTTCATGATCCGCGCCACGGCCCGGGTGATCTTGCGCGTCACGAACGTCTCTCCTCGCCTCGGGCTTTCATGGTTGAACAACACCCCATTGCAGGCGAACAACCCGTACCCTTCGCGGTAGGTGACGGTCATCCAAAACGCGTACGCTTTGGCCGCCGCATAAGGACTTCGCGGCTCAAAGGGGGTGGCCTCATTCTGCGGAGCGGGCGCTTTCCCAAACATCTCACTGCTTGCCGCCTGGTAGAACCTCGTCGTGATCCCGCTCCGTCGAACCGCCTCGAGGATCCTCGTCGTTCCGAGCGCCGTAATATCCCCCGTATACTCAGGCATTTCATAACTCACGCGCACATGACTCTGTGCGCCAAGATGGTAGATCTCGTCAGGACGGATATTGTAGATGACGTTCGAGAGTTGTTCGAGATTGGCCAGGTCTCCGTAGTGCAGAAGCAGACGCGCCCCCGGCTCGTGCGGATCGTGAAAGAGATGATCGACACGATGGGTGTTGAAGGTGCTGGCCCGCCGGATGATACCGTGGACCTCATAGTCACGCGACAAGAGGTACTCGGCCAGATAGGAACCATCTTGGCCCGTAATCCCCGTAATGAGTGCCCTCTTCATCTCACGCTCCTCTTGGGAACTCGGCTCATGAAGTCATCCACGCACCGCGCCACATACTCGCGCTGCTGTGGCCCCACTCCCTGATGATTCCCGAACAGAAACGCGTTCCGGGCAATGAGTTGCGCATTGGGAAGCGGCCCGGCCTGCCTGTACTCATAGAGCTGCATAACCGGTTGCTGGGCGACATTACCCGCCATAATCGGGCGGGTCTCGATCGCACACCCGGCAAGGTACTGCGCGAGACTCGTCCGAGTGAACGGGGCGTCGGGCCGTACAAAGACTGGATACCCGAACCAGACATGGCGCGTCCCCTCAGCTTCCTCCTGAGTCACAAGCGAGTCGGCATATTTCTTGAGGTGTTGGTTCCAAAATCGCGCGTTCTCTCGTCGTAACTCAATGAACGGCTCAAGCCTCGCAAGTTGGTGAATCCCAAATGCCCCCTGAATCTCGGTGGGCCGGAGGTTATATCCCGCAGAAACGAACAGGAAGCGGGAGTCGAATTCACCGTACTGGCTGGCGATGCGGTCGCGGGTCTGCATCTCCCGAATCCACCCGTGCGCGCGCAACGACCGTGCCAAATCAGCATACTCGTCATTGTTGGTCAGCACCATCCCGCCCTCGATCGTGCTGATGTGATGCGAAAAGAAGAAACTGAATGTGGCGAGGTCGCCGAAACTCCCGACTTTTCTCCCTCGGACAAGCGCCCCATGAGCTTCGCACGCATCTTCAATTACAATCAGACCACGCTCTTGGGCTAAGGCGTGCACGGCATCCATGTCCACGGGATTTCCCAATAGGTGGACCACCATGATTGCGCGAGTCCGGGGAGTGACGGCAGCCCGCAGTTGATCCATATCCACGTTATAGGTATCGAGGCGCACATCCACAAACACCGGGAGCGCGCCGACCTGCAAGATCGGAAAGACGGTTGTGGACCAAGGGATCGCCGGCACGAGAATCTCATCCCCCCGCACAATCCGACCCCTCAGACTCGGATGGACGAGGATGCTCAGGGCGATAAGGTTTGCGCTTGACCCTGAGTTCACCATGATCGCATGCTTGACCCCAATGTAGTCCGCAAACGAAACCTCAAACCGGCGCACTCGCGCTCCCATCGTGACGTCGCCAGAGAGGAGTGCGTCAAGCGCCTCACAGACTTCCTCCTCGCCATACCCTGGGATGCTCAAGGGGACGCGGTTTGGCGCTGCCGCACTCCACTCGTGATGTCTGGCGAAGTAGCGCTGGACTCCTTTGAGGATGTCCTGTTTGATCCGGGCCAATTCACCATTCGTCTCCATCAGCTCTGCCTCTCAGACCGTGGATGCCGTGACGCGCTCATGACGATATGCCGCGCCTTCGCGCGGGAACGCTAGGATATGTTGCCGCTGCTCGCCAGCATCTTCAACCATCGTCCAAGCGTAGTTGGCCTTGGTCAAACTCGCGTAGACTCGCTGGGCAACGGCTGGACCATGCAACTCACAGAGGATCGATGGCTTGGCGAGTCGGATCAAGCGAAGCATGCCCTCCAGCACTTCGGGTTCAGCTCCTTCGACATCGATCTTTACCAACCGCACATGCTCCGAAATTTCCTCCGTGGCGCAGAAATCATCGAGTGTGGCGACAGGTGACACGTGCGTGCGGCCGGTCTCGCTGGGTAATGGGCCACGCACCATCCGACTGAGCCAGGGCTCGTCGTCAAAGGACGCCCAGCGGGTCAACCCTCGGGTGTTCGAAATGCAAAGGGGCACGGGAACGACGTTGGCAGCCTGGTTTAGGGCAAGGTTGTGCACTAGGCGTTGGAACGTCTGTGGATCGGGTTCAAAACTGTACACTTGGCCCTCGTCGCCCACTAGGCGTGAGAAGAGGAGCGAGTAATAGCCGTAACTCGCGCCGACATCAAGTATCGTGGTCCCTCGCAGCATTAGACGGCTCAGTGCACGGGCACACTCAATCTCCATCGTGTTCGTCAAGATGGGGCCGATCTCGTCCGGCAGGAGCCCGGTCAGTTTCCTCCCCGCCAGGGGCCCGCTGCCAATGACCCACACACGATTCCTCGCCGACGCTTTCAAACCCGCGACTCGCGCAACTGACAAATAGGGGCGCGGGAACGGGGACAACACTACGAGGAGAAGCTTCGCCAGTATCGGGACCCGTTCTCCTAGCATCCGAACCCAGACCCGCAGGATGTGCTTCACAGCTCCCGTCCCTCGCCCAGCCGGAGAGCGAGGAACCTCCTACCGAAGAGCGGACGTTGGGCGAGCGGATCCCCACCCCCCACGAACCACTCCGAATGGGCAAGCGGGGCTCGTCCCTGCAAATGGTACGCACGCCCCGGGAGTGCCACTGGAAGCGCCAGGATAGACATGCAACAGTCTCCCTTTCTCATCTCGGGGAACGGGCCTCCATCCAAGCGTCGATAAACCACGCAGTCCCCGCCCGTCAGACAGATACGCCATGAGGGAACTTGCGGATCCGATCGCGCCGATCCGGAGCCGCGGACGAACTATAAGAGGGGCTGAAACGTGGTCTCGTGATCGTCCCGTTTGTCGGAGAACCGCCCCAGGGTCCGATACTTCCACGCGAGCACCGCGATCCACACAAAATAAAGCAGTCCAAACAAGACGTTCGCCATCACCACCCCTTGGAGACCATACCAGTAGGCGCCGGCGACATTGAACAGCACACCCGCGATTGCGGTCACCATCTTGGGCCGGACCAACAGTCGGGTATCCGTCCCGCTCATCAGGACCAGCGATGCGGTCTGTCCAGACGCGAACAGACCTCCTGCCAACACCACCGCAGGAAGATAGACAGCTCCTACACGGTATGCCGGCCCAGCCACGAGCGCTAGAATCTGATCGCGAAATAGCAGAGCGGCAAGGGTCATGAACCCCGTAACAAGCATCACCCCCCAAACCCCATACAGGTTCACGGTATGCGCACTCCGAAGCCGATGCGGATCGGTACCATCTCCGGATCGGCTAAAGACCACTGGGACAATGAGTTGAAGGACAAGACCTGACAGCATGGACATCGGCACATAGCCCACCTGATAGAGAACCGCGTAGATCCCCACTGTGCGGGCACCGTGGAACACTTGGAGCGCCCACCGATCGGACGCCATCTGAACCCAGGCAAGGATCCCCCAGGATGCAAACGGCCACGCGTAGACACGCATCTGCCGCACGAACCCGGCCACATCACTGTCGTTGACCACGGTCCGACGACCATGCTGGCCAAGGATCCTCCGCCAGAACAGGAGGATCTGTGACACCAGAACCGCCATGGATCCGAGCACATACCCCATGAGCGCATTGCCCGCGTTCGCCCCGAATTCCACCACGAGCCCGAGCGCCCCCGCGAACCGCAGCCAGGGGGTGATGCCCTGATGCCACGCGACCACTGCCTGCTGCCTCGCGGCATTTTGCACTCCGTCCAGGGACGACCCGATGCCAAACACCAGAGAGAGAAAGCACGTCCCCCACACCAGTGGCACCCAGTCCCTGCGCCCGACCGCGACCAACAGCACCACAAGGAGGAACGCAATCGTGACGATGATCCCGGCAGCCCAGGCGGTAAGCTGCCACACGCCGCGTAGATAGGCTCCGAAACGGCCTGATTCATGGGCTGGGGCGAAATACCGGAGGAAAGCCTGCCCCAGCGGGCCGAGGATCGTCTGGTGCGCCAACGCGGAAAGCGTGACCACCAGCGTGAGCTCTCCATATGTAGCTGGGCTGAGGACGCCGGTCATCGCGCGAACCCCCACGGCACCCCCTAGGGTGGCCATCCCCAGGCCGAGCGCAACCCAGACGAGCTCGTATCCGAAGCGCGTGGGCCGCGCGGACCGCAGCCCCTCCGTAAACGTGGCGTGGGCCATAGCTTGTCTCACTCGCGGTTCCATCGAGTCGATGAGCGATTCATTCCCTCGGCTTTTGTCCTCCAGTCGTCGATTCCCTCTCTCCGTGAAGGACATTGGCATTCCGTTGCTCCTCAACCACGAAGACGGGGGTGAGCGGATGGGCGATCATGAACTCAAGCCCATTGCGCGAAAAATCTCCCGAAACCGATGGACGTACGTGTGCTCTCGCAGCGTTCTCTGGTACCCTGCTTGCCGGAGTTTCTCTCGCTCGTCGTCGTGGGTGAGGTAGTACCGGATCTGGGCAATGAGCTCACGGGGCGTTGAGAAAACAGCGACCTCCTTACCGGGTACGTAGTACTCTTCGAGCCCTTCGATCGCTCCCGTCAAGAGGAATCCACCTGCGCCGGGGATCTCAAAGTTTCGTCCCTTAATCTGCGCACGCCGCTTACCCAGGAGCGCGCGAGCATTCTCGTACCACACTCGAGGTGGCAGGAGCTCGACTGACCGGTCCGCCCGTCGGTGGAGGACCACCCCAGCAAGCGGCTTGAGCCCGATCTCCTCTGACCCTCTTGCGAAACTCAGGTTGATCTTGCTCCGGGAAAACAGCCGAATCATCTCCTCTTGACCCATCCGCCCGTTTGGCCAACCGTACCCCCAGCAGTCAACGTGAACGCCTGCCTGCTCGATCGCTCGGACGATGGTCCGGCGATTCGAGTGGGGCTGGCCGACAAAGGCCACATCGCATTCATAGGCTCCAGCCGAAGGCTTGTAGGCGAAATGATTGCATGCCCATTGGCTCCGAATCACGTGCTTGTAGCCGATGGATCGGTACCGCGCGACCGCGCGCGCGTCGGTCGTTGCGACCCAATGGAACAGCGGCGCCCAGTGGCGGGAGAAGCTAAACCACCGCCACTGATCGTCCGCGAACCAATTGAAAGTCACCGATCCGCGACGCTGTGTAATGTCCTGGATGGTATGAGGCGCAATCTCATCGGTGAACAAGAAGAAGAAGACCAAATCAGGCCGCTCATCAGCGACCGTTCGCAGGAGCGCGGCGTTCATCCCGTCGCGGCCATGTGCGCGCATCACTTCATCGAAGGGGAAGTAGACTACCCGGTGCTCGGCCATCCGAGAAAGGGTTTCGTAGAAGTTGTTGTGCTCGAAGGAGCTCCCGCGAGCCGGATCCCCATAGTCGTACTTTAGCGCGACGTAGACGATTTTCATCGTCGCACTGCGGGCGCGACCCCGCGCCTGCCTCGACCCTCGTCAATTGCCTGCCGATCAGAACTGCGGTGCACGGTCAGGGGAGGTGGTCCAACGCCGCGCGAATGTCCGCGTTGTCGGGCACACGCGCAGCCGCCGCTTCGAGCACTCGCCGGGCGTCGCTGGGTCGACCCTGCTGAAGGTAGACACTGGCAAGCCGGAGGGAGGCCGGGACCGCGGTGGGGTCTTCGACGAGGAGTTGCTGCAAGATCTCCCCCGCCCGCGAGAGATCCCCTTGGCGGGCCGACATGTCTGCGGCATCCAGGAACAACGCCGTGACCTGGGGCCATAACCGCGCGTACAGCAGCGACCCTCGACCCAGGTCGTGACCGCGGTAGCGGGTGATCGCATCGGCGTAAGTCTTGCTCGCGTCCTCAAAGCGGCCTTGACGCACGTATAGTAGGGCCAGGGTCCGATACGCATCGGGACGATTGTGCGGGTCGAGTTGTAGCGCCCGCCGCAGCAAGGTCTCCGCCTCGGTGGCGGATGCGGCACCACCATCCTGTGCCATGATCAGCTCGGCGAGCTCCAAGGGATGTGCCGCATCCATTCGATCGATCCCGATCGCCCGCCGCATGGCCCTGATGGCACGCTCACCCTGAGGCGGCGTGAGATGGATAGACGCGAGGGCCAGACCTCCCCAATACCGTGCGCTGAGGGGATTCCACCGGGTTGCGACGCGGTATCGATCAACCGCGTCCGTCCACTGCCTACGCTGGGCCAAGTCGTTGCCTGCAACGAACTGCCGTTGGGCGAACTGAAATGCCTGGGCAACCCCGGCCGCGCAAATGAGTCCTCCCACCAGCAGCACACGCCCAAGAGACCGTCGCGGAGACGTCTCCCTCTCGGCAGTAAGCTGGTGGGTCGGCCTTGAGGCAGCGAGTACCCCAACCAAGGCAAAAGCCATCGCCGGGTTCGCGGGAAACAACCAATCCATGTCCAGGGCACTGTGGGCCGCAAACGCGGCGAGTCCGAGCCCAATCCCAGCGATGAGCGGATATGCCTCGCCTTCACGAGTCCACACGAGCGCTTGGCGCCAGAGGGCGGCTATGGCAATCACGATGGCGGCCAGGACGGCAAACCCAACAAGGCCGAGCTCGGCGGCCGTCTGCAGGTAGCGGTTGTGTGCATCCTTGGCATAGAAACGGACATCTCGCTGATAGACGGGATGCACAGCGCCAAAGGTCCCTGCCCCGGTCCCCAGGAGAGGGTTGTCCCGAAAGATTTTGATCCCGCTCTGCCAGAACTCCAACCGGCCCTGAATCGAGAGGTCGTCCAGGATGGCACTCGGCCCGCCCTGTGCGAAACCGCCTCTGGCGGAGGCTTGCAACACGGTACCTCTGGTGAGCAGACTCACCGCGAGGCTTGCAAGGATCGTCAGCACGCCTATCCGGCCGACAACCGCTCTCCATGAGGGCGGACGGATCACCAGGAGGGCGAGGGGCACCGTCAGGCCCATGGAGAGCCAGGCCCCTCGCGAGTAGGTCAAAACCATCGACACTGCTAACAGGAGCGTGAGAGCGCCATGGGCAACGGTCTCCCGCATCCCGTGCGCGTGGACGAATCGGACGAATGCGATGGGTAACAACAACAAAAGGAACCCGGCAAAAGGATTGGGCCAATAGAACGTCGAGTACCACCGCATGGTTGGGTCATTGGCCCCCCAGAAGAGGAACAGGGCAATCAGACACAGCCACCCGCCAATCACCACGACCGCATCGACGAACCGCCGCAGCGCCGTCCGCCCTGACACCGTTACTGCGGTGACAGCGAAGAGGCCCATGTAGGTGAGCCACTGGAGCAGTTCGCGAACGCTCGCCTCAGGCCGCACGGAGGGCACGACACTCACTACGATTGCCACGATCATCCCGCCGAGCGCCCAACTCACCGCAATCGGCGGCGTCACCCCGATCCACACGATCACAGCAAGGCTGAGGAGGGAAATGGTCTCAACCCAGGCCAAGGTCTCGAGGTGCTGGCCTCCGTCACTGAGGGCGAGCTCGATCAACAACACGCCAACCAGCACGGGGGCGAGCCCCATGAGTCGATTGAGGGTCGCTCCCGTCCAATCGAGCCCCCATGGCCGGGACTTCGCTGCGATGCTGCTCACGACTCTCCGCCCGCCTCCCATCCGCTGGCGGACCCGGCTAGCAACCACACCACAGGCGCGATGGCCACGGTACTGAACGAGAACTGCGCCTGCACCAGGTATGCGACCACCGCTGCCAACCATCCCGCCGCGAGCATGCGGGAAGCCCCGGAGGCGCGGCGCAAGATCCGTGCGGCGGTGCTTAGGATACAGAACCAGAATACGACATAGATCAAGGCGCCCGGAACCCCGATTGAGACCGCCATCTGGAGCACATCGTTGTGCGCTTCATCAATGATGATAGGGCGATACCCAAAGTGCTTCACGAGTCCTTCCCGCTCATACGGGAAGACGTCTCGCAGCGTCTCAAGGCCCCATCCGAGGACCGGCCGGGACCGGATCGCATCGATCGTTCGACTCCAGATGTACACCCGTTGTCCGACCGACCCAGACCCCGCAAGCGCGGACGACACGCGGCCAGCGAGTTGCGCGGGCGTAACCACCGCCACCGCTATCGTCACTCCGAGCCCCATGGCGACCAATACGGCGAGTGCTGTTCGCATCGTCACGTACCGGCGAAGCGCGCGGGGGCCGACTGCCACCAGGAACATGCCAGTACCGATCCCCACTGCGAGCCACGCTGCCCGTGTGAACGTCATCAGGAGGATTGCATACCCGAGGGCGGCGGCGACCAGCCAGAGGACCCGATCGCGGTCTCGCGCTGCGAACGCCAACCCCCCGGCAAGGGGAATCATGAAGGCCAGATACCCGCCAAAGGTGACCGGATTCCCAACAGTCGAGTAGACTCGCGGGTAGCCCATTGTGTCATAGAGCTGCTTGAGGACAACTTCGTTGGGAAACAGCGGCGGGAGGAACAACCGACTGACACCGTAGAGCATGGTGAGCACGGCGGCGACTCCCGCCACCGTCGCCAGCTTCCGGAACCCGTGCTCAGACCCAAAGAAGTGGACGCCGACGAAGAAGAACACCACGTACGCCGCAAGCGCGAGCAGCCCCTCGTACCGCCCGGGAGCGCCCAAGAGCGTCAAGCGAGCGCTCACTGAAAACCATGAGGAGACCAGCGCCACGAACAGAAACAACCACACCGAAATCTCCGGGCCCGTCACGCGCCATGGAGGACGCCGGGTGAGGAGGTAGGTCGCTCCCCACCCCACCACGATCGTCGCGGCGAGCGCATACACGACGAGCACCTTCGGGTAGTTATAAGCATCGCCCCATTGCGGTGCGACCACCACGGGAACGGCGGCCGCCAGCACGAGCGCAGCGCACCGCACCGCTGCGGTCAGCCCAATAGCGAGACGATCGCGGAAGGACGTCGCCGACCTATGGGCGAGCGCTGTCGAGTTTTCGAAGTTGTTCATCTGCCTCCCGGTTCCCGGGGTTCAGTGCGAGGACATGCCGCCATTCCGCGCGTGCACTCGGGATATCTCCGAGTCGATGATAGACAATACCCAAGAAGTAGTGAGGGCGCCATTCCGTAGGGTCGAGATCTGCGGCCTGGAGCAGGTCGAGCCGGGCGTCGACCAACCGGCCGGCACTCAGTTCCGCGATCGCGAGCTCCCAGTAGAGGAGTGCGACATATTGGTACGGATAGATCGCAAGCAGCTTCCGGTAGGTCAGGACCGCGCCGTCGATGTCACCACGTTTGAACTCGGCTTCCGCAAGCCGGCGGTATCCATCAGGATCCTTAGGCACTAGGACGATCGCCGCACGAAGCGCTCCGGCCGCGTCCTCGAGCCGCCCGGCATCGAGGAGCGTCTCTCCTCGCCTCAGAGCGGCTGCGCCGAGTCGCTGGCGTTCAAGGTCATCAGTAACCTCGCTCGCCCGCCAGCCGACCGGCAACGCAGCGGCGAGACACGCAATGGCCAGCCAGCGATGGAGTTGTCCCCTCACTCTTTCCCGGATCATGAGAAAGACAAAGTGCGGCTAGGGATCTGTACTAGCCGCACTTTGCAAGTTCCTCCGCAGCAGCGGATTAGTACGAGGTCAGACCCTTGCCCGGCGTGTACGAAACGCCGACGGCGATTTGCCCGCACTGCGCGGTCGCCCAGGTCGACGTGTAGAGCACGTAGTCGGTATTGTTCGATGTTGCGCTGTAGAGGAACCCGTTGGCACCCGACGGCAGGCATGAGTCAGCGGGAATAACTTTGATGTAACTCGGTTGTAGGTTTCCCAACGCGCCTGTGGCCGGGTATCCGTTGTTGTCGACGAAGTAGCTCTCCAACGCGGTCGCCGTGTTCTTCATGCTGCCCTTGGTAGCCGAGACCTGCGCCTGCGCACGCGCGCGCAGGAAGTTGGGAATCAGAATCGCGGCCAGGATCGCAATGATCGCCACGACGATCAGGAGCTCGATGAGCGTGAAGCCTCGCTCACCGTGTAGCCGGCGTGAGAAGAATCGAAACATGGTTCGGTCATCTCCTCTGGTTTGAAGTTGAAACTCTTAGGACATTCGCAGTCGGAGCAGCCTTATCAATTAGTGCTGGTCGTTGCGTCTTCCCTCCGACGCTCAGTCCGAGTTTCTCTATGGTCTAGTGTACCCGGGTAGGTGTCCGACTAGACTTGGGCGAGAAAGTCCGCCTACCCGCCCAGCACCGCTTGCAATTGTAGGGGCCGGTCATTTGGAGTCAAGATCGGTGCCAGGGAGAAATTCCGATGTTGGAACAACCGGACCTCCCAGATCGGCTCACTCATCGGGTTCTTGAGATCGAACACCCGTCTCATTTTCCTCCAAGCTGTGGTCGGCTAGTACGTAACGAGCCCCGCGTCCGGGGTGTACGAGATCCCCCGGGCGACTTGCGCGCACTGGACGTTGGCCCAGGACAACGTCTGAAGCACGAAGGAGGCGCTACTCGTCGCCGTACTGTAGACAAACGAGTTCGCGCCTGGGGGCAGGCACGCGTCTATTGGCAACAACCTGAGGTAGCTCGGTGTCAGCGCTGGTAGACTTGGCGGGTACTGGCTGAAGTCCACAAAGTAGGTCTCCAAGGCGGTCGCCGTGTTCTTCATGTTCCCCTTTGAGGCCGAGACCTGGGCCTGCGCTCGGGCCCGCATGAAGTTCGGAATCAGGATCGCAGCCAGAATCGCGATAATAGCGACAACGATCAAGAGCTCGATGAGCGTAAAGCCCCGCTCACCGCGTCCGCGGCGTGCGAAGAACTGGAACACGTTGGGCCATCTCCCTCAACTGTTGGGTGAAACTCGGCAGTCGGGACTCGCCACAAATGACAATGCAGCGCACGAGATCTCGCCGCCGCATGTCCCCGTCGGCCCAGAGGCCGAGTTTCTCTGATACTGCTTGGGCAACAGAAACTCTTACATTACTTTACGCTAGTTCGAGGGCAAACTCCTCCTCACGTATTCGTCCGACGGATGGAATTCAAGCGGCGGGCAGGGAAGTTTGGAGGAGGTTCGCCGTCAGAATTTCTGGTGGGATGTGGAGACTGATGGGGGACCTTGCCAGGCCTCACTCGGTTGAACCCCACCGGCGGCGGTCATGAAGGCGGCCTCTGGAAGAAGTCTGGGACGAAGGCGGAGACCCCCCGAGGGGGCCGGCGGGTGTCGGTCCCCTCACTGTTGCACAAGACCACCATCGGGGGTGTAGGACAGACTATTGGCGATGATGCCGCATAACACGCCTGACCAGCTTGGAGTGGTCAGGGTGTAGATGGTCGCCGGAGGTCCTCCGGACGGGGTGTAGACGTACGCTAGACCGGTACACGGATCGTTAGGAATCGCGCGAATGTATGTCCCCGTGACCAGGACCGACAGCGTCACATCATCGGGGTAGGCGCGTCTGTCAACGTAGTAGGTCTCCAGCGCGGTCGCGATGTTCTTGAGGTTCCCCTTCGAGGCTGACACCTGCGCTTGTATCCGAGACCGGAGGAAGTTCGGAATGAGGATGGACGCTAAGATACCAATAATCGCCACCACGATCAGCAGTTCAATGAGGGTAAAACCACGCTGGTGACGCCAGCGGGGGGAGTGTGTGTACTGCCGACGGCAGCCGTGCTGTGATCCTAGGGTTGCCACCTGGATGGAAGGACCGAACGACGATGCCAATTCTCCTCACGCCATCCAGCTACGTGCCCGTCGGACCGCCCCGGTAGACGCCCGGCATGCCCCCCTACGAGACGATCTGCTGGCTGGGCTGGGGAGCCGGGCCAATCGCTGTCGGGTCTCGGGGCAGTGTAACCGGCAGCTCCTTCGTGGAGGGGGATGGCAGCAGCGCCTCGGCAATGACTTGGTCCATATGTTCGACCAAGACAAATCGGAGCCGCTTGCGCACGTTGGCAGGGATCTCGATGAGGTCCTTCTCGTTCTCCTTGGGCACCAGGACGGTCTTGATCCCCGCGCGGTGGGCGGCGAGGACTTTCTCTTTCAACCCTCCAATGGCCAAAATCTTCCCGCGCAAGGTGATCTCCCCCGTCATGGCGACATCCTTGCGGACCGGCCGCCCGGTGACCGCAGAGGCGAGCGCCGTCGCGAGCGTGATTCCCGCGGACGGGCCATCTTTCGGGACAGCCCCGGCCGGGACGTGGATGTGCACGTCGTACTTCTGGTAGAACTCCTCATCAGCGCCCAGCCGTCGGGCGCGAGATCGCACGTACGAGACCGCCGCTTGCCCGGACTCCTTCATCACGTCGCCGAGCTGCCCCGTGAGGATAAGCTTCCCCTCGCCCCGCATCAAGGTGGCTTCGACCGTCATGATGTCGCCACCCATTTCGGTGTAAGAGAGCGCCGTGGCGGTCCCCACCTCATCGGCCTTCTCCGCCAACCCGTACCGGAACTTCGGCGGCCCGAGGAACTTATGCAGGTTCTGGATCGTGACGCGCATCGAGGTCGCCCGCCCGGTGGCGACTTCGGTCGCGACTTTGCGGAAGATTGTCGCGATCTCTCGCTCGAGGTTCCGCACCCCGGCTTCGCGCGTGTATTCCCGCGCGACCCGGCGCACCGCTTCGTTGGTGAAGGTCGCGTGGTTATCAGTGAGACCATGCTCCTTCCGCTGTTTCGGGATCAGGAACTGCCCGGCGATCATGAGCTTCTCTTCCTCGATGTACCCCGGGAAGCGAATGACTTCCAAGCGATCGCGCAAGGCCGGTGGCACCGTCTCGAGGATGTTACCGGTGCAGATGAACATGACTTCCGACAGGTCGAGCGCGAGTTCCAGGTAGTGGTCGCTGAACGCATGGTTTTGTTCCTGGTCCAGCGCCTCGAGCAACGCCGCCGAGGGATCGCCCCGCCAATCTATCCCTAGCTTGTCGATCTCGTCGAGCATGAAGACAGGGTTCTTCGTCCCGGCGGTCTTCATCCCCTGGACGATCCGGCCGGGGAGCGCGCCCACGTATGTGCGGCGGTGGCCTCGAATCTCGGCCTCGTCGCGCACGCCGCCCAGACTGATGCGGACAAACTTCCGGCCTAACGCCTTGGCAATCGATCGGCCAATGGACGTCTTCCCGACACCCGGAGGCCCAATGAAGCAGAGGATGGGTCCCTTCGATCCGGGCGCGAGCTTGCGGACTGCCAGGTACTCGACCACGCGCTCTTTGGGCTTCTCTAGCCCGTAGTGATCGAGGTCGAGGATCCGCCGGGCCTCGTCGATGTCCAGCCGATCGTCGGTCCGAACGGTCCACGGCACAGCAAGGATCCAATCCAAGTAGGTGCGGACGACCACAGCTTCCGCTACCATGGGCGGCATTTTCTCGAGCCGGTTGAGCTCTTCGAGCGCTTTCTCCTTCGCGTGCTTCGGGAGGTTCGCGGCGTCGATCTTCTTCTTGTATTCGGCGACCTCGCTCTGGCGCTCGTCGGTTTCGCCCAGCTCTTGCTGGATCGCTTTCATCTGCTCCTTGAGGAAGTACTCCCGCTGACTCTTCTCCATCTGCTTGCGGACACGATTCTGGATCTTCCGCTCGAGCTCGAGGATGTTGATCTCGCGGGTGAGAATCTGGCTGAGCAACTCTAGGCGCTCTTTCGGGCCTTGCTCCAAGAGCTGCTGGCGCTCCTCGACCTTCAGCGGCAGGTGTTGGGCTACGAGATCCGCCTGACGGCCGGGGTCCTCTGCCTGCATGACGCCGGCATATTGCTCGGGGGCCACGGACCGACTGTACCGGGCGAACCGCTCGAACTGGGCCAGCACGCCCCGCATGAGGGCCTCAATCTCGAGACTCTTCTCGCGTGGGTCCGGGCGCGGTGCGACGCGCACCTCGAAATACGGCTCCGCGCGTTCGACCCCGAGGATCTCTCCGCGGACGACCCCTTCGACAACCACTTGCAGAACACCATCGGGCTGCTTGCCGACCTGCACGATCCGACAAATCGTACCGACCGGGAAGATGTCTCCGGCCTGGGGCTCTTCTTGGTCATCCTGCCTCTGCGCGGCCAGAATGAGCATCCGGTCACCAGCCAGCGCGGCCTCCAACGCCTTCAGCGACTTCTGACGGCCGACTCCCAGCGGGGCGATTTGGTGGGGCATGACCACCGTGCCCTTGAGTGGGAGCAGTGGGAGGATCTCTTTGATTGTCGACTCTTGACTCTCTGTCATGCGGCCTCCTTGACCTTCACCCTCTAAACAGACGCGGTCACTTTCCTTAACGTCGCCCGCCGGCGCGGTGTTCCCACTCCTGACGAGAAGCAGGAAGGGGGTCCCTACGCCCCCCCCTTCGACCACGCCGCGTGCGTCGCCGAGCGACGACAACTCAGTCCGTTTCTACCTTAAAGCTTACCACACCGCACTCACGCCTTGTGGCCGACATCCCTAGGATGACATCCTCGTCCACGGACGCTCCGGATGAGGATCGCTCCGTTAGGCGGGACGATCCTTGGCCATCCGCTTGAGATCGGTGGCGGTGAAGAGGATCGGTTCGGTGCGGTGCGTCACGGCTTCCTCGGTCACGACACACCGCTTCACGTCCGAGCGCGAGGGGGTCTCGTACATGATGTTCAACATGATCTCTTCGATGATCGTGCGCAGTCCCCGGGCACCCGTATTCCGGATCATCGCTTCTCGCGCGATGGCGCTGAGTGCCTCATCGGTAAAGACGAGTTCCACGCCGTCCATCTCGAGAATTTTCTGATACTGCCGGACGACTGCGTTCTTCGGTTCAATGAGGATCCGCACGAGGTCGGCCTCATCGAGGGGATTCAGCGGAACCACGACAGGGAGCCGCCCGATGAATTCGGGGATCAGCCCATAGCGGAGGAGATCCTGGGGCATGACGTGCGAGAGCGTCTCCGCTAGCGACTCCTTGCTTTTGGGGACGAGGTGCGCCCCGAACCCGACCGTCGAGTGACGGATGCGCGACTCGATGTGCCGTTCGAGGCCATCAAACGCGCCTCCGCAGATGAAGAGGATGTTCGTTGTATCGATCTGGATGAACTCCTGATGGGGGTGCTTACGTCCCCCTTGGGGCGGCACGTTCGCGACCGTCCCCTCCAGGATCTTCAGTAAGGCCTGCTGCACACCTTCCCCGGAGACATCCCGGGTGATCGAAGGATTCTCAGACTTTCGCGCGATCTTGTCGGCCTCGTCGATGTAGACGATTCCGCGCTCGGCCTTCTTCACGTCAAAGTCTGCGGCCTGAATCAACCGTAGGAGGATGTTCTCGACGTCCTCTCCGACGTAGCCTGCCTCGGTCAGCGAGGTCGCATCCGCGATTGCAAAAGGGACGTCGAGGATTTTCGCGAGCGTCTGGGCGAGGAGGGTCTTCCCGCACCCGGTGGGTCCAATGAGCAAGATGTTACTCTTCTGCAACTCCACTTCCGTGGGGCGGCGGGTGCCGATCCGTTTGAAGTGGTTATAGACTGCCACCGACAGCGCTTTTTTCGCCCGGTCCTGTCCGATTACGTACTGACACAGCGTCTCGTAGATCTCGCGTGGCTTCGGCGTGCTCCGTGGGGCGCTCGGGGATTCCCCCTCCCCGTAGAGTTCTTCTTCGATGATTTCATCGCACAGCTCGATGCACTCGTCGCAGATGTAGACGCCTGGACCCGCGACGAGTTTGCGGACCTGTTCCTGCGACTTCCCGCAGAACGAGCACTTGAGCTTGTCACCGTCCCCGAAGCGGAACATCCGGTCGCGGGTCATAGGCCCATCCTCACCGATCCTTCGTCGTCGCTACTTTCTCCCGCGGCTTGAGGACCTCATCAATAATCCCATAGTCCTTCGCCCCCGGGGCGTCCATCCAAAAGTCTCGGTCCGTGTCCCGCTCGATCCGTTCGATTGGTTGCCCCGTGTGCCGGGCGAGAATCTCATTCATCAGATGGCGGTTCTTCAGGAATTGTTTCGCCTGTATGTCTATATCGGCCGTTGTCCCCTGGGCTCCACCCCAGGGTTGGTGAATCAAGATTTGGGAGTACGCCAAGGAGGTACGCTTCCCTTTCGCCCCACCAGCCAGAATCACAGCGGCCCCGCTCGCCGCCAGCCCCACGCAAATCGTGGCGACATCCGGCCGAATGTACTGCATCGTGTCATAGATCGCAAGCGCCGGGGTCAGCCCGCCGCCAGGACTATTGATGTAGAGGTTGATATCGCGTTCCGGGTCTTCGGCCTCCAGGTAGAGCAGCTGCGCAATGACGAGGTTGGCTGTGTCGTCATCAATCTGCCCGCCCAGGAAGACGATCCGGTCCTTGAGCAGCCGGGAATAAATATCGTAGGCTCGCTCGCCTCGCGCAGTTTGATCCACCACCATTGGGATGAGGGTCACTGAAGCTCACCTCGGATCTTGGTCACGAGATAGGCGAGGGCCTTTTGGCGTCTGAGGGTCCCCACAAGCGCTTCGTATCGTCCCTCTTGCGCCAACCACTCGCGCACGCGCGGGAGGTCTTGCTGCAAACCCTGGCCCACTTTCTCTACTTCGCGATCGATCTCCTCCTGGGAGGGGGCGAGCCCTTCCCGCCGGGCCACCTCCTCGATCGAGAGTTGTGTGCGCAGCCGCCGCTCAGCGGTGGGCCGAAACTCGTCAGCCAGTTGCGCTTGGGTCTTTTGTGCCGCATCCAGGTAGCGGGTAAGCGTCATCCCGCGGCGCTCGAGGGACTCCGCCAGGTCTGAGAGCAGGTGGTTCAGTTCGTGTTCCACCATGCTCGTCGGGAGCTCGATTGTCGCCTTCTCCAAGATGGCATCGATCACTTGCTGCTGGTAGTCGCGCTGGGCCCGGGCGGTCGCCTCTCCCTCGAGCTTAGTCCGGAGCGTCTCCTGCAACGCCTCCAGGGAGGCGGCGCCGGCGACTTGCTTGGCAAAGTCGTCGTCGAGAGGGGGCAGCTCTCGGCGCTTGATATCCACGACCTCAACGGTCACACTCGTTCCCGCGGGCTCCATAGAGACCGTCTTGGTCGTACCGACCCCGGTCCCAATCAAGGCCTGCTCCAATTCTGAGGGAAAGATTCCGCTTCCCAGCTCCACAAGATATTCTTTCCCCGCCACGAGGCGCTCAAGGCTTCCTTGCACGTCGGACGTCTTGATCAGCACGAAGTCCCCGGTCTCAGCGGGTCGATCAGTGATAGGGATCAGCCGGGCGCGACGGACGCGTAGGTCGCCGATAGCTGCGTCTACCTCGCCCGGCTCGACTTTAGGCTCGGGAGCGGCAATCCGTATGTCCCGGTAGTCTCCGAGCTGCACCTCGGGGATGAGATCGACCGTGGCGGTGAACTGGAGCGGTTTTCCCTCTTCGAACGGCTTGACGTCAATGTGCGGTCGGGCGTAAGGCTTCAGCCCAGTTTCCTCCACCGCTTGCGCGTACGCGTCGGGCACCAGCAGATTGATCGCCTCGTCATAGAGGGCGTCCTTGCCAACAACCCGCTCAAGGAGCGCATGGGGGGCTTTCCCGCGCCGAAATCCTGGGACGTTGACCCGCTGGTTCAACCTCACCCGCGCACGATCCAGCCCCCGCCCAACATCCTCAGGAGGGAGTTCCACCTCCAGGGTCGCCCGGCTGGGAGGGGCCTTGCGGATTTCCACTTTCATCTACACACCTCGCGACGTACTGCTCCTTCCCGGGACCATGCTCCGGCCCCGGCAGCGAACGCCGCCGAGGCCGGGCTTCACGTCCCGATGGTGCGGGCGGAGGGATTCGAACCCCCACGGGACATTCCCACGAGATCCTAAGTCTCGCGCGTCTGCCAGGTTCCGCCACGCCCGCAACTCCCCGCAGCCAACCGCGGGGGACTGTGGTGCCCTCAGAGGCAGGCTGGGAGGACGGTCTGGGGGGCGGCCAGGGACTCGAACCCTGAACCTAGAGATTAAGAGTCTCCCGCTCTGCCAGTTGAGCTAGCCGCCCGAACTCCAGTTTCTCATTATACAGAGGATTACTAACGTGTCCAGCCAGCACGCACTTATCCCCAGCCCGCCTACCGAGCTCGAACAACGAGGATGACCAAGATAACCAAGAGCAACAAGGTCAGCCAATCCATCACTCTCTCCTCTCTCGAGCGAACTCGCCAGTCATTCCTCTAGCTCGCCGGACCTCAGATCGTGCTCGCCAGGCCCATCGGCGACGCGAGGACATAGTCGTTTTTCCCCAGTCTCTGGGCGTTTGAGATAACCGGGCGCCAACCCACTCGGGAGCCAGCGATTACCCTACCCGCCGCTTGAATCAGGATGCCTGATCGATGTAGGCTACGACCTCGCGCAAGTCCGACAGATCGGCACCGGGGCGGAGGACGTGGATCGCACCCAGGGCGTCGCGCACACGGCGGAGGTGGAGGGCCCGATCGTCCACGTAGAGCACTTCGTCAGGACGCAGGACGATCCCCTCGGACGCGATCTCCGCCAACAATGTTGCGATGGTGCGCTCCTTGTAGGGGTGGGGTTCCACCTTCGGGCGGGTGAAGTACACCCGCAAGCCCAAGAGGTCCAATATCGCCATGACCGGGTCCGGCTGGTTCCAGCTGGCGATGGAGACGAGAATACTTCGTGCCTGCAGCTCCCGCAAGAGCTCGCGGGCGCCCGGCCGCAAACGGACGCGGACGCCGGTGCTGTCTTGGACCGTATCCACATCCACGCAAGAGAGCGGCAACACGAGTTCGGAGACGTTCGCGTGGTCCCAGAGGGTACGGTCGCAGTCCAGGATCACCAATCTAACCGCCATGGCGACGCCGCTTCAACTCCGCCTGGACGGCGCTCAGCTCAATCCCTCGCTCCACGAGAAGAACCCAACTGTGATAGACGAGGTCGGCCGCTTCCTCCACTACCCGCTGCGCCGTCTCTTCGCGCGCCGCTCGGGTCAACTCCGCCGCTTCTTCCATAACCTTGGCGGCAATCTTCGGCCTGCCCTCGCGCAGTAACGCGACCGTGTAGGAGCCTGCCGGCATCTCGGTGCGACGGGCCACCAGCCGATCGAACAATCCCTGAAATACATCACCGTCCCACTGAGGTGCAGTAGTGGAGATGGTCGGCCCGGTGATGTCCCGATAGAAACACGATCGGTGTCCCGTGTGACACGCCGCGCCTTCTTGCTCCACGAGCAGGACAATCGCATCCGTGTCACAATCGACTCGGACTTCTCGCACCTTTTGCGTATGTCCCGACTCCTCCCCTTTTTGCCACAGCATCTTCCGCGATCGGCTCCAGTACCACGCCTGACCGCTCTGAAGAGTCCGGGTCAATGCCTCTCGGTTCATGTATGCGACCATGAGGACCTCGCCGGTCCGGGCTTCCTGGACCACCGCGGGGATCAGGCCGTCGGTGCCAAACTTCACGTCGATCATCGCGATCCTCCCTACCTGTGGGCGCTCGCGGTCACGGACCGGTGCTCCGGTCGCTCGCGCCGTCGTCCCTACACCCGCACGGGAACATCGTGCTGCTGCAGGTAGCGCTTGACGGCCCCGATGCTCGTCTGCCGGCGATGGAACATGGACGCGGCGAGCGCGGCGTCCGCGCCCCCTTTGGTCAGCACGTACCTCATGTGGTCCGCTGTGCCCGCACCTCCGGAAGCGATGACCGGGATCGACACCGCGGTCGCAACCGCCTGGGTAAGGGGCACGTCGTAGCCGTCCTGAGTCCCGTCACGATCGATACTGGTGAGCAGAATCTCCCCCGCGCCCAACGCCGCCACTTCGCGCGCCCAGGTCACCGCATCGAGGCCGGTCGGTCGTCGGCCGCCATTGGTGAACACTTCCCATCGTGGTTCTGGCGCGACCAGGATCCGCTTCGCATCGATCGCGACGACGACGCATTGGCTACCGAATCGTTGCGCCGCCTCTCGGACCAGGTCGGGGCGCCGGACGGCTGCCGTATTGATCGCGACCTTGTCCGCGCCCGCGAGCAGCATTCGGCGGATATCCTCGCCAGACCGAATGCCGCCACCCACGGTGAGCGGAATGAACAGCGATTCCGCCGTACGACGCACGACCTCTTCCAAGGTCTGCCGACCTTCCACCGACGCCGCAATGTCCAAGAACACTAGCTCGTCCGCTCCCTCGCGATCGTAGAACGCGGCAAGCGCAACCGGATCGCCGGCATCCTGCAGGTCAACGAACTGGACGCCCTTGACCACGCGCCCGGCCTGGACATCCAGACAGGGCACGATGCGTTTCGTCAGCATGCACGGCTCCTCCACTGCGTCAGGATCGCCCGGAGGTTGATCGATCCCTCGTAGAGGGCGCGACCGATGATCACGCCTTCGATGCCGGCCCCATCGAGGGCGATGATGTCATCCGCGGTCGCGACACCTCCCGCAGCCACCACCGGAACCCCCACGGCCTGGACAAATGCCTGGACCGCCGCGACCGCAGGCCCCCCGAGCATTCCATCCCGCGAGATGTCCGTATAGATGAAGCGCCCGATCCCCTGTGCCTTCAACGCGGCGGCGACCCTGAGGGGATCGTCGCCCGAGGTTTCAGTCCACCCGCGCACTGCCGTCTGGCCGTCTTTCGCATCGATGGAGGCGACCAGCCGCGCCCCAAGCCGCGCGGCGGCGACCGGCGCGAGCATGCGCGCCGCGGTCCCCAGCACCACCCGCTCCGCCCCCGTCGCCACTCCCGCCTCGAGATCCGCCAGGGTTCGGAACCCGCCCCCCACCTGCACCCGCGCGCCCAACCGGACGATCGCCTCCACCACCGACAGGTGCACCGGACGGCCAAGCAACGCCCCGTCGAGGTCGACGACGTGAAGCCGCTGCGCGCCTTCGTCCAACCAGCGCTGCGCGACGACCACGGGATCGTCGGCGTAGACGACCATGCGGTTCGGATCGCCCTGGAGGAAGCGGACACACCGACCGTCTCGGATATCGATCGCCGGGATGATCTCCATACGCTCACCGTCGCGCGACAATCCCCTCAAGCCGCGGGCACAACGCGGGTCACAAAGTTTCGCAGAATCTGCTGGCCTATGGTGCCGCTCTTCTCGGGATGGAACTGCAGTCCGACCACGCTACCACGTTGCACGACCGCTGGCCACGTCTCTCCGTAGGTGGTCGTCGCACGAACGTCGTCGTGGTTCCGCGGATGGACAGTGTACGAGTGCACAAAGTAGACAAACGCCCCTTCGGGGACCTCGCTCAGCAGCGGGACGGACTTTGTAATGGTCAATTGATTCCACCCCATGTGCGGGACTTTCAGCCCTTGAGGCAGCCGGCGCACATCTCCGCCGAGCAACCCGAGGCCGGCGATGGCACCTCCCTCTTCGCTTCGCTCAAAGAGCAGTTGGATCCCAAGACAGATCCCGAGCAGCGGAACCCCCTCCCCTGCCCGCTCTCTGACCCACTGGGGAAAGCCAACCTCGCCGAGACGAGCCATGGCCGTCCCAAACGCGCCGACGCCGGGGAGCACGATCCCCGCATGCGCGGGCGCATGCTCGGGCCGACTGACCAACGCGACCTGGGCTCCTGCCCCCTCCAGCGCCTTGGCGATACTGCGGAGGTTGCCTGCGCCGTAATCGATCAGCACAAGCACCGGTTTTTGCCGTGGCATGGGTCGGATTCCCTCCTGCATCTCAGAGGACGCCTTTTGTTGACGGCACGGTCACACCGACCACGCGGGTCGCTCCATGCAAGGCAACGCCCGTCCCCTTAAAGGCCGCCTCAAGGATGTGGTGCGCATTCCGACCGTGGAGCTGGACCAGGTGGAGCGTCACCCCCGCATGAGTTACAAACGCGCGGAAGAACTCCTCGCCCAGGTCGGTCGCGAAGGTGCCCAGGAGAAGCCGTTCCACGGACAGCCCGTAGTGCAAGTGGGGTCGCCCGCTCAGATCCAGGGCCGTTAGGACGAGCGCGTCATCCATTGGCAAGTGGATCGAGGCGAACCGTACGATGCCCCGTCCGTCGCCGATGGCGCTCCGGAATGCTTGGCCCAGCGCGATCCCGACGTCCTCGATCGTGTGGTGAGGGTCGACGGCGAGATCACCCCGCGCAACAAGGTGCAGATCGAAGCGCCCATGGGTGGCCAGCGCACGTACCATATGATCGAAAAACGGCACCCCCGTTGCGACGGAAATCTCCCCGCTCCCCTCAAGGGAGAGGCGGACCTCGATCCGTGTCTCGGTCGTCTCTCGGGTGATCTGGCTCGTCCGTGCCATTAGCCTTCTCCGAGGCTCGCCCGCAACGCATCGAGGAACTGGGTGTTCTCGTCGGGGGTCCCCACGGTTACGCGGAGGCATCGTTCGAGCAGCGGCGTAGTGGACACATCCCGAACGAGGACGCCGCGGGCGAGGAGCCGTTCAAAGACGACTGGAGCGGTGAGCTCGGTACGAAAGAGAATGAAGTTTGTCTCACTCGGGTAGGACGTCACCCCGCCCATGGCGGCGAGCGCGTTCCCGAGCCGTGTCCGCTCGCGCACGATGCCTTGGATGCGCTCACTCACCAGTTCAGGTCGAGCCAGGGCGGCGAGGGCGGCTTCTTGCGCAAAGACGTTGAGGTTGTACGGGGGCAATGCCTTGCGGACGCCGGCAATGATTGGAGCATTCGCCACGATCCATCCCACGCGTGCCCCCGCCAGGGCAAACGCCTTTGACGCGGTTCGGAGGATCGCCAGGTGCGGATAGCGTGAGAGCTCGGAGACCCACGATCCAGGCGCAAAGCTCACGTACGCCTCGTCGACAATGACTACGCCCTTGGCCACCTCGAGGATCGCCTCGATGTCCGATCGAGGGAACCGATTCCCCGTCGGGTTGTTGGGGGACGCGAGGAAGATCAGCGAGCGCTCAACGCGCTCGATCGCCCGGAGGATCGCTGCAACGTCCAACGCGAAGTCCGGGCGAAGCAGTACCGCCTCGACGGACGCGCCGCCCACGATCGCCAGCGGGCGCGCCATGGAGTACCCCGGGTTCGGGAAGACGACGACGCCGCCACCCGCGTACGTTTCCACCAACCCGAGGATGGCTTCGTTCGACCCATTGGTCACGGCGACCATCGATGCATCGACGTCACAGTATCGGGCGAGCGCGCGACGTAGCTCCTCGCTATCCACCGACGGGTATCGATTCCACGCTCGCTCCGCCACGCGGGCCAGCACCTCAGCCTTTAGGTTCGGGGGCCAGTCCTGAGGGCTCTCGTTCTGATTGAGTTTGACGGCGGCCTCGCGCCGGAGCCGGTACGCGCTCAGACTCTCGATCTCCGGCCGAGGTCGCACTTCTACCTGGCGGCGCAGCGAACTCATCGGTCCACCACCGACATGACGTGCGCGGGGAACCCTTCGTAGGTCCCCAACTGCTCCACAATCGGCCGGACCTTGGCGAGCCCGGTCGCGTCGAGTTCCGCGATCGACGACGCCTTGAGGAAACTCAGCACGGTGACGCCGGATCCGCTGCGGGCCGAGCCTCCAGTAGGCAGGGCGGCGGGCACCCCGATCGCGTAGTTGCCTGCGGCAAACGGGGTGTCCTGGCCGAGCAAGATCTCCCCCGCATGTCGGATCGCCGGGAGGATCTTGCGGGGCTCACGCGTCGCAATCTGGAGATGCTCCGGCGCGTATGCGTTAACGAACGCGATCGCCTCGTCTATCGAGCGCGCGCACACCGCTCCTCCGTACTCGGTGAGCGCCGCCTCAGCGTAGTGGGCGCGGTCGTCGGGAAGGCGCTCCAGACAGTCCTGGACTTCGCCAACGACGGCCCGCGCGGTTGGCTCGCTGTCGGTCACCAGTATCGCGGCCGAATCCGTGCCGTGCTCCGCTTCGCTGACCAAGTCCAGCGCGAGCCTTCGCGGATCCGCGCTCTCATCGGCCAAGATCATCGCCTCCGTCGGGCCCAACAGCGCCAGCAAACGCACACCCCAGGTCTGCGCGACGAGCTGCACCGCGACGACGTACGGGTTGCCCGGGCCCACGATCGCGGGGACCGCGGCAATGGTCTCGGTCCCCACCGTAAGCGCCGCAATTCCGGCCACGCCATTGCATCGATAGATCCGCCGCACTCCGAGGAGGTCGCACGCCAGAAGCACGCCAGGATCGACCGTGCCATCCGCGCGCGGTGGCAGCAGGACGCTGATATCGTCTACGCCCGCCACCACCGCGGGGGTGAGCATCGTGATGCAGGTGGAAGGGAACCGCCCTTTGCCAGAGGGCACATAGACCCCTGCGCTCGCCAGCGGGGAGAACTGGGTTCCGACGGCGATCCCCTCTTCCGTCGCCTCTAACCAGTTCGATGGCTTAAGCCGCTCGTTGAACCGCCGGGCTCGATCGATGGCCGTCACCAGTGCCGCCTGGAGGGAACCCGGCACGGCCGTGCGTGCGGCCTCGACTTCTTCCGGGGCCACCACCAACTGGGAGCGGGTCAGGAGGACCCTATCCCACTGTGCCGTGTACGCGAGCAGCGCGTCATCGCCCCGCGCGCGGACATCCTCGATGGCGCGCTGAGCGGTCGCGAGGACCTCGGGGGCGAAGATCCTGGCGTTCGCCCGATGCATCATCCGACGCAACCGATCGGCGGAGAGCGCTGCGAGCTGGAGGATCTCCATATCCGCCCTACCGAACCCGCGCTTCCCGCTGCGTCGTGGCTTTGAGCCGCTCCACCAGATCCTGGACCCGAGCGGCCTTCGTGCGCAGACTCACGCGATTGCAGACCAACCGGGCCGTTGACCGAAACACCTCAGCGACCTCGACAAGGAGATTCTCGCGGAGCGTTTGGCCCGTCATCACCACGTCCATAATGCCATCGGCCAACCCAACGCGAGGCGCAAGCTCAACAGAACCGTGGAGCTCGATAATCTCCACCGGCCGCCGGTCCCGTTCGAAAAACCTCGCGGTGAGATGCGGGTACTTCGTCGCGATCCGCAGCAATTTCCCCGGCTGCCACAAGCGGTCGCGGGCATCGGCCGGAAGCGCGACGACACCTCGGCAGGCCCCCACTCCAAGATCAATCAGTTCGTAGACGTCGCGCTCCTGTTCCAACAACAGATCCTTGCCGACAATCCCCGCGTCGGCGGCGCCCTGGTCAACAAACGTCAGGATGTCGGCGGGTTTAGCGATGACCACCCGAGTTCCACCCGGGATCTCAACCACGAGCGCACGTTCTTGTGGGAGGTCGACGAGGAACCCCACGCTCCGCAGCAGCGCAACCGCATCGGGAAAGAGCCGCCCCGTTGGGACTGCGAGCGTCAGCGGGTCCATGAGTTCCCCCCTCCCCCACCGGCCACGGTCGCAAGGACCGCCGCGACAGGTACCGACGCCTGCCGCTTCGAGCCGATCTCGCGCAATTGGACGCGCTCGGCCCCAACTTGGCCCACCCACCGCAGCCCTTCCCCCTCGGCTCGTCGGAGGGCCTCCGGCCATCCCCCGCCAAGGTCCAGGATGACGCCGATCCCATTTGCGCGGAGCTCGGTGGCGAGGCTGACGGCTTGCGCGCGTACCGCGCCATCCCCAACCAAAAGCAGCTCCACCGGAACCGACGCGTTCAGGGGCAGCGCAGCCATCACTCGCTCGAGGCCCAGCGCGAACCCTGTGGCAGGCCGGTCCACCCCGAAGCGTCCGAGCAGCCGGTCGTAGCGACCGCCGCCCAACAACGGGGAGCCCATCCCTGGTCCATAGGCCTCAAAGACGACCCCCGTGTAGTAGCTGAAATCTCGGATGATCCCTAGGTCGACTCCCACCCACTTGGCAACCCCGTAGGGCTCCAACCGCTCTACGAGATGCTCGAGGTCATCTAGAGCTCCCTGACTGGCACTCGATCCAACAAGGACCCGGGCTCTTGCGATCGCCCCCGGGCCGTGAAGTTCGGGGAGTTCCCGCAGCGCTCTCGCGCGCGCTCGATCCGCAACCATCTCCTCGAGCCCGGGGAAGTCTTTGCGATAGAGACGGAGCCGAACATCCTCCTGCTCGTCAGCCGACAACTCGGTCATGAGGTCGCTCAAGAAACCGAGATGCCCCACGTTGACCACCACATCCGTGAGACCTGCCCGCTGCAGCGCGCTCGCCGCGAGCGCGATCACCTCGGCATCGTCATCAAGACTCTCCTCCCCGAGCAACTCGACCCCCGCCTGCGTGAACGCGCGCAGGCGTCCCTGACCCGCTTCCTGACCTCGGAACACGTCTGCAACGTACGAAAGCCGCAGCGTCCCAGCTTCTTGCGCGAGACGGGAGGCGGCTACGCGGGCGATCGGCACGGTCATCTCGGGCCGGAGCGCCAGGAGGGCCCCGTCGCGGTCCACGATCTTGAAGAGCTGATCCTCGACCCCCGGGCCGGCGCCGCGGACGATCGTCTCGAGGTACTCGAGGGTCGGGGTGAGCACCTCCCGATACCCCCAGCGCCCGAACTCTCCGCGCAGCGTCTGCGCGAGCGCACTGCGACGCTCCGCCTCTCCCGGGAGGAGGTCGCGTGTCCCTGGGGGGACCTGCTGCCACCGCACCGATTCGGTTCGCCGCACCCGCATCGTCGTCGCTTCTCCTATTTAACTCGCTAAAGCACTAGTGAGGGAAACTGCCCCCTAGCCTACCACACGGGGCTCGAGCGTGTCAACCGCGGAGGAGGACGCAGGATGCATCCCAAAGTCTGTGATCAGGCCACCTTCCGGGTGAAAGCTTTTCGCCGGCTCGCCCAGTATGTGTCCCACCGTCCGTTGGCTTTAAGGAGGCGAAGCCGGAGCAACGCACTCGAGCCAGCTCGTCCCCAACTCATCCCACGCTTCTTGTAACGGTGCACGATCAGCACATCGACCGTTTTCTCTGCCGCGCCCGATCCCGTCGCCTCTAACCGGGCCAGGTTCGCGATCCCCGTCGCATTCGCAGCAAGATAGCTGAGCAACTCGGTTCCACGCGCGCGCTGGTCTGGATCGCGTTCCTGGCCGACCCGGGCGCGCACCCGCCGCACGAGCCCGCGCACATCCCCTCGCCACGCATCCGCGACGCACCGCGCGATGAGCCCTCGCGCGTCCGCGCCCCACACGAGCTGTAACTGGCGGGCGAGATGCCAGGGATCCAACACCACCAGGGCCTCAGGAAAGTACGCGTGCTGGAGATGATGAATCCAGAGCGCCCCATCGCTGACAAAGACCACCTGCTCCGCTGCCGCCGCCCCGTGCGCCGCGCACTCCACCCAGAACCGCTCCCCAAAGGTCTCCGCGTCATCAAACGACGCATAAGTCCGTTTGTCCAGCAGGGCGATCCGGCCGCGGGAGACTTCTGCCCGCTCGCTATAGACGATCCCCACCTTGCATTCCATCTCCCCACCCCGGCGTTGATGCACCATCGTCCCATCGATCTGTACGTAGAGCCGTGGCACGGAGCCTGTCGGTCGTCCGGGGACCGGATGAGGTCCAAACGTCTCCTCCTGGGCAGCGGCCTCGCGCTGCGCGACGAGCGCGCCTTCCTCTTGCGCCCAGCGGTGCACACTCCCGTGACTGACCTCCAGCCCGGTAAATTTCGCTAAGAACCGCGCGGCCTTCGTATAGCTCACTTCCGTCGCCGCCCACAGCGCCCGCTCCCGCACCCCTAACGTGCTCCCGCTTCCGGGCAGCAGCCCGAGCGCCGCATCGAGTGGGTACACATCCTCGGCGCAGGGGCGACAGCGCAAGCGCTGCCGCGAGTACTCTATCCGCCCCAGCAGCGTCTCCACGACGAGCGGCACCCGTCCATTGCACACCAGGACTCCGCCACAGCGCGGGCACCGTGCCTGCGCCACGACGTCGACCTCGATACAGGCTAAGATGTGGTGCAACGCGCTCAAGAAGACCGCCGTGCGCTGCTCGAGAAGCTGCGCCTCTAACCAATGGACATCCGTCTGCGTCAGGACTACGCTTATGCTGAAGGGGAGTCGAATCTCCTTCACAGGGGCTCACCTCCGGGTATGGTTTGGTCGCTTTACCCCTACGGTGAGCCCTGTTGCTCTCCTCCATCACAAACTTTTAGATGCATCTGAGGACGCAGGTAGCGGGCGCCGTGACCGGAGGGTCAGCGGCTGGAGGAATGGACTCCGAGCCGGTGTAGAACGAGCCGGTACCCGTCGGCCCCATACTCCAGGAACCGGCGCACCCGACTAATGGTCGCGCTGCTCGCTTGGGTCTTTCGGGCGATGTCGTCGTAAGTTGCGCCTTCCGCCAGGAGCCCGGCGATCTCCAGCCGCTGGGCCATCGCCTTGAACTCACCGATGGTGCAGACGTCTTCAAAGAACCGATAGCACTCGTCTTCGGACCTCAGCGTGAGGATGGCCTGACAGAAACGACGGGTGTGGGAATCTTTGAGCTTGGGGTTGACGACGGCACGCCGTGGTACCATGGGGGACTCCCTTTGCCGAGCGATCTCCGCTCGAGTCGTCGGCTGACAATTTCTAGAGTTGCATCATACCACCGCGCCCGCGGCCGAGCAACGACCCCCGGTGAGCGTGTCTCAGCCATCGCGCCACGCTGGCCCCGTCCGCGCCCACGGAGCCGGCTACCGGCCGCGTGAAGTGTCGTGAAGCTTTGAGCGCACTCGGCGGATGACTGCGTCGGTCACCTCGACCGTGGTGGCGGTGCCGCCCAGGTCGGCTGTTCGCACCCCGTCCCGCACCACCTCAAAGGTCGCCTCGTAGATGGCCCGAGACGCGCGACGCAGTTGCGGGTCTTCCACGTAGCTCAAGAGCGAGGCGGCCGCGAGGAGCATCGCCATCGGGTTGGCGCGGTTCGTTCCAAAGAGCGTAGGGACCGTGCCGTGGGACGCTTCAGCGAGCGCGACGCGGACCTGCAACGCATCGTCGAGGGCCAGGACGATCGACTCCCCGCCAGCAATGCTCCCAAACATCTGCATGACAAGATCGGACAAGGTGTCGCCGTCTCGGTTAAGCGCGGGGATGACGAGGCTTTCATCCGTCGCCAGCAAGATCAGCGCGTAGACAGCATCAATTAGATGCGGCTCATAGGGCACCCGGGGGTACCGCTGGGCCGCTGCGTCCATCTCCTCCTTCAGCAGCCCTTCGTAGACGGGGCTCACGGTGTACTTCGAACCGCCAAAAACTTTGGCACCCATGCGCTGTGCGTGTTGAAAGGCGAACTCGGCGACAATCCGGCAGTTTCGCCGGGTGACCTTCGTGGTCCGATACGCGATCTGATCGAGCCCGTCGCCTTCCCGCCACTCCTTCGCGCCGTACGCGTCCTCGACCGCCATCCGGATGACCGCGATGGGAGCTGCTACCTTCGCAAGGGGCCGGACGCCAGGAATAGGGCGACCAGTCCGGAGGATCACCTGCGCCCCAATCGCCTCGCGAAGGAGCGCATTCGGGCTGCCGACATCATCTTTGCTTTCGGGGGTGATGGTCGCCGCTTTCAGCCCTCGGCGGTATTGGTTGAGGACCGCTGCCGCGTCGTGAACCACCTGGTTGCGTGTCCGGCGCCGATTTTCGAGACTCAGATCAAAGCGAACGAACTGTAGGGTCGCGCCGATGACCTCCGGCTCAAGCACTCGCAGGGCTTGAACCAACAGTTCCTGTCCTGTCTGATCTCCTTCAAGCACTACAACTACTGATGGCATTTCGCCCTCGCACCATGGGTCCCGGAAGCGACCGCAGACAGACGTCCTCCATCCTTCAGTTCGAGGGGCTCGAGCATGTGGCCTGTGGGATAACATTCCCCGCCCAAAAACCGGCGCACACGCAGTGACGCTGGGATGAGACAAGCGACTGGAGACCTGCGACACGAGAGAACCATGCAGCTTCACTCCGCATGCTGTTGGGTGTCACCCGCGTACCTTGCGATTGAACCGGAACCCACCTTTGCTCCAGAGGTTACCAGGAGGAAGCTTGCAGGGGAGAAGGCACGAGGATCAAGTCTTTCGGCACAGGACCTGATTGAGTACGATCGGCCCTTACTCAGTGTTGATCTGCACCGCATGGGTCGTCGCGGTCACGACGACCGCCCCCGCGGGCACAACAACGTGTCCCCCACGGCTCAAGGCAGCCACCGTAGCACCGTTCGAGTATAAGATAGTCCCGACGGGACTCGTCGCGGCAACCGCCGCAAGATCTCGCACCTGCCGGAGGGAGCCGGGGGTCGCGTCAATTCGGGTGAGCCGGATCACGCTCCCGTCGACGGCGGTGGTCTCGACGAACGCGATTCGGATCCGCGGACCCTCCTCGGGACTCGCTTCCCGGACGACGGAGACGACAACCCCGTGCGCTGCCGTCCCTTCGCGGAGGACGATCCGCCGATTCACGCTCACAGATGCGGCGACCCGGAAGCTCACTCGCTGGTCTTGCGCCGCGGTGGTCGAGTCCAGCCCCCCCAGCAAGCGAAGCGCGACTTTGGTCCCGACGGGGACGTCTACGAGCGATTGCGCCCCACCGAGTGCGGGTAGGTAAAGGATCACCGCAAGCATGATGAGCACCCCTCGTGCTCGCGACACGCGGATCCCTCCTTCCACGACCGGGACGAGCGCCTCCGGTCTACCTAACTTGTACCCATTCGAGAGAAGTTTAGCGGGACTGACGGACCGCGAGCAACCCATCGCATCGGGTCCCGATACCCGTTCCTCGCACCTCGCAGACTGTGATTACCCCCTCGGGTTCAGAATCGGGTCCGAGGGGGGCACAGGCTTCCCGTCGAAGAACGTTTCCAACTCGACGATGCAGGGTGGAGGGAACCATGATGAACAAGCGGCCGATGGAGATTGAGGATCTGCTTCGCATCCGGTTTCCACAGCATGCGGCTCTCTCTCCCGATGGCACTCGTGTGGTGTTCGCGCTCGCCCATCTCGATCATGACGCCAACGAGATCCGCGGAGCGTTGTGGCTCGTCCCCAGCGCGGGAGGGTCCCCCACGCCTTTCACCGCGGATGAGGCGCGCGACACAAGCCCAAAGTGGTCTCCGGATGGCCGCTGGATCGCATTCCTCTCCAACCGTAGTGGCAAACGCCGAGGAGCGAAACCAGCACCGATGCAACTCTGGGTCATCCCGGCCGACGGCGGCGAAGCACGCCAGTTGACAACGTTCAAAGCGGGGGTCACGCAGTTTGCGTGGTCGTCGGACGGGCGGACCCTCGCATTGGTGACCCGCGGAAATCTCTCGGCTCTCGAACACGCTGGAGACGATGACGAGATAATTGTTCGCGAGATCACCCGACCGAAGTACAAGTTCGACGGCATGGGGTTCTTCGACGGGTTCGCGCACCTCTGGACCATACCGGCAGCGGGGGGCCCCCCGATCCAGCTCACGACGGGAGACTTCGATCACGAGTCCCCGGCGTGGGTGCCTGGTAGCGAGGAAATCATTGTCCTGGCCAACCGGAGCGCGCAATCAGATCTCTCGTTAGCGCGCGACCTCTGGGCTGTCCACGCACATACGCACGCGCTCCGCCAGCTCACGCAAAAGTCTGGTCCCTGCACCTCCCCGGCGGTCTCTCCCGATGGCCGGTGGATCGCATTCGTCGGACACGACGATCCGCCCGGCCCTGGACGCAACGAGGCGATTTGGGTGGTCCCCACCGAAGGCGGTAGACCGATCACCCTCTTCGAGGCGTTCGACCATTCGGTCGGCAATGCGGTAGGCAGCGACGTGCGGTTAGTGCCGGCAGTCCCCACCATCAGGTGGACAGCAGATGGGACCGCTCTCATCTTTCACGCGAGCACCGCAGGACGGACGCATCTCTACCGGGTTGGCGTCCAGGAGAAGATGGTTCGGCAACTCACGCAGGGGGATGAAGTTATCGCGGATGTCACGGCCGCAGGGCGGACGATCGTCTACCAGCGGATTAGCCCAACCACTTTAGACGAGCTTTGGACGCTCGACGCGAACGGACAGAGCCGCCGAGTGGCGGGGTTCAACGACGACTTGCTGGCCGAGGTGGAGGTCCGCCAACCCGAGCGGTTTGCCTACAAAGGGGCTGACGGCTGGCCAATGGAGGGTTGGATCCTGACGCCTCCTGGGTTCGATCGCACCAAGAAGTACCCCGCCATCCTCCGCATCCATGGGGGCCCGCACGCCGCGTACGGCGAGGCGCTGGCGCACTATCCGCAGGTACTCGCGGCGCGGGGTTACGTGATCGTCTTCACGAACCCTCGAGGGAGTCAAGGGTATGGCGAGGAGTTCACGCGAGCTGTCGTGACCGAGTGGGGCACGAAAGATAGCCATGACATCCTGCGCGGACTGGACCATGCGATCGCCGAGGGCTTCATCGACCCAAGCCGCACTGCGGTGACGGGAGGTTCCTACGGGGGATTCATGACGAACTGGTTAATCACGCAGACAAATCGGTTCCGTTGCGCCGTGACCGAGGTTTGCATCAGCAATCTCCTCAGCTTCTACGGGACAGGCGACATCGGAGCCACCTGGGGAGAACTCGAGTGGGGCGCCACCCCGTGGGATGATCCAACCACCCTGCTGGAACACTCCCCGCTGTCTTACGTGAAGAACGTGACGACCCCGGTCCTCATCATCGCCAACGAGCAGGACCATCGGTGTCCGATCGAGCAATCGGAGCAGTTCTTCATCGCGTTGCGGAAGCTGGGGAAGGACGCGACGTTCTTGCGGTTCCAAGGCGAGAGTCACACGATGGGGTCCAACGGACGCCCGAAGCATCGGGTGGAGCGGCTACGGCGCCTCGTGGCCTGGTTCGATAGGTACCTCCAGCCCGCCGGACTTCCCGCAGAGACATCACGCGCCGTCCACGCGGGCGGCTGAGCGCCGCTGTAATCCAACTCGCGACCCTTCCGTCCCCGGACTCGTCTCACGGTCGCGCGGGTTCTAGTGCCGCTCGACGCTCGACAGTTCATCGAGAACCGTCACGAATGACTTCTCAAACTCGGCTAATCCCTTCACCAGGCCGTCGCCTTCAACGACGAGGTACTCATTGGGGGCGTGTGCCCGACCTCCGTGGCCCAGCCCCACGGGGATAAACGGAATCTGCAGGGGACGCTTGGTGAAGACGTGCCTCGGCGTGCTACCCGCACCTGTCGGCCACACCAGCGGGTCATGGCCGTGGTGTCTGTAACTTTGAATGACGGCGTCGACGAACGCAGAGCGTAGGGGTGTCCGTGACCATTCGTGACTGCGTGCCTCGTCCACGGACTTCCCCCACGGACCGCCACGATCGTGACATCAGCGTAACCGTGCGCCTCGAGGTGGCGTCGGATCTTGTGCAGGATTTCTGTGTACGTCTGATTCGGCACAAGCCGACATTCAAGCTTCACGCGGACCTGATGGGGCGTAGAGGTCTTGAAGCCCGGTCCGATGTATCCTCCGGCGATCCCTTGGATATTCATCGTGGGCGAGAACAGATACCGGGTGAGCGCCTCCTTCCCGTGCACGCCATCGATGAAGACATCCACCCCTAGCCCCTCCTTCAAGCTCGCTTCGTCAAACCGCTCGGCTATCTGGTCGATGTGGTTCAGTTCTTCGCGCGTGGGGGGTAGGACATTCTCACAGAATCCATCAACCCGCACGCGGTCAGGGTGCGCGGGGTCCGTCATCGTGGCAAGGGCATGGATCAACCGCCAGGCGGGACTGTCGACGATAGCAGCAGCACTGCTGTGGATGTCAGACCTCTTCGGGCCGCGGCCCCACAGCGCCCCGGAACACTCGAGCTCGAAGGGCGCACTCCCCTTACACCCCAAGCTGATCGTGGGGACGCCCTTGCGATTCTGCGTGGCCGATGGGAAGATGACCGCGTCAGCCCCGGTCAAGCGGCTCACGTGTTGGTTGGCAAAATCCAGCAAGTGCGGGCTACCTATTTCTTCTTCCCCGTCGCTGACAAGCTTCAGGTTGACGGGAAGCTCCTGCTTGGTCGCGAGGATGGACTCAACCGCGTTCAAGAACGCTCCCAGCGGTCCTTTTTGGTTCACCGCACCCCGTCCAATCAGGCACCGTCCAAACGGAGGCATGTCAATGACCTGCGGCTCGAAGGGATCGCGGATCAGTGTCCAGTTTTCCCCGGACACCTGCTTGACGTCGTACATGAAGTAGACAATCAGCGTCACCGGCTTTCCTGCGTCGTACTCGGCGAAGACAACTGGCTGCCCAGCAGTTGGGACGATGTCCACCCGGCTGCACCCTAGCTGCCGATAGTAGGTAGCCAGCAGTTCGGCGCACTGCTGTATCCCACGGTCTTCCGCAGATATGCTTGGTACTCGGATCAGTTCCTCGATTCGCCTCAGGTGCTCGCTCTGATGCCCATCGATGTGCTCAAACACCTTCTCGCGTTGCAACATCGCGCCTAATCCCTCCGATATGTCATCTCGCGCAGGGGACCGAAGCCGCTCCCTATTGACTGGGTGGATGGATGAAAAGACCAACTCGCTCAATAGTTCGTTGAACATCAGGAACTACCTACGCGGCAAGTGCGTTGGGGATCGTGGCACATGTTACCGTCTTGCTACATGCACCACTCTCATCAACCGGTCGGCTTCGCCAAGTACCTCCTCCCTCAAGCGGGCGGCGGCAATGACCGATTGCCAAGCCATGAGTTGCGCCTCATCAAGGGGGGCCACCAACCGATAACGTCCTAGGTACACACGACGAAACCATGATCGCACTCCTGCAACCATCAAGCGTCTCAACGGTGCTGCTTCTGTCGCCAGTTGGAACAGCAGGAGGGTTCTCGCAATGTCTGCCACTGGATTCCTGCGCGTAGCATCGGTCCAGTCGACAATCACAGGACCGTGCGCGGTTACCAACACATTGGCAGGATGAAAATCGCCGTGGCAGACCCGGTCGCCGTCGGGCAAAGACGCGAGAATCCCCAACAATACATCCTTGAGCGCACCGGGCAACACCGTCGTTGATCGGAGCCGATCTTCCAACCGTTGCCGTTGCGAAGGTAGTTCGGGCAGGACGTGCGCATGGACCCTCGCATGGATGTCAGCAAATCCGCGGGCGAACTCGGCCAGTTTCCACGGTGTGGTAAAGAGGACATCCACCAACAACCGACCTTCCACGTGCGCGTACGGGAGACCGAACCGACCGTCGTATTCAATTACCTCCCCAACAGCGGTTCCTGCGGCATGGACCGTCCGGGCGAGACGGGCCTCGGATTCCGCCGCAGCCCTTCCCCAGGGCGGTCGGAACAACTTGAGGACCTGACCGTTCTCGCAAGCGTAGACTTCAGCGGTCCGACCGAGAGCGATCGGCTTCCCGAGGATCATCAGGAGCCCATTTCGGGGATCCCCTAGTCTTTCCCCTCATGCCTGGACGGGTGGGAGGAGATCGTGAAAGGCTACTTCAACCGGGCGGACCCGTGGGGTAAGTCTCCTCAAATTGCCTCGAACTTTAGGCGGGCCGACAAAGTGTGCGGCGAAGAGGCAGAAAGGACACACGCAGGCCGATCGAAGGCTTCTCTGGCGCGCCCGGAGGGACTCGAACCCCCACGCAGCAAGTTCGAAGCCTGCCGCTCTGTCCAGTTGAGCTACGGGCGCTCGCTCCTAGTGTACCACGGGACCACAGTCGCTCTGGTATGGCTACAAGCAGCTCGATCGGTCCCTCGTGACTGAGTCGACCAGACGCCGGTCAGAAATCGTCGTGGTGTCGTCGACCCGCAACGGTCCTACCTGGATTCCCATTCGCGGATAGCTTGATTACGATTGAACGACGGGAGCACGAGTCTTGAGATAACTCAACAAGCCCTCCTGCCATCCCTTGAGTCGCCAAAAGATCTCTGACGAGGAGACCACGAGCCGACAGCACCCTAGGTACGAAGGATTCTTCCTCACGGTGTGTGGCGTGGCCTTGACCACCGGACGCCAAAACTGACACGCCGGTAGTCCCGTCGCCTTCCGCCAGTATTTCTCAACCTCTTTGCCAGCATAGACGTGGTGAACATAGAGGCTGGCAAATATCTTGCGCCTGGGGATGCCGACGGACTTCGTGAGCCATTTGATCATCGTTCGAATGGCGTTCGGATCTGAGTTCGTGAAGATGAAGCAGCGTGCTTTCTTTGTCCCTTCCGCCCAGAACAAGGCAATCCCCGTCAAGAACAAGGGGTCATCAATTCTTTCGGGAACCTCAAGTCGCGCTTTTCTGACAATTTTTCGAATGCGCGCGAGGCTCTTCTTACGATTTTGCCATGCTCCCTTCTGGCTTCCTCGCTGTGAAGCATCTCTCGCACGCGCCAAGATCCTTTCTCTTTGCAGCCGTGTCAGCTCGATATCCTTCAACCACCCATTCAAGGTACCCTTGCCGGCGGACACGACTTTCATGATCTGACCGTAGCTATAGCCTCGACGCCGGAGACGCCGAGCAAGGTCGCGTTCGACGACTCGCAATCTCATGCTGATTGTTAGTATACCACACAATCAGCTTACAATCTTATGCTCTTGACAACGTAATGACTAGACCGAGCGCCCAGTCGAGAACCTAGCCGGGTCGTATTTTCAAAGGAAACACTTAGACAACCGGGTATCCGACCTTGGCCATGGCGTCCCGAATCGTCGGTTCACTCACCAGCCCCGGATCGAATTCGACGTGCACTTCCTTCGTAGCTTCGCTCGCGTCGACCCGCTGAATCCCTGGCAGCTGCCGCACCGCCGCCGTCACTGTTCTCACACACCCATCGCAGTGAATCTTGGGCACCTTCAAGGTCGTCTGCATCACGCTCCTCCTTGCCTACAGGCTGGGTTCGCGAAACCCTTTGAGCCGTAGGCTATTTGTCACCACGCTCACGGAACTCAATGCCATGGCAAGCGCCGCTAGCATCGGACTTAGAAGCACGCCAAAGAACGGGTAGAGAACACCCGCCGCCACGGGAATGAGGATCATGTTGTATCCGAACGCCCACACGAGGTTTTGTTTGATGATCCGCATCGTCTGGCGACTCAGCGCGATTGCCGTTGGAATCCCGCCCAGGTCGTCTCCGACCAACACGACATCCGCCGCCTCGACCGCGACATCCGTCCCCGCCCCGATCGCAATCCCGAGGTCGGCCTGAGCCAACGCTGGCCCGTCGTTGATCCCATCGCCGACCATCGCGACTCGTTTCCCCGCACTCTGAAGCTTGGCGATCTCCTGCGCCTTGCGATCTGGCAGCACATCGGCGACCACCTGGTCAATACCCACCTGCCGGGCGATGGCCTGCGCGGTCCGGAGGTTGTCTCCGGTGAGCATGATCACCCCAAGCCCCCGGCTCCGGAGTGCGCGCACCACAGGACTCGAGTTTGGCTTGAGGGTATCCGCAACCGCCACGATCCCCGCGGCAGCACCATCAATGGCCACGTACATGGGAGTCTTCCCCTCATCGGCCAGCGTCTGCGCCGCCGTTGACGCGCCGTCGAGCGCGATCCCGTGCTCTCTCAACAGCCGAGGAGTCCCGACCAAGACGGTGCGGCTCTCTACGACGGCTTCGATCCCTTGTCCCGGGATCGCCCGGAACTGGTCCGGACGCACGAGGACCAGCTCCTCTTGCGTGGCCTTCGTAGTGATCGCTTCGCCGAGCGGATGTTCTGATCCCCACTCCGCCGAACCCGCCAAGCGCAAGAGGTCGGCTTCCTGAAACCCGTTGAGCGGCCTGATATCGGTCACCATCGGCAGGCCTCGGGTCAGTGTGCCGGTCTTGTCCAACACGATGGTCTCAATGCGGTCGGCCGCTTGAAGGGCCTGGCCGCTGCGGATAAGGATCCCGCGTTCCGCGCCTCGGCCGATCCCGACCATGAGCGCCGTCGGTGTGGCGAGGCCCAGCGCGCACGGACACGCGATAATCAGCACCGCGACAAACGCGACGAGAGCGTGCGTAAGCGCGGGCGGGGGACCGAAGATGGACCACGCGAGGAATGTGAGAATGGCGATGCCGAGTACGACCGGCACGAAGCGGCTGGCGATTCGATCGGCGAGTTGTTGAATCGGCGCTTTCGATCCCTGGGCTTCCTGGACGAGCCGGATGATCTGCGCCAGAACGGTCTCTCCGCCGACTTTCGTTGCCACATAGGTGAACGCCCCCGTCTTGTTGAGTGTCGCGCTGAAGATGCGATCCCCCGGACCTTTCTCGACGGGCATCGACTCTCCAGTCAGCATGGACTCATCGACCGGGGAGCGCCCCTCCTGGAGGACCCCGTCGACGGGGATCTTCTCGCCCGGTCGAACGATGAGGAGGTCGCCGACGTGGACCTCTCCGACAGGGAGGTCAATCTCGCGGTCATCGCGCCGGACACGCGCGACTTGGGGTTGCAACCGCATGAGGCTGCGGATCGCTTGAGACGTTCGTCCCTTGGCGCGCGCCTCTAGGTAGCGTCCCAGGAGGATGAGCACGATGATGATCGCGGCGGTCTCGAAGTAGACTTGGGGGTCAAGTCCTGCCGACCGAAACAGCCCAGGGAGCACCGTGGCGGCGAGACTCGATCCGTAGGCCGCGCTCGTACCCACCGCCACCAGCGTGTTCATGTCAGTCGTCCGGTGGCGGGCCATCGCCCATGCTCCCCGATAGAACTGCCAGCCGACCCAGACTTGCACGGGCGTGGCGAGGAGGAGCTGGATGTAGGGGTTCTCAAGGATCGATGGGACCCAGATCCACATGAGTCCCATGTGAGGCAAGCTCCCCCACAGGATCGGAACGCTCAGGAGCGCGCCAACGAGCAGCTTGCGCCCCAACGTGCGGACTTCGCGGGCACGCGCTTCGAGTTCATAGTCCGGTGCGGCCGAGCTCCCACCATCATCGATCACTTCGTACCCGGCCTCCCGGATAGCCTGGCTCAACGCGGAGACCGCGGTCGTCGCGCTCGCGACGACCGCCGCACGCTCCGTCACCAAGTTGACCGTCGCGGAGACCACTCCATCGACCATCAGAAGCGCGCGCTCGACCCGCTCGACGCACGACGCACAATGCATCCCCCGGACCGCAAGCTGGACCTTCCGGACCGGAACTTCGTAGCCCAGCGAGTGGATCACGTCAACGAACGTGCGCGTCTGTGCCACAGCGGGGTCATAGGCGATCGAGGCGCGGTTGGTCGCCAGATTGACGGCCGCGTGCGTGACCCCAGGCGTCGCACGCAGGCCCTCCTCGATCTTCGCCACGCAGCTGGCGCAACTCATCCCCTCAATGGGGAGATCGAGGTGCTCGCTGCCCGCGGATTGTCCTTTGCTCGCCCCAGGCATGGTGGACTCCTACAACTTGCTCGACATGGCGAACACGTCGAGTAACTCCGCAATCGTTCGCTCGCGCTCACCGGGATCCGCCGATCGGATCGCGGTCGTCGCGCAATGCTGCAGGTGGTCTTCCAGGACCATGGCGTTCACCTTATCCATGGCCCGTTGGATGGCGAGCGTCTGCTTGATGAGGTCCACGCAATACGCTCCATCGTTGACCATCCGCTGGACTCCCCGGATGTGGCCTTCGATGCTGTGGAGCCGTGAGGAAACCTTCGCGCGGGCCCCCGGACTCCCATGGCGAGTCGGCTGACTCTTCTTGGACGTGTTCATGGCGCATCCTCCAACCCCCCCCATGGGGGAGGGGGTGCTCCTCACAGCCTACGACCACCAGGGGGAAGTGTCAAGACCCGAGGGGTACGGTAGAGAACAACCCACGCGCAGCCAACCGAGGGGAAAAGCATCAGCGGCTGCCGCCGAGTGATCCTGGGAGAACCTCTCGGCTGCCACAGCCGCTGACATCCCGTCTTGCAAGGAACCGTTGCCCTTGTGCCGAGCCGCGGTGCGCGTCGTTCTTTGAATGCGACCTGGCGTTGCGTCGGCCCTCGTCGAGACGGGAGGTAAGTATATCAACGGTCGAGAACGCCTGTCAAGCGAAAGTCGGATCCTCCCCCTCTCGCCGTTTGACTGGCGTCTAAGGAGCCAGCGTTCTGGGGCATAGCCTCGATGTGGCACGCTTCTCGCGCGCGCTGAGCGTCGCTGTTATCGTGCTGGTCTGGTCCTGGCCCGCGGTTGCGGTCCGCGGACCGAGCCCCGAGCAGACACGGCAATTCCTCAAAGACGTCGCGGTCCACATCGATATCGAAACCCCGAATGTGCTGGAAGTCTGCACCGGCTGGATCGGATGGACTGAAACAGGCCGGAGCGCCGTCTACACCGCGGCACACTGCTACCAACCCGGTGCCACCTACCGGCTCGCGCTGTCCACTGGCGAAGTCGTCACCGCATCTGGGTTTGCGCGATGGAACGACGTGGATCTCATGGCGTTATGGATTCCTCGTGGGCCGCTCCGCGCCATTCGGGCATGGAAACCGATGCCGACGGGAGGATTTTACGCCCTCTACGTGTTGAACGGGGACGGGACCACGCTTGCGGTGACTGAAACTCGGATTGCACACCTGTTTCCTGACATTGTGTTCATCAACGCCCCGTCCGCCGTGGCGATGCCGATCTCGGTCCTCCCGGGCACGAGCGGGGCCCCGATCCTTGACCAAGCCGACGGCCTGCTCGTCGGCATGATTGTCGGGCACATTCCCGATCGGCGAGATATCAGCGCGGTCATTCCCGCGAGCCGGATCTACAAGGCGTTGCTCGACGCCGCCAAAGTCAAGTAACACCGAAGCGACAGACCTTGGTGCCTGCCCTTCCAATCGCCGACCACTAGTTGGACTTCTAGGGTGAAACTGGAATCGCGTATCGGAAGCGCCCGCCCCCAAGCCGGGCCGGCAACTGCAGTCGCTCGTGTTCTGTCACGTCCACTCCAAAGCCCACAGCCCGAAGCCCTTCGACAAACCCGCCGCGGAGGTGCAACGCCGCCTTGATGACTGCGGCGTCGCCGATGGCGGCAATCTGGTAAGGAGGGTGGAGCCGCACGCCTCCGGCCAGAAGGCCCCGGTTGTCCTCCCGGAACCCCGTGGTCGCCACCACGCGCACGCCGTTGATCTCGATCGCTTCCGCCCCCGCCGCCCACATCTCATTGACCAGCCCACTGAGATCCTGGGCCTGCAGCACCGGGACGACGACGCCCTTCGGACTCCCTTGGTCGCTCAGACGAACGGTCACTCCGGGCCCTTCCACAGGGGTCAACCCCAACACCACCCGGTACGCGGCCACATCCCGCCCCATGGTCTCCGCCGCGCTGCGGCCCTGGGTCGAGGCCGTCTCGTATTCGAGCAGTTTTCGCCGCAGCCGCACGACCTCCACTTGTAGCTGGCGTCGAGCAGCCTCCTGCTGCTGGATGAGCACTGCAAGATCTCTTGCCCGCATGCTAGGAAGCTCCGTTTCCTGGCGGAGGGGGCGACTGGCGCGAAGCTGCACGACGAGGAGGAACCCGATCAGCAGGAGGGACGCCGTGACCGCCCATTGCCAGCGGGCGACCGGAGAAGTCCAGACCACCATAACGCTTCCAGTATACACTGCACGCATGCGTCCAGCCGGAGGCCTACACGCGCCCCAGCGGGCGACCCAAGGGTCACCCGCCGGCAGCCGCGTTGGCGGCGGCCTTCGATCGTCCCCGGGTCAAAGCGCAGAATTCTCCAAAATCGAGAGATAATCGGTTAGATGTTACTCGTATTCTGGCGAAACAGCCGTTCAAATGGTAAAATTAGACGATCTCGGCGTTGATCTACGTTCTGCACCCAACAAGAATAGGACTAGATTAGCACTGTCAGGCAGAGAGTGCTAACACACTTCGAAGGGGGTTCCTATGCCAGCGAAAGTGCTGCTTTACGGAGAGGAGGCCCGACGCGCCCTAGAGCGCGGGGTCGAGAAAGTTGCTAGCGCGGTGCGGGTGACGCTGGGGCCGAAAGGCCGCAACGTCGTCTTGGAGAAGAAGTGGGGCTCGCCGACTATCACCAAAGACGGCGTGACGGTGGCGAAGGAAGTCGAGCTCGAGGATCCCAACGAGAACATGGGGGCTCAGCTCGTTAAGGAAGTGGCGAGCAAGACCAACGACGCCGCAGGCGATGGGACCACCACGGCGACCGTTCTCGCCTGGGCAATGGTCCGTGAAGGTCACAAGAACGTCGCCGCGGGCGCGAACCCCATGCTCATCAAACATGGGATCGACCGGGCGGTGGAGACGGTGGTCGAGGAGCTGAAGAAGATTTCGATCCCTGTCGAAGGCCGCCAGCACATCGCCCACGTCTCGGGCATCGCCGCCAACGACCCGGAAATCGGCAAGATCATCGCCGACGCGATGGACAAGGTCGGCAAAGACGGCGTCATCACCATTGAGGAAGGGAAGGGCATCGAGACGACCGTCGAGGTCGTGGAGGGGATGCAGTTTGACCGTGGCTACATCTCGCCCTACTTCATCACCGACCCGGACAAGATGGAAACCGTGGTCGACGACCCCTACATCCTGATCACGGACAAGAAGATCAGCGCCGCCCGCGACATCGTCCCGCTCATGGAGAAAGTGATCCGGTTTGGGAAACCCTTGGTAGTCATCGCCGAAGATGTGGAAGGCGAAGCACTAGCAACCCTGGTCGTGAACAAGCTCCGGGGAGTGTTGGCGAGCGTCGCTGTCAAGGCCCCAGGCTACGGCGATCGGCGCAAGGCGATGCTCCAAGACATGGTGGTACTCACGGGTGGCCGCGTGATCTCGGACGACATCGGGATCAAGCTCGAGACGGTTGAACTCGATATGCTAGGACGCGCGACGAAGGTGAAGACCGACAAAGAGAACACAACCCTTATTGGAGGGAAAGGCGACCGCAAGGACATTCAGGGTCGCATCGCCCAGATCAAGAAAGAGATGGAAGATACCACGAGCGACTACGATAAGGAGAAGTTGCAGGAACGGCTCGCGAAGCTCGCGGGCGGCGTCGCGGAAGTCAAGGTCGGTGCGGCGACCGAGACGGAGATGAAAGAGAAGAAGCAGCGTTTCGAAGATGCCCTCAACAACGCGAAAGCCTCAGTTGAGGAGGGGATCCTCCCCGGTGGCGGGGTGGCCTACATTCGCGCGCTGAGCGGCCTCACCAAGATCGAAGCCGAAGGCGACGAACTCGTCGGGATCAACCTGGTTCGCCGCGCCCTCGAGGAACCCGCCCGCCAGCTCGCCTCCAACGCCGGCGTCGAAGGAAGCCTCATCGTCGAGCGGCTCAAACGTGAGACCGGTCGGACGGGCTATGACGTGGCGAAGAACGAGTTCACTGACATGTTCAAGTCGGGGATTCTGGACTCCACGAAGGTCACGCGCCTCGCCCTGCAGAACGCGGCGTCGGTCGCGGGGCTGCTCCTCACCACCGAAGCTCTGGTTGTGGAGAAGCGAGAGAAGAAGAAGACGCCGAGCATGCCCCCGGGGGGCATGCCGGAGGACGAATTCTAGCACTGCGCGCGGGATTTCGATGCTCTATGCACGGGCCTCTGCACCTTGGAGGCCCGTGCGCGTTTGAAGCCGCGTCTCCGACTCCCCCGCGGCGACCCCCCGCGGGCGAGGACCTTACTGGCAGGGGATCGGCGCGACGGTGAAGCTCCACGCGTAGGTCTGGGGACCTCGGGTGGACGCAAAGCGGAAGAGACCCCGGTGGAGTCCCCGGATCAGCGGCTTTTCGGGCGCGTACATCAGCGACGCCGACCGTTGTGGGTAGTCTTGCGTTCCGAGTATAACGCTCTTACGAGTCACGTCGGTGCCATCTAAGAGTAGACGAACCCGGGCAGGATCGAACGTCCCGCGGGTGCGCAGCGCGTCGCTCAAGCGCAGCACAATCATCACTTTGGGCCGGGGGCAGACCGTGCTCCCCTGCGCGGGGGATACCCCTGCTAGCTCCTGAAGTTGCGAAATAGGACCCTGCGCTTGCGGGACAGGACGGGGAACCGATGGCACAGGCGTGTTCCCATCGATCCGGCTGCTCGCTCGAATACCGACGAACGCCGTTGTCGCCACGAGCAACACCCACCCCACAAACCGCGCCGACCCGCTGTTGGCCATCCGCCTGTCCCCAGCGCTCCCAAGCATGCTTTCTCTCTTCTGAACGGGCGCGCGACCAGCGAAGTTCCACAGCCCCAGGACGGGCGTTGCCGCGGTCGAAGGTTGGTGCTGAACGTGCGGTTCGACCAAATCGCTGATCCCCGGACATTAGACCAGAGCCGCCCCATAGTTCGGTCCACACGCTCAGCACCGATGGAACGGGTAGGCAAAAGGATCTCACAAAGGTGTCGGAGGCCCAGGATGCCGGCTATCAAGTGCAGGGGGACATGCTCTCGAGGTACCCTTAGATCCGGATACCCGCGATGAGGATCGTCGCGGATCTCACTGCCGAACCCGATCCGTTAGGGAAGAGGAAGCCCAATGTGAATGGATTTGGGGTCCACTCCGAGGATTGAACTCCCCCCAGGGGTACCGCCTGGACTGCCCCCAGGGGCGCCGCCTGGACTGCCCCCAGGTGTCGCTCCCCCACTGGCACTGGCGCCGGGTCCAGCGCTCGTACCGACACCGCCATCCGCACCAGCAGAGAGAACTCGCAGATTTTGTGCCCGCAACACGCCATCAGGGTCTAGGGTGCCCTCGACGCGGACCTGATCATGGGTTGTCATAGCACGCACGGACGAGCGTTCCCCGTTGATCGTCGTCCCCTCGGTCACAAGGACTTGATGGCTCCGGCCATTTGAATCGACCACGATCAGCAGATCTGCGGCGCGCCCTTTGACCACGCCAAGAATCGTTTCACTCCGAACTCCAATGCCCAGTTGGACGCTCGAGGGGGGCTGCGCAGTCAACGTCACCTCGATGGTAGGCTCAGTCCCCGTTACGGAAGCGGCAGGCAGGAACACGGACTCCGCGTCAGCCTCCAGTCGCGCGCCCAAGAGCGTGGGACTACCTAGTGACAGCACAGGGACACCCTCCACGTGGAAGCGTGGAGTCGCCTGCTGCGCTGCAGGCGTCGCTGCAGAACCCGCAACGCTTTCGGGACCGCGCCCGGTCCCCCCGCGACGCAGTGATCGCTGGACCTGCGGAGCGGGGAGCTCGATGACGGGCGCGGCAAAGGAGACCGGGAAGTGCAGGACGGCGATGCGCACGGGCGCGCTGGGCACAGCGGCACCGAGTGCACGCCACTGTATCAGTTCTGGAAAGAAGACGACCATCATTCCCAGGAGAAACGCCATCCCCACCCCGACTGCGGTGAGGGCAAGCGTGAGAGCCCTCTTGTCGAGAGTTTCGTGGTGCCCGTGCTTGCCGGATTCTTGATCGTTCACCACCGAAATCCTCCGACTCGCCGAGCACGGTGTCCGTGCTCGACCAGCCAGGTGCCATGCACTCTCACAGGAGAGCTGGTAAGTCGTCTATCAGCATGCTCGTCGAACGGTTGAGCTCTCTGTGCACATCCTTCAACCACCCTCGCGCAACTAATTAGCGTCCACCCCGTCACTCCATCGCATCAGTCAGCCCACGTGTTTCAGATGCTGCCCGATCTCTCATGCCACGGTTGTCGTGCGTTCAGAACGCGCCGCCGCTGGCATGCGCGTCGCCCCCTGCAAGTTCGCCTTCCCCGCGGCCGAGCTGGCTTGTACGCCCTCGCCGGGAGCGGTGTCGTGCCACACCTGAACAAAGGCGTCCACGACCCTCGGGTCGAACTGAGACCCTGCACACCGCTTGATTTCCTCAAGGGCCGCTTGCGAGCTCATTGCGGCTCGGTACGGACGGTCGGTCGTCATTGCCTCAAGCGTGTCGGCCACGAAGATGATCCGGGCCGCAACCGGAATCTGCTCCCCCGCCAGCCCATCGGGATAGCCGCGGCCATCCCAACGTTCGTGGTTGTGGCGCACTGCCAACTTGATCCCCTCGGTCATAGGCACCGGCGCGAGAATTTCGTACCCGAACACGGCATGGCGCTGGATGATCGCGCGCTCCTCGGGGGTGAGGGGACCCGGCTTCATGAGGATCCCGTCGGGGATCCCGATCTTTCCCACGTCGTGGAGGAACTCGGCCACGCGCACCTGGTGGAGCACCTCCTCGCTCACCCGCATTGCGGTGGCGATGGCAACAGCGTTTTCCGCAACCCGAGAGGAGTGGGATGCCGTCGACATGTCGCGCGCATCAAGCGCGTTGACGAGCGAGCGGATGATTCCAGTGAACGTATGCCGCAGGAGCACCTGTTGGCGTTCGAGGTCCCTCGAAGCCCTGCGCACGATAGTAAACAGCACGCTGTAGAGCATGAGAACTCCAAGCACCACGCTAACCTGCACAGACCATTTGAGTCGGTTGAGACTCGGGGCAAGCTCGGTCAGGTCGGACGCAACCTGGTACACCCCAATCGTGCGAGGGAACTCCGTGGCCACGATCGGCACGAAGACTTCCAGGAGGGGGCGCGCAGCCTGCGCGTCCTGGACCGAGGAGGATGGGTCACACTGCGCGGGAATCTGGAACTGGGGTGACCGACGGGACTTGAACCCGCGACCTCCTGGGCCACAGCCAGGCGCTCTAACCAAGCTGAGCTACGGCCACCGTGCCGGCTCGATTCTATCATAGACGAAGAACTTGTGCGAAGCGCCGACAGGGCTCCGAATTTCCGGACCGGAACCTATTGCGATGATCTCTCGGGCTGACGGACGAGCTCGGGTCCCCGACAGACCTGAAGCTTGTGCGCGAGGAAACGTTGTTCCGCGGGTGAGGAGGTTAGGGTCATCGCGCGTTCGAAATACGCGGCCGCGAGCGTGCACTGGCCGAGTCGCATATGCATTTCGCCCAGCGCGGCGGGATAAAACGGATACGAGTCAAGCGCGGCTTTATCCGGGATGCTCACGAGCGCATCAAGCGCCGCCTGCGGGCCGCTCACTTCCGCCAGAGCGATGGCACGGTTGAGAGCGACGACCGGTGACGGCTTCATCGCCAAGAGCGCGTCGTAGAGCATGACGATCCGGGCCCAGTCGGTCTCCTCGTACCGTTTGGCCATACAGTGGAACGCCGCGATCGCGGCTTCTAGTTGGACGGGGTGCACCTCCTCGCCCGCTGCGGAACGGTCCAAGAGCCGGAACCCTTCCCCGATGAGCTGCCGATCCCAACGAGTGCGATCCTGAGCTGACAGCATGAGAACCTGTCCGCTGGCGTCGACGCGGGCCTCAAACCGCGCGGCGTGGAGGCACATCAGCGCCATGAGCGCGAACGCTGCGGGATGCTGCCCCGCAGGGTGTTCGGTGAGCAGCTTGCAGAGCCGCATCGCCTCCAGGCAGAGATCCCTCCGGATGGGACGCTCGTCGAGCGTCGTTTTATAGCCCTCGTTGAACATCAAGTAGAGGACGGCCAGCACCGCCTCGACCCGCGTCGCCAACTCCGCGCCCGCAGGGACCTCGAAGGCCACCTGGGCGTCACGAATACGTTGCTTGGCCCGGTACAGACGCTTTTGAATCGTCGCCTCGTTGGTCAGTAGCGCCCGGGCAATCTCGGGACCGCTGAACCCTCCCAGGATTTTCAACGTCAGGGCGATTTGCGCTTCCAGGGGTAGCTCCGGATGACAGCAGGTGAACATCATCCGAAGCGTATCGTCCTTGATCTCTTCATCCAGGAACAGCTCGGCAATCAGTGGCTCGACCACCCGCAGGTGCTCGTCGGAGTCAGCCGTCGCCCTGTCCCGCGCTTTCTCCCGCCGGACAACATCAATGGCCTTGTTCTTGGCCACCTGGTAAAGCCACCCTGCCGGGTTGTTCGGAATCCCGCTCAACGGCCATTGACGCAACGCCTGCATTAGGGCGTCCTGCACGACGTCTTCGGCCAAAGACAGGTTATGCGGACCGAACACGCGCGTCAAAGCGGAGATCATCTTTCCCGACTCACGCCGGAAAAGATGATCCGCCAGTGAATGGACAGTTGGAGTCTTCGCGTTCACGTCTGTCGTGCTACGAGGTTCGTTCTTGCACGGCTCGGACCTCTACCTGCCCTCCGACCGCGAGAATAGGACAGACTTTTGCGATCTCTACGGCCTCGTCAAGGTCGTCCGCACTGATGAGGAGGCAGCCACTCACGGCCTCCCAAGATTCCGCAAAGGGTGCCTCGGTCGTGATCGTGGTGGGACTGGATACCAGGGTCCCTCCTGCATCCAGGGGCATCCCGGACTCGACGTGGCCGGTGCGCATCAGCTCCCCGACCCACGCGCTCCATTGCTCCACGAGCCGCTGGGTTTCCTCAGGCGAGAGGTTGAGCCAGTCGGCGTCTCCCTTGAACAAGAACATGAACGTCTTCATCCCTCGCCTCCAGGCCGGCGAGAGGAGACCTCACATCGCGATCTCCATGATTGGCCGAACCTCCACGGCTCCGCCTTCCCCGAAAATCGGGCATCCCTTGGAGAACTCCACAGCTTCGGCGAGGTCCTTGGCAGTGATGAGCAGGTACCCGCCCACGACCTCTTTGGATTCGGGAAAAGGCCCGTCGGTGACGAGTTTGTTCGCCCCTGAGACCACCTTCCCGCCAGTTTCAAGGGGGAAGCCACCCTTGTACTTTCCCGTCTTCGCGAGTTGCTCGATCCAGGCTTTCCACCGTTCCATGCTCCGCTGCCGATCCTCAGGGCTCGTCCCGGCATTTCCTCCCCGAAACAAGTACAGAAAGTCCTTCATGATCGATCGCCTCCTTCGGACAACGAATTTGCAGGGTCACTCATGCGTCCCCCGCTACCTATACGACGAACCTGCCGCGGGGAAACGGACACCTCAGAAAGGGAATTCTGGCCGAGTAGGTCGCTTGGCTGCGCGGCACCAACAAGGCAGGGGGCCAAAGACGCTCTTGGTCCTGCCCCTGAGGGGTCCCTGTTGGCTACACGCACCCTGCCCTCCCTGCTGGTGTCGTGGAACCACTCGCGGCCACCAGGACAGGTTGCCCCTGGCCGATGCTCCATTGGCGGTGCGTCCCTCTCGATGCTAGGCTGAGGGAGGACCCACACAAACGGCCCCATGGCTCGCAGGAGGATGGCCTCATGATCAGCTCACGGGACCAGTACGTGTCGGCGGCCAAGGTCGCAGACGTCGCCACCGCCGGGCGTCTCGTGGTTCAGCTCAATGGCCACGTGATCGCGCTCTTCGCACACGCGGGTCGCATCTACGCGGTCGACAACCGCTGTCCCCACATGGGGTTCCCGCTCCACCGAGGAACGTTGAAGGATGGCATCTTGACCTGCCATTGGCACCACGCACGATTCGACCTCGCGAGCGGTGGGACGTTTGATCAATTCGCCGATGATGTCCGTATCTTTCCAGTACAGATTCGCGATGGCGAAGTCTGGGTCGACCTCACGCCCCCCGTCGATCCCCACCTCCACCAGCGCGACCGCCTGCGTGACGGACTCGAACGGGATATCCCACTCGTCATCGCCAAAGCGGTCCTCACCCTAGTGGACGCTACCGACGGTCACGAAGCCCCGGTCCGCATGGGACTTGAATACGGCGCGCGCTACCGGCAGGCCGGATGGGGACAAGGACTGACGATCCTTACCTGCATGAGCAACGTGCTGCCACATCTGGAGGGAGACGACCGAGCCCGCGCCCTCTACCACGGGCTATCGGCCGTCGCGCGCGAGTGTGCGGGAGCGCCCCCGCGATTCGAGCTCCGCCCCCTGCCCACCACCACGACGGATTTCCCCACCCTCGTGCGATGGTTCCGCCAGTTCATCGAAGTCCGAGACGCGGAAGGAGCCGAGCGGTGTGTGGTCTCCGCGATCCGTTCAGGGGCGGATGCGACCCATATGGCTGAGATGCTCTTCGCCGCAGCCACCGACCACCGCTACATCGACATCGGGCATCCGCTGGACTTCACCAACAAAGCCTTTGAAGCCCTCGAGACCGTTGGCTGGTCGTTGGCCGAACTCGTCCTCACCAGTTTGACCACCAGTTACGCGAACGCAGACCGAATGGAAGAGTCCAATGAATGGCGGAACCCCGTAGACCTCGTGGCGCTCGAGGAAACGGCTTTTGAGCAACTCCCCGGCGCCCTCGAAGCTGGGCGGAACCGACGGGGCCCCTGGGCGGGGCGCGAGTCCCTTATCTCAGTGCTCTTGGGGGAGGACCCCCAAGCCATTGCCGATGCGCTCCTCGCTGCACTCCACGAAGGGTGCCCCGAAGTCGACCTCGCCGCGATAGTCGCCTACGGCGCCGCGCTCCGGCTCGCGCGATTCCACACCAGCAACGAGTTCAGCGACTGGGACACGGCTTTGCACACGTTCACCTTTGCGAATGCCGTTCAGCAGGGACTCCGGCGGACTCCATCCCCTGCCCTGTTGCGCGGAGTGTTCGATGGCGCAATGAGCATCTATCTCGATCGGTTCCTCAACATCCCGCCAGCGCCGACTCCGGAACTCACCCGCCAATCCGCGAACCCAGACGAGCTCCTCGGCGAACTGCGAGTCCTCTTGGACCGCCAGCAGCAAGTCAATGAGGCAGGAACTCTAGTCTTCCACTACTTGTCTGCGGGAGGTGATCCTCGGCGGTTGTTGACCACGCTCGGGAGTCTGATGATCAGAGAGGATCGAAACTTCCATACGATTCAGGTCATCGAAGCCGCGTTCCGTCAATTTTCCCTGCTCCGCGGGACGCCTGAGGGCGTGCAGACCATGGTTGCAGCGGCGCGGTACCTCGGCGCGCACGCGCCAACGATGCGCGCGCAAGGACAAACCTTCCACATCGCGTCCCGCCTTCACCGCGGGGATCGCCTCTACGCGTAGGATCCCTGAACCGCTCCACGTCCGATCCCGTCTACGACAGCGCGGCGAACCTACGTCCTCAGTCGTCTCTCTTGCTCCAAGAGGGACCGACCAAGGTGCGATCGGTCCTTGTCCGCTTGCCGACCAGCCATCCCGCCGGGGACCAGTGGCAGGGAAACCTCTGGAGCGGTCGAACGAATCCCCTCCTATGCAACCCTTGATTCATTGGTTCGGTCAGGGATCAGGTGATCCCAACACGCTCGGCGGGAAAGGCGTTGGCCTCGAACGGCTGGCGCGGCTCGGCTTTCCGATCCCTCCGGGATTTTGTCTGTCTACGACGGCCTACCACCGCTACTTGGAGGTCCACACCCTACACCGACGTATCACCGAATTGCACGCGGGGCTCCCCGACGAAACTGCCCGGCAGACGCTCGCCGGGCTAGCGCATGCATTCCCGTTCCCAGACGATCTCGCGATGGCCCTTGCGGCAGGCCTTGAGACTCTTGCCCAGCAGCGGGCCGGCCGGTCGCTACTGGCGGTGCGGTCCTCGGCCCTCGGCGAAGATGCGGCGACCACATCGTTCGCCGGCGCCCATGAGACCGCGCTTGGGGTCCCCCTCCACGATGTTGACAACGCCATCCGCCGGTGCTGGGCCTCGTTGTATTCCGCACGTGCGGTCGCTTATCGTCGGCGCAAAGGCCTCGGGTTTGACAACGCCGCCATGGCCGTCGTGGTGCAGGTATTGGTTCCCGCCGAGGTGTCGGCAGTCGCGTTTACGAGGAACCCCGTCAGTGGTCAGGACGACGAGATCCTCATTAATGCGACCTGGGGCCTGGGCGAAACAATCGTCTCCGGAACGGTGACGCCTGACACGGTCATCTTGGAAAAAGCGACCCTTCGGATCCGGCAGGCGGAACCCGGCACCAAAACCGTCCAGCTCGTCGCACGGGATGGCGGAGGAACAGCAACCGTCCCTACCACCAAGGGTGGCTTTGCCCTCGACGACCTTGCCCTGACCGCGCTCGGCGAACTGTGCCGTCAGGTGGAAGAGGGCTTTGGTCAGCCGATGGACATTGAAGCAGCATTCGCAGCGGGGCAATGGTATCTGCTCCAAGCACGACCCATCACGACAAAGAGAGCGGGAACGTGATAGACGCCTTTCCAATCACGTGGGACGATCCTTCCGACGAAGACTTGTCGTGGAGGCGGAATGACATGCACAACCCGGTCGCTCTTCATCCGCTTGTCGGGGACGCGATGCGGCACGGGTGGGGGATGACTGGGCTCAACTACGCCTTCGCCCACGTGGGGGTGCCGATGCACATGCACGTCCGGGTGCTGAATGGATTCGTCTATGGCGCGGCGCGCATTGACGCGCCCGAGAGTGAACGACCCCGTGTTCAGGGAATGTGGAAGGAGGCGCTGCAGGCCCGCTCGAGGGTGAACCATCAGTATTGGACGAACGAGGTGCTCCCGACATTGCTGGAGACGTACCGGTGGGTACAGGCGGTGCCCGTTGAGACTGCACCCATCCGCGAAATCGCCCACGCCTGGGACGAGTTCTGGGTGCGCATTGCACACATCTGGGGCTTGCATTTCATTGTTGGACCTGCCGCGTACCGCGCGCTCGAGGACCTCGCCGACCTCTATGAAGCGTTTACGGAGAACGCGCACCCTGGGGAAGCGCTCATGATGGTCGCAGGATGGTCCACCGATCTGCAACGGGTCCAGCAAGACCTGTATCTCCTCGCCGAGCAGGCCCGATCGTCCCCTGCCGTGTCGGAGCTCATCCTTGGCGATCACCAGCCTGCACTTGCCACCCTGCCTCAGGTAAGTGGCGGCGAAGAGTTCCTCCGGGCGTTGCGCGGGTTCTTGGACTCCCACGGACACCTCGGGGGGAACCTAGTGCTCCCTTCATGGGAGGATGATCCGACACTAGTTCTCATCGAAGTTCGCAAGCGCTTGCAGCATCCCCAAGAAGATCCGGGAAAACGGCGCCAGCACCTTAGGGCGAATGCTGATACCCTCGCCGATCGAGTCCGGGCTAAACTCCGGGACCGCCCTGCCGACCTCGATCGATTCGAGGCAGCGCTGACGCTTGCGCGGGAAGTGGGCCCACTCACAGAGACCCACAACTACTGGCTGGACCGGATGCTGACCGCACAAGTGCATCGGTTCCTAGTTCGCATCGGGAAGCGCCTTGTCGCAGCCACCATGTTGGACGACCCTCCTGATGTCTTCTACCTACACGTCGACGAGATCAAGGCGGCCCTGGAGGAACCCTCCAATCTCAGGTCGCTAGTCGCCGACCGGAAGATCCAACACGCCCGCTGGACAACGCTCACGCCCCCTCAGTACCTGGGGGCTCCGCCTCCTCCAGCGCCGCCAGGCCGATTTAATCCGAACCCCGCCCAGCAGACGGATGGCCCCGTCCTGCGCGGGATCGGCGCATCCGCCGGCATCTCTCGGGGCCCAGTCCGGGTCGTGTTGACCCCAGAAGGCTTCGGCCGCGTTCAGCCAGGAGATGTCCTAGTCTGTCCGGCCTCTGAACCGTCCTGGGTGCCGCTCTTTGGAATCATCGCGGCGCTCATCACCAACACCGGGGGAGTAACCTCCCACGCTGCCGTGGTCGCACGCGAGTTTGGTGTCCCAGCGGTCGTGGGGGTTAGAGACGCGACCCAACGGCTCCGGGACGGACAACACGTAGAAGTGGATGGGACGGCGGGCGTCGTGCGCTTGGCTTGAGCCGGTCCGATCTCACGACCCGCCGTTGACCTGACCGGGTAACCCTGGCACGATGGCTTCTGCCGGTCAAGTGCGGAGGAGAGCAGCAAATGGACGAGGCGTTTCCGGTGCAGTGGGATGACCCTTCTGACGCCGCGCTGACGTGGATGTGGGACGGCGAGCACTTCCCGCGCGCGCTCACCCCCCTCTCTGGTGACTACGTGATCATGCTGGGAAAGGGGTTTGCCTACCTCTATGAACGGGCCGGGATTCCCCTTCATACGGGCGCTCGTGTCATCAACGGCTATCCCTATTGGGGGGTGCGTTGGGCAATCCCTGAGAGCGAACGCCCCCATGTCCGCACGCAAGTGCAAGCGTTTCTTCGCGAACAGGCGAAAGGCACATGCAAGTTTTGGGAGACGACTGTGCTCCCGGCGGTGCTCGAGACCTGCCGTTGGATACAAGACGCGCCGATCGATTCGGCTCCTCTCACCGCGGTGGCTTCCCTCTGGGACGACGCGTGGAACCGTATGGCTCATCTCTTTCGCTTCCACTCCATCCTCGGCGCCACCCAACCGCTCGACGATCTCGCCGATCTCTATGAATCTCTGGTTCCCGAAGCAAAGCCTTTCGAGGCTATGGTTCTGGTTCAAGGACTCGCAACGGAATTCCAGCGGGTCGAGCGGGACTTGTATCAGCTCGCCGAGTGCGCACGATCGCTCCCTGAAGTCGCGCGCGCGATTGTGGACAGTGGTCCCACGCACGTCCTCCCTGCCCTCCCCCACCTTGAGGGAGGAGAGGAGTTCCTTGCCGCGTTCCAGACATTTCTAGCGGCGCATGGCCACATGGGCCAGGCCTTTGAGGGCGACTTACAGATGCCCTCGTGGGATGACGATCCCGCGGCAGTGTTCAGCCAGTTGCGCAGCCGACTCCTGCATCCTGAAGAAGATCCCGACGCCCGTCGTCGGAGGCTCATCGCTGCGTCCGACGCGCTGGCCGACCAAACGCGGGGGCGTTTGCGGGATCGTCCCGATGACCTTCGGCGGTTTGAGGCGGCGCTCGCCTTCGCCCGGGAAACCGCTCCGCTCACACAAGACCATACCTACTGGCTTGAACGAATGCCCCATGCGCACGCTCGTCGCTTGGCCCTGCGCACGGGAACGCGTCTCGTCGCCGCCGAGATCATTGCAGAGCCTAACGATGTGGTGTTCCTCCATTCGAGCGAAATCCGCAAGGCCCTCCTGGAACCCTGCGACCTCCGCACGGTCGTCAGCGACCGAAAAGCCACATTCTCACGACAGTTGGCCATGAGACCTCCCAAGTACCTGGGGAAAGCCCCTGACCGCTCCATGCCACCAAATAGGTTCTTCGGGAAAATCGAACAACAGTCGAATCCACAGCGGCTGCGAGGGACCGGCGCCTCACCAGGAGCCGCTCGGGGTACTGCGCGGGTGGTACTTTCCCCTGAAGACTTCGGGCGCGTCGAGGCAGGAGACGTTCTCGTCTGCCCCGCGTCCAACCCCTCTTGGGTCCCGCTTTTCGGGATCGTTGCGGGCTTGGTTACCGATATTGGCGGGGTCAACTCGCATGCCGCGGTCATCGCACGAGAGTTCGGTGTGCCGGCGGTGGTGGGGACGGGCGAAGCGACACAGCGGATTCGCGACGGGCAACAAATCGAAGTCGATGGCACCGCCGGAGAGGTTCACCTGCTATGATCAGGATCCCTCACGAAACGTCCAGACGACTCGAGATGCTTTGCCCCACACGCGACTGGAAATACATATGAACGAGGCGTTTCCTGTCCAGTGGGATGATCCGCCCGACCCCGATTTGTCGTGGGAGCGCGACGACATGCACCATCCGTCTGCACTCACGCCACTCGCGGGTGACTACATCCTCCTTGGAATCGTCGCGGGGTTCAATTACAGGTATGAGCGCGCGAATCTCCCGCTTCACGCCCAAGGCAGGATCCTGAATGGCTACGTATACTTCGCCTATCGATTGGGTGTCGCCGAGAGCGAACGCCCCCAGGTCCTTGAGCAGGCGGTGGCCGCTCGTCGCGCCCAAGCGAAAGTCGTGCGCAAGTATTGGGACGAGAAGGCCTTTCCCACGTTGCTCTCGACCTATCGTTGGATGGAAGTTGCCCCGATCGAGTCAGCCCCACTCACTATGGTCGCGGCCCTCTGGGACGAGGCATGGACCCGAATCGCTCACCTGTGGGGGTTGCACTTCATGACGAACGCTGGATCCTACCAATCGCTGAATGACCTCGCTGACATCTATGAGTCGGTGGTTCCCGGGGCACGATCAAGCGAGGCCTTCACACTCGTCCACGGGTTCGCTACCGAACTCCAGCGCGTCGCACATGACTTGTACCACCTCGCCGAGTGTGCTCAAGCGCTGCCTGCGGTTGCGCGCGCTCTCGTTGATGACGACCCCCAGCACGTTCTTGCCGCCCTCCCCCATCTTGAGGGAGGTCGCGAGTTCGCCGAGGCGTTTCAAACGTTTCTCGCAGCGCATGGCCATTTAGGCCAGCCGTTTGACGACCTCCGGCTGCCGTCCTGGGATGACCACCCTGCCCTGGTGCTCGCCGAGCTGCGCAAGCGGCTCCAGGATCCCCGGGAGGATCCCGACGTGCGGCGTGGGCGGCTTATCGCCGCCGCTGACGCGCTGGCTGATCAAGTCCGGGCCCGGCTGGCCGATCTCCCAGATGACCTCCACCGATTCAAAGCGGCACTCGCGCTCGCCCGCGAGGCGGGCCCACTGACCGAAGACCACAACTACTGGCTCGACCGGATGCTCCATTCCCGTGCCCGTCGCTTCATGCTCCGGGTGGGGACACGTCTCACGACCGCAGGAATCCTTGCGGAGCCCGACGATGTGTTCTTCCTCCACACCGATGAAGTGCGCAAGGCACTGTCCGAAGGGCACGACTCCCACAAGGTCGTTGGCGATCGCAGGCGTGAATACGCGCATCAATCGACGCTCAAACCTCCCAAGTACTTGGGGAAGGCCCCGGACCCATCGGGGCCTCCGAATCGGTTCGACGTAGGTGACCAACCACAACCGGACCCCACAAAGCTGCGGGGGGTCGGCGCGTCCCCCGGAACTGCTCGTGGAACCGCGCGTGTCGTGCTTGCGCCTGAAGACTTTGGCCGCGTCGAAGCCGGAGATGTGCTCGTCTGTCCCTCGTCAAACCCGTCCTGGGTCCCGCTATTCGGGATCATTGCGGGACTCGTCACTAATACAGGGGGCGTCACTTCCCACGCCGCGGTCGTCGCACGCGAGTTTGCCGTGCCAGCGGTCGTGGGGACCGGCGAAGCTACGCAACGGATCCGTGACGGTCAACAGGTCGAAGTCGATGGTACTGCGGGCGAGGTCCGGCTACTGTGAGCCGAGCTGGCGCTGTCCTTCGCAAGGGGCTTAGTGTCCGCAGCATGGGAGCCACCTCCTGGAGCATCGCGCTCCTTGGGTTGGCCAGTGGAACGGTATTGATCCCCCTCAACTCGACGATGCTCGCCATTGCCCTCCCTCGAATCATGACAGAGTTTCGCGTAGGCGCGGGCACGGTCTCTTGGCTGGTGACACTGTACCTCATCACCGTCGCGCTCGTCATGCCGATCAGCGGCAGTTTAGGAGACCGGTTCGGTCATCGGAAAATGTTCGTCATCGGGGTCACGGCTTTCGCGGTCACCTCCTTCGTTGCCGCGATCGCGTGGTCGCTCCCGATGCTCGTTGTTGCCCGCGTACTCCAGGCTGCCAGTGGCGCGTCTATGACTCCGAATGCCGCGTCGATTCTGCGGGCAATCGCGCCCGCAGATCGCCGGGGAGGCAGCTTTGGCCTGCTCGACATGATCACCTCCTCCAGCGCGGCCATCGGGCCGTTTGTGGGCGGACTGCTGGTCAATAGCTTTGGGTGGCGATCGATGTTCGTGGTTGCCATTCCGATCGCGCTCACGGCGGCGATTGCCGTCGGCGCGGTCGTCCCGGCAGACCGCCCCCAGCCAGCGCGCGCGCGATTGGACCTCGCCGGCCTCGTTCTCCTCTCCGCGTTCCTCTTAGTATTGTTGGCTGCCCTCTCCGCAGGTCGGGGTGAGCCGTGGGCCTGGCCCGGGGTTGGCCTCGCGGGAATATTCCTCGCGCTCTTCATCTGGCGCGAGTTGCAGATTCCGTTCCCGGCCGTCAACGTCCGGCTGTTTCGCGTCTGGCCGTTTGCGACAGCGGTCGCCGGCGTGTTCGGAGCCACGATTGTTCTCCACGCCACGCTGGTCATGATCCCCATCTTGACCCAACGTCTCATGCAGACCTCGGCCACCACCAGTGGGCTCGTTCTCCTGGGACTCTCTGGGTTGAGTGCGTTGACCGCTCCCTTCGGCGGACGTCTCTCCGACCGCATCGGTCGGCGGACCCCGGCAGTCATCGGAGGAGTGTGCATGGCGCTCGGCCTCGGAGCGCTTGCCCAGTGGACCGGTCACACATCGATTGCACTCCTCGGCGTGCTGCTCGGCATCATCGGGATAGGGTTTGGTCTGAGCGGGTCGGCCAGGCAGACCTCAGCCATCGAGAGTGTCCCGCTGACCGCTACGGGCATGGCCGCAGGCATGTACTACACCGGCCGCTACATCGGGGGCGCCGTGGGGGCAGGCCTTGCGGGTGGGATCTTAGGGACCGCCCTTAGCACCGAAGCGGTCGCCAGGGGTTTTGGGGTCCTCACCGTCGTGGCAATTCTAGTGGCGGTGGTGTCTCTTGGACTTCGCGGTCGCGGCGTCGAGGGTACCGTAGTCACATCTGCGCAGGATCACCCTGGCTAGTTAGGCGCGTGGATCGCCTCGTGCTATTTTCGAGGGAGTTGGAGCAGTAATTTCAAGACGAAGTCTTCTGCTAGTCTGGCCCCCGACTTTCCCTAGCGCACGCGCACGACGACCAGCTTGTCGACCCCGGATTCGGCCCCCCACACTTCGCCGGGACGGCCCAGTAGTTGCCGCACGCCTGCCGACGAACTCGGGAGGGGGATGACCTCGAACGTCTCCCGAGTGGGATCGAATCGCACAAACGCATTCGCGCCCCAATCGCTCACCCAGACCATGTCATGGTCGTCGACGTAGACCGCGTAGGCCATCGGATTGGCGCCGGGAAGCCGCCATTCTCGCCACTTTCCCGTCGCGGGATCATAGACGGCGAGCTGGCCGGCATTCCACTCGCTGACCCAGATCCGTCCCTTCGAATCCGCCCATACCCGTCGGGCACCTTGTCCACGTGTGGGCGGCTCGAGCACGGACGCAGTTCCCGTCGTGAGATCGATTCGCGCGATGTACGATCCAGCCAGTGACGCGAAATACACCTGCCCGCCCGGTGCGCTCGAGATGCCATAGGGCCCGCGTCCCCGGGGAGCCTGGAACACCTCGACGTGGCCGTCGGCAGGACGGAGGCGGCCGTAGACTCCGTTCTGGCCCGTGAACCAGAGGACACCCCGCCCATCAAACGTCGCGGTATTGAGGTTGGCCGATCCGCCACTCGCAGGCAGAGCGAACTGCTGGATCCGGCTGGTCGTTGGATCAACCCGCACGATCGCGTTCAATCCCCCATCCGTGATCCATGGGGCGCCATCGGGACCCACGATCACCCCGTGGGGGGCCGACTTCTCACCCAGCTTGATCTGTCGCACCGCTCCGGAGACCGGATCCAGGTGCCCTAGCTCCCCGATGGTCTGCGCTGTGTACCACACCCCACCGTCCCGGGCGGGAGCCACATCGTGAGGATGGGACCCCCGCGGCACGGAGTATTCTTGAACGGTCACACTGGGTGGAGCACCCAACGCTGGTGGCGCTGCCGCGGATGTCAGCGCCACCACGGCAACTACTACCAGCTTCACGGTGATGTGCAGACGTAGCACGCGCGTCCCTCCAAGTCTCAGGAAGCTAGTGAGTCCGATAGACGGGCAGCACGACCTTCGCCATCGCCTCGAGCCCATCCAGGTCGTCAAGATCGAGCCACTGGAGCATGACCCGCTGCACCCCGGCTTCCGCCAGGCGGCCGAGCTGGTCGACGATTGCTGACGGGGTCCCCACGACGAGCCCCCGAGCGCGCAATTCATCCGCTGCACGTCCCTGGAGCTTCTCCGCCACGTCCTTGTCCGTTTGACCAAAGAGACATCCGGTCATCATCGACCGCCGGACCGCGCTGGGAGATCGCCCGTGCTCCTTCACTAGCATATCCAGCCGCGCGCTGAGCTCGTGGAATCGCGCTGACGGAATGATAACCGCATTCCACTCATGCGCGTACCGAGCCGCGAGCGCGAGGGTCTTGGCTACGCCATTTCCCCCCACGAGGATGGGAGGACCGCCCGGCCGTTGAGGTCGTGGTAACAAGATCGCCTCCTGCAATCTGAAGTACGTCCCGCGCCAGGTCACCGGCTTCTCCGCCTGGAGCAAGCGAGTCATCACCTCTAGCGATTCCCGAAAGCGGGCAAACCTGCCGCGGAGATCCAACAAATCGAACCCGAACAACGTGTGTTCGCGTTCCTGCCAGCCTGCTCCCACTCCCAAGGTCAGCCGGCCGCCTGAGAGGTCGTCGACCGCGCTCGCCATCCGGGCGGTCATCGCCGGATGCCGAAACGAGGCGGGGGTCACCAGCGGTCCAAACTGCAAGCGTTTCGTGTGGGTCGCCAACCAAGTGAGTGAGACCCAGAGTTCCAGCGAGTCTTTGTCTGGGGGGCTCGCGTTTGTGAAGTGATCCGATCGATAGAGTCCCGCGAACCCCAACGCTTCGACGGCAGGGACCAGCCGTTTCCAGCGAGCCCAAGTGAGCCCGTTTTGACCTTCAATCATGATGGCGATGTCCACGTGGTTCCCCTTGCCTCCATCCGTCGTTCGGTTCCAGTCGTGGTTCCACGCTTCTGGTCTCCGTGTAAGGTTTCCTGTTCACCACCGTTGACCCCAATGGAGAAGATTCCGTATACTAGTATCAAGATGCTACGCTTCGGTTGACGTTGACCTTCACGACCTTCTAGTACTAGCGCAGCATGCTCCCAATCCCCTTGGGAGCGGTGTTTCCGTTTACGTGGCACCCATCATCCGCTCAGTCACCTAGCTCGGAATAACCACGCCCGTGCGCCTCCACGCCCTTCCTGGGGCTCGGATCAACTCCGGGGAGGTGCGAAATAGCGCGAGGCGTGGTGGAGGTTGTGCGTGGGAAACAGATCATTCAGGTCGACGGGCAGGTCCTGCGGGATGCCGCGGATCGAGCCGAGCGGGTTCTCGTTGATCTTGGAACCGGCAACGGCCGGTGGATCTACGGGGTGGCGAGGCGCTTCCCCAAGTGGTTCTGCATTGGCATCGACGCGAATGCCCGAGGGATGCGTGAAGTCTCCTCCCGGGCCGACCGCAAGCCAGCTCGCGGGGGAGCCGAGAATGTCTGGTTTGTTCGGCGCGCTGTGGAAGCACTACCTGATGGCCTTGAGCGCCTTGCGGACGAGATCTACATCCACTTTCCGTGGGGAAGTTTGCTCCAGGCAATCTACAAGCCAGAGCTGTCCACCCTGACGCGGATCGCGCAACTCGGAAAAAGGAGAGCCAGCCTCATGGTGCGGATCAATACTTCCATCCTGGACGATCCCACGGTGTGCACGCGCCTGGAGCTGCCGCTGCCAGGGCCAGATGCACGGAGTCGACTAGACCACACCTACGCCATGGCCGGCATCCGTCTTACCGCGGTTCGGACTCTGGACGAGGCACCTCTCACCGCCTGGGGGCGCCGACTCACCAGCGGCCATTCTGGCCTCGTGCTTGTCCTTGACGGGATTGTCATTGATCCGGCGGATTCGATTATAGGATAACCCGATGAAGACGCCACTAGAGCCGCGCCAATGGGGTCCCATAAGTCTCCCGATAAGAGAGCTCCGCCAGCGGGAGTCGATCGATCCGGGTCAGCACGCGCGACGGGTCCTCGCGCGGCCGAGGGCGCGGCTCCCCGCGGGCGGGGTAGCCCAGGGAGAGAATCGTCACGAGTGCTATCTCGTTTGGGACACCGAGCAGCTTCTTCACGACCTCCGCATCCACGGGGGTATTTGGACACGAGCCAATGCCATCGCTCCAGGCTGCCACCATCATGTTTTGCGCCGCGCGACCGGCATCAAAGGTGGCTTTCGGATTTGTGAGCACAATGCAGATGGCGGCACGACACCTAACCACGTTCGAGGGTGCGGCGACACCCGAGCTGAGCTCGCGAAGCCGCTCCTGATCCGTCACGAGGATGAACCGCCACGGCTGTCGGTTCCGGCTACTGCCGCTCGCCCGCCCGGCCTCGAGCACACGCGCGAGCAACTGGTCGGGGATCGCGCGGGGCTCGTAGTTGCGCACCTCACGCTTGCTTACGACCGCCAAGTAGGCATCCATACTTCTGACTCTCCTCACCCAGTCTCAAGCTCATCGACCGCCGATCGTCAGAGAGCACCCTCACGCACACAGCGGCTGCGGGAGCGAGCGAACAACAGACCTGCTCCCTCTCTGCCGCGTGCCTATTTTCAGGTGCACGCGAGCCAGTCAACATTGCGGATTGCCTTCGCGTTCGTGACAGTGTTTGGAAACCCCTTCGGTTGACCGCGACGGCGCCCACCACCGCAAGGGAAGGAGAGCCCCTTGCACCGCCGAACAGACAGCACGGTCGGGCGCAGAAACCTCCGAGGTGTATTGGCGTCGTGCGGATGCCACCACAGCGGGACCGCGGCAAGTTGGAGACCGGCGGCGCGCCGTTGGAACCAGCATTTTCGTTTTGAAGGAGCCGCTTACGTATGATGAAAGCCGGGGCTGTTGCGGTCGGTGTCGTCATTCTCCTCGCGTTGGCAGTGAGCCTCCCGATCATCGGAACCTACAATCGGTTGGTCCAGCTCAACCAGCAGGTCGACAAGACGTGGGCAGACCTCGAGACCCAGTACCAACGCCGCTTTGACCTCATCCCAAATCTTGTCGCCTCGACCAGAGGGTTCCTCTCACAAGAGCGAGGGATCTATGAGAGTATTGCGCAAGCGCGGACCCGATACGCGGGGGCCGCACCCGGCTCCCCCGGACGTGTCGACGCCGCGAACCAGCTTGAAAGCGCGCTCGCCCGATTGCTGGTGATCGTCGAGAACTACCCTCAACTGCGCTCGAGCGAAGTCGTCCAGCGCTTGATGGCGGACTTGAGCGGGACCGAAAACGAGATCGCCTCCTCCCGCCGCGCTTACAACCAAGTCGTTCGAGAGTACAACGCCACGCTGAAGACGTTCCCGACGGTCCTTATTGCCGGATCCCTGGGCTTCAAGGAGCGCGCCTTCTTTGCGGCACAAGCCGAAGCGCAGCAAGCGCCCAAGGTCGACCTGACGGTCCCCACCCCCAGTAGCCCGGGGCGGTAATCGCCGTGCCTTTCGTTCAGCGGTCATTCGCCCTCGTCCCTGTGCTCGTGCTCCTCGCCGGTGGGGCGTTTCCCCTCCCACGGGGATTCGTCAACGACTTCGCGGGCGTGCTCGACCCGGCTGCGGCTCAGCGCCTGGAGTCCCGGTTATCCGCGTACTCGAATGAAACCACCAACCAGATCGCGATCGCGATCTTCCCTTCCTTATTAGGACGGTCGATCGAGGAAGTGGGCGTCAAGCTTTTCGAACAATGGAAGATCGGCAAGCGCGGCACTGACAATGGCCTCCTCCTCGTCGTGGGTATCGAGGAGCGACAGGTGCGTATCGATGTGGGCTATGGGTTGGAGGGAAAGATCACGGATGCCCAAACGGGGCGGATCATCCGCGAGATCATCGCTCCCCGTGTTCGTCAGGGGCAGTACGCCGAGGGGCTCGAGCAAGCCGTCGAGGAACTCATCACCCTCATCGGCGCCCCTGCCGGGAGCGGGGCCTCGCCGCCCCCGCCACGGCGCCGCCGGGAGACCCCCTGGGGCTGGTACGGGATCGCCGCGGCGGCAGGGATTCTCCTGCTGTACTTGGGGCAGCGGAGCAGCCAACTGCGGTGTCCTCGTGACGGCTCGGTCTTGAAGATCGTCGGAGATAGCAAGAACCCTACGCTTGGCTCGCGCACGATGCGATACGTCTGTCCGAAGTGCGGGTACGAAGAGCACCATGTGGTCGCACCGACTTCAACGGGACCCATGATCGCCCCGCTCTTCTTGGGTCGGGGATGGGGAAGCGGAGGATGGGGCTCGGGCGGGGGGTTCTCCGGATTCGGTGGCGGAGCCTCAGGGGGCGGCGGGGCCTCCGGGAGCTGGTAATCCGATGCGTCTACTGCGGAGACGGCAACACGCTGGAGCGATCTTGAGCAGGAGCGAGAAGGCCAAGCTGCGGGAGCTCATCGAACGGATTGAACGCGAGACGAGTGGCGAGATCTCAGTCGTGCTGCTCCACGACGCGCACGAGCCGCGGAAGTTTGCCCTCGACCACTTCAATCATCTCGGAATCGGCAAGAAGGAACTCGACAACGGGGTCCTCATCCTCGTTGTCCTGGGAACACGGCGCATCGAACTCGTCGTCGGCCATGGCCTGCAAGAGCGCATTCCGCAGACATTCTTCCAGCGTCTGATTGACGAGGCCCTGGCCCCCCACTTCCGAGACGGGAAGATCGGCGAGGGCCTCTACCACGCCGTCGAAGCGTTGGGCCATGTCCTCGCCGAGGTCCGTCCCCATACGCCCCCCCACTCACAGCATTCCCCCGGGGTGGTGGATCTTGACCTAGACACGCATCGGTGACACCTCTCGCACCATTAACCGGCGGGTCTGGCTCGTCCAACGCACGGAGTCCTGGAGGGGTGGTATTCGCCCTCGCCCTCGTGGCCGGGCTCGTGCTAGCCGCGGGATGGACTATTTCCACGTACAACCAACTTGTCCACGGCCGTCAAGCGGTGGACGCCCATTGGGCCCAGGTGGAATCCGTCTATCAGCGGCGCGCTGACCTGATTCCCAACCTGGTTGCCGCCACCCAGGGCTTTCTGAGTCAGGAACGTCTAGTCTATGACGAACTCGCCAAGGCGCGCGCCGCCTACGCGGGCGCGTCCCCCACCTCGCCCGACCGAGTGGAAGCGGCAAACCAGCTCCAAGGCGCCGTGGGCCGGCTGCTGGCTATCATCGAGCGGTACCCGGAACTGCGCAGTCGCGAAGTCGTCCTCGGGCTCATGGATGAGCTTGCGGGGACTGAACTACGGATCGCGGTCGAACGACGCCGATACAATGAACAGGTGCGGATTTACAACCAGCTCGTCCTGAGCTTCCCCCACAATCTCATCGCCGCGGCTACGGGATTCACACCCCGGCCCTACTTCCAAGCCGAGCGCGACGCGGCAAGCTCCCCCAAGACGCCATAGCTCACTCAACAACCGGCGAAAACCTCCATCAGATCGCCGCAAACTCCACAGAGCACACTTCCATTGGGCCCACAAAGGGAAAGTGCGGCCCCGGCTTGAGGTCTCCGCCGATGGCATCGAAATTGATTCCGGTTTCGGTGGGCTCCAGTGCATGCGGGGAGACCAACGGGAGCGACTCCGCCTATTGACTGACGGGTATCTCGCTCCGGGCCACAGGTTTGCCTTGCCCTTTGCTGGATCGGCAAGGACGGGGCTCGCCGCAGAGCAACGCACCCCTTCGGGATGCAGGGAGTGTGCACATGCGGGTCTTTTCGTGGGTCGTCGCCATTGCGGGATGGGCAGTTCTCCTCCCCTTGCTTCACGTTGCTCCGGTTCCCCCGCTGGTGCTCATCGGTTTCCTCGCCGCCCTGGCCATCGTTTCCGAAGGACTCATGGTACCCCTACCCCGAGGCGGTTACCAGTCCACCGGCGCGATGGTGGCCGCAGTCGCCCTGGCTACGCTGGGACCCGTCTATACTGCGCTCCTGATGAGCGTCGGGGTAGCCATTGGCAACGGCCTGGTCCACCGCCGGCCGCTGCTCACGACCGTTTTCAATAGCGGGGTCTACATCCTCGCGGTCCTTGCGGCCGGCCTCGTCTTCCAAACCCTCCATCCGGCTGACGCGAGCCTCCAACTGCCGTTGTTTAACGCGCGGGCAGACGCGCCGTTCTTAGCGAGCTTCCTCGTCGCGATTGTCGCCTACGCGCTCGTCACCAGCTTGCTCGTGTGCGTCCGGGTAGCGATGCGCCGACGCCTCCCTTTCATCGAGGTGTTTACGGCCAACATCGTTTGGGAAATTGTCATCAGTCTCGCGTTCGCGACATTCGGGTTGATCGTCGCCCTGATCGAGCGAGCCGCGCTCCCAACCGTCGTCATTGTCCTGTCAGTCCCCCTCTTGCTTGCCGCCTACACGCTCATGCTCCACACGACCCGAGAACATGCCCATCATGATTTGGAAGTGGTCGAACGGATTGGCCGAGCCCTCATTACTTTAGACCCTGAACGCCTCTTCCAAACGATGTACACGGAAGTCCAGCAAATCATGGCCGTCGACGCATTCTACATCGCGCTCTACGATGCGTCACAGCAACTTCTCACCTTTGAGTTCCTCATCGACGGAGGCCGGCGCCTCCCGCGCCAAACCCGTCCGGTCAGCCTCACCATGCAGCAAATCCTGGACCGCCGGAGGCCGCTCCGGATGACCCTCCGACCGGATGAGATGGAGCGCGAAGACCCCCTCGGTCGCATGTGGGAGACCAATCGGCGGGGCGCATCGCTCATCTACGTCCCGATCACGCGCGGTGAGCAGGTCATTGGTCTCTTGTCAGTACAGACCTATGGCGGGGTCGAATACACGGACCGGGACCTTGGATTGCTAGAGGCGATTGCCACGCAGGCCGCGACCGCGATTGAAAACGTGCATCTCTACGACGAAGCCAGACGGGCGCGCGACGAGCTTACGGTTCTCCATGAAGCTGTCAAAGCGATCAGCAGCAGCTTGGAGCTCCAAGCGGTGCTCGACAGCCTCGTCCAAGTCACGTGCCGTGCCTTTGGCTACGAGTACGGCGCGATCTTCCTCATCGATGAGCGGACAGAAGACTTAGAGGTCAAAGCCACTCATGGTTACTCCCCCCAAATCCGCGGGACCCGGATCCCCTCGGGCAAAGGCGTCACGGGTTGGGTGCAGCGGACCGGCCAAGCGGTGATTGTCCCGAATGCGCGCGAAGACGCCCGCTACATTGGCTTTCACGAGCTGATCGTCTCAGAGGTCGCCGTGCCCTTGATCATGAAAGGCAAAGTGGTTGGCGTCTTCAATGTCGAGAGCACTCGGCTGCAGGCGTTCGGGCCGCGCGACGTGAAGCTCCTCAGCGCGCTCGCAGGGTACGCGATTATCGCCATCGAGAACGCCCGGCTCTTCGAGCAGACGAAGCGGCTCGCGATCACCGACGGTCTCACCGAACTCTACAACCACCGGTACTTGCACGAAGCGCTCGAGCGGGCGCTCGAGCGGTGCATGCGTGATGGCAAGCCGCTTGCCCTCATCATGATCGAAATCGACAACTTCAAATGGTACAACGACACGTATGGCCACCGGCAGGGCGACGAAGTCCTCCGGACCGTGGCTGACCTCGTGCGGCGAGGGAGCCGGACCAATGATCTGGTCGCGCGGTATGGTGGCGACGAGTTCATGATCATCCTCCCCGAGAACTCGAAGGATGGGGCGCTGGAGATCGCCGAACGCATCCGGCGAATGGTCGAAGCCTACCCGTTCATGCTCGGGGACAACCGTGTCACCTCGGTCACGCTCAGCGTGGGCGTCGCGGCGACGCCCGAGGACGGGACCAGCGTCGAGGCGCTCATCGAAGCAGTCGACCGGGCCCAGTACGCTGCCAAGCGGTCCGGCGGGAACAAGGTCCACATCGCAAGGCTCGCCGTGTAGACTTCCAGACCACACTTCCCAACTCATGTCGCGACGAAGGCTTGTGGAGCTAGATCGCTCTCGGAGTGTTCGGCATTGACTGAAAGGTTGCGACCTGTTACTGTGTTGCTAATCTTAGAAGTGGCTCTCGCTATGGTAACTGATGATGGTAACCGATGCGCCACCACACGAAAGATAAAGGAGATCTAGCGGTTGGGCAGGTGATCGCAGATCTGTGGAGGGTGGGTGCCCATGTCTGTTTGCCGATTTCCGAGCATCTTCCATTCGACTTGATCGCACTGTCGCCATCAATGAGAGCGGTTCGTCGTGTACAAGTCAAATACGTGTCTGCAAGAGATGGGTCCCTGCGGCTGTCCTTGCGAAATACTCATACAGACCGCCGAGGTATTCACTACAAGACCATCCTGCTCGATGAGATTGACGCATTTGCCATTTTCTGCCCTGACGCCAATAAGGTATACTATGTCTTACGCGAGGAGATTCCGTCGGGCGTTCATCGTCTGTTCTCACTTAGGCTAGCCAGGAGTAAGAACGGCCAAACCAAACACATAAAACCGGCGAAACAATTCCTTGGCGCCGATCGCCTATTTGGGCCCGTAGCTCAGCGGATAGAGCAGAGGCCTTCTAAGTCTCTGGTCGGGGGTTCGATTCCCTCCGGGCCCGCCACAGATGGCCTTCAAACCCGAGTCTTGTGAATATCCTTCGGTCATCTTTTCGGCACAGAAACGCACCACGACCAGCTCAAGTGAGGATGATTGCCCTATGATCTGCTTCAGATAGATCCGAAACAGGGTCCATGGCGGTTACCTCTACGGTTCCCTACGCCTTGCTCCCGAAGACTCGAAAGGATCATGGCAGTCGCGTCGCAACCTTGTCGGCGAGCGCCTTCGCTTGCTCGGCTGTTGGGTTGGAAGGCGAGGCGATGGACACCGCGAAAGCGAGCCCTTTACTCTCGAGGCCGCACGCCGCGGCCGCATAGGCATTCGCCACCGTAGCGGGAGGCTTAAGCGTGCTACACGTAACGCCCGCGATGCTCACTTCCTGAGCCGTCCATCCTTGCTTCTTTAGCTTTTCCTCGGTGCTTCGAAATAGTGCGAGGCCTTCTGCCCGTTCCTGCGGAGTACGCGGTCCACGTAGAATATTCACCATGACGAACGCGGCGCCGGTTCCCGCGGCCCAGGTGCATTGGGACATGGTCTCGCCCTTGAAGCTCCCCTCCAAAATGATGAGATCATTCTCGGTGGTTCCTGTAACTTTGGCCTGAACCGCTGCCTCGATCTCCGGCGCCGTCAAGAGCGAGCATGCCTTGTACTTACTGGCCGCATCAGTCGGAAACGAGGCACCCCCGAACACAGCAATTGCGAGCACGAACGCCAACCGCTGTATCCACTGCATTCCTTTGCCTCCTAGGCGAGTGTGTGCGGGATTCGGATCGGGACCACGCGGCGATTCCCCCATCCGTAACGCTGGCCATCCACTCGTTCTTGATGATCTCGCTGCCTCCCTTCACTTGGCTACCCCCCCGCGTCAAGCCTTTCCGGCCCTCTCCCCGCCCGAGACCCTCGACAGAAAGTCCTGGGGTAGAGCGCCGCATGGAGTCACCTTCTTGAGCCCCCATTGAGTGCGCGGCACCGGCGATTTGACCAGAATTCAACAAAGATTACGGTTCGATGTCGGCCCAGTGACCAAAGCAACTAGAGTGGAAGGAACCCCGAGCGGAGATCGATTACACAAGAATACCGAGGTTAGAATCGGTTGACGCGAAACAGCGAGAGCCCGACGGCGACCATGGCCAACAATGCGGCTGCGCCTGCCGGGATGGCACTGACTTCCGTCGGCTTCGAGTCCCAGCCCACGACGCGGCCTAGCCGTCGGTAGACTTGCCGAAGTTCCGGGGCCCGGGTCACCCGATAGTACAGACCCCCGGTGATCTCGGCAATCTCACGCAAGGTATCTTCGTCCAGCCGGACCCAAATGCTCCGCCCGCCCAGGGTCAGGAAGGTCCCCTCTGGCGTGCCTATCCCGACCGTATAGACTTTCACCTGTTGCTCGCGAGCGATCTGCGCGGCGTCTTGCGGGATCACGCCGCGATTGCTTTGCCCATCGGAGAGCAACACGACGGTTCCCGGCAGGACGGGATCCTGGGGGGGCCGCGGGTGCGTGAAGGGTTCGGACGGGCGGACGCGACCGGGGAGCGCCCAAATCGCTTCAAGGAGCCCATCTCCGATCGCCGTCGCTGCTTCGACGTTGAGCAGGTCGATCGCCTCAAGGACTCGCTGCCGGTCGGCCGTCGGAGCGATCACCAGGGTGGCAAAACTGCTGAACGTGACGACCCCCACTTTCATCCCGGCGGGCAACGCTTGGACAAATTCCTTCGCGGAGGTCTTCGCCGCCTCCAACCGCGAGGGAGGCATGTCATCGGCAAGCATGCTCCGGCTCACATCGATCGAGAGCATCACGGTGGTTCGACTCGCAGGCACGGGCAGCGGAGCAATCGGCCGCGCCACGGAGAAGATGATCGCCGCGAGCGCTAGCCCAAGGAGCCCTGCGGGAAGGTGGCGGCCCCAGCGTCCGCCGTGAGCGGCGGCGGTCGCCAGCAAGCGCACGCGCGTGTACCGAACGGGCTGGCGCGGGCGCCGCCGGAGCTGCCAGACATACACCCCTCCCAGCGCCGGGATCAACACGAGGAGTCCCAGCAGCGCGGGCCATTGGAAACTCATGGGACCCTCCGAAACCACGCCAGCGAGAGCGCGGCTCCGAGGACCAACAGCGAGCCCGCTCCACCGGCAAGGAGGGATGTTATCTCCGTCCGATGGGTCTCCCAGCCTATCGCCCGACCGAGCTTTCGATACACCTCGCGCAGGTCGGCGGTGGATACGACATCGAAGTACTGCCCTCCCGTCAACTGCGCCATCTGTTGCAGTAGGGCGGCATCAAAGGGCACCAGCACCAACTGCCCCTCAACCTGCATGACGCTCCCCGCGGGGGTACCCACTCCCACGCCGTAGATGGTGACCCTCGCCTCCCTGGCAAGCGCGGCCGCCTTCGCGGGCTCCATGCCAATGTTGCTCACACCATCTGAGAAGAGGATGATCGCGGCGGGGGGCACATCGGCGGGCGTACTCGCTGCGGGCGGGGTCGGCAGGGGCGACGGCGTCGGTTGTGGTGTCGGCACAACCCCGCGTGGGAACAGGCCGGGAGGTTGCGGGTCGAGCCTGTCGCCGAGGAGGTCTTTTCGCCCAGGCAGGATGCGGAGGATCTCAATGATCGCGGATCCAATGCCTGTAGCCTGCTGCAACTGCAGCCCTGCGAGCGCCTCCTTGAAGGCGGCCCGATCCGTGCTCGGCGGCACCAAGACCTGCGCGTAGTCGCTGAAGGTTACCAGTCCCACCTTCGCGGTCGGCGGCACCGCGTCGAGGAGCTCCAACGCAGCCGCCTGGGCAGCTTTGAGGCGGTTCGGTTTTACGTCCTCGCCAATCATACTCTTGCTAACATCGATTGCGAGCACGATGACCGCGCGGTTCACCGGGAGCGGAATCGCCGCAAGCGGTCGTGCCAAGCTCAGGACGAGGATCGTGAGGGCGAGGAGGTAGAACACGATCGGGAGGTGCTGTCGGAAGGTGGATGGAGGCGTCCACAGGTGCGCCAGCAGGTGCACATCCGCCAGCTCCACCTCTCGGCGGCGCCGCTGGCGGTGGAGGCGGACGTACCCCCAGCACAGGAAGGGAACGGCTGCGAGCCCGAGCAGCATTATCGGCCAGGCAAACTCCACCGACGTCTCCTCTTCCGCAAGGTCACAAAATGCAACAGCGCCGTGACCAGGGGCTGCGCCGTGGATAGTTCCAAGACGTCCACCTTCGCCCCGCGGCACACGGTGTGGACATGTTCGCGGTGTTGGGCGACCAGCTGGCGATACGCCTCCCGGATCCGAGGGTCCGACGTATCGACCCAAAGACGCTCGCCGGTCTCGGTATCTTCCACGTGCATGCCGCCGACATCCGGAAGCTCGAACTCTGCGGGATCATGGACCCACACTGCGATGAGATCGTGCCGGCGCGCGAGTTCCATCAGCGGCCGCTGCCAGTCGCCCTCGGAGAGGAAATCAGAGACCAAGAAGACGAGACTTCTGCGCCGGAGCCCCCGGGCGGCGAACTGGAGACTCTCAGCGAGATCGCCCCCTGGGCCATCGGGCTCAGTGCGGCTCAACGCGTGGAGAATGCGCAACACGTGGGTCCGGCCACCACGCGGAGGAACGAACGCGGTGCGACCCGGGAAGGTCATGAGGCCGATTTTGTCGCCGTGGCGGGTCACGATGTAGGCCGCGACCGCGGCGAACTCGGTTGCCGTGTCGCGTTTGAGCTGGCGGCGCGTCCCGAAAGTCATCGAGGGGGATCGATCGACCACCAACCACGCGGTGAGCTCGCGCTCCTCCCGGTACTGGCGAACGAACAACCGATTAAGGCGGGCGGTAACGTTCCAGTCGATCCGGCGGACTTCATCTCCGGGCTGGTATTCCCGCACTTCTGCGAGGTCGAGACTGGGGCCGTAGAAGATGCCGCTGTAGTCCCCAAACAAGAACCCATCGAGCCGCCGGACAACCTTGAACTCAAGGCGGCGGAGCACCTGTTCAGGGGTTTCCATGACTGTTCGCGCCGCTACGCAGGCGGCGCCGCCGTGCGCGCCCGCGCGCTCTCATGGGGATCGCCCACCGGGATTCGAGGCGCAGGGACACTGGCCACCACGCGGGAGACGATGTGATCGCTAGAGATCTCTTGTGCCAACGCCTCATAGGACAACACGAAGCGATGACGCATGACCTCAGGCGCTAGATCCCGTACATCCTCAGGGAGCGCATACTCACGCCCTCGAAGCAACGCCAACGCCCTGGCCCCCAGAACGAGATTCAACGAGGCTCGGGGACTGCTGCCATAGGCGACGTAGGGGGCGAGATCCGGCAGCCCGTGCTCCTGCGGGCGGCGCGTGGCGGTCGCCAGTGCGACCGCATACTCAAAGATCTTGGGATGGACGTAGACCGCATCGGCGATCTGCTGCAACTCCAGCAGTTCCTGCACCTGGATGAGCGGATGCACCTCCGGGTGCTCCACGGTCATTCGTTCGACGACGGTAATCTCTTCATGCTGGTTGGGGTATGTGATGACGACCTTGAACATGAACCGATCGACCTGGGCCTCAGGCAAGGGATAAGTCCCTTCGCTCTCGATTGGGTTCTGGGTCGCGAGCACGAGGAACGGGTTGGGGAGTGGGAAGGTTTGCTTCCCGATCGTCACTTGCTGCTCTTGCATCGCTTCAAGGAGGGCCGACTGCACCTTCGCCGGAGCGCGGTTGATCTCATCGGCGAGAACGAGGTTGGCAAAAACCGGTCCGAGCTCCGTATCGAACACGCCTGCGTGCTGGTTGTAGATTCGGGTTCCGATCAAATCCGCGGGCACCAGGTCAGGGGTGAACTGAATCCGTTTGAACTGGCAATCGATGGCGCGGGCGGTGGTCTTGATTGCAAGCGTCTTCGCCAATCCCGGGACGCCTTCGATGAGCACGTGCCCGCGGGCGAGGAGGGCGACGAGGATACGCTCAAGCATCAAGTCTTGCCCGACGATAACGCGCTTGATTTCGACCAGAACTTTGCGGAGAGTCGCTGAAGCCTGCTGGAACGCTTCATCAGGATAGCTCACGAGGCGCCTCCTACGTGTTGCTTGAATACTACCTCGCGGCCGCAGTGACGGTCAAGGCAACCGTCCGGAGGTCGGGGGCCACCTAGCAGAGAGCGTGCAGGAGGCGCTACCCAGTGGATCCGCCGAGGACACCTCCCGCGACGCATCGCGAGGACCTCGCCCCGGGAGACTCAGAGGTCAGGCCGCTCCGCCAGCAGCACACTGACGTTGACAGTCCGCCCGCCTCGAACCAAGTTGAGCGTCACGGTGTCGCCGATCCGCTTGCCTAAGACGTAGGCGGCGAGTTCTCCGAACGACTGGAGCGGTCGACCGTCGACGGCAACGATGATATCACCCCCGCGAGGGAGAATCGGGGGCGCGGTCGCCTGTCCTCCCAAGAGGCCAGCAATCGCGGCGGGACTCCCCTCGACCACTTCGAGCACAAAGACGCCTCGGCGCACTGGAAGGCCCAGCTCCTGGGCGAGATCGTCAGTAATCGTCTCGCCGACGACCCCAATCCAAGGGTGATGCACCGTACCGGCCAGCAAGTCTGCATAGATCCCCTTAATTGCGTCGATGGCCACAGCGAGACTCACCTTCCCGTCACGGCTGATCCCACTGAGGATGCCAACCAACTCGCCGTGATCGTTGACGAGCGCCCCACCCGAGTCTCCGGGGTAGGCGGGAGCGGTGGTCTGGAGGAACGGCGTGCCGGGCCGGACCTCGAGGTTTACCCAGAGAAACGCTCCCATGGTCGGCCCAGCCTCTCGGCTGGGAGATCGACCAAAGACGGTCACGGCATCCCCCTGCTGGAGCGTCGCCGAATTGCCCAGCGGGACAACCGGCAATGTCCCCCGGGGGTCCACGCGCACGAGGGCGACGTCGAAGACTGGGTCCACCCCGAGCACGCGCGCCGGCACCAACGCTCCGCTCCGGAACTTCACTTCAATGCGCGTCGCGCGGACGACCACGTGCGCCGCGGTGAGGATGACCCCCATCGGATCGATGATTACCCCAGAGCCCGTCCCGCGTGAGACTCGGCCTCCACTCTCAAGCGAAACATTCATTTGCACTACGGCCTGGTCGATCGCCTCGACGGTCGGCGTTGCCAGCCCGGTAGGTTGTGCCGTGGCAGGCGCAACCGTTAATGAGAGCACGACAACGACAGTGGGAATCCATCGGGGGAATGCGCGGAGTTGTCTCATGAGAAGTGGTCCCTCTTTCTGTGCCATCAGAAATTGTTTCCTAGTCATTTTCTCGCGATCGTATGGAGATCATGTCACAATCTTCCGAAACTTTTGTGTCGAACCGACGAAGAGAAGGCGAAGACCTCCCCCGGCCCTGCGCACAACCTCTTCGGCGATCCCACCCTGGCCGTCGATCGTGTCGTTCGTCTTGGACTCATCGACTGCGCCAGCGGCGACCATCTTCGGCAAGGAGGCGATCGGCCGCTGCGGGTCCCCACGTTCCAGCAACATAGTTGGGGAAGTCTGTCGGAGGATGCTCCGTCCAGAACCGGATGAGCGGGTCGACGATCGCCCACTGCTGCTCCACTTCATCTCGACGCATGAAGAAGGTCTGATCGCCCCGGAGGACGTCCAACAACAAGTGCTCGTACGCCGGGTGTTCCGCCGCACCAATCGCGGCATATTGGAAGTCCAACGCCACCGACCGGATTTCCCGCCGATGTCCAGGCGTCCTCGCCGCAAACCCTAACGCAATTCGCTCGTCCTGGGTCGTTTTCAGCACCAGGACGTTGGAATCCATCTGGGTCATATCGTAGCCCTTGAAGAGCATGAGTGGCGCTTGCCGAAAAACGACCGCGACCTCGATATCCTTGACCGGCAGGCGTTTCCCCGCCCGGAGATAGAAGGGCACTCCGGCCCATCGCCAGTTTTCGAGCCGCAGCCGCAACGCCGCATAGGTCGGGGTCGTCGACGCAGGATCAACCCCTTCCTCCTTTCGGTACCCGGGGACCGACTCCCCTCCGACTCGGCCGGGCCCGTACTGTCCCCGCACCGCGTCGTCCGGGAGGGCAGGGAAAATAGCGCTGAGCACTTTCGCTTTCTCGTTGCGGAACCGCACAGCGTCAAACCCGGCGGGAGGTTCCATCCCAATGATGGTCAACAGTTGGAGGACGTGGTTCTGGACGACGTCGCGGACAACCCCGACCTCCTCGTAGAACCGCGCGCGCCGACCGATCCCGATGTCTTCGGCGAACGTAATCTGTACGTGGTCGACATACCTGCGGTTCCAGATCGGTTCAAAGATCGCGTTGGCAAAGCGGAAAACCAGCATGTTCTGTACCGTTTCTTTCCCCAAGTAGTGGTCGATTCGGTAGATGGACTCCTCACCCAGCACCTTCGCCACTACTTGACTCAACCGCGTGGCCGAGGGGAGATCGTGCCCAAAGGGTTTCTCGATAATCACGCGGTTCCACGCCTCGTCGCGTCCGCCCGCGCGGACGAGGGCGAGCCCTTCCAACGTCGTGAGAATCTCTTCGTAGACGGATGGAGGAGTAGAAAGGTAGAAAACGCGGTTCCCCTTTGTCTGATGGGTCAGCTCGACGTCGTTCAAGAGGCGGACAAGCGCCGCGTAATCCGGCGGCTTCGTGAAGTCTCCACTTGTGTAGTAGAGCCGATCCGCAAACCCTTGCCACGCCGCGGCGTCGAGGACCCCGATCGCGCCGCTCACGGCCTCACGCGCAAAAGTTCGGAACTCGTCGCGGCTCATAGTGCGACGGGCGAATCCCACGACGGCAAAGGCATCGGGGACAGCCCGTTCCTGCGTGAGGCGGTAGAGGGCGGGCAGGAGCATGCGCTGGGCTAGGTCCCCCGTTACGCCGAAAATGATTAGGGTGGCTGGATCCGGGTCTCGACCCTGCCCTGGGGATCCCGCCGCCCCGCTGTGTTCTGGCATCGTCATTAGAAACCTAACGCGGTTTGATCGCGTGCCCGCCAAACTCATGCCGCAAGGCGGCGAGAACACGATCGGCAAACGCATCAGGGCGTCGCGACCGGAATCGAGCAAACAGGGCCCCAGTCAGGGCGGGCATGGGTACGGCGTGATCCACGGCCTCGTGCACCGTCCACCGGCCCTCGCCCGAATCATCTACGTACCCTTGGATCGCCTCCAACCCCGGATCCGACGCAAACACCCGCGCCGTGAGCTCGAGCAACCATGAACGGACGACGCTCCCCTGCAGCCACAGCCGCGCGATCTGGTGGAGGTCCAAGGCGAACTCCGATTCGTGCATGAGGTCAAACCCTTCGGCGTACGCTTGCATCAGCCCGTACTCGATCGCGTTGTGCACCATCTTCACGAAGTGCCCGGCGCCTGAAGCCCCCATGTAGCCGTACCCTTGCGCAGGGGCTAGGGTCTGGAATAGAGGCTCCACTCGCGCGTAGGCGCCTTTGTCGCCTCCAACCATCAGACAGTACCCCTCGGTGAGGCCCCAGATCCCCCCGCTGACCCCGACGTCGAGAAAGGCGATCCCTCCGACGACCAACAGGGTGGCCCTGCGGATCGAGTCATGAAAGTTCGAATTCCCTCCATCAATCAGGACATCCCGAGGGGTCAGAAGTGGGCGGAGCGACGCGATCGTCTGCTCCACCGGATCTCCCGCGGGGACCATTAACCAAATCGTTCGTGGGGGAGTGAGTTTCGCAACCACATCGGCCAAGGAGATGGCGCTCTGGGCGCCGCGCGCCCGATAGGACTCGACGACCTTGGGATCCTGGTCATAGACAACTACCTGGTGGGTGGGCAGCAACCGCTGCACCATGTTCCCGCCCATTCGCCCCAACCCGACCATCCCGACTTCCATGTGCCCCTCCTTGGACTCCCGACCGTCGGGCGCGCAGCGCCAATGCGACGCGATCCCCTCGGACGGTCACTGTCTGAAATGCCATGTGGGCGAAGTGGCCTCAAATTCCGCGATGAGCTGATATCCTCGCGCACCTAGTTTGACCGTAGGAGAGACCACGTGTTAGGATGCTTCTTGTCGGGGCGTAGCGCAGCATGGGAGCGCGCGTGGTTTGGGACCACGAGGTCGCCGGTTCAAATCCGGCCGCCCCGACCACTCCCCAGCCTGGTCTCCACTCCTAGGAGAACCTGGACATCCAGTGTCGGGTTAGCCCACTCACCGCAGGCATCGAGGACCAACACCCGCGGGGGAACGTGATTCGCTCAGCCGTCCGGGGCGACCGGCGGGCTCTCCGGGGTGGACGCCCCTGAGCCAGCGGGAGCCTTGCTCGCGGCTTCCTTGGCGAGTTCCGTCGTCCGTGGGGGGCGACGGTCCGTCTGACCCAGGAAGTCCGCGGCCAAGTAGCGCGCAAGCAGATCGCGGATCTGTTGCACGCGGGCGGCACTGCCGCTTCGCCCCTCCGCGACCCAGGTCTTGTCAACGCGGTACGACCGCAGCTGGGTCCCGTCGTTGAAGTGGACGAGCGGATGTTCTTTCGAATCCTCCAGTACAATGATCCGAAGCGTGGCCAGCCCGAGTCCGCGCGCGACATCGCTCGCGAGGTCATGGACCCACTGCCGTTTCGCATCGGGTTGCTGACCCGGTCCTTGCCCCAGGGTCTGCGCAATCGTCTTCCCTGCGAGTGGATTGGGATCCGGAAGGGGGCCTTGAGCCTTGAGTTGGGGACGTCGTTTCTGCACCATCTCCATGACCTGGTCGTAGACATCCAACCCGGCCACAAACCCCGCAAACACGAAGATGAAAAGGACGCTAAACGTGAGCGACCAATACTTCAAGAAAACGCTTAGGTCTGGCATCTGCTCCCTCAGCTAGCCCACAGGTCACGACAGGTCGATCTGCTCTTGTAGTTGGGCACTTGCGCACCGCCTTCCTCCCCGAAGATCGTCCCCCGGGCGCACGAAGCGCCGCCTGGTACGCAGTATTCCCGCCTTCGCCGTTGCGGGGTATAATACCCGTACATCCATTTGTTGGGTATCCTGGGAGATTAGGGCACACCCCGGATCCGACGGAGAAGGAGTCGCCGATGCGGCCGATTTGGAAAGGTCACCTCACCTTCGGACTGGTGACGATCCCCATGAAACTGTACACGGCGACCGATTCGAAGGATATTCGGTTCCGCCTGCTGCATAAGACCTGCCTCACCCCGATCCAGAACAAGCGATTCTGCCCGCAACATGAACAGATCGTCGATTGGAACGACGTCGTCCGAGGTTTCGAGTACGCGAAGGGGAAATTCGTCACCCTGGACGATGAGGACCTCGAGCGGGTCCCTCTCGAGACTGCGGGAACGGTGTCGATTACCGCGTTCGTCAACCTCCGCGAAATTGATCCGATCTACTTTGAGAAGTCCTATTACTTGTCGCCAGACGAGGGGGGCCAGAAGGCCTTTCGCCTCCTCCATGATGCCATGGGTGAAATCGGCCGGGTCGCTGTCGGGAAGGTCGTCATCAAGGAGAAGGAACACCTAGTGGCCGTCCGACCCTACGATAGCGCGCTTGTGATGAACACCCTCTTCTACTCGGACGAAATTCGGGCGGTCGACGAGATCCCCGAGTTCCCTGTGCAGGCGAAGGTGCACGCGAACGAGATGAAGATGGCGTTGGAACTAATCCAAGGACTCGCCGCGACCTTCACCCCCCAGGAGTTCAAGGACGAGTACCGCGAGGCGCTGAAGACGGTCATTAACGCAAAGGTCCAGGGCGAAGAAGTGGCAACCCCCGCCAAGCAAGAGCGGAAAGTCGTCGACCTCATGGACGCGCTCCGGCGGAGTTTGCAGCTCACCCAAAAGGACAAGCCGGGCCGCCGCAGCCGCGCGACCTCCCACCCCCGCACGGCCGCGATGCGGGAACGACACCGCTGAGTTTGCCAGTCGCTGGGCGCGCGCCGCGCGGAACCGCCCCTGGCTGTCCACGGGCGTCTCATCGTCGTCGCGCTCCGCGTAAGTGCATCGGTTCCTCGACCGACTGATGGCACGTCTCTATACGGGAACCTCAGGGTTTAGCTATCCGGAATGGAAGGGCACATTCTACCCATCTACGCTCCCCGGCGAGGACATGCTCGCCTTCTACGCAGGCACGTTTCTAACGGTCGAGATCAACAACACCTTCTACCGGTATCCCAAAGAAGGGACCCTCGCGCAGTGGGCCCAGGCGGTCCCCTCGGACTTTCGGTTCAGCATCAAAGCCCACCGTCGGATCACGCATGACAAACGCTTACGGGACGTGGATACTGACGTCGCGTTTTTCTTCGAGCGGATGCGAGCCCTGGGGGAGCGTCTCGGCCCGATCCTCTTTCAGCTTCCCCCCTCGTTTCGGTGTGACCTCGGGGTACTGGAAGCGTTCCTCGCGCTCATTCGTCCGGGCGTCGAGATCGCGATAGAGTTCCGCCACGCCAGCTGGTACCAGGAGCCAACCTATCGCCTCCTGCAGTCCCACAATGCGTCCCTGTGTCTTGCCGAGACTGACAAGGGCGGCGCCGCCTCGGAGGTCATAGGTTCGATCGCCTACCTCCGGCTTCACAAGTCCCGGTACCCGGCGGACGCGCTCGACCAGTGGGCGGCGTGGATCCAGCAGCGGCTCGATGAGCAGCGCTCCGTCTACGCGTATTTCACCCACGAAGAGGGCGCGCCGGCCCCCGAGTACGCCAAGGCGCTAGGCGACCTCCTGAGCAGGCCGTGACCCCCCATGCCGCTTGAAGAGTACCGTCGCAAACGACAGTTCGCCAAGACCCCCGAACCGGAGGGTCGACTCGCTCCCCGCCAGGGGACGCTGCGGTTTGTTGTCCAAGAGCACCATGCCACTCGGCGGCATTGGGACTTTCGCCTGGAGATGGCAGGCGTCTTGAAGTCCTGGGCGGTCCCCAAAGGACCGACGTTTGATCCCGATGAGAAACGCCTTGCCGTTCCTGTGGAAGACCATCCGCTCGAGTACATCACCTTTGAAGGGGTCATCCCCGTGGGCAACTACGGAGCGGGGCCCGTTATGGTCTGGGATCTTGGCACCTACACCGTGATGGAAGGAGACCCGCTCAAAGCCTACGAGGTTGGCAAACTCACGCTCATCCTGCACGGGAAGAAGCTGCGGGGTGAATTCCATCTTGTTCGCACCAAGATGGGCGGACAAGTGCAATGGCTCATGTTCAAGAAACGCGATACGGAGGCGGTCCCCGGGTGGACGTTACCATCGCCGTCGCGATCTGTGCAGACGAACCGCACCATTGAGGAGATTCGCGCTGATGCGTCGCGCAAATGGGAGTCCGGCGCACCGGCGAAAAGGAAGGGGATGCGCCAAACGTCGGTCGCTCAACCAGGGCCTCAGGCCTCGACCCCGCCTCACCCCCGAAGGTCGACCAAACTCCCACGAGCCCTGGCGACTTTGGGCCTCGCCGCACGCGGCGACGACCCGTTTCCCTCCCAGCTCAAGCCGATGCTCGCAGTTGCGCGCGAGCTTCCCTTCGATGATCCGCGGTGGGTCTTCGAAATCAAGTGGGACGGGGTTCGGGCCCTCGCCTCCGTACGGCACGCAGGCGCCGAAGACCAGGTGATCATCCGGAGCCGCAATGGGCTCACGATCAATCGGCAATACCCCGAGGTCGTGGAGGCCCTCTACGCCCTCAAGCTTCCCGACGCCGTCCTCGACGGAGAAATCGTCGCCCTCGATAGCCAGGGACGCGCACAATTCCAGCTCCTCCAGACGCGGATGCATCACGACGGGCAGGCCAGTCCTAGGACGAAAGCGGCCCGCGGGATGACGATCGCCTACTACATCTTCGACATCCTCTACCTCAACGGTCACCTCCTTACCCATCGCCCGCTCGCGGAACGGCGAAAAATCCTCGCCGCCCTCCTCCGCGCGAACGCGCGACTCCGACACGCCGAAGGCGTCGAGGCGCGCGGGAAGGCCTTTTACGCGGCTGCCCAGACCCACGGGGTTGAAGGTATCGTTGGGAAACGGCTCGACAGTCAATACCATCCCGGAAAGCGGACCGACGCGTGGGTAAAGATCAAGGTCCATCAACGGCTCGAGGCGGTGATCGGCGGCTACACGCGGGGACAAGGGGCCCGAGCGAAGTCCTTCGGGGCGCTCCTCGTGGGCGCCTACGACGCCCAGGGACAGCTCCAGTACCTAGGGCATTGTGGCGGAGGCTTCACCGACGCCGAGCTCCGTCGGCTGCACACGCTGCTTGAAGCCCGCACGCAGTCAGATTGCCCGTTTGCGCAGATTCCTCCCACCAACGAACGCCCGCGCTGGGTGCGTCCTGAGCTCGTAGCCGAAGTGGAGTACGCGGGGTGGACGAGGGACCGCCTGTTGCGGTTTCCGGTTTATGTGGGACTCCGGGATGACAAGTCGGCCGATGAAATCTTGCTTGAACGCCCTCCCCTTGACGACCCACCCAGCCTTCATGGGAATGGATCCCAACCCCCCCAGGAGGACCCCATGGCTGACGCAGCATCCAGTGCGCGTGGCGGGACCGCAGGCGGCCGCCATGGGCCCTCTCCGAAAACTTCGGCAGATCCTGCGCTTGAGGAGCTATTGGCGGCGGCCAAAGTCCCCGTGGAGTTCACGAACTTGAGGAAGGTCTTCTGGCCGGAGCCCGGGTACACGAAGGGGGACCTCATCCGCTACTACCTCGAAGTCGCGGAGACGATGCTCCCCCACCTCGCCGACCGAGCGGTCACGCTGCGGCGGTTCCCCAACGGGATCACCGGGGAAACCTTCTACCAGAAGAACTACCCGGACGCCCCCCCGTTCGTCCACCTCGTCAAAGTGTGGACGGAAAGCAGCAACAAGACCCTCGCGGTCCCCATTTGCAACGATCTCGCGACGCTGTTGTGGCTCGCCCAACTCGCCGATATCGAGATCCACACGTGGTTCAGTCGGATCACCCCACTTCAGCGCGATGCGCAGGCTCTCCCCGCGACGACGACATTCGTCGGATCGGAGAAAGCGCTCCGTCGGAGCGTACTCAACCGTCCGGACTACGTGGTCTTTGACATCGACCCGTACATCTTTCCCGACGGGAAAATCCCCAAACGCAAAGGCGAAAAAGACCCAGATTACTCCCGGCGGGGGTTCGACGCGGCGACGGAGGCGGCGTTCTGGCTGCGGGACCTGCTCAAGAACCTGCGCCTGACGGGCTTTGTGAAAACGTCCGGCAAAACCGGCCTACACATCTACGTCCCGATCGTGCGCCGGTACACCTTCGAACAAACCCACGAATTCGCAAAGACCGTCACGCAGTTCCTCGAATCCCGCCACCCGGACAAACTCACGACCGCATGGGCCGTAGAAGAACGGGTAGGAAAGGTGTTCCTCGATTACAATCAGAATCGGCGTGGCGCGACGCTGGCAAACGCCTATAGCCTCCGGCCCACACCGCAAGCCACTGTGTCGATGCCGCTCACGTGGGACGACCTCACCAGGGGGCTCGATCCACTCACGTTCACGCTCGCGACGGTTCCGGCCCTCACGCGCCGGCGACCGGATCCATGGAAGCAGCTCCTCGCGAATCCCCAACGGTTGGACCTCGCGCTCGAAACCAAGCCGCAGGAGCGACCTCGGACCTCGCGTCGCACCCCAAAGTAACCGTCAGGCGGCCCGGGAGACACGATCCGTTTCCGCGTCACGATCCCCGGAACGGTCTCTCACACTTCGCCATTCGCTCTCGATACGGCGAGGAGGTCGCGAAGGTACGGTTTGGCGGCGGCGAACGCGTGCGCTCGATGACTGATGCGGTTTTTCACCGCAGGCGGCAGTTGTGCCATGGACTTGCTGAACTGCGGCACGAAGAAAATTGGATCGTACCCGAACCCATGCGAGCCGCGTGGTGCCGGCAGGATGGCCCCCTCACACGTTCCCTCGAAGGTCCGAACCCCGCCGGTCGGGGTGGCGACCGCGAGAATCGCCCGATAACGCGCCCCCCTCGCTGCTGCGGGGACGTCGCGCAGTAATTGGAGCACCCGGTTGTTGCGCGTCGTGTCGGAGGCTTCCCCTCCCAAGAACCGGTGGGACGCCGCCCCCGGCACTCCCTCAAGGGCTTCGATCTCGATCCCCGAATCATCGGCGATTGCTATTCGACCAGTTAAGCGCGCCACGGTGAGGGCCTTGCTGATAGCGTTCTCCGTGTAGGTACTGCCCTCTTCCGGCAGGGGGGGGATCTGCGGAAACGCCTCCAGCGAGTAGAGCTGGATGGGGAAATCCCCCAGCAGGGCGACAAACTCAGCCACTTTCCCCGGATTGCGGGTTGCGACGACCACGTCGACGAGGCCCGAGACAGCCGGGGCAGAAGCCTTCCGCGCACGTCGTGTAACCCGTCGCACGGGACGTCGCCGAGCTTTCCTAGCAGACTTGGACCTCACGTTACCGGGGAATCGCCGCGAGAACATCGGAGAGGACTTCCCGTTGGTAGCTGATCAGGCGTTTGATACCCCGTTCCGCCAATCCGAGCAGCCCCAGCATCTCGTCCTTGGTAAACGGGAGCCCTTCCGCGGTTCCTTGAAACTCCACGAGCCGTGCGGATTCCGTCATGACGACGTTCATATCAACCCGCGCTCGGGAGTCTTCAGCGAAGTTGAGGTCCAAGACAGGTTCGCCCTCCACAATCCCCGCGCTGGTGGCGGCGAGGAACTCGCGGAGCGGCCACCACTTCAGCGCACCGGTCCCGCGCAACAAGTGCATGGCATCGACCAGCGCGACAAAGGCCCCCGTGATCGCCGCGGTGCGCGTGCCGCCATCGGCCTGGAGGACGTCACAGTCCACCCAAATCGTCCGCTCCCCGAGTTTATCGAGATCCACTGCCGCCCGTAGCGATCGCCCAACCAACCGTTGGATCTCCTGCACGCGCCCACTGGGGCGACCAGTCTCCCGTGGGCTTCGCTCTTGAGTCGCGCGCGGAAGCATCCCGTACTCGGCGGTAATCCAACCTTGCCCTGCGCCCCGCAACCACTGGGGTACCCGCTCTTCAATACTGGCCGTGCACACCACGCGGGTATCGCCGAGCTCGATCAGCACCGACCCCTCGGCATGCTTCAAGTACCGGCGTGCAATCTTGATCGGCCGGAGTTCGTCAGCTTTTCGTCCGTCCAGTCGCGGCATTCCGTCCGCCTACACCTCGTAGTGCACTCCCTCTTCCGCTACCCTCACGTCGGCGAACTCCTTCGCTGCCGCCGCGCGTGATTCCTGGACCGCGTGGTGCGAGGTCATGAAGTGTGTGAGCAAGAGTCGACGGACCCTTGCCCGCCGCGCACTCGCCCCTGCCATACTCGCCGTCAGATGCCCAAGTCGGACGGCGAGATCGGCCGCATCTTCCCTGAGGGAACACTCGCATAAGAACAGGTCCGCACCTTCGGCGAGGCGCTCGACCGCCTCCGTGGGCCCCGTGTCGGCGCTGTAGACGAGGCGCCGGTCGTTGTAGCGCACCTCCACCGCATGGCAGGGCTCGGGATGCGCGGTCCGGACAAACCGCAACGCGATCGGGCCCACCTGCCCCACTCCCGCCTCGAGGGGTCTGAAGTCAAATCCGTCTAGAAACTCTTGCCGCGACTCCGCCCGGGGCAAACACCCAGGCAAGAAGGTCACGGCATTCGCGGGCGCAAAGAGCGGCAAGGGAGGCAGCGAAGGAGGCGGGACACGCCCATATGCGCGCTCCGCGCGAAGCGCGTAGAGGTCGGTGAAGTGGTCAGGATGAAGATGGGTGATGACGACAGCGGCGAGGTCAAACGCCGTGCAGAACCGGTGCATGTTGGCCAAAACGCCGCTTCCACAGTCCAGCAAAAGGCGCACCCCGCCCGCCTCAACCAGATACCCGGGGTTCGCGCCGCCGTGCGGGGGGTACGGACTCCACCGACCCAAGACTGTCAGGATAAGTCCCGACTCCGCTGGCACGCGCTAGTGGTCCGCCGGCACAGGGTAGATCGCGAGGAATCGGGTAACGCCGTGGTACACGGCTTCCGCCAAGCGTTGGCGGAACTCGATATCCCGGAGGCGGGCCTCGTCATCCGCGTGGGTGATAAACGCAGTCTCGACCAGCACGGAAGGTACGTCATTGTCTCGGAGGACGAGGAAGTTCGCGGTCTTGATGCCCCGGCTGGGGACGCCCAGGAGTGCGCCGATCTCATCCTGAATCATTTGCGCGAGCACGAGGCTTTGGGCCGTGAGGTAGTAGGTTTCCGACCCATTCACGGAGGCGCGGGTGCTCGCATTCGCGTGGATGCTCACGAAGATTGTGGCCCCGCG
>Ga0209515_10000096_pt1 | contig 157934 bp, 178 predicted proteins | sample Subgroupgradi54m_FD_187454 | JGI IMG/M metagenome (GOLD analysis project Ga0209515, IMG submission 187454) | Subsurface groundwater microbial communities from S. Glens Falls, New York, USA - GMW60B uncontaminated upgradient, 5.4 m (SPAdes)... ... | reverse complement strand
AGAAGGAGCAAGAATAGCTAAAAAAATCAAAAGAAGATAGCCGCCGGTGCTAGCGAGACGCATAGTATTAGTATATTATACTTGGAGTTAAAAGAAGTAGGTTCTTACTTCTTCCATCAGGTGGAGCAAAATATAAAAATAATGTAATCACACTAATATAATGAGTATTGACAAAATTAATGTAAAAGAATATATTTAATACATGACATACACAGTAGCAATTACATCTCAAGGTCAAATTAGTATTCCAGCTCCCTTACGCAAAAAAATGGGGCTAGCTAAGTCTGGGCGCGCTCTAGTGACCGAAAAAGAAGGCAAATTAGTGATAGAGCCAATCAAAGATCTATTGGAACTAAAAGGAACTCTAAAAACCAATATCCAAGTTTCTTCTACCCAAATACGTAAAGCCTTCCAAGAATATACAGCTCAAAAAAGATCCTCTTAATAATGGACAAATTAATTCTAGATACAAACGGATTTTTAAGATTTCTGTTAAATGATATTCCAGAACAGTCTGAGAAAGTAAGTAAATTATTAATTAAGGCAAAAGCAAAAAAAACAGAAATTTTCATTCCTCAAATTATTATATTTGAAATTGAATTTGCACTAGATAAATACTACAAATTTCCAAAAGCTGAGATTGTTGACAAATTAGGTGTTTTGCTGGCTACACAATACTTAAAAATTCAAGATGTAAATATTTTTCAAGAAGCACTGAGATTATTTAATGATAAAAATGTTGATTTTGTTGATTGTTTCCTGTTATGTGATGCAAAATCAAAGAATGCAACTTTGTTTACTTTCGATAAGAATCTAAAAAAGTTGGGGAGTTAAAATCACAAAAATCCTAACTAATATATGCAAAATAAGTTCTAACTCCTTCCACCAGGTGGAGCTGATGATAGCAACAAACATAAAAGTTCTCATTTTTCTTGCAAATAATATTATATTAATACTATTATTTGCAGTTTCAATTTTAAGAATTGTTCCTCCAGAATGGGCCGGTTTCTGGAAGTTTAATAATAAAGAAACTGATGGAAGAGCTCCACGAATTACAGTTTTACAATTTATACTTACCAGTTTTTTAGATAGTGTAGTCAGAGGATTTATTCTTCCATTAATAGCTGCCTTTGGGTTGCAAAAGATGGTTACGTTAATTATTTTTTTAGTCGTAGCATTTGAAATATTTTTTAGACATGAAATCTCCTCTGAAGCTGTTGCTTTAATCGCAATTGGCATAATAGCTCTATATTTAGATAGGCTCATAGACACTGGAAAAAGCATTATCTTGTTTGGCTGATTTCTTCATTGGGAGAAAAAAGAAGACAAGTTATAAAATCATCCCAGTAAGCGAGCAATTTCAGCCTCGAATTTGACTTCACAGAGCATATTTGAGAAGCTTATTAAAGATGAAGGAGGTGAAGTAAATATGACAACTATTGTAAACAATCCACCATCTTCCGATAACTCAAGTGGACCTTTGACTTTAATCATCGTGCTTGTTGTTCTTGTAGTGGTTGGATATCTCTTTTTTGTGTATGGACTTCCAGCAATTCAAAACTTAGGAGCTCCGCAGATTAATGTACCTAGTAAAATTGACGTAAATGTTAATCAAACGAAGCCGTAATAATATGTTAAAATATTAGTGTGAGGAGGTGAGAAATTTGCAAATTTTAATTAATTTAATACTAAGCGGAATCGCAGTTTTTGTTAGTGCTTATGTGCTGCCAGGAGTAAAAGTTGATGGATTTTTTACAGCGATTATTGTTGCTGTATTACTAGCCGTCGTTAATACTTTTATAAAACCTTTGGTTTTGCTTTTAACACTTCCAATAAATATTCTTACTTTAGGACTTTTTAGTTTAATCATAAATGCTTTGATGGTAGTATTGGTAGGAGCTATTGTTCCAGGGTTTAAGGTTGATGGAATACTTTGGGCACTTGTATTTAGCATAGTGCTATCGCTGGTAAGCAGTGTTATCTACATGTTAGTACCAGATAGAAAATAGATCATTGACAACTACTTCAACTAGTTGTACTATATGAAGTATGACAACTAATGATAAACAAAGGTTAACTTTGTTTCTTAATCCAAAAATATTAATTCATGCAAAAGCCCAAGCTGTGGTTGAAGAAATTACCTTAACTTATCTAATCGAAAAAGCCTTGATTAAATATTTACCAAAGGAAACAATAATTAAGAAAGTCGAAATTAAAGAAAAAATTTAAAAATGGCAGAACTTATTAAAGAAACAACAATAGTCTCAAAAGGAACCACTACTATTCCAGTTGAACCTGCGGCAAAAGGAGCACCACCTCAAAAAGTATATGAAACAAAGAAAACAATTTTTAGATTTAATCAAGTTATTTGGTATATTTTAGCTCTAGTTGAAGTATTACTGATATTTAGATTTGTCTTAAAAGCACTTGGCGCAAATTCATTTACTGGATTTACCAATTTAATTTACTCTATAACTAATCCATTATCAGCTCCTTTCAGTGGTATTTTTGGAGTACCAATTACAGGAAATTCTGTAATTGAATGGTCAACAGTAATTGCAGCAGTTGTGTATTTCCTCGTTGCATGGGGATTAATTTATCTATTAGACCTTATCTATCCAATTACTCCAAAAGATGTTGGAACAGAGTAAATTATGTTAATTACAATTGTTGTTGTTCTTATTGTTCTCTGGTTTTTGGGATATGCTCCTATAAATGGACTTTCCATACCGAATTTTGTTCTTTTCACAATCAATAATCACGCAGTTACTTTATGGGAAGTTCTTATTCTTATTGTAATTAGTTGGGCCATAAGTATTTTGTCACGTCCATTTCAAACAATTGCCGGGGTGTTACTTCTCTTGTGGATTCTTTCAGTTCTCGGTATTTTAGCCATTACCGGTCTTGCAAACATTATCGTTATTGTAATTATTGTAGGAATTATCATATCTATTTTTCTTTAATGCAAATGGATGATTTACAAAAACAAAAACTACAAATAGATGAAGAAGCAAAAAAAGCCAAAGAAGAACTAGATAGAAAGGCTATTGAAGCAAAACAACTCCTAGCAGATCAAACATCTGAAAAAGTAAGACAAGAGGCAGAGAAGATTATAGTACAAATTCAGGCTAACGCACAAAAATAAATTCTTATCACGAAGTGACAAGCTATGATTACTTCATCCACCAAGCGGAGCCAACAACGCGATATTCCTAATGTTCTTTTGAAATGAAGTAAATGTCTACATAATCTTTCCATTTTGCACGACGTCCTAACTCAAATGCTTTCATTGCAGCCAAAGTTAACAAACCTGGCATTTTAATTATTCTCTCAAACACAATCATTGCTTCAATCTTGTTGTTTGTTCTTATAATCCTACGAATTTGTTCATTTTTTAAAGGATTTATGGTCAATAAATCAAAATCAATACTCCTTCTGTGGCCTAGTTGAAGTAATAGGTTCTTACTTCTTCCATCAGGTGGAGCAAACCCTTCAGGTCTGGTACACTCTAATTGTGGAGGCACTAAAGAAGACTATAAAAATCAGTGTAGTCGTTCTTCTTTTTGTTTCAGTCTTCTTAATTTTGTTTGTCGTAATTGGAGTCCAAACATATCTGCCGCACAAAAAAATAACCGTTAGGGTGCCTTATGAATTTTCTGATATGCCAGATTCGATGATTCCTATGGGAGAAACCATCAATCACCCAAAACCACAAGCACCGTATGGACATCCTGGAATTGATTTTCAATATAACGACAACAAATTACACAAAGTAGTAGCTTCTGTCGACGGTACCGTAACCTCGATCACGCAAGGAGCAAGTAATCCAGGCAAGTGGGATGTAGAGATCAAAAATGGCTTTTATCTTTTGCGTTACAAAGAAATGGAAAACTACAATCCAGTATTTCATTCAGGGTATGAAGTGAAAGAAGGGGACTTAGTTGGACACTACGGGATTTATAAAGAAAAGGAAGGAAATATCCATGAACAAATTCACTGGGAACTAGCCTCGGTTAGTTTTCTTAGAGATCGCTTCTGTCCACTAGGGTATTTTGATGCGGAATCATTAAAATCGATCAATGAACTTTGGGCGAAAGTCCTGCCCAGCGATAATCAAAATATGAAAGCACAATTTCCATATATTTGCAGCGGAGACTACTTTGGAAAGGAAGAAAAATTCTGATATATGTCAACAATCCATTTTAAAGCTAAACTGTTTAAAATCGGCTCATGGACCCTTCTTAGGTTGCCAAAAGCGGAAAGTGCAAAGCTTCCAACACGAGGCATGACAATGGTTGAGGGAACTATCAATGATTTCCTCTTTCAAGCCGCACTCGAACCAGACGGTAAGGGAGGCCACTGGTTTAGAGTCAACAAAGCAATGAGCGAAAATGCTCACGCCGCAGCAGGCGACACCGCAAAGCTATCAATTGAGCCGATTAAAAAATGGCCGGAACCCGAGGTGCCAGCGGATTTGAAGAACGCTCTAGCACACGCCCCAAAGGCACACACCTTGTGGACAAATATCACGCCAAACGCACGCTGGGACTGGATTCGCTGGATTCGTATTACCAAAAACCTGGATACACGTAAACGACGAATCGAGGTGGCATGCTCGAAGCTCAAGACCGGAATGCGAAGACCGTGTTGTTTTAATCGTAACCTGTGCTCCGTTCCCTATGTATCGAAAAACGGGGTGCTCCTCGAGCCAACAAAATAAATTTACTAGTTTCCTGTTTCTTATATATAAAAGCATTGATAAGTTAGAAAAAGAGCTTTATAAAAATTAGCACCCAAGATATAATAAGAGATGTTACGCAAGATCATCTAAGATTTTATGATAGACGAAGAAACAAAAATCACAGATTCAAAAGCCCGAGAAATTGCAATTAGAAAAGCTCCAGAAGTCATACAAAAAGTATACGCATTACAAAAGGCAGGTATAGTTCAAAAGTTAGATTCTTTAGGAATTGAAATTAATGGAACATTTTATGGATCAGGAAGAAATAGTAAAGAAATTCCTATTCCATCAGACGGAATAGAATTACCTGACGGAAGCAGAATCAAAGTCGTATCTGAATATGGATTACAAAAAAATAATGTTTATTCAGACGAGGATGCAGTCTCTGCTGGATTTGATGAATGCACTGCTGTTATCTGGGAAAAAGATGGAGAAGCATATTTTGTTCACAATTCTAATTCTCCACCATCAAATAATCTAAGAGCACATGTTATAACTTTTAATAATCCAGATATGTCAATTGAAGATTTTGGCGCTGTCAGGCAAGGCGTTTGGAATAAAGAAGATGAAGCAATATTAGCAAGTAAAATTTTTGATAGAGTAGTTATTATTGGGCGAAGCCCAGATGAAATCGCCAAATATTTTGAAAATTCAACCAATAATTTAGAAATTCATAAAGTTTCAGAAAAAGATGGAGTGCAAAAAGGAAAAAAATTCAATGTTTGGATCTCAAATAAAAATAAAAAAATTGCCTGGGGAATAATCCCTGAAGATTAAAAAGAAAACTCAAAGAGCTCCGGAAAGTAATATAGGTAGACTTACTTCTCAGAAACAACTTTTTTAACTTTTGGAGCTTTTATTTTTTTTACTTCTTCCAAAACAGGCTCAGAGATAACAGTCTTAGGTTCCAATAATTTCAATATTCTATCGAGTTTTACGTTCAATATCTCAAAATCTTTTCTTTGATCAAAAGCTTGTGTTGCTGCTCTGAATTCCGGTCGCTCAACTCTTTCGACTCGAGCATCTCTTCCTCCCATTTTTTCAAAACAATCACTGCAGTACACAGGTTTTCCACTTGTTGGGCGAAATGGAACTTCACATTCTTTTCCGCAGTTGTCACAAGTTGCTTTAAACATTTGTCGATCATTACCACGGTCAAAGCTTCTACCTCCACCAAAAGAAGATCTTCCTCTAGATGAAAAGGATGATCTGCCACGAGATTGGAATCCACCTCGGTTTCCGCCTCTATCGTCTCTGTTGTAATTTCCCATAGTGTTCATTATATCACATATCGCGACTGATTACTCGCCACGTCTCTTTTCTTCAAGTCTAGCCTTTGCTTGGCTTTCTTTTTGAATAGCAATCTGCTCTCTCTTTTCGCTCTCCATTTTTAGTTGAAGTATAACCGCCTGTTGGCAGACAGGGTCAGGACAGATAGTTTCAGTGTAAGTTACTGCCGAACCATTAATAATTTCTTGATACGTTTTTGAGACGATACGTTGCTTGCCGCAACGAAAGCACGTGTTACTTGAGATAGATCATCTTAACACAAATCCAATTTATAAGTTTAGTAAAAACCAGTAAAACCCCATAGTTTATTGACTTATTCATATTTCTCTGATAGAATACTTTTACTTGCTTAATTTATTAAGCTTTTTGAGTTAGTTAGATAAAGGTACCTTACGAAGTAAACACATTTAGAACTTGTATCTTTTCTTCTTCAATTCAAGATACATTTATTTTTAAGCAAGCAAATTTTATGTATAAAAATAATCGTTTCGCCTTTCGTGGTGGAAGAAATAATTTTTCAAAAAGAAGAATAAAATCTTTTGATCCAACAAATCTTGTTGGAAATTCTTTCATCCCGCAATCTGTTAAAGAAGAAGAATTTATACCACAAAATTCCTTTGCAGATTTTAAGGTCGAAGATAAATTAAAACAAAATATAGAAAGACGTGGTTATAAAATCCCGACCCCAATTCAAGATGCGGCAATTCCAGCAATCCTAGAAGGCCGTGATTTAATAGGAATCGCAAAAACTGGAACAGGAAAAACAGCAGCTTTTTTAATTCCATTAATCAATAAAATACTTAAAAATCCTGGAGAAAAAGTATTAATCGTCGCACCTACTCGCGAACTTGCAGTTCAAATCAGAGATGAGTTTGAAAAGTTTAGTATGAATTTAAACATCTATTCAGTCCTTTGTATAGGTGGAGTAAGTATGTACGGCCAAATAAAAATTCTAATGAGAAATCCTCAATTTGTAATAGGAACGCCAGGAAGACTAAAAGACCTAGAAAATCAAAGAAGACTAAATTTAGCAAATTTTAGAAACATCGTTCTTGATGAAGTCGACCACATGTTAGATATGGGTTTCATTGAAGATGTTAATTATTTAATTTCAAAGCTTCCAAGAAATCGCCAATCTTTATTTTTCTCGGCTACAGTTTCCGGAAAAATTCAGTTAATAATGAATAGATTTTTAAATAATCCTCTAACAATTAAAATTAAAGAAAATGCACCAACCAGTAATGTCGACCAAGAAATTATTCATATTGGTGGCAAACCAAAAATTGACGCCTTACATGAACTTTTAATTCAAAAAGATTTCAATAAAGTCTTAATTTTTGGCCGTACAAAATTTGGAACTGAAAAATTATCTCGTGAATTAATACAAAGAGGATTTAAAGCTGCATCAATTCATGGAAACAAAAGTCAAAACCAAAGACAGAGAGCTCTTTCAGATTTCAAAGAAAATCGCATTCAAATTCTCTTAGCAACAGATATTGCTTCTCGTGGACTTGATATTAATGATGTTAGTCATGTCATTAACTATGACCTTCCAGAATCTCAAGAAGATTATATCCATAGAATCGGAAGAACAGGAAGAGCAGGCAAAAACGGCAAAGCGATCACGTTTGTTAACTAAAATCAAATATAATAACAATAGTTAAAAGTGAAAAATATATTTAAAATAATCAAACTCAGTAAGCCTCAACACAAGTGGATTATTGTCGCATGTGTGCTTATTACAATCCAAGCTGTTTTACAACAAGCCACCCCAGTTGCTATTAAGTATGTAGTCGATGAACTTTCTCGCCAAATAGGCAGTGGAAATGGCAATTTTCAAAATCTCACTTTGTTATTTGCACTAATTTTAGTTATCAATATCGCAGGTGTAATAATTAGCACAGTTAGTCAGCGTCTAGGGGATCATATAGCTTCTCGTTTGGGCAGTTTCTTAACTGAAGTCTTCTATAGAAAAATTTTCACCCTGCCTCAAGTCTATTTTGACTCAGAACTTTCAGGTAAAATCGTCAACGAATTAAACCGTGGCATTATTTCAATCCGCGAATTTATAGGCGCTGCAACCAATTTTATTATTCCAGCATTCCTCCAGGCCATATTCGGCATTGCAGTCCTTGCATACTTTGATAAAGGAATCGCACTTTTGGCTACAATTGTTTTCCCAATATATATAGCAATTTCAAGTTATGCAACAAAAAAATGGGGTAAAATTCAAGCCGAGAAAAATATCCACGAAGACCAAACTCGTGGGCGAATCGGGGAAGTCGTAGGAAATATCAAATTAGTAAAAACTTACAACACTCAAAAAAGAGAATGGGAATTTGTTTTAGAAAAATATGGAATAATTAACGCTCTTTACGACAAACAATCAAATTCATACCATGTTCTCAATTTTATACGCCAATTCGGTTTAGAAATCGCTTTTGTAATAATTTTATATCTAATTTTCCAAAAAACTTTTTTTAAAACATTAACTCTTGGCGAAATGGTTTTGATTATCCAAATCCTTGGCCAATTGAGATGGCCTTTGTTTGGCATGAGTTATATATTAGAACAAGTCCAAAGAGCAGAAGCAGACTCTAAAGAATTTTTTGAAGTCCTAGATCTCCCAGCAGTTGAAGTTTTTCAAACCAAAAAATTGCCCCAACTAACAAAAAATCCAGAAATTAACTTAGAAAATGTAAATTTTGCATATGAAGAAGGCGGCCCCGTATTAACAAATATCAACCTAGAACTGAGAAACCATGAAAAAGTTGCTTTTGTTGGTCACTCCGGAGCAGGTAAAACCACTCTTGTAAATTTAATATTAAAGCTTTATGAACCAACAAGCGGCAAAATTAGCCTATCAGGCAAGGATTATAAAAAAGTTAGTCACGCTTGGGTGAGAGAACACGTCGCTCTCGTCTTTCAAGATAACGAACTTTTCTCTTCGACAATTAGAGAAAATGTCGCTTATGGCGTCAAAAGCGCAAATGATGAAGAAATTATCAAAGCTCTGAAAGACGCCAATGCTTATGAGTTTGTAATAAAACTTAAAAATAGTCTTGATGCTCAAATCGGAGAAAGAGGAGTAAAACTTTCCGGAGGCCAAAAACAAAGAATCCAGATCGCCCGTGCAATTTTACATAACAAACCAATTTTGATTTTAGACGAAGCAACAAGCAGCCTTGATTCAAAATCCGAAAAATTAGTACAAGATGCTCTTGAAAAACTTTTTAAAAATCGCTTAGTTATCATCATCGCTCATAGATTTTCAACAATTCAAAATATAGATCGTATTGTAGTTTTAGACGAAGGAACAATTAAAGATGAAGGAAATCCTCGCGAGCTTGCAAAACGAAAAGGTCTGTATTCAGAATTATTGCATTACCAAATTGAAGGAAATAAAAAGCTCTTAAGCGAATACGAACTAAGTTAAAAATTCCAAAGCTTTCTTATTCGAAAAGACCATTTTTCCGCCCATTCATCCGCATCAATTTTTCTAATTATTTTCATAATAGACTCCTTTTTTGCTAATTCTTTTCCCTCTGCAATTGTTGCACTAGACACTTTCAAGTTATTCTGTACATTTGAATAGCTTCTTTTTTTAGTTAGTAAATAAATAACACTCAAACGCTTAGATAATGTAGAAAATTCTTTTTCCGTTAAAAAATCTTTAAGAAATAAAATAGCTTCACTTTGATCTTTAAACTCTGATATTGCCATTGCAAATGTTTTTTCAATTTGATTTTTTAGAATAATATTCATATGCAAGTATTGTAGTTGTAATTGCCAACAAAAGAAAGAAATTAATAAAATTACCAATTTTAAAAAATCTAAGAACTAAAAAAATAACTATTGCAGACGAAATTACTATTTTAGTTTTAAAGTTCTTAATAAATATTCCGAAAATAAAAAACATTAAGAAAAAAAATATTCCAAAAAATACAGGGATAATAAAAAAAGTTTTCGGATCAACAAAATATATTATAAAAGCTAAAAACACGCCACAAAGAATTATTGCGATTAAATTTGGCAAAACATCTCTCTTCTCTTTATTTTTTTTGTGACGTCTGTCCCGCATCTTGTATAATTATATAACGTATGGATTTATTACTAATAATTATTATTGTTTTAGGATTTTTATTAATTGCTTATTTAATAAGCAAAAAGCAAAAACCTTCTAACGAAATCCTTGAATATTTAAGAAGTACCAATAACAGGCTTGACCAGCAAGGAATTAATTTCAATCAAAGGCTTGATAATGCTGCGCGAGTAATTAACGACGTCAACAAAAATATAGGAGAAATGAGCGAGATTGGCCACTCAATGAAAGATTTACAAGAATTTTTGCAATCACCAAAATTAAGAGGAAATGTTGGAGAGCATATTTTAAACGAAATGTTAGCCCAAAGTTTGCCAAAGAATTCTTTTAATTTACAGTATCAATTTAAAAGTGGAAATAAAGTTGATGTAGCAATTAAAACTTCAGGAGGCATTATCCCGGTTGATTCAAAGTTTCCAATGGAAAACTTTAGAAAGATGATAAAAGACGCAAGCTTTACAAAAGATTTTGAAAAAGATGTTAAGCATCACATTGACGATATAAGTAGAAAATATATTTTAACTGACGAGGGAACTATTGATTATGCACTTATGTATATTCCAAGTGAAGCAGTTTATTACGAAATAGCAAACAATCTCGATTTATTTGATTACTCAAACAAGATGAGGGTTCTTCCAGTTTCTCCAACTACTTTTTATGCTTACATGAAAGCAATACTTATGAGCTTTGAAGGCCAAAAAATTAATGAAAAAGCTAAAGAGATATTAAGCGCACTTCGAGCAATCCAAAAAGACTACGAGAAAGTAGATCAGGATTTAAATATAATGCAAAAACATTTAACAGGGGCCTTTAATAAAATGAATGATGTATTTTCTTCATTTGGAAAACTAGGAGGAAAAATTTCTCAAACAAAAAATTTAGGAGAAGAAAAGAAAGTGATAGAATGACTTCATGATTGAAGGGAAACAATTAAATAAAGAACAACTTGCAGCAATCCATCACAAATCTGGACCACTATTAATTATCGCTGGAGCTGGAACAGGTAAAACCACAGTAATTACAGAAAGGATTAAATATTTAATAGAAAAAAAACTTGCAAAACCTCAAGAAATTCTTGCATTAACTTTTACAGAAAAAGCATCTCGTGAAATGGAAGAAAGAGTGGACATAGCTCTTCCCTATGGTTACACAAATATGTGGATAATGACATTTCACTCTTTTTGTGAAAGAATTTTAAGACAGAATGCACTCCATATTGGCCTTGATCCAAGGTTTAGATTAACTTCCGTTGCAGAAACAGTACAATTAATTAGACAAAATCTCTTTACTTTTAAATTAAATTATTTCCGCCCTCTTGGAAATCCTTATAAATTCATAGACGGCATGCTGCAGCATTTTTCTCGTCTCCAAGATGAAGATATAAATCCGCTAGATTATTTAAAATGGGCAAAAAAACAAAAAGATGAAAAATGGTTAGAAGTAGCAAATACTTATAGAACCTATGAAGAATTGAAAGTCCAAAATAGTTTAATGGATTTTGGAGACTTAATAACTAAGGCACTTAAACTCTTCAGAGAAAGACCCAATATATTAAAAGAATATCAAAAACAATTTAAATATATTTTAATTGATGAATTTCAGGATACTAACTATGCACAAAATCAGTTAGCACTTCTTCTTTCCAAAAGTCACAAAAATATAACAGTTGTAGGTGACGATGACCAAAGTATTTATAGATTTCGTGGCGCTGCTGTTTCTAATATTATCCAGTTTCGAAAGAGCTTTCCTAAGGCAAAAGTTGTCGTGCTAACAAAAAATTATAGATCAACTCAAGAAATTTTAGATAGATCTCATGATTTAATAGAGCACAATAATCCAGACCGTCTTGAGGTTATTGAAAATATTGATAAAAAATTAATTTCTCAGACAAAACAGACTGGAGAAAAAATTCAGTTTATTCATACAGATCGTGTTGAAAATGAAGGAGATGAAGTTGCAAAAGAAATTTCAAAATTAGTAAAAGCAAAAAAATATCAATTTAAAGATTTTGCAATTTTAGTTAGAGCGAACAATCATTCAGAGCCGTTTTTGCGCTCTTTAGCGAGGTTTGCTATTCCATATCAATTTCTAGGCCCCGGAAGACTTTTCAAACAACCTGAGATAATCGACTTAATTAGCTATTTAAGAGTTTTATATAACTACGAAGATTCCACTTCATTTTATAGGGTTTTATCCGTGGATACCTTCAATGTTAGTCCTCGTGAAGTAGCTAAAATTGGAAATTATGCAAGAAAATACAACATTAGTTTATTCATTGCAGCCGAGAAAATAGGGGATGAAAAAGTAAAAAACGTAACTAATTTAGTAAACAAACATTTGGGTCTTATTAAAAAAGAAGGAGCTGGGCAAATTCTTTATTATTTTCTAGAAAGCTCAAATATTTTAAATGATTTAGTAAATCCTAAAAATTCTGATGCAGAAAAAAAAGCAATTAATATCTCTAAATTTTTTGATAAACTAAAAAGTTACGAAACAGATCATCCAGACACAAATCTTTTTGGCGTTGTTGATTGGCTCAACTTGTCTTCCGAGCTGGGAGAATCTCCGTTAGCGGCAGATTCAGATTGGAACGAAATTAATGCAGTAAATATTTTAACAGTGCACGGAAGTAAAGGACTTGAGTTCTCAGTAGTATTTCTTGTTAACTTAGTGAGCCTTAGGTTTCCGACAATAGAAAGACACGAACAAATTCCAATTCCAGAAGAAATAATAAAAGAAGTTCTTCCCGCTGGGGATTATCATTTAGAAGAAGAAAGAAGACTTTTCTATGTTGGAATGACAAGGGCAAAGGAAAGGCTGTATTTAACAGCAGCAAATTACTATGGAGAAGGAAAAAGAGACAAGAAAATCTCTCCGTTTGTTAGTGAAGCATTAGGCCAAATATCAAATAAGAAAACAGAACCAATAAATACGAAACAAAGTTTTCTTGATTATTCGAATTCCGAAATTGTTTCCAAAACAAGTAGCCCTAGCGGCTTAAAAATAAATTATCTCTCTTATTCACAAATAGAAACTTTCAAAATTTGTCCATTGCACTACAAATTAAGATATATTCTAAAAATTCCCACAACTCCTTCAGCATCCCAAAGTTTTGGAACTGCAATACACAATACCTTAAGAGATTTCTATATTGAAGTATCAAAACCAGATTACAAAGATAAAGAAAAATTACTATTTAAACTTCTCAAAGAAAATTGGATTAAAGAAGGTTTTATGGATAAAATTCACGAAAAAAAGTTTTTTGAAAAAGGGAGAAGTTTTTTATCTAATTTCCTTAAACAAGAATTTAATGCAAAGACAATACCGTTGTTAACGGAAAGTGCATTCACTATTCCAATCACAAAAGACCTAAAAATAAGTGGAAAAATTGACAGGGTAGACTTGCTTGCGCAAGCAAGCGATAAAGATCCAAAAATTGAGATTTGGGACTACAAAACTGGTGCAAATGTACCAACTCAAAAAGAAGTCGATCACAATTTGCAACTTACTTTTTACGCCCTTGCCGCAACAACCATACAAGAAAAACCATTTGCCAAAAAACCAGAGGAGATTAAATTAACTCTTTATTATTTTGATGAAGGCAAAAAAATAACTACAATAAGAACAGAAAGTGATTTAATAAAAGCCAAAGAAGAAATAGTCAAAATTAGAGACGAAATAGAAAAATCAGATTTTAAATGTAGTGGCGGATTTTTGTGTCAAAATTGTGAATATAAATCACTTTGTCAGAGTGATTCAAAATAATTAAATTATTTTAAAGAAACAACAGTAAGACCATATTTTTCAATATCCTCCTCAGACCAAAACAATTTATCAATTTTAAAAGTTGCAGAATAAGTTACTTCTTTTTCTAAAGTTCGACCTGTAAGTTTTTCGGTTTTCGGATTCCATTCTTGAAGGACTAAAATATCCCCCGGGTTTGGTTTAAAGTTTCCCAATCGAAGCTCGTAATTTTTCTCGCCAGATAAAAGTTTTTCAAAATATTCTGGCCAAACCTTTTTTTCTATTTTTGCCATGGTTATATTTTAAAGTAAAATTTATTTTTTACAAAGTTTCCTGGGTAAAGAACTTCTTTTCCTCCAAATCCTTTCTTGAATTTTGTAAATCCAAGCCAAGTTTTTATTGGAAATCTTTCATCATAAATTCCATCAAAATCAAATATTTTACAACCATTTTTCTTGGCCATTAGAATTGCATTCCAAGTAAGTAGGGTAGGAGCAAAGTTTTTACGCCCGTAATCATTGCTTGCCGCATACATATAATACGCAACTTTGTCATAAATCAAAATAAAAAGCCCAGCAATTATTTTTTCGTTCCTTTTCACAAGAAGTATATTGGCATCTTTCCCGAATGCATTATAAAGTGCAATTATATTTTTCTGTTGCGAAAGAAAGGGGAATCTGTTTTTTTCAAAATTCTCCCTCCAAAATTTCGTGAAAAGTAGAACATCCCTATAATTTTTTATATCAATTTCTTTTCTTTGGGAAAGTTTAATATTGTAACGAGTTTTTTGTGAAAACTTTTTAAGCAATGTTTCTTCTGATCTGCTTAAATCAATCTGCAATGTCTTTGTTGGCAAGCTTGGAGATTTAGAAAGTTTAAAATTTAATTCTTTAAGCAATTTTACTTGGTTACTGCTATCTGGTTCGATACAAATCTGAAATGGTTTAAATTTTTGCTTCAACTTTTCAATATCTTTTTTTAGTATCTTCCCCGGCCTTTGTATTTTTATAAAATAACCTAAAACCGGAATCTTTTTAAGATAAACATAAACATTATTTATTTTCTCAACTTTCCATCCAATAAATTCCAAATATTTTGCCCAATTAGAAGATTGTCGGAGATCTTGCATTTCAAAAACTTGGGTTTGTAAAATTACTTTTAAATCTTAAGATTTGCCATCTTACAAATTCCATCAATCTATATAAATAATACATAGGCTTATTAACCACCAAATCCCAAGTTCCAAGAAATTCAACAACTTTAGGATTATATCCTTCCTTAAATTTAGTAAACCCTTTCCCCTCTTCCCTTCCCCACAAATCAAAAACTTTAAGTTTATTTTTACGACCAAATTTTATAGCTTCCCACATCATAAGATTAGGTGCCATTACATTTTTGTACTTTTGGGTTGAAGCGCCGTATGGATAATACAAAACACCGTCACTCGCAAACAAAATCCAGGCAACAACTATCTCTTCGTCATATTTAGCTACCATTAAATGCGCAATTTTCCCTTTAAGGCTTTTCCACATAAGGCGATGGTATTCTTGATTGTGTGCAAAAAATTTGTCTCGCTCCACAGTTTCCCTCATAAGTTCTAAGTATTCTTCAAATGCTTCATCACTATTATCTTCGGTAACTTCTACTCCTTTTCTCTCAGCAAGCCTTATGTTGTAACGAGTTTTTGAGGAAAAACTTTTCATTAATTCATCTTCCGTTTTAATTAAGTCAATCTGAAAAGTAGTCGGAGTAAATAAAGTTTTTCCAGAAACAGCACCATTTGATTTCAATAAATTTGTTATTTTTTCATCCTTTAAAACATTCGGCTCAAGTTTTATAAATATCAAATTATTTTTTTCACCGTATTCTTTTAATTTTTTTAACATCTCCTTTGTCGGAGTTGAACCTTTTTCTAAAATTCCTACCTTTTTGTTTAAGAGTGGAACTTTGTGAAGAGTTATTAAACTTCCATAAATGCGTACAGTTTCGTTTCCCCAGGCATTTCTAAATTCTTCCCAAGCTTTGCTTTGCAGCGGATGAGTCATATTATATTTTACCAATTAATATCTTGATTGTCTTCGAAGTTATATTCTTTTTTGTATTTTAAACCAACACTTGCATTTTCCAATAAATTCTCTGGTATATCAATAATAAAGCGACTGGGTGGATTACTTGTATTTTGCCCAAAAAATAATCTTTGGTTCGCATAAGTTAAATATAAAATTTCTTTGGCCCGCGTTATCCCGACATACGCAAGGCGACGTTCCTCTTCAAGTTGCGCCGAATCAAATAACGAACGTGAATGTGGGAAGATTCCTTCTTCAAGTCCAACAAGAAAAACGATTGGGAACTCAAGCCCTTTAGCAGCATGCAGAGTCATAAGTGTTACTCGATTATTTTCATCGCCTTTTAATTTACTACTTTCCTCAGCCTCAACAAGTGCAACATTTTCTAAAAATTCAGCCAAGTTAGAAAACTGTGTAGCCACACTTCGTAGTTCTTTTATATTCTCAAGTCTCGCTTGATTTTCATCACTTTGTTTCTGATATAAATCAAGATAACCAATTTCCCGGACCAAATTATCCATCAATTCAAGCGTAGTAAAACCATCCAGGTTTTCTATAGCAGAATCTTTAAAAATATTAAATTTAGCTAGTCGTCTTATTCCTAATTTTTCAATGCGTCGCAGTGCTGTTTTGTCTTTCGAGTTTGACAGAACTCGCATGTAAGAAATTATATCCTTAACTTCTTTTCTTTCGTAAAACTTCGTCCCACCAACCAAAACGTACGGAACACCTCCATGTAAAAGTGCCTCTTCCAAAACTCGTGATTGAGCGTTTGTGCGGTATAAAATTGCATAGTCTTTATATGGTCTATCAAATTCATAAAGTTTATTTACAACAAAGCTTGCCTCGAGAAGTCCGTTTCGAGCGCCATGTAATTTTATTTTTTGCCCTTTAGAGTTATCTGTCCAAAGCTTGAGTACAGGGTGATTAGTATTTTTAGAAATTACAGCGTTTGCTGCATCTAAAATAGTTTGACTTGATCTGTAATTTTGCTCAAGGTTAATTACTCTTATTTCAGGATAATCTTTAATTAAATTATTAATATTTCTGTAATCAGCTCCGCGCCATGAATAAATGCTTTGGGAAGCGTCCCCTACAGTTGTTAAATTTCCGGTTTTGCCAACTAAGAGTTTAGTCAAAGTATATTGAATTTTATTAGTGTCCTGCCATTCATCAACCAAAATATGAGTTAATTTTTTTTGCCATAAACTAAGTACTTCAGGTTTTGTTTTAAAAAGTTCAACTGCTTTTATCAAAATATCATCAAAATCAAGTGCATTAATATCTTTCAACATTCTTTCATAAGTGTTATATATTTTGAAAACATTTTCTTGATAATCTCCTTGAGCTATTTCGCCGTACTCAAGTGCCGTCACCATTTGCGATTTAGAGTTCCCAATCTCATTTAAAATACTATTTGGATTATATGAGTCTTCATCTAAATTCAAATTGTTTACGATTTCTTTAACTAAATCTTTTTGATCATTATCGTCATAAATTACAAAATTTGAACTAATGCCAATTTCAGCTCCATTAACTCTTAAAAGCCTAACGCAAAACGAATGAAAAGTCCCAACAAAAGTGAGGCTTTCAGAAATTAAATTAGATATTCTTTTCTTCATTTCACTAGCCGCCTTATTAGTGAAAGTCAAAAGTATAACTTCACTGGGAGGAACATGTTTTTCTTGGATAAAAAAAGCAGCACGATGAGTCAAAACTTTAGTTTTGCCGCTTCCAGCCCCCGCCAAAACTAAAAGCTTGTCGCCTTCATAGGTAACTGCCTCTAATTGTCTGTCGTTTAAGTTTGATACAATAGACATATGTATACGCCGAATAATTCTAGCATTAAAAATAAAATCGCGCTCTCAAAACTTAAAAGAAAAATTCTAAGCCACGTAAAACTAGTTCGAGCTGTAATTTTAATATTTATCCTTGTAATAAGTTTTATTCTAGGAATGTTTATTTACAGAGGAGTTTCAAAAAGTATTATCGGAACTTCAGTAGGTTTGGCTCGCAATTTTTTACTTCCATCAAAAAATAGAATTCTAACAGACAATGGGCGGATTAATGTACTTATCATGGGTAAAGGAGGAGAAAACCACGACGCTCCAGATTTAACAGATACAATGATTCTAGCCTCCATTTCCACAATAAACAAAAAAATGATCTTGATTTCAATTCCCCGTGACGTTTGGGTTCCAGACCTTAAAGACAAAATAAACAGTGGCTATATTTACGGCAAAGCCAAAGGTGATAGCAAAACTGGAATAATTCTTGCAAAATCAACAGCAGAGCAAATTTTAGGCACTAAAATTAATTATGGAGTTGTTATTGATTTTAATGTTTTTAAAAAAATTATTGACACAGTTGGAGGTATAAATGTTGATGTAAAAAATGGATTCACTGATAGGCAGTATCCAATTGCAGGCAAAGAAGATGATAATTGTAATGGAGACAAAACCTTTGCATGCCGGTATGAAGTTGTTACTTTTAAAGAAGGCTTTCAAGTAATGGACGGAGAAACAGCTCTAAAGTTTGTACGAAGTCGTCACGCAGTTGGTTCTGAAGGAAACGATATTGCTCGAGAAGCACGTCAACAACTTGTAATTGCAGCTATTGTTAAAAAAGCTTTAACACCAGAAATTTTTACAAATTTATCAATTGATAAAAAATTAATAAACATAATAACAGTCAATATCGAAACAGATTTAAAAGTTTCAGAAGAAGCTACTCTCGCTCGTTATTTAGTTGATGCACGAAGCAATATAAAATCCTATACAATTCCAGATAATTTACTCTATAATCCCCCAAACCAATATAAATACGCGAATAGTTTATATACCCACGCGTTCGTTTTCATTCCAGCCAATAAAGATGGAAAATGGATCGACGTACAAAATTGGGTAACAAGCATTCTTCCCTAGAATGCCCAATGACCTTTTGTAAATAAATAAGTAAAATAAATTAACAAAAGCACAGAGATTACTATCCAAACTATTTTTAATGTTTTGTAATTTGTGAGTAAACCAAGAGTTATAAAAAATGGTGGAATCGAAAGAAGATATCTTGGGGTACTAAGAACGAATGAAGTAGAAGTCATAAAAATTACAGCCAAAATAAAATAAATCAAATAAGAAATTCGCATCCTTAATTTTCTAAATATCAAATTTATAAGAATAAAGACATAAGAAAATATTGAAGCAATAGCTTCACTGTACCCAACAATATATTTAAATTCCAAGTCAGTGGTTGTATTTATACCAATTCTTAAACTCCCGATAATTCCTTGCCAGGCAAAAGCGAAAGATTTTTGCCAATATGTTCTTAAAATTTCGCCAAAAGCAAAGAAATTTCCAAAAAGAGAATAATTTAAAGATAAATATACCAAACCCGCAGCAGTCATTGTCGAAATAATTAAAATTAATTCAAGGAAATCTTTCTTTTTCTTCTGTAAAAGCCACTCAATAACTATAAAAGAAAAAACTAAAATCCCGAATGGTCTTGTTAAAATTGCGAGTCCACCAATTAACGAACTCTCTCTAAATTTTTGCTGCCTTGCAAAATAAAAAGCCAGGGACATTAAAAGAAAAAATAAACTTTCAGGGTAAGCTGCTGAAAAAAAATAACTTGTTGGAAATAAAGACAAAATAATTACTATCCATAGCGAAATTTTCTCTGAGTAATCAAATCTTAGAAGTTTATAAAAAACAAAACCACCAATTACAAAACAAATGTTTGATATTAAAATTGCTGAAAACTCATAGTTTATAAATAAAATTGCAAAAGCTTTAATAAGAAGCGGATAAAACGGTGGAAAAACTATGTAAGTTTTCTCAATACCACTTGAAACATAACCGTTTTGTGCTAAAAAAAGATAATGGTTAGCGTCCCATCTTGCAATAAATTCACCGAGAGAAATTGTCGTAAGCCTTGCAATTATAAAAATTAATAATCTTGAAAGAATTAAAAATGAAAATATTTTTGTTTCGTGGCTTTTTAATTTTACCATCCAAGTTTAATTGCAGAAATAACTCCCCAAAAAGTAACAACTAGGGAAACTATTATCAAAAATAAATAAAACTTCCTCACCTTAAATTTTAACGCAATTATAATTAATAAAAATGGTAAGAAATCTAAAGCAAAACGGTAGCCAAATTGCACCCAACCTTGCATGTAATGAAGAAAGTCTAATGCTGCAATCGCCAAAGCTCCAATAAATAAATTTCTCTCCAAAGAATTTTTCCTTGAAAACTTTAAACTTAAAAATAATAATGGAGAAGTAAAAATTATTCCCATGCCATAAGCAGAAGGAGAAATATTCAAGTTGGCTGTTATTATCGGAGGCTCAAGCAAAAAAGTAAAAAGATGAAGAGGAATATTTCTTATATCAAGATAACCAAAAAGAAGCAGATTAGGATTAATTACTTGCAAAATTGTATAAGGATAATTTGTTTTTACATAAGACTCATAAACTTCTACATATCCAGTTTTCAAAAAATTGCCAAATCGTGAGTAACTATATAAAAAATGAATCGGTGCAAATAAAGCTGCACTTATAAAAAATTTTAAGAAACGCTTTTTGTCTCCTTTAAGCTGAAGAGCAAAAAATATAGCTCCCAACAGAATTGGATAACGGGATATTACTGCAAGAGAAAAAAATATTCCTGACAAAATATCTTTTTTTTCAAAATGAAAAATTAAAGAAGTAGTTAAAAACAAAAATGCAACCACATGAGCAAAATACCAAGTAGTTCCAACTACACTTGCCCAAAAAAGAGCCGTTCCAAAACCTAAAAAAACACTCAAAATTAAAGAGTTTTTAGTAGTAGTAAATTTCTTAATTAAAATAAAAAACAGGGTAACATCAAAGGAGCCAAGTATAATTGAAACCTGTTGTTGAGTTACTTTTCCATTTAAAATAATAAATGGAATTAAGGAAATTGCAGGACCTACCGGAAAAGGAACATACACATTCTTTCCTATTGTGATTATATCCTGGTAAAATGTGGGTAAATCTGTTAAATTTACGCGTCCATCCATTAAAGCTTTTGCAAGATATAAGTAATGGTCATACCAATTACGAGGTGTCGGATAAATAAATTTATAAATTAAATAAGTAATGATAAAAACCAAAAAAGGCAAAATAAACTTTTTCACAATTAATATTGTAATTCTTTTAGGCTTAGGGTTTCTACTTCGAATAATTTTATCCCCATTTGGGACTTTATCTCTTGATCAAAATACTTTTCTTGCATGGAGTTTAAGATTAAACCAAGTTGGATTTAGCAAATTTTATTTTGGAGCATGGAGCGACTATTTACCCGGATATCTTTATGTGCTTAATTTTTTAGGCCAAGTTAATAAACTAAACATAATTCCTTTTACAATGCTTTACAAATTACCAGCAATAATTAGTGATGTAGCAACTTCTTATCTTATTTATAAAATTGTCAGAAAATTCAAAAACCAAAATTGGGCAAAAATCTCAGCTGCTCTTTATCTTTTCAATCCCGCAGTCTTTGCAAACTCATCTCTTTGGGGGCAAGTTGACGGACTTGTTTCGTTCTTTTCTCTTTTAGCAATCTATTTACTAGATATTAATTTTTATATATCAGCAATTGCTCTTGCCATAGGCACTTTAATAAAGCCTCAAATGGCAATAATCAGTTTAATAATTTTGATTTTAATGATCACCCGAAAATGGGATATCAAAAAAATAATCCTTTATATTTCAATCTCAGCCATTACTTTTATTCTTGGATTTTTACCTTTTTCAAGTGGTAACAATTTAATAAATTTTATAATTGCAAGATTAACTCTTAGTTTAAACCAATATCCTTATACAAGCGTTAATGCATTTAATTTTTGGGAAATAATTGGAGGTTGGAAACTAGACACAACTTTCAACATAGTAGGCGCGATTATCGTTTTAATTTTATTTTTTACTTTTGGTCTAAAGTTTTTAAAACAAAAAGGCGGAGAGTATATTTTACTCGCTTTCACTTTTGCAATTTCATTTTTATTCATGACAAGAATGCACGAAAGGCACATGCTTCCCCTATTTGCACCCTTAACAATTGCAGTTGCACTAAATCCAGTTTTCATATTCGCGCTTATTGGGTCTTCATTTATTTACTTAGCCAATCTTTATTGGGCATGGGTATGGGTAACAAATAATTTCAGAGAAGTTTTTGGGCAATCAGCAGTTAAACTTTTAAGTTTTATAAATCTATTACTAATTTCATTTTTTCTCTTACCAAAAGAAATTACAAATTCACTTTTCCAGAAAACGAGACGACTGACCACGAAGTCCGAAGGAGCGAGTTTTCGAAAAGCGAATGTATTTGAAAAAACATCACTCAGTTCCCAAAAAATTAAAATCTTATTCATTGGCGTAGTAATCTTTGCAAGCATTACAAGATTTTATAATTTAGGTAATCCACAAACTCATTATTTCGATGAAGTCTATCATGCCTTCACAGCCCAAAATATGCTCCACGGAGTGACCAAAGCCTGGGAATGGTGGAATCCTAACCCTACAGGATTTGCCTACGAATGGACACACCCGCCTGTTGCAAAAGAATTAATGGCCCTATCAATGAAATTTTTAGGAGAAAATTCTTTTGGCTGGAGATTTCCTGGAGCCATCCTTGGAAGTTTTAGCGTAATTTTAATTTTTTTTATCACCAAGGAGTTATTTAGTGATGAGCTAACAGGGCTCATCGCGTCAATAGTTTTTGCCCTAGACGGATTACCTTTAGTTTTAAGTAGAATTGGCATGAATGATAGTTACGTATTATTTTTTAGTCTGTCAGCAATCTTTAGCTATCTTAAAAAGAAAAACCTTTTTGCTTCAATTTTCTTAGGTTTTGCTCTTGCTTCAAAATGGAGTGCTTTATGGGTAATACCAATAATATTAGTCGCACATTTTGTTTTAAAAAGAAAACTAAATTTAACTTACACATTTTTTTTCATAATTCCAATAATTATTTATATCTCAACTTATTTTCCATTATTTACCAATAACCAAATTCAAAAAGAATATATTACAAATAACTATTATGAAACCAAACCTGACAAAACTGGAATAGTTCCGCTAGACATATTTATAGATACTCAAAAACAAATGTGGTGGTATCACACGCGTCTTAAAGCAACACATCCTTACACTTCAATGTGGTATACATGGCCATTTTTAATTAGACCAATTTACCTCTATACAAGTGATGAAGTAAAAGGAAACGTTGCAAGAATCTATGCGATGGGAAACCCAATCGTTTTTTGGGGAGGAACTTTGGCAATCATAACTTCTTCATATGTCGCATTTAAAGAAAGAAACAAAAAACTTGGATTTGTAATATTTTCTTATTTAGTATTTTTCACTCCTTGGGCAATTAGTCCGAGAATAATGTTTCTATATCATTATTTACCTTCTGTTCCGTTTATGGCAATTACAATAGCTTATCTTTTAAGAAGATTTAGGCAGTGGATGGTACCATTTTTTGCATTAGCATTAATTGCCTTTATTTATTTTTATCCGCACTGGATAGGTTTAACAATTCCACTTCAACTAGACGCTTCTTATTATTGGTTCCCAAGTTGGAGATAAAGAACTAAAGCACAAGTACAAGCCCAAGGATGAGTAGTATTGCTCCGCCTGTTATGGCAAGAATTGTTGGAGCTGTAGCACCAGCTGTTGGCAAAGTTGGTGTAGCCTTTGGTTGAGCTACTGCAATAGTTGTCGGAGTCGCAGTTGCAGGGGTAGGAGTAGCTAAGGCAACAGTTGTAGGTGTTGCTGTTGGTGTGGCAGTTGCACAAATACAATTTGAACTTGTTGTACAAGACGGGTTGCGGCATACTCCCACATAGCAAACCATTGAACTTGGACAATCAGAATTCGTCGAACATGTCGTTCCGCATTGGGCAACCGGAGTCGGCGTAGCAGTCGGTGCAACGGTTAGCGAAGGCGATGGTGTTGGGGTAGAAGCAATAGTAAATGTCAAAGCTTGGCAAGAAGGTGCAGTTGTTGGAGCTGTCGACGCTACTGGAGTGGGAGAAGCTAAAGCCAATGCTCCACAAGCAGTTAATAAATCAGGTTGAGCACCAACTACTGAACCATCAGGCTTTTTAAGATAAATTGTAGCTATTCCAGTACATTGTCCAGTTGTATAGCCAGTTGTTGGAGATGTTGGAATACAGTATGTATTATTAATGTCTCCCAAAGTTCCTGGTGCTGCACACTGCGTCCCTCCAGCAATATATCCACATTGGCTGCTCGCCTGACAAAGCCCTTGAGCTGCTCCACATCTTTGCCCGCAGGCATTTAGAGTGCTACAAGCACAAATTGCACCAGGGATAGTTTTACCAGGACAAGCTTTATTTTGACAAACCTTATTGATACAAGCAGTAGTTATTCCTTGATCTTGGGCTCCTGTCACACAATCAGAATCAGAATTACAAGAACTTCCACAAGCAGCACCCCCAGCCGCAGCTGGTCTACTGGAAGGTGCATTTGGTGCAATAGTTCCTTGTCTTGTCTGATAAAGTTTAATCGCAGTAAAAATAGCAACCCCAGCTAAAATTATCGTAGCAATTACTATTATTATTGTTGTAAAATTTTTGTTTTTCATTAATTCCAGGTATTTAACTGCTGCTGATGAATTTGAGCTGTCACACTAAACGTTGTTGTTCCAGCTGGTACAGTATATTCATAATAGAACTCAGCTGTGCCAGGTTTCAATGTTGTAACTTCAGGAGTCTGTGTCCCATTAATTGTAAATCTTGCTTTGTCAAAGTTTCCAGATGTCGTCGTCCCCATTACAGTAAATCTCACTTTGCTGCCAGAGGTCAAAGCTGAAAGTTGAGTAGGTGTAAGCAAATTCCAGTTAGTATCATATGCTTTAATGTTAGTACATTGTGCAGTAGCAGGTGTAGCTGCACAAGCAGCTTGAACATCAGCTTGAGTAGATACTACTGTCCCATCTGGTTTCTTTAAGTATATTGTTGCGATACCAGTACACTGCCCTATGGTGTAACCATTGTTAGGAACTCCAGGAATACAGTAAGTATTGTTTGTGTTACCCTCTGTTCCAGGAGGAGCACATTGTGTTCCTCCTGCAATATATCCACATTGACTAGTGGCTTGGCAAAGACCCAAAGAAGCGCTACAGCGCTCTCCACAAGCATTCAAAGCACTGCAGTCACAGTTCCTTCCGGGAACAGTCTTCCCAAGACATGCAGTATTCTGACAAGTTCCACTGACGCATCTTTCTGTCCCCCCATTAGCTCCAGTTGGATAACATTGGCTATCAGAACTACATGTTTCCCCACAGGCTTTAAGAGATGGAGTAGAACCTCCACCCCCGCCACCAGTATTTCCACAAAGTGATGGATTCCAGGTACAAACTCCTTTGTCGTTCATTTGGCACTGACTCATAGGGTGATTTGTTGACCCATCAGGTTTTAAGAAACAATCTCCCCCAGGAGCAGGACAAGCACCACAAGCTCCCCATCCAGGAGGATTAGTTGGTGTTGGAGCAGTTGTTGGGTTAGTACCACCACTACAGGCCCCAGCACCAAAAGTTTTAGATGTTGTTCCAGCTGTCCTAACACCAGCAGCAGATTTGCAACCCATATCAATCTGTTGTTTTCCACATTGAAGATCACTGAAAGTTAATTGCCCTGCATCTAAAAATTCTGGATTTTCAGTGCAGGCTCCATTTGAACCACCTGGACAAGTTTGTTTTACTACATAACACGTTATCGGGTATTGAGTACCTCCTGTCCCTCCAAGTTGATCTTTAAATTGATCACATACAAATGGGTCACAAAAACATCCGCTGTTGTTACAGCCACTTCCCGTTGCTGCTTTTTGCTTCAATATTTGTTGTTGATTAACTAATACAAGTCCAGCTCCAACTCCTCCAATCAAAAGCAACATTCCAAAAAGAGTTGCAACAACTTTCCCACTAATTTTTCTCGATGGTTTTGCAGAACTATTTCCAGAAGAATTAGGAGTAGCAACTACTGGAGTATCACTTGGAGATCCAAATCCCCCTGCCGGTTGAAAATTACTAGACGAATCATCTGGGATCGGAGGAATTACTGGATTATCCATATCTTATTCATAATAAAGAAGCTTAAAGATTAATGTCAAGGGTAAGTTATTTTTCAGGTAAGTTAATTTGTACACTTGGAACATCAATTGTTTGCTTAATGTCTTGATTCCTAAAATCATAAGTCTTACCAAGAACCATATCAGGCGTTGGATTAGCAGACTTCAAATCTATTTGTGCATTACTTTCACCGTTTCCATCAGTAGCCCGTATTTGTAAAATGACAGTATCGGAAAGTGGAGCTAGTGAAATTATCCAACTCCCGCTCATAGAAGTCACAGCCGAATTTGTTCTAACTCCGCTATTAGCAACATAAACCAAAACATTTTTGACAGGAAGATTATTTCTATCCAAAATTTTTCCAGAGATTACTTTTTCTGAAGGAATATAAGAAGGCAAAGTCAGTGCTTGGTGAGAACCATCGAAATTATCAAAATTTTCCCCACCCGAATTAATTTGAAAAGAATAAGTTGTAGAAGGAGTTAAGTTTTGTACAGTAATAAAATGAACCCTTGAAAGATTAGTTGGAGGTGTTTGAAAAGAGCCAGAAGACGAGGAATATTTTACAAAATTAATTGTAGGAGTATCAGTAAGAAAACTTACAGTAAAAGAAGTATCTTTAACATTTGTAATTTGGACGTCTTGTGGAATAAAGCCACTATTAGCACTACTTTTGAAAATTTGTACCCCTTTTATAATAACAACGCCGCTAATAATAGAAGAAAGTAAAATTAATAACCCAAGAAAAGTTGGTATCGTTGACTTATTCATGGTGTGGCTTTAGCACTAGCTGTTGCAGTTGGTGTTGCAATTGGAGTCGCAGTTACAAGAGACGAAACTTCCAAGTTTCCGATGTCCCCTTCTTGAAAAAACAATCTTTGGCTTAAATTATTCAGAACTTGAGTATCAAGAGTTGGATCCAAAGGATTTACAATTTCCTTTGGAACTGGAGGAGGTATTTTGATAGTTAACGCTCGGTAAACTTCAAAAGCAGCCCAAAAAAAGATGGTAATAAGAGTTAGTCCCGCAGATGTTACAGCTGTTGGCGTTTTTATTTTTTTCATATTTTAATTATAAGGAACTTGAGTTGTCGTAGTTAAATTAAGAGACCGCTTTCCTTGATCGGTAATACTAACCAAGTCAAGTTTTGAAATAAAAGAGGGCCTTCTTAAGGCTTCGATGTCTTTTATAAAATTCACAAATCCACTATAAGCCCCAGAGACAGACGTAGTAACATTTATGAGTCCACTATTAGTAGCTTCAGTTAGTTTTACAGTATCAACTGAAATAGTTACAGGAGAAAGGTTTTCTTTTTTAATAACACCCTCAGTTTGTCTAACGTACGAAGCCACTTCAGATGTCTCCGGGACAGCCTGACTCAAAAGCGATATCTTAGCTTGATTTTGAGTATAAATAGTTTGAGCTATTCCAAGATTTTTTATTTTAAGGTCCATTTCATTAGAAGTATCCTGTTCAGATTTAATTTTTGTAAAAAGATCAGCAATCGTAACAAGAGTTGGCTTTATTGCAAAAATTGTCAAAATAGCTACAGTACCAATAGAAAGAAGAAGTTCAAGGTAAGCTTTCAAATCAGGCCTTTGTTTATAAAGAGCCATTATATTTAAAACATACTTTTGATATTCACGACCTTTCAGATTATTGCCCATTTAAGTTCCTCTCTCCCGCATTTGCATTAACTTTAAATGTCAATACAGTGCTATCCTGTTTAGATTCAATTGAATCTAAATTAACATCATGCAAAGAGGGAGATGACTTTAAAAGCAAAACAAAATTTCCAGCAGAATTTTCATCGGCCGACTCTCCTTGGATAGTAACTTTAGATCCATTAACCAAAACTTCAGTAAGAATAACATTTGCTGGAACATTTGTTGCAATACTATTAAGTAACGGGCTTAAAAAAAGTTTCTGTGAAGAAAAGTTTGAGAAAATTTTGATTTCATTCTGCGCATTACGAAATTGTCTTTCAAAAGTAGAATAAGAAGATATAATCGACTTTTTTTGATTAATTGAGTCAATTAAGTCATTACTTTGTGCATCAAGCCAAAAACGCGACAAAAAAGCAACCATTACTATCATTTCAGTAGCGATAACAATATAACGAAAAGTTCCAAGAAGCCACTTCAAAGTCCGCCCAAAAGTAGAAGCATCAAACTCTTCTTGAGGAAGAAGATTAATTTGTTTTTCTATTTTCTTTTTAGCCATAACAATACCTCATTTAAATATAACACATGAAAAATCACTAAAGAAGATTAAATTATTTTTTTGAAATCTTTTTCGGAGCTTTAACTAATTTCGACAAAGCACTTTTTATCCTTGCAGCTTTATTTTTATGGATCACTTTTTTCTTGGAAGCAACGTCAGCAAAAGACGCAGCAGCACTAATCGCTTTTTGAGTCTTAACTTTTTTTGCCTGTCGAATTGCCACTTCTAATTTGCTTATAATTAAAGAATTGACAAGTGCTTTTCGCTTTGAGCTACGTAGTGCTCTTTCTGCTGTTACTGTTACTGGCATGCGTCAAGTATAATCGAAAAGCGATCATGAATCAACTTATATCTCGAGGAAAGAAAATATTTTTGTCAGAGCAGACTTCAATACTCTCTGCTGCAAATGTGATTATGATGATGACAGCTTCATCACTTGTTCTTGGTCTACTTCAAAAGCGTGTAATCTTAACATTTTTTGATAAGAACCAGTTTGCGCTTTTTTCAGCTGCATTTCGTTTGCCAGATTTAGTTTTTGAAGTTCTTGTTTATGGAATGTTTGCCTCTGCTTTTATTCCCGTATTCACTAAACTTTTGAAAAAAGACAGTCGGGAAGCTTGGGAAACTGCTGCAAGGACTGTTAATATTTGTTTACTTCTTTTTGCTTTTCTTGCAATTTTAATTGGTGCTTTTGCTTATCAGTTCTATTCATTTATTGCCCCTGGATACACAAGCGATCAAATTCGTTTGATTGCAAGCTTAGCGCGTATTATGTTTTTTGCTCAGGGAATTTTTGTAATTAGCTATGTATTAACTTCAGTTTTGGAATCTTTGAGAAGATTTTTAATTCCAGCTCTAGCACCTGTTTTTTATAATTTGGGACTTATTTTAGGAACTGTTTTTTTACATGAGCAATTTGGTTTGATGGCACCTGCTATTGGAGTTGTCATCGGAGCGTTGATTCATTTTCTTATTCAGTTGCCACTTGCTTATCAACTTGGATTTAGATTTTCTAAATCTATTCGGCCCAATGAAGGCGTTCGCCATATCGCAAAACTTGCAGCACCTAGACTTATTGATCTTGGATTTCAGCAGATAGTTGATACTGTGGTTCTTTATTTTGCTTCTTTGATTTCGACGGCTTCATACGGATATTTTACTTTAGCTAGTTCACTTCAAGCGGCACCTGTTAGGCTTTTTGGGACATCTCTAGCCAAAGCAGCACTTCCTACTTTAACGCGGGAAAGCGAAAACCTTGATAAATTCCGCAATATTTTATTTAAGACTATTTATCAAATGTTTTTCCTTGTAATGCCAGTTGTAGCACTATTTATCACTCTTCGCATTCCAATTGTTAGAATTTTATTTGGAACTTCAATTTTTGATTGGAAATCAACAGTTGAAACTGGTATGGTTTTGACAGGATTTGCAGTTGGAATATCTTTTCAGACCTTTGTACCAATGCTTGCTCGTGGGTTTTATGCGTTACATGACACCCAGACACCGGTTCTTATTTCTGTTATTGGAGACAGTTTTATTATAATTTCAGATTTAATTTTAATTAAGGGGTTTGGATTTTCATCTTGGGCACTTGCAATATCTTACTCTATTGGTGCATTTATCGAAGCATTAATTCTTATTTTTTTACTGCGAAATCGACTCAAAAATTTCTCTATTTTAAAAGTGATTATTCCACTTTGGAAAACGCTGGTTGCTACAATTATTTCAGGGGGAGTTATGTACTATCTTCTTAAGTTTTTTGATAAATGGGATCCTATTAAGATAGTAAAGCCAATTGCTTTTGAAAGTTTTGTACTCGACACTAGATACACAGGAAACTTGATTATTCTAACTGGACTTGTAGCTTTAATTGGAATTTTTTTATATATACTTGTAAGTTTGTTATTGGGATCGAGTGAATTAAAAGAAATTTGGGTGAGCTTGACGAAGCGTGGATTTTGGATATTTCCAAAGCGAGAAGTGGAACCAATCGCCCCTATTGACAATATTTAGCACTCATAGTAAATTAGTGCTAAACACACCCATGAATACGCCATTAACTGCCAGGCAAACTCAAATTCTAAAGTCAATCATTGACGAATATATAAAAACAGCAATCCCAGTTGGATCATCTTCCTTAGATAAAAAATACAATCTCGGTGTCTCTCCAGCAACAATAAGATCTGAAATGGTCCAATTAACAAGAATGAAATATCTAAAACAACCCCACACTTCATCTGGAAGAACCCCCACTCCTCTTGCAATGAAGTTTTACATCAACCAATTAATGGAAGAAAAAAAGCTAGGTATTGCCGAAGAAGTCAAAGCAAAGGAAGAAGTTTGGGATTCAAGATTTGATTTCGAAAAGCTAATGAGCGAGGCAACAAGAAGTTTAGCGAATAAAACCAACAGCCTCGCCGTAGCAGCAACAGAAGATGGAGAAGTTTATAAAGCAGGAATGAAAAATATTTTTGACAATCCAGAATTTGATGACATCGAAATTTGTCAAAACATTTTTTCAATGATCGAAGAAACAAACGGTCTTCATGAACTTTTTTTTGAGAAACTTACAGGATTACACACAGTTGAAGTTTTATTTGGATCAGAGCTCTCCTGGTCACCGCTTCTTGGAGATATTGGAATTGTCGCAACAAAGTTTGACATTAAAGATAAACACGGAGCAATTGGAGTAGTAGTCCCTTCAAGACAAACACCAATGATGATTTCAAGCGTAAGATATTGGAGGAGTTTAATAGAAGAATTACTAGCATGAAGAAAGTTATACCAAAACAAAATCCAAAAATTGAAATGTTGAAAAATCAGTTAGCTCGCACTTTAGCTGATTATGACAATCTTCGCAAAAGAACTGATGAAGAAAAGATTGGGTGGATCAAGTTTGCGACAAGTAAACTTATCCAAAATTTACTTCCAATTTTAGATACTTTCGAAGCCGCTCAGGTTCACCTCAAGGATAGTGGTTTAGCTATTGCAATTAGCCAATTTAAAGATTTATTAAAACAAGAAGGGCTAGAAGAAATAAGGCCAAAGTTGGGTGATAACTTTGATGAGAACTTGATGGAAGTTATTGATGTAGTAACTGGCGACCAAGATGGAAAAGTAGCAGAACTTCTTACATCTGGATGGAAATTTATGGATGGAGTGGTTGTGAGACATGCAAGAGTAAAGGTATATAAAAAGGAAGGAAAAAATGAATAAAGTTTCTAAAATAAATGCAAAATTGTTTGATGAAATAAAACAGGTTGATGGGAGTGGTATAGAAAGTTGGTCAGCAAGAGATCTGATGCCGAGGTTAGGATACGATAGGTGGGAAAATTTTGAAAAAGTTATTGGCAAGGCGAAAAAAGCTTCTGATAATTCGTCTATTGATTCTATAGGACAGTTTCGTGATATCACGAAGGCGTTAATTAGAGGAAATGGAGCAAGATCAACCGCTAAAGATTATAAGTTGACGAGGTATGCGTGTTATCTTATTGCTCAAAATGGTGATACCACTAAACCTCAGAATGGAACTTTTACTGATGCTGGCTATGTTGGTTTATATGGATTGCGAGCTAGAGAAATTAAAGACAAAAAAGGGATAGGCGATGACGATATTTTAAATCGTGCCGGTGTTACAGAATTGGCTGCTAATCTATTTCGTATTACACAAACACAAGAAAAGCTAAAAAGTGAATTAGATAAAGGGAACAAGCTGGGAGATAAAAAAGCTTCCAATACTCATTTTATGGTTGGTGGTAAAGTTAGACAGACCATTAAAGATATTGGAGGTACTTTACCTGAGGATTTAATTGCTGAAGAGGATGTAAAAGAGTTAAAGAAAAGGATTACTGCTCGTGAAAGACAGCAGTTGGAGAACAAAAAAGCCTCTTGACAAACTTTTAGCAGTCGTTGTATATTAGTGCTAACATATGAGCAAAATAATTGGAATTGATTTAGGAACTACAAATAGCTGTGTGGCTGTTATGGAAGCGGGAAGGCCAAAAGTTATCCCTGCAGCCGATACTGGGCGAAATACCACTCCATCAGTTGTTGAGCCAACTAAAAATTTAATCGGAGACGTTGCAAAGCGTCAGATGATATTAAATGCAAAAAACACTATTTACTCTGCAAAAAGACTTATGGGACGAAGATTTGATGATCCTGAAGTCAAAAGAACCATCGAAATGGTGCCATTTGAAATCGTTAAAGGCAAAAACGGGATGGCGGACATTAAAATTGGCGACAAGGTATTTACCCCACAAGAAATTGGCGCAAAAGTTCTTATGAAACTTAAGAAAGATGCTGAAGCTTATCTTGGCGAGAAAATTGAGAAGGCAGTAATTACAGTCCCCGCTTATTTTGACGATGCACAAAGACAAGCCACTAAACAAGCTGGAGAGATTGCAGGACTTAAAGTAGATAGGATTATAAACGAACCAACAGCTGCAGCTTTGGCTTATGGCTTGGACAAGAAAAACGCGCACAAAATTGCTGTTTATGATTTAGGTGGAGGAACTTTTGACATTTCAGTTCTTGAATTAGGAGACGGAGTATTTGAAGTAAAAGCAACAAATGGAGACACTCACTTGGGTGGAGATGATTTTGATGCTCTAATTGTTGATTACATTTGCGAAGAATTCAAAAAAGAAAATAGTGTAGATTTACGCAAAGATCCACAAGCACTTCAAAGAGTAAGAGACGCGGCTGAAAAAGCAAAGATAGAACTGTCAGCTAGCGAAGAAGTGGACATAAATCAGCCGTATATTACCCAACACGATGGACAACCACTTCACCTTACCATGAAATTAACAAGAGCTAAGCTTGAAGGGCTTGTCGGTGATTTAATTGAGAAAACAATGAAGCCAGTAACGGCTTGTCTAAAGGATGCCAAGTTAGATCCAAAAGACATTGATGAAGTAGTTATGGTTGGAGGAATGACAAGAATGCCAAAGGTAATTGAAGAAGTTAAGAAGTTTTTTGGTAAAGATCCAAATAAGAGCGTGAATCCTGATGAAGTTGTAGCTATTGGTGCAGCTATTCAAGGAGGAATTTTAGGTGGAGAAGTAAAAGATATATTACTTTTGGACGTTACTCCACTTACTTTAGGAATTGAAACGATGGGCGGAGTTGCTACACCAATGATACCTCGTAACACGACTATTCCAACTTCTAAAACTGAAACATTTTCGACAGCCAGTGACAATCAAACCCAGGTCCAAATTCATGTAACTCAGGGCGAGAGACCACTATCAGCTGACAATAAAACACTTGGAACATTTACTTTGGACGGAATTCCACCAGCACCACGTGGGGTTCCTCAAATTGAAGTTATGTTTGATATGGATTCTAGTGGAATTCTTAAGGTTACTGCAAAAGATAAAGCAACTGGAAAAACTCAGAATATTACGATTTCCGGAGCTGTTGGACTAACGGACGCTGAAGTTAAAGCAATGCAAGAAGATGCTGAGAAGAATAAAGTTGAGGATGAAAAGAAAGCTGATCAAATCAAGGCTAAAAATAATGCTGACTCATTAATAACTACAGCTGAGAAAGCCTTGAAAGACGGTGGGGATAAAGTACCAGCTGAAATAAAAGAAAAAGTTGAAGGAAAAATTAAAGATCTTAAAGATATTTTGGAAAAAGGAGATAAGGACGAGATTGAAGCAAAGACAAAAGAGCTTTCTGAAACTTTGAGTGAAATTGGTCAAGCCATGTACAAAGATCAGCAGCCTTCGGCTGACCAAAAAGGAACACAAGAAGAAAATAAAACAGAAGACAAGAAAGACTCCAAAAAAGATGGAAAAGTTGAAGAGGGAGAAGTTGTAGAGTAATTATTGTAAACTACAACTATGGCGAGCGATTATTACTCCATTTTAGGTATTTCAAAGTCGGCTTCTGCTGATGAAATAAAGAAAGCTTATAGAAAGCAGGCACTTGAGTGGCATCCTGATAAACACTCTGATAACAAATCCCAGGCTGAAACTAAATTCAAAGAAATAAACGAAGCTTACCAGATTCTTTCTAACCCTCAGAAAAAACAAATTTATGATAGCGGTGGAAATCCAAATCAGCAAGGTAATCCTTTTTCTGGAGAAAATCCGTTTGCTGGTGCCGGACAAACTTATACTTATGCTAATGGACAAAATCCTTTCGGAGATTTCGGGGACCCATTTGATATTTTTGCCCAATTTTTTGGTGGAAATATGGGAGGAAGACGCGCAAAGCCACGTTATTCTTTAAGAATTGAATTTATGGAAGCTATGAAGGGGGTTACTAAGATAGTTGAAATTGACAAGAAAAAAAGAACTCTTAAGATTCCAGCTGGAGTAAATAGTGGAAACACTATTGATTTTGGAGATTTTAGCGTTTCAATTGAGATTGGGCGTGACAAAACATTCGAACGAGACGGAGATGACATATATGTAACTGTAGCGATTCCTTTCTCTCTCGCCGCTCTTGGTGGAGAAGTCAAAATCCCAACAATTGATAAAGAAGTAAAAATAAAAATTAGAGCTGGGACAAAGTCGGGTACAATGATGAGACTAAAAGGCGTTGGAGTTCCAAAACTTCAAAGGCGAGGAAACGGTGACGAATATGTAAGAATAACCGTAGAAACTCCATCCCGTCTTAATAGAAATCAAAAAAGAATAATTGAAGAATTAAGAGAAGAAGGTTTATAATTTTTTAATTATCAATCCAAGTCTAATATTACCTTCTTCATCAGGCTGATCGTATATGTGAACATTTTTAAGAGAAATTTTTGCATCCTTTGTTGCTGTATAAGCCCTTGCTTCTCCTAATGCCAATCTCTTTTCAGCTTCAGTTAACTTCAAACCCACATATTCTGCATGGCTATCAATTGGGTATATATGAATTTCCTTACCTAATTTAATTGTTCGATTAGCTTCAGATAAATAAGAAGAAAGTTCGCTTTGAGAAAGATAAGTTCCCGGACCATAACAATCCACCCAAAAATCAATACTTTCTTTTTTAATAGGTACTAGCGGAAATTTTGCAGCTACTGATCCTAGTAATGCATTCACCCTTCTTAATTTTCTTTCCTCTTGAGTAGATTCTCGTATTCCCAAATCATACGGTTTATCAATTGGTAAACCTAAACTTAAATCAAAATTTACTACTTTTACTTTTTTATTTTTCCTCAATAATTCCCTTGCAAAAAGTTGATGAGCTCCACTTCCACTATCCACAATCACAGTTCCCTCCGGCAAGTTGGAAGTGTCTATATGACAAAACTTTTCATATTCCCTTAACGTTCTTTCTGTAACACGTAATTTTTCTTCTTTAACTACATCCATAACACTTATAGCTGGATTATAATACTTTTCTCATGCTACAGTTAAGTATGGAAGACTTAGAACAAGTTGCAAAAACTCTTGTAGCTCCTGGTAAAGGAATTCTTGCAGCAGACGAATCCTTCCCAACAATCGAAAAAAGATTTTTGAGTATTGGAATTGCTTCAACAAAGATGTTCCGCCAAGCTTATCGTGAACTTTTATTTACAACTGTTGGCATTGAAGAATTCATTAGCGGTGTCATTATGTTTGACGAAACAATAAAAGACAAAGCTTCAGACGGTACAGCATTCCCTGAAATTTTAACCAAAAAAGGTATTATTACAGGCATCAAAGTCGATGAAGGACTAGAAGATATGCCGGGTTACCAAGGTGACAAATTAACAAAAGGCATAAATGGATTAGAAAATAGTTTGCTTGAATATAAAAAGTTAGGCGCTAAATTTGCCAAATGGCGTGCAGCCTTCACCGTTAGCGAAATTAATCCATCAATTCAATGCGTAGAAGAAAACGCAAACCGTTTAGCCGAATACGCTTCAATTTGCCAAGCCAATGGTTTTGTCCCAATTGTCGAGCCAGAAATTTTAATGGATGGCGCCCATACAATAGATAAATGCTATGAAACAACAAGATCGGTTTTACGAATAGTCTTCTTAAAACTAAAAGAAAAAAACATAAATTTTAAGGCAATGTTATTAAAACCAAATATGATTCTCCCAGGTAAGGATGCAACACCGGTAACCGCAACTGAAATTGCACAAAAAACTCTTGAAGTTTTAAAAGAAATTGTCCCAACTGATGTTCCAGGAATTGTATTTTTGTCTGGCGGTCAAACCGAAGACGAAGCAACAATTAATCTGCGAGAAATAAACAAATTAGATTCTGCTCCTTGGGAGCTTTCTTTCTCTTATGGCCGCGCTCTCCAAAATTCAGCATTAGAAGCTTGGAAAGGCAAAAAAGAAAATACCCTCCTTGGCCAAAAAGAATTTCTAAATCGTGCTAAACTGAACTCAGAGGCTAGATATGGCAGATGAAATAGAACTTTTATCAATAGGCGATGCTTCCCTTGATACTTTTATTGCTCCAAGCGAAAGTGACACAAGCTGCAAAATTGATACAAAAGAATGTCTAATAAGTTTTTCATACGGCGCTAAAATTCCAGTAACCTCTCTGGATTTTTCAATCGGTGGAAATGCAGCAAATAATGCAGTCGGCGCCTCTCGCTTAGGAATTAAAACAGGTATTGTTTTGACAGTAGGCGATGACAATATAGGTAATCAAATTGTTGATCATCTAGAAAAAGAAAAAGTAAACACAACTTTTGTAAAAAAAGAAGAGGGTAGTGCTTCTAATTACTCTGTAATAGTAAGATACCTCGGAGAAAGAACAATTTTTACATACCACACACCAAGAAATTATGAATTTCCGTTTAATCTACCAAAAACAGATTGGGTTTACTTAACTTCTATGGGAGAAAACTTCGAGACTTTTTACAAGAACGTTCACGATTTTCTAAAAGAAAATCAAGATATTAAATTAGCTTTTAACCCTGGAAGTTGGCAACTAAAAGCAGGCGTTGATGAAATGAAAGATATATTAAGTATCACAAATGTTTTATTCGTAAATCGAGAAGAAGCCGAAAAGTTAACTGGCATTTCAAAAAGAGATTCAAATCAAAAAGATCTGTTGCAAGGCTTGGTAAAGCTCGGAGTCAAAACACCAATTATTACAGACGGACAAGAAGGAGCATTTACTTGGGAGAATAGTAAATTCTTAAAACTGGGAATTTTAGATATTCCAATTATAGAAAGAACTGGAGCAGGCGACGCCTTTGGAAGTGGTTGTCTTGCAGCTTTAATAAAAGGAAAATCTTTAGATGAAGCTTTGATATGGGGAATGGTTAACTCTTCATCAGTAATAAGCCTTGTTGGTTCACAAAAAGGCCTTCTGCACGATAGCGAAATTCCTTCATGGCTTGAAAAATGTAAAAGTAATAATATCGCAGTATCAGTATTCTGATACTGACGAATTCATTAATTTTGTTTTAAAATTAAAAAATGAAAATTTTTGTAACAAGAAAAATTCCAGGGCCGCACATCCAAAAATTAATAGATGCAGGTCATGATGTAGTAACCTCAGAATTTGATAGACCGCTAACTGCCGAAGAATTAGTTAATAAAATTCAAGGAGTTGACGCAATTCTTAGTCTTCTTACAGATAAAATAGATGCAGAAGTAATGGATGCAGCAGGGCCTCAATTGAAAATCATAAGTAACTATGCAGTTGGTTTTGACAATATTAATATTAAAGACGCGACGAGTAAAAGAATTCTTGTTACAAACACTCCATGCGACGAAGTAAATATTGCCGTTGCCGAACACACATTTGCCCTAATTTTAAATCTTGCCCGCCGAATTACAGAAGCAGATAAGGCTATTCATGATGGAGCTTACAAAGGCTGGGAACCAGACATCTTTTTAGGTCACGCTATGACAGATAAAACTTTAGGAATAATCGGACTTGGGCGCATTGGAATAAGAGTGGCGTCATATGCAAAAGCCTTTAATGTAAATATTTTATACAACAAAAGAGAGCCTGACCCAGAAATCGAAAAATCTCTCGGCGCTAAATTTTCCTCGCTCGACGAACTTCTTAAAAATTCAGACTTCGTTTCTCTTCACGTTCCATTAACAAACGAAACCCGTCACATGATAAACGAAACAAGTTTACAAAAATTTAAAAAAGGCGCATTTTTAATAAACACTGCAAGAGGAGCGGTTGTGGACGAACACGCTTTGGTAAATGCTTTAAAAACCGGCCAAGTGGGGGCAGCTGGATTAGATGTTTTCGATAACGAGCCAAACATTAATCCAGAATTATTAGGAATGGAAAATGTAATTTTAACTCCTCATATAGCATCCGCAACATTTGAAGCTCGAGATAAAATGGGCGAGCTGGCCGTTAACGCAATTTTAGATTTTGCGGCAAATAAAAAACCTCAAAATTCAGTTAATTAATAACTTCTGTTAAAATACGCATATGTTCCTTTTGAAAAGAAAAAAACCCGACATCGACGAAGAAACAATTGAAAAGCCAATTCGTCGCAAAAGAAAAAAGACAGAACCAACAAAACCGTGGGGAAAATTAGAACGCGTCATCGTCTTCATTTTTTTAATTTCAGCCCCAATCTTTTCAATATTCTTTTTCGTACATTCAAAAGACACTAAAATACCCAAAGTTCTAAGTGATTCAATTTCAAGAACACCTCCAAACACAGGTGAATTAAAAACAATTTTAGAAAGAGAACTTCAAAATTTAACAGGAACTTATGGAATTTGGATTCAAAGTCTGGATAACAGTTTTAGTTTAGGAATGAACGAAAAACAAGAATTTGAAGGTGCTTCACTTTTTAAGCTTCCTTTGATGATTGGATATTTTGAAGAAATTGATAAAGGCAAGCTAGATCCAAATACAAAATATACACTCAAATATTCAGATGGAGCAACTGGAGCTGGAATTTTAGCAACTCTTCCTCCTGGAACTGCAATAACATATCATGACGTTGTCGAGACAATGGGTAAAAGTTCAGATAACACTGCTTTTCAAATAATGACTAACATCTTAGAACCAAACAAAGAAGAAACTGTAATTAATGAAATTGGAATGACAAATACAAATTTTACAAATAGCAAAACAACTCCATACGACATTGGACTCCTATTTTATAAATTAAATAACACAAATTTACTTTCAAGTAATTCCAAAGAAGAACTCTTAAATTTCCTTAAAAAAACAGATTTTGAAAATCTAATTCCCAGCTCTCTCCCGAATAACATAAAAGTTGCCCACAAATATGCAGATATAAATAATTCATTAAATGATGCTGGAATTATTTATACAAATAAACCATATGTACTGGTAATTCTTTCGAAAGATGTGAATAGCGATGAAGCACAAATTGAATTCTCAAAAATAAGCAAGATAGTATACGATTGGACAACAAAGTGATAGAATATTTAAGTAAATGAAAAAAGTTATTTCTAAAATTAAGTTTTTCTTTGACACTCTCGTCAAAAGCTTAACTAAATTCGAATATTACAAGGAAATTTCAAAAGCAAAATTTAAATTTTCTCTTAAATATTTATTTTTTCTTTTTTATTTACTTTCCCTAATTGGAAGTTTAATGTTTTCAGGATCAATTGCAGCATTAATCTTGCCAAAAGTCCCATTATTTATTAACTCATTTGAGTCGAAAGCAGACTCTCTCTACCCCAAAGGATTAGTAATAACAATTAAAGAAGGTCTTGTCGCAACAAACCAAAAAGAACCTTACTTTATAGATACCTTAGATCAGTTTGGTTTAAATCATGGTCAAAGTCATTTTATAACAATTGACACAAATGCAAATGCAGGAAACATTAAAGATGAAAATACAGCAGTTCTTATCACAAAAGATTCAGTTGTAACTTTAGATAGTAATAGTTCATACAGAGTTTATCCGATAGACAAAACAATAAACACAACGATAAACCAATCCTTATACAATAAGCTAATTTCTCAAATTTTGCCCTACTTGAAATATGTTGAACCAGGTTTAGTTATTCTTTTAGTTTTATCCATTTTACTTTTGCCGTTTGTCTCGGCTACGTTTTTGTTACTAAGTCAATTGATTTATCTTTTGATATTCTCATTAATCTTTTTTATTCTAGTAAAAATAATGAAAAAAACATTAACTTTCAAAAAGTTATATCAACTTACAATGCATGCAAGTACTCTTCCAATCCTTTTAGGATTAGTAGTTTCAACAATAGGAATTCAAATGCCATTTCTATTAGGAAGCGCTATCCTTTTCGTATTTATGATTTTAGTTGTTAACAATTTGCCCTGAAACAGGTCCTTCTTTAATATTACAAAGATTTTTTGTATTAGTTTCATTTAAGAAAAATTCATTTTTGCCTCGACATGGAATTTGTTTAAGTCCAGAAGGGATATTCCACACAATAGATTTTTCTTGTGCAACTAGACGAGTCATAATTTCGTTCCAAATTGGCGCTGCTCCCGTTATTCCAGATGCAATTCTGCTCATTGGAGAGTTGTCATTGTTCCCTACCCAGGTAGCTGTTAAATATTTTTGATTAAAACCAATCGTCAAATTATCCCTCAGGTCATTGCTAGTTCCCGTCTTTACCGCTATTTCTGGATGGTTAGAAAGAAATAATGAAGAATGCTCGCCAAATTCAGCTGCCCTGGCATTGTTATCTCTTAAAATATCTATAAGTTGAAAGCTGACACGAGGGTCAAGAACATTTTCCTGTTTACAATCATTAGTATCACAATCAATCGGCAAATTTACCCCCCGATAATCATCTACTTTTAACACAGATCTAATAGGTGGCCGATCGCCATAATTGGCAACAGTTGCATAAACCCTTGCTAATTCAATTAATTTTGTTGCTCCTCCGCCAAGTGTTAATGAAAGTCCATATGTATTTTTTTCATTCCATGTAGTTATTCCCATTTTTTGCCCTAAATTAATCATATTGTCTACTCCATAACTTGCAAGAATTTTAACGGCAGGAATATTGCGCGATTGTGCCAAAGCATTGCGAAGTGTGATATTACCCACAAATTTTCCATCATAATTAACCGGAGAATAAAAAGGAGAACCAATTGACTTAAAAACAACCGGTATGTCTTGCAAAATTGTTGCAGGTGTAAACCCATGCGACAATGCATAAGCATAATTAACAATTTTTATTGAAGATCCTGGTGGTCGAAGAGCAGTTGTTAAATTTACATTTCCGTCATTACTTATATCAAAATAATCTTTACTGCCAACCATTGCCAAAATTTCTCCAGTATTAGCGTCCATTACAACGGCTGCTCCATTTGTAACATGGAACCCTTTGAGTTTATCAACTTGTTCATGGACAATTTCTTGTGCCATTTGCTGGATGTTGTAGTCAAGTGTTGTTGTAACATTCAATCCTCCAGATTGAACTTTTTCTTCTCCATATTGGTTAACCAATATTTGCCTTACATACATTACAAAATGAGGTGCTTTAATATCAATTCGGCTTGTTGCAAATTGAAGTTTTTCGCTTTCAGCTTGAGTTTTTTGATCTTTTGTAATAAAACCATTATCAACCATTAGTTGTAAAACTTGCCTTTGGCGACCAATTGCAAGTTCTGGATTTTCCCCAAAGGGAGAAAAAATAGTAGGACTTTTTGGAAGTCCAGCCAAAAGTGCTGCTTCAGCCAAATCAAGTTTGTTTACATCTTTGCCAAAATACTGCTGACTTGCAGCTTCAATTCCGTAAGCACTTCCGCCGTAGGGGACTTCATTTAAATACATCTCAAGAATTTTTTCCTTAGAAAAGTGTTGATCTACTTCTATGGAAACAACAAGCTCTTTTATTTTTCGAATAAAAGTTTTCTCAGAAGTAAGAAGTGTATTTTTAACAAGCTGTTGAGTAATCGTAGATCCTCCAGCACCAAAATCTTTATTTGCAATATCTGCAATTAACGCTCTAATCATTCCCTTTAAAGAAAATCCATGTTCACTATAAAAATTGGCATCTTCCGTTGCAATTGTCGCAAGTTTTATGTTTTCTGGAATATCACTAAAATTAACTAAAGTTCTATTTTGGTCTTTATAAACTTGATAAAGAAGTATTCCGTTTCTATCATAAATTCTTGTAGATACATCAATTTTTCGCTCTACTAATTCATTTGGAGTAGGAAGATCTCGAAACACAAAATACCAAGTTATCGCCCCCATTATAAAAATTATCAAAATAAATCCAAATAAAATTTTAATCCCCGTGCCAAATTTAAAGCGTCTTGTAAAACTTATTTTAATTTTAAATTCTTTTGGTTTTCTTTTTTTTCTGAAGTCGCGCGCGCGATAAATTATTTCTTCATGAGAAAAAACTAAAAAACTTCCCAAGAAATAAAAAATATAATAAAAGGGTTTACCTACAACAACAAGTAATTGAATAATTTTATTTTTGAGCTTAGCCACGCTGGAAGCTATTGTATCTTTAATTATGGATAATTAATAGTAACATTATAAGTTGGAGTTGGGCAATCAAGACAAATTATAGTTTTCAAAGGATCAATCACAACAGAGTGATTCTCAGTCTGAGTTTGATCAGGTGTTGCAGAGCTTGATGCAATCATATGAGTATCTTTGTAAACCACTAAATCCTGATGCACAGTGTCTTGTGCAGCCGGAACTGTTCCATCAATAAAATAATCAAATCGGCCAGGACAATTCGGATTATTTGGATCAGTACTTATTGATCGAAGTCCGGTATTAGCACAAATTGTAGCTCCAACTACGCTTGATGGATGGATCGGCCAAGCTAGTCCATCGTCCGCTTTGTTATAAAATCCTTTCCCTGCCTTGTTCAATGCATACTTAATAACTTTATTAAAAATTGGGGATGCTCCAGTTATTCCAGAAACGCTTCCATTCATTGGTGTATTGTCATTATTTCCCACCCATACAACAGCTGCTATTTGCCCTGTGTATCCATCTGTCCAGTTATCACGGCGATCGTTAGTTGTTCCAGTTTTCACAGATACTTCAGGATGACCGCTAATATTTAAAAACGATGAAAGTCCAAAGGCCTCAGATCTCGCATTATTATCAAGCAACATATGTGAAATCAAAAAACTGACGTCTTGTGGTACGACTCTGTCTCCAGTTAAATCATTTTGCTTTTTCTCTTCATAAACTTTTCCCTTCCAATCAACGACTTTGGTGACAGCAATAAGCGGCTGCTTTATTCCTCCGTTTGCAAATGTCCCAAATACTTCCGCCATATCATAAGGTCGCACTTCTCCGCCGCCCAAAGTTATTGAAAGCCCATATTTAGATGGATCATTAAAAGTTGTGATTCCAAGAGTCGTTGCAAAATTTACAAAATTAGTAAGGCCGTTTAAGGCTAATACTCGGACAGCTGGAATATTGAAAGAATTTCCAAGTGCGAATCGTGTCGCCACTCCTCCATGGAATTTCCCATCATAATTTACTGGGCAATAAAAAGGTTGACCAGGAACATTAAAACAAGTAGGGACGTCAGCAATTATTGTTGCTGGAGTTATTTTTTTGTCGCGAATGGCAAGAGCATAGTTCACTGGTTTTATTGAAGATCCAGGCTGGCGGCTTGCCAATATTACGTTTACGTTCCCATCATCAGTTGCATTAAAATAATCTTTGCTTCCAACCATTGCCAAAATTTCCCCCGATGCTGGTCTTGTTATAATTACAGCTCCATTTTTCACGTTTTGCCCCTTTAATTTCCCGACTTCAGATGCCACAGTCAGCTCTGAATATTTTTGTAAATCAAGGTCAAGTGTTGTTGTAATACTCAAGCCCCCTTCGTTAACCAAGTGTTCACCATATTTTTGTACAAGTTGATCTTTGATCCAAAGCGCAAAATGTGGAGCTTGAATTTGAGTAGGTTTTGCAAAGCCTAGATCCTCATTTTTAGCTACATCTGCCTGTCCTTCCGTAATATATTTATTTGCCACCATACTATTAATGACTTCAATTTGTCTCGTCTTTGCAAGTTCAGGATGCACACCAAAAGGGGAGTAATATGTTGGTGCTTGAGTTAGCCCTGCCAAAAGTGCAGCCTGAGCAAGCGTTAAATCTTTAGCATGTTTATTAAAATATTGTTCGCTTGCTGACTCTATTCCATAAGCATTACCCCCGTACGGAACTTGGTTTAAATAATTTTCAAGTATTTGATCTTTTGTATAAAGCGCCTCAACCATTGTAGCCAACACAAATTCGCGAATTTTACGAGTTATAGTTCGGTCTTGAGTTAAAAATGCATTTTTAACAAGCTGCTGTTCCAATGTCGAACCACCTTGTAATTGCCTTTTTACAATAGTATTAAAAACTGCTCGGATTATCCCAGTAGGGGAGAAAGCACTATGTTTATAAAAATCTTTGTCTTCTATAGAAACTGTTGCATTTTTTACATAAACTGGTAAATCATTTAATTTAATTGGACTTCGTTTTTGGTCAGCATAAATTTCATAGATCAAGTTTCCGTTGCGGTCAAGAATCTTGCTTGAAACAGCTTGCCGTTGCCCAATTTGTGTAGGAAGAGGCATCCCCCAGAATAAATAAAACAAAACTCCAAAAACTGTACCAAAGAAAAATATCTTCTTAATAAAATGCTTTCTAGTTTCCCTCGGCTTTACAGGTTTAACCTCCTTATCGCTAATTTTTCCAAGCATTTCCTTTTTTTCTTCAGGGTTTTCAAAAACTTCTTTTTTCGATGACATATCTATTAATTATACCCCACTTTTGCTTTTTATTTTACTGAATCCTATAATACAACTATGTCACCAGAAATTCTATATACTGACCAACCATTGGTTATCCGTGGCCACCATCTAAAAATATACAAACAGTTGTTAACTTTTTACAGATCTCTTGGTTGCATTGAAAAAGCCGTAGATCTCAGCGTTGACTTTATGAGAATATCACTTTCACAACAAAAACCAGAATATCGGACAGATTTGCTAGGAACTTACAAAAAAGACGAAGTCAATTATTACAACAATTACTCCATTTTATTAAAAAGATTCTTAGAATTACAAGACAATCATCCTGTAGATATATTGAGCAATAACAAAGATGATATATGTAATACCTGCGCAATTGGAAAACATTGTTTAATGTCTGACACTACCGAAGTCGATATAAGTATGGCTTTTAACATTTTAGGTTTTCCAGCTTTAATAAGTATAAATTCAACTGGAATTTTTAATACAACTTTAGGAGAAGTGAAACAAAAATTGTTAGAAAAATGATTTTATACTATACTCTTAGAGTATGGAAGTAAGTTTAAAATCCAAACCTTGGTATGATTACCTCGAAGAAGATCTTCGTGAGCTTCTGGCTGAATCATTCCAATTAATTTCTGCTGTTGAAAGCTGGTCTGACCACTTTCACGACTATTCATTTATAGTTTTTCCAGCAGCCAAAGCATATGAAGGCTTTTTAAAAAAAATGTTTTTTGATCTAAAGTTTATTGGTGAAAACGAGTATTTTGGAACACATTTTAGAATTGGAAAAGCCCTAAACCCACAGCTTGAGCCAAGATTTCGCGAAAAAGAAAGCGTTTATGACAAACTTATTAATTTAACAAATGGAGAAAATTTTTTAGCCGATATGCTTTGGGACACTTGGAAAAATTGCAGAAATTTAATTTTCCATTGGTTTCCTGACGAAAAAAGAGCAATAAATTTTGAAGAAGCAAAAGATAGAGTAGGGCAAGTGATAAAAGCTATTGATGAAAGTTACAAGCAGTGTAAAATAAATAAGAATGGGGAAAACCAGTCTTCTTAAGCACGCCACTCTTCTTTTTACTTCTCTTTTTTTAGTTTGGGGTTGCTACAGATTAAATTTCAAGCTCCCCGACGAAATAGAAGAATTAATAATAAAACCAATAATTTGGATTGTCCCAGTTTTGTTTTTGGTTAAATATGAAAAAACAAATTTAGAAAGCATCGGTTTAACATTCAATAATCTTTTCAAGAGTATATATATTACCCTTATTCTTGGTTCTTTCTTTGCAATGTTGGCATTCATTACAAATTACATTAAATATGGGAAATTTAATTTTGGAGCAAATCTTGGGCAACAAGGTCTACTTCTGTCCCTCGGAATATCATTTGCAACTGCAATTTCTGAAGAAATTGTATTTCGTGGATTTATTTTTAGCCGTCTTTGGAGTGCCACAGGCAACGAACTCCATGCAAATTTAATAACAACATCTCTTTGGACACTTATTCATGTCCCAGTCGTAATCTTTGTAAACAAATTAAATCCAATCGACGCTTTTATATATTTATTTTTAACTTTTATCCTCGGTATTGGTTCAGCATTTCTCTATGCACGAACCAAAAATATCTCTTCATCAATTTTCCTTCACGTCCTCTGGGAATGGCCAATTAATCTTTTCAGATGATTCGTATTTCCTTTGTCTTGACAATCTGTCCTACTTTGATATGCTTTCAATTACCCAATGCTCAAAAGTATCGCGATTTTCTCCATATCCTTTTCCTTGGCGTTTTTAATTTTAATAGTTTCAATTTTTAGAATTGCTCAGATAAAATATGTTTTTAGTCAATCCCCAAGTCCCACTCCCACTTCCTCAAACACACCCACAATAAATTACAATTTGCCATATCCAGGAAAAATACAAGAAGACAGCGTTTTATGGCCACTAAAAGCATTAAGAGACAAAATTTGGCTCACAGTTACAATTAATCCCTCCAAAAAAGCAGAACTTTATCTTCTAATGGCAGATAAAAGATTAGCAGATTCAAAATCTCTTTTTGATAAAGGAAGCCCAGATTTAGGCGTTGCAGTTTTAACAAAAGCAGAAAAATATTTAGAAATGGCCCATTTGGCAGAAAGAGCTGCTCACCAAAAAAATATGAACACAACAGATTGTTTAGAAAAATATACCTTAGCAACTCTTAAACATAGGCAAGTTATAGATGAGATATTAGCAATTGCTCCAGAAGATGCAAAACCATTAATTGTAAAAACCCAAGACTATCCTAAAAATTTATACAATGAAGCTAAAAACGGTCTATTTGAAGCGGGCCTACCGGCTCCCCAAAACCCTTTCAATTAAATTGACTGTTTTTGATTTACTTGTTTCCAGTTGACGAATTTTTTCAACTCTTTAATATAGAAAGTATCGAGTTTTCATACATGAAAACAATATGCCAGAAATAATTACCACAAATAAAGTAAAGTCCAAAAAAGATTTACATCGCAAATCAGATATTAATTGGGACAAACTTAGTTATGCTGAAATGGTCAAAAAAGTAGAAGAACTAGCAGGTCCCAAACCAAATCTTCCAAAAGACCTTCCTGTTGTAGAGTGGTCCACTCAAGCCATGCAAGTACTTCGTGAAAGATATTTCTTGAAAAACGAAAAAGGAGAAGTAATAGAAAATGTCAGCGAAATGTGTTGGCGTGTAGCTTGGGAATTAGCTCGAAGCGAAGTAAAGTTTGGCAAAAGTAGGCAAGAAGTAATAGCTTACGCAAGAACTTATTACGAATTAATGATGTCAAGGCAATTCTTGCCAAATTCCCCAACTTTAATGAACGCTGGTAAAAATAATGGCCTTCAATATAGTGCCTGTTATGTTCTTCCAGTTGAAGACTCATTGGAAGGAATTTTTGACGGCGTAAAATATCAAGCAATAATTCATCAAAGTGGAGGCGGAACCGGATTTTCATTTAGTCGTCTAAGGCCGACAGGATCTCGTGTAAAGTCAACAATGGGAGTTGCAAGCGGTCCAGTTTCCTTTATGAGAATTTATAACGAAGCAACCCAGCAAATAAAACAAGGTGGTATGAGAAGGGGAGCCAATATGGGAATTCTTAGAGTTGATCATCCTGATGTCATGGAATTCATTCACTGCAAAGACGATAACGTCAGTATCAGTAATTTTAATATTTCAGTTACAGCCACAAACATCTTCTTCAAAGCCCTTGAAGAAGATGAAGACTATGAATTAGTTGATCCTCACACAAAAAAAGTTACCAAAAAACTAAAAGCAAAAGAAGTTTGGGATCAAATAGCAAAAGGTGCCTGGACATCAGGTGACCCCGGAATGATTTTCATAGATAGAATTAATGAATCCCCAGCTAATCCAATAAGAAAAGCTGGCTGGGAAGTAGAAAGCACAAATCCTTGTGTAACAGGAGAAACTTTAGTTTCTACTGAAGAAGGTCTCATCGCCATAAAAAAACTTGCCGAAATTGGTTTCGCAAATGTTCTAGTTGATCCACGTCTTGGAACTGGCTTCCATAAAGTGAAAGTTTTTGAAACTGGAATAAAAGATGTATACAAATTAACAACAAAAGAAGGGTATGAAGTTAATTTAACTACTAACCACAAAATTTATACAAATAAAGGTTGGAAAGAGGCCAGAAAGCTAAAAGAAGATGATAGAATTTTAATATCGAGTATAAAAGGAGGATTTGGGAAAGAAGGAACACTAGAAGAAGGAGAAATATTAGGTTGGCTTGTAGGAGATGGAACGATAAAAGCAACTGAGGCAGTTCTTTCTTTTTTTGGCAGAGAAAAAATGCAATTAGCACCAAAGTTTGCTCAGATGGTTAACACTCTTGCCAATAATTACAATGGATCACAAAAACACACTAATGCCGGTATCGGTTGGGTTGATGAAAGAGATGAAGCAAGAGTTGGATCAACTAGACTTTGGAAATACGCTTTTGAAAATGGAATAAAGCCTCGTGAAAAATTGATAGTTCCAGAAAGAGTCTTAATTGGAAATGAAGACATGCAAAAAGGTTTCATGTCAGCTCTTTTTACAGCAGACGGTCATGTTGAAGGTTCTTCTGAAAAAGGACTTAGTGTCAGATTAACCTCAATTAGCCTACCGTTATTAAAAAATGTACAAAGAATGCTTATAAATTTTGCAATTGCAAGCAAAATTTACACCCAAAGAAGAAAAGAAAGTTTAAGAAGTATGCCAGATGGTAAAGGCGGAAAGAAAGATTATTTCTGTAAAGAATATCATGACTTAGTAATTTCTAAAGAAAATCTATGGAAATTTGCAAAAGAAATAGGGTTTCTAGTTGATTTTAAAAATGCAAAACTAATTGACGGATTAAAAGAGTATTCAAGAGGGACATATAAAGAAAAATACGAAGTTACATTCAAGGAACTAACTTATATTGGAAAAGAAGTTGTTTATGACTTAACTGAGCCTAATACTCACTCTTTTTTAGCGAACGGAATCATATCCCATAACTGTGGAGAGCAACCGCTTTACCCATTTGATGCCTGTAATTTAGGTTCAATCTTTCTAAAATATTTTATAAAAGAAGATGAAAATGGGAACAAAGCCGTTGATTGGGATAAATTAAAAACTGTGACGCACACTGCTGTAAGACTGCTTGATTCTGTTATAGAAATGAATCCTTTTCCTCTCCCACAAATTGCTGATACCGTCCACAAAATTAGAAGAATAGGACTTGGAGTTGGCGGCTGGGCAGATATGCTTGTAGCACTTAACATTCCATATGACTCTGATGAGGCAATAAATCTTGCTGAAAAAGTTATGAAGTTTATTAATGAAGAAGGTCATAAGGAAAGTCAGATGCTGGCAGAAGAACGCGGCGCCTTTCCATTAGTAAAAGATAGCATTTACAAAGATGCTCCGATGAGAAATTCAACTGTCACAACAATTGCTCCAACCGGAACAATTGGAATCTTAGCCAATAACTATTCAGGAGTTGAACCAATGTTTGCTATTGCCTATCAGCACATAGTTAAGTCCGAAAATAGAACTCTTAATTTCATCGACCCATATTTTGAAGAAGTTGCTAAAAAGAGGGGGTTCTACACCGAGGAGTTAATGAAAAAAGTAGTTGATCATGGCACAATAAGAGATATTGATGAAATCCCAGACGATGTAAAGAAAGTTTTTGGAACAGCCCATGAAATTCATCCAGACTGGCACATAAAAATGCAGGCAGCTTTCCAAAAGTACACCGACAATGCAGTCAGTAAAACAATAAATCTTCCAAATAATGCAACAATTGACGATATTAAAGCCGCCTATAAATTGGCTTGGGAGACAGGCTGCCGCGGAATTACAGTTTTTAGAGATGGCTGTAAAAACGAACAAGTTCTAAATCTTGGTGTCAAAAAAGAATCCGTAGGGGCGCAATTGATTGCGCCCGAAATTAAAATCAAACCTCGCCCCATCAAAGTTGAGGGCGCAACTTATAAAATTGAAACACCAATGGGACACGCATTCATTACAGTAAATCAGGACGCTGATGGCAATCCTTTTGAAGTTTTTATAGCAATCGGCAAAGCCGGAAGCGAAGTCGCTGCAATGGCCGAAGCCATGGGAAGATTAATCTCAACAACTCTAAGACATGGAAATCACGTAACTCCAATCGAAAGAGCAAAAGAATTAGTTGATCAAATGCAAGGAATTGGTGGAGGAAATTCAGTTGGATTTGGCCCAAATAAAGTAAGATCTCTTCCAGACGCCGTCGCAAAAGCCATCGCCATGCACTTTGGATTACTAAATAATCACAAAGAAGAAATCGTCGTAACTAATATAGTTCAAGAAAAACCAATACAATTAACCATTAATCAGCCTACAAGTAAAAAAAAGTTTGACTTATGCCCAAGCTGCGGTAATGCCACTCTTGTCTTTGAAGAAGGCTGCAAAAAATGCCACAGTTGTGGATATAGTGAGTGTTAAATATCCTTATTGATATAAAAGATAATTCTTCAATTATCAGACGAAGACCTGTAAATTTAGAAAAAACACTTGGTAAATTAGTACACCAAGAAAGACGAGGAGATTTTGAAGTTGATATTCGAAAAACAAATGACATAGAGTTAACATACCAAAGCATCTCCCAATTAACCCAGAGCTCTTTTTTAGCTTTAGAGATAGCTAATAAAATATCTCCAACTATAGAAAGATCAGTTGAACTTATTTGTAACAATGAAACTTCTGGATATATAACAACTGGTATGCAAGTAAGCGGAGAAATGGTCACTGATGAACCTGATTCTCAAACAGCCGCAATTCTACATGAAACAATGCATTGGCTGCAGGAAGATAATCCTCAAATAAAAGATAACGAAATTTTACCAAATATTGCTGAATTTCTTTTTACTGGAAAAAAGAGATTGGATTCCTATTTCAAAAATCTTCATAGAAACAAAGATCGTATTTACAGCGAAGCTTGGAAATCAGGAATGAAAATTCTATTACCAGATTCAGAAGGAATGAGCTTTGACCAAATGTTTGAAAGCTTATTAGAAAAAAGATCGCTTCCAGAAGATAAAAAAGTTAATCTAATCAAAAGTGCAATTCAAAAACTAAAATCTGCCTGATATAATCCATTCATGCCAATATATACCAAAAAAGGTGACAAAGGAGAAACGGGAATGATCTCTCAAAATCCTGAAGAAAAAATCAGACTTTCTAAAAGTTCTCTCAAAGTTCGCGCAATTGGCGCAATCGATGAACTCGATAGTTTCATTGGTCTTGCCAAATCTTTTACTTCAGACAAAATCTTTTTGAAAATTTTAAGTGACATTCAAAAAGATCTCTTAACAACAGGTTCAATTCTTGCTGGATCTGGTCTTAAATTTCCCAAATCCAAAACTACAAAACTAGAAAAATACATAGATACTTGGGATAAAGAACTTCCAAAACTTTCAAATTTTATCTTACCAGGTGGTACAAATTTAGGAGCTCAGTTACACGTTTGCCGCTCAGCAGCTCGCCGCGCCGAACGCGAACTAACAGCCTTTGCAGAACTCGAATCCGTAGCAGATAATATCAAGATGTATATTAATCGCCTTAGTGATTTTATGTTTCAATTTTCTCGTTTTGTTAATTACGAAGCAAATGAAAAAGAGGAAATTTGGGTAGGAAAAAAATAATGCTACAATGGGTTTAAGATGCCCACTCCAGAAAATCCAGTTATAACTGAGCACCAAGAAGAATTTAAAGTCCCAGAAAACTTAAAGTCTGAAATCACAGCAATTGAAACAAACGTTAAAACAAATATTCAAGTAGATAACCATGGCCAACCAGTTATTACTCGAAGTGATAAGCAAAGCTTGTCACTGCGTGATAAAATACAGCTTCCTGACAGGGCAACTTGGTTGCAAAAAGCAAAAGGTTCGATTAACGATGCAATTACATGGCTTGCCAAATATCTTTTAAGAAAAGACGACAAACAAAAATATGCCAATTCAAACGACTAGTTTAATCAATTTACCAATTTCAATAAATAATATAAATTTTAATTTAATTTTTGTTGGAATTTTTATTCTTGCAATTTTAATTATATTAATAGCAGTTATAAGTTTTATCGCTCTCACTGCTTTTAGAAATAGACACCGTGAAGAAAGATCTCTGAAATCAGTCCTGCTTCAAGTCGCAGTCCCAAGTGGAAATGACATAAAAATTGATGCAATGGAGCAATTTTTTTCCTCTCTTAACTCAATTAAAAAAGGAGGTTGGAAACAAAAATACGATGTCCAACCAACAATTTCTTTTGAAATCGTAGCCCGCCCAGAAGACATTAGATTTTATGTTTGGACACCAAAAAAATTAGTTGATTTAGTAGAAAAACAAATCCACGGAGCTTATTCCGATGCCGAAATAAAAGAAGTAGATGAATATAATATTTTTACAGAAAACGGCAAAGTCGCATATAAATCTTATCAACTTAAAAAAGCCAATTTTTATCCAACAAAAATTTTTCGCGATTTAGCAACAGATCCACTTTCTTCCTTGACTTCAGCTCTTGCAAAAATGGGTGAAGGAGAGGGAGCAAGTATTCAAATTGTAATTTCTCCCGCAGAGTCTCCTTGGCAAAAAGAAGGAAAAGATTTTATAAGTAAAACCAAAAAACAAGAATCAGATCCTGAAAAAGCAAAATTTAGTGTAGGAGGTAAAACCTTAGAAGCTGTTGAAGGAAAAGTAACCAAACCAGGTTTTGAAACCTCAATTAGAATAGTAGTTGTAGCAAATACCGAAGAATCAGCCAAAGCTCATCTGGGAAATATTGGTAGTGCTTTTGAACAATTTAACGGTGAATTAAATGGCATGGGAGGCAGAAAAATCTTCAATAAACAAATGTTCATGGAAGATTTCTTGTATCGCTATCAGCCAAAATATCATGTTCGAGGAAATCACCCCTCTGTTTTAAATTCAGAAGAATTAGCTACGATTTTCCATTTTCCAAATAAACAAATAACAACCCCTCACATTTTTTGGGTCAATGCAAAAACAGCCCCAGCTCCGGCTGAAATCCCAACTTCTGGCCTTTACCTGGGTGCAAGCAATTATCGCGGTATAAGACGAGAAGTATTTTTAGCTAACGAAGATCGCCTCCGCCATATGTATATTATAGGTAAAACTGGAACTGGAAAATCAGAATTTATGAAACAAATGATTCTCCAAGACATTAATGAAGGCAAAGGTTTGTGTTTTATGGATCCTCACGGTGACGCAGTCGAGCAAATCCTTGAGCTCATTCCACCAGAACGCGCGGAAGATGTAATTTATTTTAATCCAAGCGATACAGAACGCCCCATCGGTTTAAATTTATTGGAAGCCAAAACAGAAGATCAAAAACACTTTGCAGCAACAGCCATCATAAACATGATGTACAAACTTTTCGATCCATACAAAACAGGTATAGTGGGTCCTCGGTTTGAGCACGCTGTTCGAAACGCCATGTTAACCGCAATGAGCGACACTGAAACTTCCTTCGTTGAAGTTATGAGAATTTTAACCGACGCAAAGTTTGTCCAGGAATTATTACCAAAAGTAACTGATCCGATAGTACGGCGTTATTGGACAGACCAGATTGCGCAAACAAATGACTTCCATAAATCAGAAGTCCTTGATTATATTACAAGTAAATTTGGAAGATTCGTCACAAATAAATTAATTAGAAATATCATAGGTCAATCAAAAAGCTCATTTGATTTGCGAGAAGTCATGGACACGGGTAAAATTTTGCTTATTAATCTTTCGAAAGGTACTCTTGGTGAAGAAAATTCCAACTTTTTGGGACTGATCTTGGTACCACGTATTTTAATGGCAGCAATGAGCAGAGCAGATACTCCCCAAGAACAAAGACGAGACTTCTTTTTATATGTTGACGAGTTTCAAAATTTTGCCACCCCTGATTTTGCAGTAATTTTGTCAGAAGCCAGAAAATATCGCCTTGGCTTAACGGTTGCAAATCAATTTATAGGCCAAGTTGAAGAAGAAGTTAAAGCTGCTATTTTTGGAAACGTTGGCACAATTGTCTCATTTAGAATAGGCGTCACTGACGCAAATTACATTACTCACGAATTTCAGCCAATTTTTAGTGAAGACGATTTACTTAATGTCGAGCGCTATCACGCTTTTATGAGAACAATTGTAGGAAATGAAACAGTTCCGCCTTTTTCAATTGATACCACAAAAGATCTTTCAGCAGAAAAAGCAAAAGCCAATAAACGCGTCGCCGAAATAATTAAAGAAATGTCTAGGCTTCGCTATGGAAAAGATGCTAGACTAGTCGAAGCTGAAATAACTCGCCGTGCAAAACTGTAAACGTTGACTTGACTTCATACAAAGAGTAAACTAATGAAGACTTGGTGGGAGAATTCCCACCATTTTTTATTATGGCAACACAAACAGCTAGGACAGAATTTGCACAAGCTCTAAAAGCAGTTTCGACTCAAACAGGGTTAGATGTTAATGTGATTATAGAACAAGTCAAAGCTTCCATAATAGCTGCTTACAAAAGAGACGCAAAAGAAGAAGGAGTAGAAGTTGACACTTTTGAATACGAAGTTCAAATCCATCCAGTAACAGGGGAAATGAGAATCTTTGCTTTTAAAATTGACAATTCTGAAGAGAAAAAAGACGTGACACCTCCTGGGTTTGGAAGAATTGCAGCACAAACTGCCAAGCAAGTTATTCATCAAAAAATAAGAGAAGCAGAAAGAGGCGCAGTTATAACAGAATTTGAAGGAAAAATAGGCAGTCTTGTCTCGGCAATGGTATTACGATTTGACGGCGGCAACGTTCGAGTAGAAATCGGCAAAACCGAAGGAATAATGCCATTTGAAAAAAGAATTCCAAACGAAAGACTTTCCTTAAATCAAAGAATAACTTTTCTTTTTGAAGAAATAAAAGAAACACCTCGCGGAGAAGAAATAATTCTTTCAAGAAATTCTGAAGAATTTGTAAAAAAACTTTTTGAAAGAGAAGTTCCTGAAATAGGAAGCAAAAATGTCGAAATTAAAACCATTGCAAGAGAAGCTGGCGTTAGAACAAAAATCGCAGTTTCTTCTAATCAACCAGGAGTAGATCCCGTTGGAAGTTGTGTTGGACAAAAAGGCGTAAGAGTCCAAGCTGTAACAAATGAATTAGGTGGAGAAAGAGTAGACATAATTGCTTGGACAGAGGATGAAAAAGAATTTGTCAAAGCTGCTCTAGCTCCAGTTGAAGTAATTTCAATAAAACTAAGTAAAAAAGATAAAAAAGCAAAAGTCGAAGTACCAGAAAGTCAACTTTCAATTGCAATTGGAAGAGAAGGCCAAAATGTAAGATTAGCAAGCAAGCTTACAAAATATGATATAGATATAGTAGGAGATGGATCAAAAGTGGAAGAAAGAGAACCTATTGTTAAAGATATACCATTACCAGTAGAAGAGAAATGAGAACTTATGGAAAAAAAATCAAGTCGCCCTCCAGTTGTAGTAGTTGTTGGCCATGTTGATCATGGAAAAACTTCCCTTCTCGACTCAATCAGAAAAACTTCAATAACAAAACGTGAAGCCGGAGGAATTACACAAAGCATTGGAGCAAGTGTAGCAACAACAGAGGCAGGAAAAGAAATCACTTTCATAGACACCCCGGGTCATGCATTATTTGCCAACATGAGATCAAGAGGTGTTAATTTAGCAGATATTGCAATATTAGTAGTCGCAGCCGATGACGCAGTAAAGCCTCAAACCAAAGAAGCAATTCAATTACTACAAACTTCCCAAATCCCTTTTATCGTCGCAATTACAAAAATTGATTTACCTTCAGCAAATATTGAAATGGTCTTACAAAGCCTTGAAAAAGAAGGAGTTTATTTAGAAAAAAGAGGAGGAGACACTAGTTATGTCAGCGTCTCAAATAAAACAGGTGAGGGAATAAAAGAACTCTTAGATTTAATATCGCTTATTGCCGAAATGCATGAAATAAAAGGTGATTTGGAAAGTGAACTTGAAGGATTTGTTATTGAAACTTCAAAAGACAAAAGAGGACGGCTGGCCTCAGTAATTATAAAAAGTGGAAAAATAAAAATAGGCGACACAATTTTTGCAAATGAAATTTTAGCCAAAATTAAGGGATTATTCGATGATAACCAAAAACCAGTTAAAGAAGTTCAAGCTGGATATCCAACCCAAGTTCTTGGATTTGAAGAATTACCACAAGTTGGATCAAAAATTTCATCAAAAGGAGAGGACGTGAAGTCAACCAATATAGTTACTAAAGATATAAATTCAAAGGAAGTGAAGTTAAAAATAGTTATAAAAGCAAAAACAGCAGGGAGCCTTGAAGCAATTATCACTAATATCCCAGAAAATGTACAAGTTGTACGAAGCGGAGTTGGAGACGTGACCGAGTCTGACATCTTTTTTGCAAAAGCCGCAAACGCTTTGATATTTCTTTTCGAATCAAAATTTTCATCTACAATTCGCAAACTTTCCGAAACCGAAGATGTAAAAATCCAGAAATTTGATGTAGTTTATGATTTTATCGAAAAATTAAAAGAATTAATAGACAAAGATAAAGAAGAAATTATAGGTATAGCACAAATCATTGCAAGCTTTCCTTTTGACAAAAGAAGAGTCGCAGGATGCAAAATCCAAGAAGGGCAAATAAAAAGAACCGACAAGTTAAAACTTATAAGAGACAAAAAAGAGCTTGGAAAAGTTAGAATTATTTCTCTAAGAAAACAAAGAGATGAGGTTAATATAGTCAAACAAGGAGAAGAATGTGGAATTTTATTTGAGCCACAACTTGATTTTAAAGAAGGCGATATGTTACTATGCTCAGCAAGCCAAGTATAATATGGAAAATTCACTAAAAGCGCTAGTTGGGGGAGCCAAATCCATTTTAATATTATTGCCCGAAAATCCCGACTTTGATGCAGTTGCTTCAGCAACTTCCTTATTTCTATCTTTAAGCCAAGAAACCGGAAAAGAAATCAACGTTTATTGCCCCAGCCCAATGATTGTAGAATTTAATCGCCTCATTGCCGTTAATAAAATAAAAAACGAGATTGGTAATAAAAATTTAAGCCTCACTTTTGAAAATTATAACCCTCAGGGAATTGAAAAAGTCTCTTGGGACATAGACGATGGAAAATTCAAATTAACAGTAGTTCCAAAACCAAACGTTGCTCCACCAAATCAAGATCAAGTCATTGTCACATACGTCGGTGTTGCCGCCGACTTAGTTATTTTAGTAGGTGGAGCTAGTGAAAATAATTTTCAAGTAATTAAATCTGAAGACTTGAAAGACGTAAAACTTGTTCACATTGGAATTAATGAACTAAGTATCCCAGGAAGAAATGTTTCCTCTCTGGCAACTCCCTTCTCTACAATCTCAGAAGTAACTGCAAACCTAATTAAAAATTCAGGGTACAAAATTGAAGCTGACACAGCAACAAACTTACTTATTGGAATAGAAGAAGGAAGTCACTCTTTTACGGTAAACAATGTAAATGCAGATACTTTCTCTTTGGTGGCAGAATTAATGAGAGCTGGAGGCAGAAGATTGTCACAACAAATTCAAGTACAAAGCCCCACAGCAGTGATGGGAGGTATGACACAAGTTCCATCTTCCTGGACCGAACCGAAAATATTTAAGGGTACTAGCGTAAGTTAAAAGTTTGTGTTATCATACCTAAGATCTCAACAAGGTTTGCATTTGTTATAATCTTACTTTGTCACAGATGACGATATGGCTTTACAAATAGACGAGAAGAAAAATATAATTAAAAAGTTTGAAAGAGAGAAAGGCGATACAGGTTCTCCTGAAGTACAAATTGCTCTTTTAACAAATCAGATCGACAAACTTGTAGCTCATTTGGGCGCTCATCATAAAGATGTAAATTCAAGACGCGGACTACTCGCAATGGTAGCCAAAAGAAGAAGATTACTTAGTTATCTTCAGAAACGAGACAAAGCTCGTTTTGAAAAACTCACTAAGGAATTAGGACTAAAACAAAAGAAGAATGAAAAGTAAATCAAAAGTAATTGAAAAGAGTATTGATTTTGGTGGAAAGAAATTAACACTTCAGGTAGGACGCTTAGCAGGTCAAGCTGACGGAGCCGTTTTGGCTACGTACGGTGAGACAGTAGTTTTAGCTACAGTAGTTTCAGCTACTCCAAAAATGGTAATGGATTTTTTGCCTTTAACAGTTGATTATCAAGAAAAACTTTACGCAGGAGGAAGAATTAAAGGAAGCCGATGGGTAAAGCGTGACGGCAGACCATCTGACGAAGAAATTTTAACTTCAAGAGTTATAGACCGCTCCATTAGACCACTTTTTCCAAAAGAATATAGAAACGAAGTACAAGTCATAGTTACAGTTCTTTCAGTGGACTTGGAAAATGATCCAAAAATGGTTGGAGCCGTTGCAGTTTCAGCTGCGCTTTGTGCATCATCAGTGCCTTGGAATGGACCAGTCGCCCCAATAAATGTTGGCTTCAAAGACGGAAAATATTTCCTTAGCCCAACCGTAATCGAAATGAAAGATTCTGAAATGGACTTAGTAGTTACAGCTACCAAAGATGCTGTCGTTATGATTGAAGCTGGTGCAAAAGAAGTTACTGAAGAACAAATTTTGGGAGGAATTGAATTTGCAAAGAAAGAAAGTGAAAGCTTAATCAAATTTATTGAAGAATTTAGTGGTGAAGTTGGAAAAACCAAACAAGTCGTAGTTGAACACAAATACAACAAGGCAGTTGAAGAAAAAGTCAAAAAGATGATTGGCAAAAAGTTTGATGATATTATTCCCGAAATGGCCACAAAAGAGATGGCTGGAGGCAGCTTTGTTGAACTCAAAGATGCCGTAATTGGTAGTTTTGAAACTGCAAACGAAAAGACAGAAGCTGCTGAAGTTTTTGAAAAATTATTTAAAAAGGCAGTCAGAGAAATTCTCTTAAGTGGAAAAAGGCCGGATGGCAGAAGCCACACTGAAATAAGACCAATAACGATTGAACTTGGCGTTCTTCCAAGAACTCATGGATCAGCAATATTTACAAGAGGCCAAACACAAGTATTATCTATCGCTACACTTGGAACAGAATCAGTTTCACAGCTTCTTGAAACAGCCGAAGGAGAAGTTACAAAAAATTATATGCATTTTTATACAATGGCCCCTTTTACTACAGGAGAAGTTGGAAGAGTTGGATCTCCAAATAGACGCGAAGTAGGCCACGGTGCATTAGCAGAACGCGCTTTAATGCCAGTTGTTCCCGGGAAAGAAAAATTCCCTTACACAATCCAAGTAGTTTCCGAAGTAATGAGTTCTAATGGTTCCACATCAATGGCATCAACTTGTGGTTCAACTCTTGCTCTAATGGATGCCGGAGTTCCAATAGCAGCTCCAGTTTCAGGAATTGCAATGGGATTAATTGTTGAGTCGAAAGATAAATATGCAGTTTTAACAGATATTATTGGACTTGAAGATTTTAACGGTGACATGGATTTCAAAGTCACAGGAACAGCTAAAGGAATTACGGCTCTTCAACTTGATGTAAAAACTTTAGAATTAACGCCTGTTATTTTAGGCAAAGCTCTTGATCAATCAAAGATAGCTCGAGCAGAGATTCTTGAAAAAATAATAGCTGCAATCGCAGAGCCAAGAGCACAAGTTTCTAAATATGCACCAAAAATAAAAACAATCAAAATTGATCCAACAAAAATTGGAGAAGTTGTGGGAAGTGGCGGAAAAACAATTAAGAAAATAGTTGCCGAAACAGGAGCCGAAGTCAAAGTAGAAGACGATGGAAGAGTTTTCATATCAGCCGTTAAAGAAGAGGATTTACAAAAAGCAATTGAATGGGTAGAAGGCCTTGTCAAAGAAGTTCAAAAAGGCGAAATTTACGACGGCACTGTTAAAAGAATTCAGCCATTTGGAGCATTCGTAGAAATACTTCCTGGAAAAGAAGGAATGGTCCATGTTTCAGATATGGGAGATACTCCTGAAGAATTTGTCGATAATCCAGACAGCAAAGTAACAATAGGACAGCAAGTTAAAGTACGTGTCAAAGAAGTTGACGAAATGCATAGAATTAATCTCTCCATGAGAATGGATCCAACAACTGACAAACCAAAAGGCGAGCGCGGGGGAGGAGACAGAGGTGGAAGTCGTGGAGGATTCGGTGGGCCAAGAAGAAGTTTCGGTGGGCCAGACCGCGGACGAAGCAACTTTGGGCCAAGAAGAAGTTTCGGTGGGGGAAGAAGAGACGATCGTGGTAGCGGTGGGGACAGACCAAGGTCAAATGGACCTCATTTCCCAACAAGTAGATATATGGACGATAAAAGACCACAAGCAGATAGTAGAAAAGGCTTCAACGAATAAACCTAACGTGATATAGTTAACTGTGGCTACAAACCAAGACGTTAATAATTTAGAAGAAAAAATAAAAAAAGCAGTTTTGCCAGATGTTCTCAGAACAGGCATAAATACAAGGCTTAATCAACTCGATAAATTAAGCGGAACCGATAATTTTCTAACAGAATTTGATAGATTAAATAATTACATCGACTGGATTATAAATCTTCCTTGGCAAAATAGAACAAAAGATATTTTAGATTTGGAGTATGCCAAAAAAGTTTTAGATTCTCACCATTTTGGTTTAGGCGAAATTAAAGATAGAATTTTAGAATACGTCTCAGTTCTCAAATTAAAAAGCGCAGACACAAAAGAAATTGCCAGAGCCCCAATTCTTTGCTTTGTTGGTTTAGTTGGAACCGGAAAAACAACTATCGCTTCATCAATTGCAGAAGCAATGGGAAGAAAATTTGCCCGTATTCCTTTTGGAGGAATGGGTGACCCGCTTGATCTTCGTGGACAATCAAGAATTCATGCCGAAGCAGAGCCTGGAAGAGTAATTAAAGCATTAAGAGCAACGGGGAGCCGTAACCCAGTCATTCTTCTTGATGAAATCGACCGCGTAACAGCTGAAGGAAGATCTTCAATCATGGGAGTTTTAGTTGAGTTACTTGACCCTGGGCAAAATCATGCATTTGTAGATTATTATGTAGATTATCCATTTGATCTTTCAGAAGTACTTTTTATAGCAACAGCCAACAATACAACAAACATAGCAACAGCCGTCTTGGATCGTCTTGAGCCAATTTCAATGCCAAGCTACACGGACCTTGAAAAAATCACAATTGCAAGGCAATATGTCTTACCAAAGAAAATGAAAGAAGCAGGGTTAACTGATATTCAATTAAGTTTTGATGAAAATGTCTGGCCACAAATAGTAAGGCCACTTGGTTTTGACGCTGGAATTAGAACTCTTGAAAGAACTCTGGATGGAGTAGTAAGAAAAGTTGCAAGACAAATAGTAGAAGGAAAAGTCAAAGAAGTTAAACTCTCTCCGTTAAATGCAAAACAATATTTACCTCAGTGATACAATCACACAAATGACCAAAAGAGATGAACTTCTAAAACTTAAAGCTGAAATGGAAAAAGATGACAGCTTACCTCTGAAATATGGCGCAAATAAACTCGTTTTCGGAAGCGGTAATCCAGAAACAAAAATTTTATTTATTGGGGAAGGCCCAGGGTTTAACGAAGACCAACAAGGAATTCCATTTGTAGGTGCTGCCGGAAATCTATTAAACAAAGTCTTAGAAACAGTAAATTTAACAAGAGAAAAGACAAGTCATGACGGTAAAGAAGCAATTTTCATTACAAATGTTGTTCATCATAGACCACCTAATAACCGAGATCCCGAGCCTGTAGAATTATTATCTTATGGAAAATACCTAGACAAAATGATAGAAATAATAAATCCAAAAATGATCGTAACCCTCGGAAGATTTTCTATGGGCAAATTTTTGCCAGGCGAAAAAATTAGTGGAATACACGGAAAGAAATTTATGGTAAAATGGCACAGTCAAGATTTAATAGTAGTGCCAATGTATCATCCAGCTGCAGCACTTCGAAATGGAAATGTAATGAATCAATTTAAAGAAGACTTTCTAAAATTACCAAAATATTTTGAAGAAGTAAATAAACCTGAAATAAAACAAATGAATATTTTATGAGCTTAAAATTTATACCTATTAGTGGAACAACTGGAGTAACAGAAAATTGTTATGTTTATGAAAGTGGAAATGACATGATTATTGTCGATTGTGGTGTTGGTTTTCCAGAGCCTGAAATGTACGGTGTTGATTTAATAATTCCTGATTTTTCTTACATAAGACAAAATAAAAATAAACTTCGAGGAATTTTTATAACGCACGGCCACGAAGATCATATTGGTGCTCTCCCTTTTTTGCTAAAAGACGTTCAAGCTCCAATTTATGCAACTAAATTAGTCGCAGCCTTTATTGCCGATAAATTTGAAGATTACGAAACAAATCCTCCAAAAATTAATGTAATCGATCCTGATAAAGACATAATAACTGCTGGAATTTTTAAAGTAGCAAGTTTTAGAGTATCGCATTCAGTTCCCGACGGAGTCGGATATTGCATAGAAACCCCTGAAGGCAAAGCATTCCATATTCCCGATTATAAATTTGATTGGACACCAGTTGACGGAAGGCCGTTTGATGTACGCCGTGCCGCAATGTTAGCAAGTGCCGACACTTTAATGCTAGCTTCAGACTCATTGGGTTCCACAAGTCCAGGCCATACCGAAAGCGAAGCCGCAATTGAAGGAAAAATACAAAGTGTTACTGAAAAAGCAAAGGGACAAGTTTTCTTTACAACAATATCTTCAAATATTTCAAGAATGCAGCAAGCAATAAATGTCGCAGCACGCCTTAATCGCAAAATCGTTTTTGTAGGTAGATCAATTGACAGAAAAGCTGATATTGCAAAACGTCTTGGGTATCTTAACTATCCAAATGGGATTGTAATTTCAAGTAAACAAACAAACAAAATGGACAGCAATAAATTAATGTATATAATTTCAGGAAGTTATGGCCAACCAGGAAGCGCTCTTTATCGTGTAGCCTTAGGTGAGCATGAATTCCTCTCAATAGGAAAAGATGATTTAGTTGTATTCTCTTCAGATCCAGCTCCTCCAGGAAGCAAAACTAATGTTGATTTTGTAGTCGATCATATTATAGAAGCAGGAGCAGACGTCCATTATTACGACCTCCAAGAAGACCTTCATGTTTCAGGCCACGGTTGCATGGAAGATATCAAATTTTTATTCGGAATAATTAAGCCCAAATATTTCATACCAATTGGAGGAACAGTAAGACACAACCATGAATATGCAAAAATTGCAGAAAGTATGGGCAATGACATAAGAAATGTTTTTCAGCTCAAAGAAGGGGACGTTCTTGAATTCCAAAACAAAGATGCAAGAATTAATGGGCACATTCCTGTAAAAAGCGTTTTAGTTGACGGACTTGGAGTCGGCGACGTGGGTAATATTGTGCTTCGTGATAGAAATGTGCTTGCAAAAGAAGGAGTCGCAATTGCAATCCTTCAAGTTGATAGCAGTAACGGGAAAATTTCTGAAACACCCGAAATAATAAGCCGCGGGTTTGTCTTTGAAGGCAAAAGCGCCGGGCTCTTAAAAGAATCAGGTCAAGCTTTGATGGAAAGCCTGACAAGACGTCATCAAATGGATGCAAAAGTCGCAAGAGATGCAACAGTTAATTTCCTAGAAAGATATTTTTATGAAAAAACCGGCCGCAGACCAATGGTCCTCCCTGTGGTTGTTGAGGTTTAATCTTCTAAAACTTTGTTTATAATAATTGCTTCTTCTGGAGTTGCATATTTTACCACTTGTTCGAGGGCGTAATTTAACATTTCATTAATAATTTGTTCAACATTTTTCTTCAACTCATTTTCTAAATTTAAACTTTTTAAATACTCAGAAATATTTTCTACATTAGAATTTTCGTTTGATATGAGTTCTGAAAGTTTTTGTTTTTGCTCTTCAGTTAATTGATTTTGTGTTTTATTTCCTAGTTTTGCAAAAAAATTTTGAGCAAAAACTTTATTAAATTTATCCAATTTTTCTTTTGGGTAGTCGATTCTTTTAAAAATTTCCTCAAGTTTTTGATAACTAATTTTCATGTTCTGACACTTCCTTTCTCTTTAAGTTCTGAAAATTGCCTTGGAGTTAAGGCAGGAGCTTCTTCTGTGACTAAATTTCGTTTTGCTTTCTCAAGATTGTCATTTTTTGTTTTCTCATCGGCTAACTGAGGAATTTTTTCCTGCATTGCTTCGATTTTATCTTTTAATTTATCTATTGGTCCGTACGGTATAAGAACTTGTGATAAAGTCAAACTAATTGGAAATACGAATGTTGATAAAAAACCTGTTACTCTTAGATCTTTAGCTAGTATTCCTACAGCCAACGCAGTAGCTTCACCAATAGCTGCAAATTTAATAATGGTACTGCGACTGTTCCTCTCTCCTTCAGAAATTAACCTTTGTGTATCTAGAAGTTCTTTTGCATCAACAAATTGTTCTGGAGGAATATCAGTTAGTGATTTTATTGCATTTAAATCTGGTTCTTGAGCAACTTCCATTTCGCCATATTAACATCTTTTATTTGCCTTTAGCAAGTAGTTGTAATGAATCACAGCCAGGGGTTCTTCCGGTTGTTGAAGTTTAGAATAAACCAATTTCTCTCTTAATTTATTTATAAGTTTTGTTGTAATTACGGAGATTTATTTCTGACAATATCATCTGTCGAATCACCTCTGGTAAAAAGAGAATTCCAGCAGTTGGATTTAAAAATATAACTCCTGACAACACCCCCAACGCAATTGCCATTTTTCTATTATGTTCTCTAAATTTATCAAAATAACCCCAAGAACTTTTAGAAATATTGTCTAATTCACTAAAATCTTTTTGCTCAGAAGACATCCTAGACAAATATACCAATTAGTGGTTTGAAAAACAAGCGTTATAAGCAAAGCTTGCAACACTTTCAGTGTTATAATAAATCATGTCTAAAGATAAGAGAAAAAGAAAAACAAAAAGATCATATAACTTAAAATTGAAACCAGATACAGCCAAATCAATTTCCCAAGTTTTATTTTTCGCACTAGCGGCTTTAGTAGTTGTTTCCTTTTCAAGAGAAGGTCTAATTTTAGTAAAGCTTAACAACTTTTTGCTTGAATTTTTTGGTTGGTCTGCTCTTTTAATTCCTTTTATTTTCGTGTCTTTCGCTTTTTTGCTTTCCAAATTCAAGCGTCCTTTGGGTCAACCAAATGTAATCATTGGTTTTCTTCTTTTTTTTATTTCAATTAGCGCCCTAACTAAAGCCGGCAAAATGGGCATTAATACTTGGGAAGGAGTTGGAGCCTTGGTCACAGGCTTCGGCGCATTCATTTTATATTTTGGAATTATGATTGTTGGCTTAGTTATTTTATTCAATACCTCCCTTGACACAGTTTTTACGCTCATTGCAAATGGATTAAAGGAACTTAAAAAATACATTTTAGGTGAGAAAAATCTAGCAAACATAAAGCTAGACACCAAAAAAGAACTCAAAGTAATTGGAGGAAATATTAATAATTCACCTTTAGAAAATAAGAAACCAGAAATAGAAGATAAAAAAGAAGTTTTGGAAGAAAAATTAATAAGTAATTTGCCAGGAGAAACAAAAGTTTGGAAATATCCACCAATGTCGCTTTTAAAGGAAACCCAAGCAGGTCATGCAGATAGAGGAGACATAAAAGGAAACGCAAGTATTATAGAGCAAACTCTTGAATCTTTTGGTGTCACAGCTCGCGTAGTTGAAGTTAACCTTGGCCCAGCCGTAACTCAGTATGCCCTTGAAGTAGCCCTTGGTACAAAGCTCGCCAAAATTACAAGTTTGGAAAGAGATTTGGCCCGTGCTCTTGCTTCCCCAACTGGTGCAATAAGAATTGAAGCTCCAATTCCAGGACGAAATTTAGTTGGTATTGAGCTACCGAATCGTGCCCCAGAATTTGTTCCTCTAAAGAAAATGATGGATAGCGAAATTATGCAAAAGAATAATTCAAAATTAGCAGTTGCACTAGGCTTTGATGTAACAGGCAAAGCAATTGTGGCCGATATTGGAAAAATGCCTCACATTTTAATTGCAGGTCAAACTGGAAGTGGAAAATCAGTTTGTATAAATACTTTTATGGCTTCCCTTCTTTTTAGAGCTTCCCCCGCCGAAGTTAAATTAATATTAGTCGATCCAAAACGCGTAGAGTTAACTGGATATAATAATATTCCCCATTTATTAACGCCAGTTATAGTCGAGCCAGAAAAAGTCGTATCAGCCCTAAGGTGGCTTATGGCTGAAATGGATAGACGCTATAAACTTTTCGCGGAAGCCGGAGCAAGAAACATAGATGGTTATAACGAAATGAGTGGATTCCAAGCTCTTCCCTACATTGTCTTATTTATTGACGAGTTAGCTGACATTATGCTTTTCTCGCCTGTTGAAGTAGAGGACGCTATTACACGCATTGCCCAAATGTCTCGCGCAACAGGAATCCATATGGTACTTGCGACTCAAAGACCTTCAGTAGACGTCATTACAGGGCTAATTAAAGCCAATATCCCAACAAGAATTGCTTTTGCTGTTTCATCTCTAGTCGATTCCCGTGTCATCCTTGATACCCAAGGCGCTGAAAAACTTCTTGGAAAAGGAGACATGCTTTATTTACCTCCAGAATCTGCCAAACCAAGTAGAATTCAAGGAGCATTTATTTCAGACAAAGAAATTTCAGAGCTTGTTAATTTCATTAAAAACCAAGGAGTCAATGTCCAATACACAGAAGAAGTCACAAACATGGCAAAGGCAGGGAGCGGACCTCAAGTGCCAGGAGTGGTTGGAAATACAGATGATTTATTTAAAGAAGCAGTAAAACTTATTTGCCAATACGACAAAGCGTCAGCCTCCCTCCTTCAAAGAAGACTCTCCATTGGTTACGCGAGAGCTGCGAGAATCCTTGATCAGCTCGAAGCAGCTGGTGTAGTTGGTCCGGCAGACGGAGCAAAGCCGCGTGAAGTTAAAATTAAAGACGCAGAAAGCTTTCTAAGTGGCAATTCTTCATAACAAAGTTTTATGAAAACAGCTGGAAATTTAATACGACAAACAAGGCTTGATCAAAACCTGGAAGAATTTCAGCTGGGAGAAATGACTCACATAAGAACCACTTTCATAGAAGCAATTGAGAATTCAGATTGGGATAAATTACCAGAACTCGCCGTCGTAATCGGATTTGTAAAAAGCATTTCACATTTTTTAGATATTGACGAAAGGCAGCTCGTCGCACTCTTAAAGCGAGAGTACAAGCCGCCTACTAAAATAGAAAAACAGAAAGAAATCAGCAAAAAATTTATCTGGGGGCCAAGGCTAACTTTTTTATCTTTGGTAATAATAATTTTAATTATTGTTCTTGGATATCTTGGGTTTCAGTATAAAAAATTCAATTCCCCTCCCAAATTAATTATTAAAGAGCCAACACGGCAGGAGATAATAAAGCAAGAGAAATTGACAGTTAGTGGGATAACGGATTTAGATGCAACAGTTGAAGTAAATAACCAGTCTGTTTTAGTTAATAATGATGGAAGTTTTAAAACTGAAATTAATCTTTCAAATTCCACGAAAGAAATTAAAATAATTGCAACATCAAGAAGTGGAAAAACCACAAGTATTTCGCGTACAATAGAAGTCAAACCATGAATGGTGTCGAAACAGTTTTAACAATTGTCGTTATAGCTTTAGCAATCCTTTTTATTATAGTAGGAGTTCAAGTAACCCTTGTCATCTTTGAACTAAGAAAAGCAGTCAAAAGATTCAATAATATATTAGAAGATGCAATTATGGGTGGAGGATTACTTCGTCCTGATAAACTCTCAGGAGTTTTGGAATTTTTCAAGAAAAGACGCGATACCGGAAGTCATGGACAGCAGGTTTAATTTATGACAGTTTTTGAAAACTGACATGTCATCCTCTAGGATGTCATAACTTATGTCTTAAAACACGAAGCGAATTAGCTATCGGGAAAAAATCAGTCACAAAATTCCAAGCCGCCGCTCCTTGTGGCCCAAATACTGAACTAAAAACTAAAAATAACCCTGCAGCATTTATTGCTCCCCAAATCATAAAATTTTCTTTTGCAATATTATGAACATAATTTCCAAGTTTCATCGCGCTTACCACTTTCGAAAAATCATCTTGCATTAAAGCAATATCAGCCGATTCTATTGCAGCATCGCTTCCAATTGCACCCATTGCAATACCAATATCAGCTAACTTAAGTGAAGCCGCATCATTAACTCCGTCTCCAACATACGCAACAAGTCCATCTTTTCCCAAATAACTTTTAACGTATTTAAGTTTATCTTCTGGCAACAAGTTTGCATGAAATGTTGTTATTCCAACGCTCCCCGCAACACGCGCCGCAACAGCCTCATTGTCTCCAGTTAACATAATAACTTTTTTGACTCCAAGCCTCTTCAGCTTTTCAATTGAAGTACGAACTTCAGGGCGAATTTGATCAGCCAATGTCAAAAAAGCAACCAATCTTCCTTTAACTCCCAAGAACACAACATCAAAACCATCCCTTTCAAAGTTTTCAGCAGTCACCAGTTGACTCTTTTCATATTCTATTTTTTGTTCTTTTATAAATTTCAAATTCCCCGCAACAACTTTCTTGCCTTTTAAATAAGCAACAATCCCTTTTCCTGCATACTCTTTAAATTTTTCAGGAATATTAACCGATAAACCATCATTTTTAGCGTGAAGTGTTATCGCCTTTGCAATTGGATGCTCCGAAATAGATTCAGCCGAAGCGATTAGAGTCAGTGCTTCATGGCTTTTAATACCAAAAGTAATAATTTTTTCTGTTTTTATAATGCCACGAGTCAAAGTTCCCGTTTTATCAACAATTAAAATTTTTATTTTAGGAAGACCTTCAATAAAACTTGCGCCTTTAATTATGATACCAAGCTTTGCTGCCTTTGCTATCGCCCCCCAAAAAGCCATCGGAATAGCAACAGCAATATCATCAGCACAAGCAACCAAAAGAATTGCAAGAATTAAATTTAAATTATGAGTTACAAAAAAGACAGCCATTGAGCCAATCAATGTAACAATTATGTAAATGGTTGAAAATTTGTCAACTGAAGTTTGAATCCCCATTTTTCCAGATTGAGCACTTTGAATTAAGCTAAGTATTTTTTCAAAGGTTGTGTCTTTTCCTACTTTTCCAGTTTCGATTATAAAAGAACCAGTTGAATTAAGAGTTGAAGAAAAAACTTCTTGCCCTTTTACTTTTGTAACAGGAAGAGATTCGCCAGTAAGAGATGATTGATCAATGCTGCCACTCCCTTCAATTATTCTTCCATCAACTGGAATACGATCGCCCGTTTCAATGACAACCAAATCTCCAATTTTCACATCTTCAATTGGAATCTGAGATATTCCATCTTTAGTTTTTACGTTAACAATTTCCGGCCTAAGTTTTAAAAGCGTTTTTATAGCGCTATCTGCTTTACCTTCTGTATAGTCCCCAAAAATGCGAGCTGAAGTTATCATCAAATTAATAAAAGCAACACTTGCCCATTCCCTATGAAGAATTGATGCAAAAAGAGCAATACTCGCCAAAAGGTCAACAGTTACCTTTTTATTTTTCAAAGCAGATATGGCACTTATTAAAACCGGAATTGTCGCAATAATCCCAACAATAATTATTATTAAGTTTTGGAAGTTAGGAAATAACTTTAAGTAGTAAGAAATCAAAGAAAGAATAAGAGCGACAAGAATAGAAATGTTTAACTTCATCTCAAAGGACTTGGACATAATTTATTATATCCCTACTTTCTTCTTTCGATTTCATTTCGCGCCATTAATATTCTATTTGAATATGAAATATGAGGAGCAAACAAGAAAAGCAGAATTTCAGAATTGTAAACACTTCTATATTTCAATGCTCTTTTTTTAAATTTTATATTTGCCTTTTGTTGATAAATAATATTCAATGTAAATGCAACCAATAAAGATACAAGAACTGAAAATAATCCTGAGTTTGAATGACTTATGAAGTAAATTCCGGATATTAATAATGACATAAAACTAACGATTAATATTACAACATGATAACCCAAACAGTGTCCCGCTTCATGAAGAACAACCCATTCTATTTGTCCTTTATCAAGTATTTCTAAAGCTTTTGTTGATAATGTCATCACTGGTTTTGTCGGTATTCCGTGCATTGCACCAAAGAACTTTTCAGATTTAATTATTTTTATGTCAAAATTAATTCCGGTTATTTTTTGGAGTTTTTTAAGTAAATGTTTATCTTTAAAAGGGAGAATCGTTTCTTTCGGTTTTAAAAAACTTTTTGCAAACATCTTTATTAACGCCATTTGTGTCAAATAAACGAAAGCCACAGTAAAAATAACAATATTCAACATTATTGGGATTTTAACATACCTAGACGGTCACCGTAAGCACGCTTTTAAACACCGTGACCGCGGTACCGCGGTGACCGTCGACCGTCAAGCGTAATCTGACGCATGTTATAATCTCCGTATGACAGGTAATGAAGTAAGAGAAAAATACCTTAAATTTTTTGAAAACAAGAAACATAAATTAATTAAACCTGCCCCTCTTGTTTTAAAAGATGATCCTACAACTTTATTCACGTCCTCTGGAATGCAGCCACTATTGCCTAATCTTTTAGGAGAGCCACATAAAAATGGGAAGAGATTGGTGGATTCTCAACCAGTTTTCAGAGCTGAAGATATTGAAGAAGTTGGAGATAATCGACACGATACGTTTTTTGAAATGCTTGGAAATTGGAGCTTAGGAGATTATTTTAAGAAGGAACAACAGACTTGGATTTGGGAGTTTTATACGAAGCAGTTGGGTTTAGATATTAAAAAACTTTACGTTACAGTTTTTGCGGGCAATAAAGAAATTCCTCGAGATGATGAAGCCGTTAACACATGGAAAGAATTAGGAGTATTAGAAGACCATATTTATTACTATGATGCCAAGAAAAATTGGTGGGCAAGAAGCTCTTATGAAACTATGCCAGTGGGTGAACCAGGTGGGCCGTCATCAGAAATTTTCTATGAATTTACTCATGTTAAACACGATCTAAAATTTGGAGATAAATGCCATCCAAATTGTGATTGTGGCAAGTTTGTTGAAATTGGCAATAATGTTTTTATGACTTACCAGAAAACTGATAGTGGTTTTGAACTTTTGGAAAAGAAAAATATTGATTTTGGAGGAGGACTCGAAAGAATTTTGATGGCTGTCAATAACCAGCCAGACATGTTCAAAAATGATCTCCATTATCCTATTATTATCGAGATAGAAAAAATAACTGGAAAGAAATATTTAGGAAATGAGGTTTCTATGAGAATTATTGCAGATCATATGAAAGCTTCGATTTTTTTGATTGCTGATGGGATAATTCCATCAAATAAGTTACAAGGATATGTATTAAGAAGATTGCTAAGAAGAGCTTTATTAAAGATTAAAAATTTAAGTGGAGATTCGAAAGATGAAAATATTTTTTATTCAATAATTGATCAGTATATGGATATATATAATATTTATTTAAGAAAAGAAGATGTAACTAAGATTACTGATGTAATTTTGGGTGAAATGAGGAAGTTTTCTGTAACTTTGGAAAAAGGATTAAAAGAATTTGAAAAATTTGATGACAGTCAATTAAATGTGCTTAATGCTTTTAATTTGTATCAAAGTTATGGTTTTCCGTTTGAAGTAACCCAAGAATTATTTGAACAAAAAGGAAAAGAACTAAGTAAAGTAGAATTTGATAATATTATGAAAGAACACCAAGAACTTTCCAGAAATTCTTCAAAGTTTCAATAAGCGAAGCTTGTGTCTTCGACATAAGCTATCAGCTTTGCTACAATGATCTTAATGCAAGAAGAATACTTCATAAGTATCGCGCTCGAAGAAAGTTTTATTCAGGTGGCGCTTTGGAACATTAAAGAAACAGCCGCCAATATTATTTCTATTTCCAAACCAATTAGCTATGAAAATGAAGAAACACTTCTGACAGCAGGAGATGAAGGCCTATCAAATTGCATTCAAAATCTCCCTGAAAATGCCCCAGAACCTTCCAAAACCGTTTTCGGAGTCCCTTCTTATTGGGTAGAAACGGGCCAGATTGAAAGAAAATATTTAGATAAAATTAAACTTCTTTGCAATAAATTATCCCTTACCCCAACAGGTTTTGTAGTTCTCCCTGAAGCAATTGCCCATTTCAAAAAAAATGAAGAAAACACCCCCGTCTCAGGAATTTTAATTGGAGTTTACGGACAGAGTATTGACATTTCTCTTTTCCGTTTAGGAAATTTAGTTGGAACAGTAAACGTAACAAGAAGCATAAATATAATCGACGACGTTGTCGAGGCAATAGCAAGATTTGAAACAAAAGAGACCCTTCCTTCCCAATTTCTTCTTTATAATACACACGCAAAAGACCTCGAAGAAATTAAACAAGAATTAATCAAAGCCGATTGGAATAATTTAGACCCAAAAATTAAATTTTTACACACCCCCTCCGTTGAAATTCTAGAAACAGATTCCAAAATGGCAGCAGTCTCTCTTGCAGGCGGAGCCGAAATTGCCAATTTATCAAAAATCAATTTCATAAAGTCTTCCGAGAAAAAAGATTTAAAAAACACAGAAACAGAAAATATAAAAGATAGCACTGACAATATTGAGGGATTAGTTGATCCAAAAAGCCTGGGTTTTTCGATTAACGAAGATTCACCAGTCGCCCATAGCAAAGTTAATATTAAATTAAATAAATTTAAAATGCCAAATTTAAAATTCAAATTTTCTGAAAATATCGCTTTTATAGCAGCAATTTCACTTTTAGTTTTAATTGTCGTCGGTTTTGCTGGTTTTTGGTTTTTGCCCAAAGCTGACGTAAACATAATAATTGCTCCAGTAAAAATTGACGAAAAAAAACAAATTAAATTTGACACAAACGCAACAAGTGTTGACGTTTCTAAATTAATTATTCCAGCAAAAACCGTCACAGTATCGGTAAAATCTGATAAAACAAAAACTACTGCAGGAACCAAAACAATAGGTAATCCTGCCAAAGGAAGTGTTACTTTTTATAATGTCGGTGGTCAAACCACAATTCCAGCAGGGACTACGTTAACTGCATCAAATCTCCAATTTACTTTAGATAAGGATGTGGAAGTCGCAAGCGCAAGCGGAGCAGCGTCAGCCTCTTCAACAAAAGGAAACATAACAGCTGCGGCTGTCGGAGCAGACTACAATTTAGCTTCAGGAAGTGTTTTTTCAGTAGGAAACTTTTCAAGTAGTCTTGTTCAAGCCAAAAACGATTCAGATTTAGGTGGTGGCAGCAGTCAAGAAGTCGCAGCCGTAGCCAAAGACGACATATCTTCCTTAACTAAAGATTTAATGGAAAATTTAACAAATACCGGAAAAGATAACATAAAACAAAACCTCCAAACAGGAACTCTTCTTGTTGAAAACAAATTAACAATAAAACCTTCAACCACCAGTTCAGATCACAAAGAAGGGGAGGCAGCCTCAACAGTGAAAGTTTCACTAGCTGCAACCGTTTCAGGCCTAACTGTTTCAAAAAAAGATATGGATACACTAGCAACCGAGCTTTTCAAAAATCAAATAAAACCAGGCTTCAGCCTAAAAGAAGATCAAATCGATTTTATTTTTGACCAAAACGATATCGAATTTAAAATTAACCTTCTTCCCTCGATCGATACAATTAAAACTGCAACTCAAATTGCAGGAAAAGACATAAAAACCGCCAAGCAAATTCTCTCAAAACTTTCAGGATTCCAAGACGCAGAATTCCTAATAAAACCAAATATTTCATTCTTACAAATCTTGCCTCATGTAGCCAAAAACATCTCGATAACATTGATGGCTCGATAATATGAAAAAAAAGACAATCATCCGTCTATTGGCGGCAGTTTCAGGTTTAATTGGAAGCATAATTCTCTTGTGGGTATTCTATCCAATTATTATTTACCAACTCCAAGCTCCGCCGTCCTTAACCTTTTTGTCCCCTGTTCCAGAAAACAGTATAGACTATACAAAAGCCAGTAATTGGTTTCCAACAGCCAAAATTACAAATTTCAATGAATCAAAAGTCTCTTCATACAAAATTTCAATTCCTCGCTTAGGAATAAGAAAAGCAACCGTTGCAATCGGCGGTGAAGATTTGACCCTTAGTCTTATTCAATACCCCGGCACAGCTCTTCCAGGCCAAACAGGGAACGCTGTAATTTTTGGCCATTCCGTGCTTCCCGCCTTCTATAATCCAACAAATTATTTAACAATCTTTTCAACAATCCCAACTTTAATTAAAGGTGACACAATAACAGTCGATTTTGACGGTATAACCTACAAATACCAAGTTGAAGAAAAATACGAAGTCGAGCCAACTGACATACAAATTTTAGATCAAGACGCAAGTGATTCATTTTTAACTCTTGTAACATGTGTTCCTCCAGGGTTAACTACAAGAAGAGGTATAGTAAAAGCTAGAATTGTACCAATCAAAAGCACATGATTATATTAGGAATCGATTTCGGATTAAGTAAAGTTGGTATTGCTATTGCAACAAGTCAAATCGCAGAGCCACTTGAAGTTATTAAGTATCAAGAAATTGATAATTTAACAAAACAGATAAAAAAAATTTGTGAAGAAGAAAATATACAAAAAATAATTCTTGGAATATCTGAAAATCAAATGGCAATAGAAACAAAAAAGTTCGCAGATAGATTAAAACAAGAAGTGAATATTCCAATTGAATTTTTCGACGAAACTTTAACTACTTATGACGCCCAAAGATTATCTCAGGAATCAGGAATGAGACGAAGTAAAAGAAAAAATTTGGAAGACGCTATGGCAGCAGCAGTGATGTTGCAAAATTATATTGATTCCTTTAAACTTATCTAATGTTTAAAAATGTAATCGCTCCAATCCAAGCTTGGCTAATGTCACAAGGCAAATGTGTCGGTTGCGGAATGCCTTTAGGAAAAGGCCAGAAATCAAATTCTAAAAAAGATAACGAAAAAATTACTTGTAAATGTGGCAGAATTTATATTCATGACACAAAAACAAACAAGTACCGCAGAGCTCTTCTTGAAGAAGCATGAAGAAATTTATTTTTTTACTTTTTTCATTCTTACTAATAATAATTGCCACAATTACTTGGTTTGTAAATGGCCTAATACCCTTAAACCAAAACAAAATGTTAAAACGTTTTGAAATAACTCCCGGAGAAACCGCAAGCCAAATAGGCCTTGATCTTGAAAAACAAGGATTTATCAAAAACGCTCTTTCTTTTAGGATTTATTCTCAAGTAAGCCAGTCCTCCAAAAACATTAAGCCAGGCTCTTACGAACTTACCAGTAATCTTTGGATACCTCAAATAATTAATAAGCTTTTAGCCGGCCCGCAAGAGATCTGGGTAACAATTCCAGAAGGTCTGCGCCGCGAAGAAGTCGTAGACAAATTTACAGAAAGTTTTGGTTTAGAAGGCACTCTTGCAGTTAATTTTAAAAATCAGTTTTTAAAACTAACACAAGTCAAAGAAGGATATTTATTCCCAGATACATATCTATTTCCCAAAGATATCACTCCTCAAACTGTAGTCAAAATAATGGAAGACAATTTCAACAAAAAATACGTTTCTGTCCAAAACTCAAAGACTTCAAACTTAAATAAAGAACAAACGATAATCTTAGCATCAATTATTCAAAGGGAAGCAATAACCCCGGAAGATATGAAAGGCGTTGCTTCAGTTCTTGTTAATAGATACAATCTCAATTCTCCTTTGGGGTCAGACGTAACAGTAGAATACGCCCTTGGCTTTGATAAAAACGAAAACTCTTGGTGGAAAAAAGATTTAACAGCAGACGACCTTCAGATAAATAGTTCTTATAATACAAGACAAAACGTCGGTTTTCCGCCAGCTCCGATAAGTAATCCCGGACTTGTCGCAATTAAAGCCGCGCTAAATCCTCCACAAACTGATTATATATACTATTTGTCAGACAAAGATGGCAAATTGCACTTTGCAAAAACACTCGAAGAACACAATATTAATATCGAAAAGTATTTGTAATTTATTTACTTGTTGACAGATTATTTTTTATCTGTATAATTTCGTATTAGGTCTACCTGAGGGTAGATTTCCTTTTCGTCATTGATGAACAAGCTTGCTTATGACTTACCTTAAAAAAAGACGCAACTTTGGAAATAGCACTATCAAGCTCCCAGAGCTTGATTTATCTTTAGTACAAAGACAATCTTGGCAATGGTTTTTAAAAGACGGGATTAAAAATGAACTAACAGACATTTCTCCAATAGAAGATTTTGCAGGAAAAAATTGGGAACTTTCTTTTGGAAATTATGCTCTAGAAAATCCCTCTATAAGCCCCAAAGAAGCAAGAGAAAAAGGGATTACTTTCTCCTCTCCTTTCAAAGTACAAGTAACTCTCACAAACAAAAAAACAGGAAATAAAGTAACACAAGAAGTTTTCTTCGGTAATATTCCACAAATGACATCTGTCGGAACCTTTATAATAAACGGAATTGAAAGAACAGTTATAAACCAGATTGTAAGATCTCCAGGAGTTTATTTCGCAGGAGACTTAGATGCCGCAAGTGGACGTATGTTATATTATGCAGAAGTTAGACCTCTCCATCACGGAAGTTGGCTTGAATTTGAAATAAATAAAAACGACATAATTTCAGCTCGCATCGATAGAAGAAGAAAAGTTAACGCAGCGACAATTTTAAGAGCACTCGGGATTGATTCTGATGAGGCTATATTAAAACTTTTTGAAGACGCTGATATTGATCCAAACCATAGATACATTAAAAAAACTATTGCAAAAGATCCAACTAAAACTCGCGAGGACGCACTTTTGGAAATTTATAAAAAACTTCGCCCAGGAGAACCTGCTTTAATAGATAACGCAGAAACTTTATTCCATAATTTATTTTTTGACGCAAGACATTATGATTTAGGGCGAGTTGGACGCTACAAAATAAACAAAAGATTAAATCTTAATATTGAAAACACCAAACAAAATTGGGTTTTAACAAAAGATGATATCGTAGGAACCCTTCATTATTTAGTTGGACTCCAAAATGGAAAAGGGCAAATTGATGATATAGACCATTTAGCAAATAGACGTTTAAGATGTGTCGGAGAATTAGTTGCAACTCACGCTTTTAGAGGAGGACTTTTGAGGTTAGAAAGATCAATCAAAGAGAAAATGAGCCTTGTTTCGTTAGAAGAAAGGCCTAATCCTTCACAATTAATCAATGCAAGACCATTGATAGCTTCCCTTAATGAATTTTTTAGAAGCAATCAGCTTTCAACAATTTTAGATAACACAAACCCTCTTTCAGAAATTGATAATTTAAGACGCGTCTCAGTACTAGGTCCTGGCGGAATTAATCGAGAACGTGCTAGTTTTTCCATCCGCGACGTTAATCCAAGCCAATATGGAAGAATTGATCCAGTTAGAAGTCCTGAAGGAATGAACATAGGACTTGTTACCTATTTAACTCTTTATGCAAAAATTAATGAATTCGGGTTTATCGAAACTCCTTACAGAAGAGTTGAAAAAAGAAAAATAAATAACGACGAAATAGTTTATTTAACAGCCGACGACGAACAGAAATTTCACATAACCCACGCAGGTATAAATATCGATAAAGACAATTACATAAAAGACGACCGTGTCGCATTTCGCTTTAACGGCAGCTTTACAGAAGGCCAATCAAAATTAGTCGATTTTATTGATTTAACCCCACGACAAGTTTTTGGAGCTTCAGCTTCCTTAATTCCATTTTTGGATCACGATGAAGGTAACCGTGCTCTTATGGGAAGTAACATGCAATGCCAAGCTGTCCCGCTCATTAATCCAAATTCGCCAGTTGTTGGAACTGGAATGGAGTCAATTATAGCTTCTTCCATGAAAAGAGTAATTAGAGCAACCCATAAGGCAGAAGTAGTTTATGTTGATGGCGACAGAATTGAAGTCAAATTAGATAAGCAAATAGATGAATCTCCAGATAACGACGTAGAAGTGGCCGATAAAGGCAAAAAACTCATTTATCATCTAACAAAATTCTGGAGAACCGCTCAATCAACCTGTTACAACCAAAAAGCCAAAGTAAACGTCGGAGACAAAGTCAAACCAGGCGACTTATTAGTCGATGGTCCATCAACCGATAACGGAGAACTTGCCCTTGGGCAAAACATGGTGGTAGCTTACGCTTCAATTGGAGGTTACGGATTTGAAGACGCAATTTTAGTTTCAGATAGATTAGTCAAAGATGACCTATTAACTTCAATTAACATTCGTGAATATCAAGCCGACGTCGTTGAAACAAAACTAGGACCTGAATCGGTGACGAATGATATTCCAAACGTTTCAGAACTAGAACTTGCCAATTTAAGTTCAGATGGAATTGTTGTAGTTGGAGCAGAAGTTCATCCAAACGATATTTTAGTAGGCAAAATTGCACCAAAAGGCGAAACTGAACTTACCCCAGAAGAAAGATTGCTTCGAGCAATATTCGGAGAAAAAGCCCGTGAAGTAAGAGACACTTCTCTTCGCGTTCCACATGGTGAAGAAGGTATTGTAATAGCAGTTGATATTTTAAGCAAAGAAAAAGGAGACGAATTAGCTCCAGGTGTTATCAAGTCAGTAATAGTCAAAGTTGCCCAGTTAAGAAAAGTCACAGTTGGAGATAAAATTGCCGGGCGCCACGGAAATAAAGGAGTAATTTCTAAAATTATGCCAGCCGCAGACATGCCATATCTTCCAGATGGCACACCAGTCGATCTTGTAATCTCACCACTATCCGTTCTTGCACGTATGAATTTAGGCCAACTTCTAGAATGTCATCTGGGATGGGCATTAGGAGCACAGGGAGATAAAGCCAGCGTCCCAGTTTTTGACAGAATTCCCGAAGACACAATTAGAAAAGAACTCGAAAAAGCAGGCCTTCCAGTGACCGGAAAAACAAGACTAGTTGACGGAAGAACAGGTGAAGCTTTGGGAGAAGATACTGTTGTCGGTATTGGTTACATCATGAAATTGAAACACATGATAGAAGACAAAACTCACGCACGTTCAACTGGACCATACTCACTTGTCACTCAACAGCCTCTTGGAGGAAAAGCCCAAATGGGAGGACAAAGGCTTGGAGAAATGGAAGTATGGGCACTCGAAGCTCATCGCGCTGCCCACACTTTGCAAGAGATGTTGACAATCAAGTCTGACGACATCGTTGGTCGCGCGGCGGCTTTTGGAGCAATCGTTAAAGGAGAAGAAATTCCTCTTCCAAAAGTTCCAGAAAGTTTTAAAGTATTAGTTCGAGAACTTAACGCTCTTTGCCTAGCAATAGACGTCGAAGGAACTCAAAAAGCGTTGGAAGGAACCATTGTTAAAGAAAAGACAGTTACAGATCCTCTTGTAAAACTGCGCGAACTAGACGATCTAACTGGTCTAAGAATCAGGCTTGCATCAGATTCAGAAATCAGATCTTGGTCAAGGGGCGAGATAATAAAGCCAGAAACAATTAACTATAGAACATTAAAACCTGAAAAAGACGGTCTTTTTGACGAAAGAATTTTTGGTCCAACCAAAGATTGGGAATGTTACTGTGGAAAATATAAAAGAATTAGATATAAAGGCGTAATTTGCGATAAATGTGGCGTAGAAGTTACAGAATCTCGTGTAAGGCGTGAACGAATGGGCCACATAAGTCTTGCAGCTCCAGTTGTCCATGTTTGGTACTTTAAGGGTGCTCCAAGCAAGGTTTCGCTTTTGCTAGATCTTCCTCCAAAAGCTCTTGAGCAAGTAATTTATTTTGCAAGATATATCGTTATGAGTATTGACGATGAAGAAAGAAAGAAAGCCATTAAGAGTCTTGCCGAGCAAAGAGAGGAAAAAATTAAAGAAGCTAAAGAAATTTATTCTGAAAGAAAAGAATTAATTAAAAAAGAAGGCGAAGAAAGAAAAACAAAAATTGAAGGAAGAATTAAAGATAAAGAGCAATCAAATCTTGCAATTTCTGAAGTTGATTTAGATACCAGAAAGAAAGAAACAACAATGGCAGAAGAAGAAAGAGTTACTCTTGAAAAAACAGAAGAACTTTTTGAAAAAATGACAGATCTAGTCAAAAAAGTTCAGACCTTCGGTTTCTTGTCAGAAGATGAATACGACAAATTAGTTTCTTACGGTGTATCTGATTTCCTGGAAGTAAAAATGGGAGCAGAAGCAGTCCTGGGAGCTCTTGAATCCATAAACCTAGTTGAGCTTTCTAAAAGCTTGCGACAAGATCTTTTAGATCTTCATGGCAAAGGCGCAAGGTATTTGAAAGTTGCCAAAAGACTTAAGCTCATCGATGGACTAAAAGAAGCAAAAATTAGTGCTTCATCTGTTGTTCTAAAAGTCTTACCAGTCCTTCCTCCTGATTTAAGACCAATGGTACAGCTTGCAGGCGGAAGATTCGCAACAAGCGACCTTAATGATTTATACAGGCGTGTAATAAATAGAAATAATCGTTTAAAGCATCTAATTGGGCTCGGTGCTCCTGATATTATTTTAAGAAACGAAAAAAGAATGCTTCAAGAGGCAGTTGACTCTTTAATTGACTCATCACAAAGAAAAGCAGTTAGACGTGGTCGCGGAAGACTTGCTTTAAGATCTTTGTCCGACATGCTTAAAGGAAAACAAGGTAGATTTAGACAAAATTTACTTGGAAAAAGAGTCGATTATTCAGGAAGAAGCGTTATCGTAGTTGGTCCTGAACTAAAACTTAACCAATGTGGACTTCCAAAAGAAATGGCTCTTGAAATGTTTAAGCCTTTCGTTTTAAGAGAAGTAATCAAAAGAGGAATTGCACCAAATGTAAAATCAGCCAAAAACCTTCTTGAGAGGCGCCCTCCAGAAGTTTTTGATATTTTGGAAGAAATCACAAAAGACCATCCAGTTTTACTAAATCGTGCACCAACACTTCATAAGCTTGGCATATTAGCTTTCTATCCAGTTCTTATTGAAGGAAATGCAATCAGACTTCATCCAGCAGTTTGTTCTGGATTTAATGCAGATTTTGACGGAGATCAAATGGCAGTTCATGTTCCACTTGGAAAAATGGCAATCGAAGAAGCAAAGACTCTTATGATGGCCGATAAAAATTTATTACGCGCATCCGATGGCTCTCCTGTTGCTACACCTGCTTCAAAAGAAATGGCACTTGGAGTTTATTATTTCACAAGTGATGATCCAAGGATTACTCCTTTTGGAGTAAATTTTGCAGATAAAGAAGAAGCAGTCTTTGCGTATCAAATTGGAAAAACAAAATTAAGACAAAAAGTTAAAGTCAGAATTAACGGCAAATTAACAGAAACCACAACAGGTAGAATCTTATTTAACGAAGTATTACCTTTTGAAGGAGAATTCGTTAATCAAAGCGTAAACTCATTTTTAATTAAAGAATTAGTCACAAACGCTTATTCAAAGTTTGAAAACGACCGTGTGGTCGAACTTATTGATGCAATCAAAAATATTGGCTTTTTGGGTGGAACCATCTCAGGTCTTTCATTTGGAGTGGCAGATGCTGCAATTTTACCAGGCAAAGAGAAAATTATTAAAGATGCCGATAAGAAAGTTATCGAAATCGAAAAAAGTTTCAATGAAGGCCTTATTACAAACGAAGAAAAGAAAAGATCAGTTCAACAAATTTGGATTGAAACAACTGAAGAAATTGCAGATAAAACTTGGGAAATGATTCCAGCAGATTCCCCAATTAGAACAGTAATTGACGCAAAAGTAGGGCGAACTTCTCGTGATCAAATTAAACAGCTTGCCGGAATGAGAGGATTAGTTGTCGATCCACTTGGAAAGATCGTTGAGCTTCCAGTCAAAAGTAATTTTAGAGAAGGCCTATCAGTTTTCGAGTACGTAGCCTCAGGTCGCGGTTCAAGAAAAGGATTAACTGATACAGCTCTAAAAACTGCTGATGCTGGATATTTGACAAGACGTCTAGTTGACGTTACTCACGATGTGTTAGTTAGAGTTGAAGATTGTGGAACAAAAGAAGGCTTAGTCATTAAGAAATCAATTAGATCTCAAGGCTTTTACAAGAGAATAGTTGGAAGATTTGATTTAGTAAGTGGTGAAATTATTGATGAAAAAAGAGCAAAAGAAATCGAATTAGATGAAAAAATAACACAAGTTATAATAAGATCTCCTCTTGCTTGTATTACAAGATACGGAATTTGCCAAAAATGCTACGGCTGGGACCTTTCCAATAAAAAAGTAGTAGAAATTGGTATGCCAGTTGGAGTAATCGCTGCACAATCTATTGGAGAACAAGGAACACAGCTAACTCTTCGTACTAAACACAGTGGAGGAATCGTTGGAATCGACGTTACACAAGGACTTCCAAGGGTTGAAGAACTATTTGAAACTCGTATGCCAAAAGTTCTCTCTCCGATTTCAGAAATTAGCGGAAAGGCAAGCATTAAAGAAACAGATGAAGGATATGCTGTAAAAGTTACAACAGTTAATATAAAACCAAAAGAAGAAAGACAATATTTAATTGCAAAAACAAATAAACTTGCAATAGCAGACGGAGAATTAATAGACGCTGGAACACAATTGGCAAGTGGATATTTAGATGTCAAAGAAATCTTGCAAATCAAAGGATTAGTAGCTGCACAAGAATATTTAGTTAACGAGCTTCAAGCAGTTTATGAATCTCAAGGAATTTCTATTAACGACAGACATTTTGAAGTAATTGTTCGAAAAATGAGCGACGAAGTTAAAATCGCAACTTCCGGTGACACACATTTCTTACCAGAAGAATTAATTGATAGATCAACCTTTGAAGAAGAAGTAGAAAAAATTATAGCAGCAGGTGGAGAAGCAGCAACAGCAAGGCAAATTGTTTTAGGAGTTACCAAAAGAGCCCTTTATACAAATAGCTGGTTGTCTTCAGCTTCTTTCGAACAAACAACAGACGTTTTAGGAGAATCAGCATTGAGAGGAAGAAGAGACAAGCTTCGAGGTTTGAAAGAAAACGTCATTATTGGAAGGTTAATTCCAATAGATCCAAAAAGAGTTATGATATAATACCGAAATATGCCAACAATATCGCAATTAATAAGAAAACCAAGGGAAAAAAAACCAACAAAAAAGAAAGCAACTTCTCTCAAATGGTGGTTTAATGCAAAAGATAGGAGATTTAAACAAACAACATCTCCTTTTAAGCGTGGTGTTGTCCTTTCAGTTCGCACAATGACTCCCAAAAAACCAAATTCAGCTTTAAGAAAAGTTGCTCGTGTCAGGCTTTCCAATAAACAAGAAATCACAGCCTATATTCAAGGAGAAGGTCATGAACTTGCAGAACATGGAATTGTACTAGTTCGTGGCGGCCGTGTTAAAGATTTGCCAGGAGTTAAATACCACATAGTTCGCGGAAAGTTTGATACAACAGGAGTTGTGGGACGCAAAACTTCAAGAAGTCGTTATGGTACAAAGAAAGGAGCAACAAATGCGAAGGCAACAAGCCAGGCCGCGCCCGCTGCAGCCTGATCCAGTTTACAAAAATTTGTTGGTCACGAAACTAATTAATCGTGCCATGAAAGATGGAAAAAAATCCGTTATTGAAAAACAGGTTTATAATGCAATGAAAATAATTGCCGAGAAAACAAAAGAAGACCCAATGAAAGTCTTCCAAGCAGCACTTGCTAATATAATGCCAACAATGGAAGTGCGGCCAAGAAGAATCGGAGGAGCAGCTTACCAAGTCCCAATGTCAGTTCGAGGTCCAAGAAGAGAATCACTGGCCGTAAGATGGCTTGTTACAGTGAGTAGAACAAAGAGTAATTCTGAATTTCATACATATGCAGAAAAGTTGGCAGCAGAAATAATGGATGCTAGCCGCGGTGAAGGACTTTCAGTTAAGAAGAGATCAGATATTGAAAAGATGGCAGAAGCCAACAAGGCATTTGCCCACTTCAAATGGTAAAGTATTGATATGGCAGGACAAGCAACTAAGAAAAAAGCAGCAATGGTCATGACAACAACAGTTGATCGTGATCTTCCTATGGAAAAAATCCGAAATATCGGAATTATTGCTCATATTGATGCAGGCAAAACCACAACTACTGAAACAATCCTTTTTGAAACAGGGCGTACTTACAAAAAAGGAGATGTAACGGACGGTACAACAGCTACAGACTGGATGCCTCAAGAGCGCGAACGTGGGATTACAATCGTTTCAGCAGCAATCACAACTTTTTGGGATCCATCAGAAAGAATAAAAGATTTTAAGAGTGCGATTGAAAAAGGTAAATATAGAATTAACATAATCGATACTCCAGGCCACATTGATTTCACAGCAGAAGTTGAAAGATCTCTTCGTGTCTTGGATGGCGCCGTCATGGTTTTTGATGGTCGAACTGGAGTCGAGTCTCAATCTGAAACTGTCTGGAGACAAGCTAATAAATATGGCGTCCCTCGTATTTGTATTTTAAATAAATTAAATCTAATCGGCGCTGATTTTGAAGGAAGCATAAAAAGCATTTACGATCGCTTGGGTGCAAATGCATCTGCAATTCAATTACCAATAGGTAACGAACACGAGCTTCGTGGAGCAATCGATCTAATTAAAATGAAAGCTTTCACTTATAAAGGAATCGAAGATAAAGATCTAACAGAAGAAGAAATTCCGGCTGATCTAGTTGAAAAAGCTAAAGAATATAGAACAAAACTAGTTGAAGCAGTTGCTGAATTTGACGATGAAGTCCTAAATAAATACCTTGAGGGACAAGAATTAACAGAAATTGAAATCAAAAGAGCAATTAGAAAAGGGACAACCGTTAGCAAATTCTTCCCGATCTTAGGTGGAGACAATAGAATGGCAACAGTTCAGTTATTACTCGACGCCGTAGTTGAATACTTACCTTCTCCCAAAGATGTTCCTCCAGTCAAAGGAACAAATCCAAAAACAGGAGAAATAGAAGAAAGACATCCCAATAACACTGAGCCTTTTTCGGGGCTTGCCTTCAAAGTAGTAACCGATCCTCACGTCGGTCGTTTAGTTTATGTACGTATTTATTCAGGAGTCTTAAAGCCAGGTGATTCAGTCTTAAACGTCACAAAGCAAAAATACGAAAGAATTGGAAAATTGGTTCTAATGCACGCTGATCAACGTGAACTTGTTAATGAAGCATATGCTGGAGAAATCGTAGCTGTAGTTGGTATAAAAGACACTACAACAGGTGACTCTGTAACCGATCCAGCTCATCCTATTCACCTTGAGTCAATCTCATTCCCAGAACCAGTCGTTTCTCTTGCAATAGAGCCAGCAACAAAGTCAGATCAAGAAAAAATGGGTATTGCCCTTTCAAAGCTCTCAGACGAAGATCCAACGTTCAGAATAAAAACAAATCACGAAACAGGCCAAACAATAATTTCAGGAATGGGCGAGCTTCAGCTTGAAGTTTTAGTTGATCGCATGAAGCGCGAATTTAATGTTGTCGCTACAACTGGCGCCCCACAAGTAGCTTTCAAGGAAACCATAAAGAAAAACGCTGAAGGCGAAGGTAAATACATTAGGCAAACAGGTGGTCGTGGACAATATGGACATTGTTTGCTTCGTGTTGAGCCAAAAGGCCGCGGTGAAGGGTTTGAATTCGTCTCAGCCATTAGAGGTGGTTCAATTCCTCAAGAGTTCATTAGCCCAATTGAAAAAGGTGTCAGAGAAAAATTAGAAAATGGAATCCTTGCAGGTTTTCCTTTAGTTGATATCAGAGTTACTGTATATGATGGAAGCTATCACGATGTTGATTCAAGCGAAATTGCCTTTAAAATTGCAGGCTCAATGGCGGTTGAAGATGCAGTGCGTCACGCTGACATGATTCTCCTTGAGCCAATTGTAAAAGTTGAAGTATCAACGCCAGCCGAGTTTATGGGAGATATTATTGGAAATCTTTCCAGTAAGCGTGCTCAAATCTCAGGAACTGAAGAAAAAGGCATGATGACAATTATTAACGGCACAGCACCCCTCATGGAATTAAGTGGTTATACAACACAGTTAAGATCAATTTCTCAAGGCCGTGCAAGTGCATATGTAGAGCCATCTCACTATGAAGAAGTTCCATCAAACATAACTGCACAAATTGTAGCAAAAGCCGGCAAAGTTGAGATGGCAAGAGGATAAATGGACAGAGATCTTGAACATCGAAGTATAAATACTCCTATATCTGACCCAATAGTACAATGCTAGATATAATTAACGAACATCTTGAAAAGCCACTCGAACTTAAAGAATTAAAAGATGGAACCAAGATTGTAAACTAAATAATTGGGTGTTGACACACACCATACAGGCTCATATAATACCAGTATCCCGATTAGTTCGGGATTTAATATGGCAGATACAGCAAAACAAAAATTTGAAAGAAATAAACCACATGTCAACATTGGTACTATTGGACACGTTGACCATGGTAAAACAACTTTAACTTCAGCAATCGCTACAGTTTTATCCAAACAAGCAGGAAACACAACAAAAGCAATGGCCTATGATCAAATTGATAATTCCCCAGAAGAAAAAGCTCGTGGAGTCACCATTAATATAACGCACGTTGAATACGAAACAACAAAAAGACATTATGCTCATATTGATGCCCCTGGGCACGCAGATTACATTAAGAACATGATTACAGGTGCTGCTCAAATGGATGGAGCAATATTAGTTATCTCAGCTCCAGATGGAGTCATGCCACAAACCCGTGAACACGTTATTTTAGCAAAACAAGTTAACGTCCCAGCTTTAGTCGTTGCATTAAACAAAATTGATATGGCACAAGACGAAGAGCTTATTCAATTAGTCGAAGAAGATGTCAGAGCTTTACTTAAAAAATATCAATATCCAGAAGATACCCCAATAGTTCGCGTTTCGGCTCTTAAAGCAATCGAAGGCGATGCTGAAGCTGAAAAACAAATCCTTGAATTAATGAAAACAGTCGACGAATATATTCCAGATCCAAAAAGAGAAACAGACAAGCCTTTCTTAATGCCTGTTGAAGACGTTTTCTCTATTAAAGGAAGAGGAACAGTTGTTACAGGACGCGTTGAAAGAGGAGCACTCAAAGTAAACGAAGAAATTGAAATCATTGGTCTTAAAGATACAAAGAAAACAGTTGTAACTGGCCTTGAAATGTTCAGAAAAACACTCGACGAAACTCAAGCAGGAGATAACGTTGGAGTATTACTTCGCGGAGTTGAAAAAGACGATATCGAAAGAGGACAAGTTTTAGCAAAACCAGGATCAGTCACTCCTCACACAGAGTTTGATGCTGAAGTTTATATCTTAAGCAAAGAAGAAGGTGGACGACATACACCATTCTTTAGCGGATACAAACCACAATTTTATATTAGAACAGCAGACGTAACTGGGGAAGCAACCTTACCTGAAGGAATTGAAATGATCGTTCCAGGAGACAATGCAAAAATGAAAGTTAAATTAATAGCACCAGTTGCTATGGAAGAAGGACTTAGATTTGCAATTAGAGAAGGAAGCAAAACAGTTGGAGCTGGAGTTATCACAAAGATAATAGCTTAAGTTCACCGCACTTTAAAACGATTATGCCAGTTGGAAGACTTAGAGTCAAATTAAAAGCTTATGATCACCGCGTCATTGATGAAGCGGCAGGGAAGATATTGGAAACAGCTATAGCAACTGGAGCAAAAATCGTTGGACCTATTCCCCTACCTACAACAAGACATCTAATGGCAATTGTGCCATCAACCTCAAGAGGAATTAAAAACCATCAAGATCACTATGAAATGCTAGTTCACAAAAGACTTATAGATATAGTAGACCCTTCAGATAGAACAATCGATAGTTTATCTAATCTAGATCTCCCTGCTGGAGTAAGTATTGAGATTAAGATGTAAATGTTATGGGAAGTCGTGCAGAAAGCGAATTTTTTGATACTTCTAAAAATCCTCATATTGTTGCCCTAGAGGAACAAGTTCGAAATGGACAAATTTATGGAGAAATAGGTAAACTGGAAATTACTCCAGACGGTGAGCGTTTTCAATGTCATTTATGTGGTCGATATTTTAAAATGATGAGTTCGACCCATCTTTATTCACATGGTTTGGAAAATGGAGATGCATATCGTGATTTATTAGGTTTACAACACAACCAACCTCTTTGTTCACCAAAATTTAGTGACTCACATAGAAAGATTAATCAAGATTTAGGACTTGGCGATTTATTACCAGAAGGTAATCCCTTTAAGGGTGGATACGATTTAAGACGTAGTGGACCTCCATCTGAACAAGAAATTAGAGGAAAAAGAGAAGTTGGAGATAATAGAAGGGCAGACAATGTTATTCCTATAAGTACAGTTGAAAAAATAGCAGAAGCACGGAGTCTTGGTGGTGGTAATTTTACTCTATATGGAGAATCTTATTTTTTTAGTAAGAAAGCAGATCATGTAGAGATTGTTGATTTATCTAATAATACTTTAACAGTAAAGGGTGTATTAAAAAATGGATCTGAATTAGTTAAAACCTATAAAAGAAAAAAATAACCTTTCTTGCAATGACTAGCCTTGGGATGATATAATTTCCCTTAACAAATGGAGGTATGGGTGCCTAACTAACCTCGGGTGTTGTTTCGTTAATTGAGCCTTTTAAAAAAGGTGTCGACGAGACACCTTTTTTGTTGTTACGATATGATTAATACAATTTTAGGATCAAAAATGAAAATGGGACAAACCTTCATAGAAGGAGTCAGAGTTCCCGTGACAAAAATTACCGCCGGTCCATGCGTAATTACACAAATTAAAACTTTAGATAAAGATGGTTATTGGGCAATCCAAGTCGGATTCGGAAGCAAAAAAACCAAAAATATAACAAAACCTCTCCAGGGCCACTTCAAAAAGTCACTTAAAAAAGAAGAAAAAGAAACTCCAAAATATATGTCAAGATTTGTTAAAGAAATCAAAGTCAAAGAAGAACCAAAAGAAAAAGTCGGAGATTTTATAAAAGCCTCCGACATTTTTGTTGCTGGGGATAAAGTTAGTGTAACAGGAATAAGTAAAGGAAAAGGATTTGCAGGAGGGGTAAAAAGATGGCATTTTAGCGGAGGGCCAAAAACCCATGGTCAATCAGACAGGCAACGTGCTCCAGGATCAATCGGTCAAGGGACAACTCCAGGAAGAGTTTATAAAGGAAAACACATGGCAGGACGCATGGGTAGTGATCAAGTAAAAATCAAAGGACTTAAAATCCTATCAGTTAATGAAGAAACAAACGAAATAGAAATTGGGGGTCCAGTCCCTGGAACAATTGGAAAACTATTAATTATTGAAAAAATTGCAAGAAAGGAAGCAAATGCTTAAAGTAAATTCATATTCCGCTAAAGGAGTAAAGCTGTTAGCGATTACATTACCAAAAGAATGGGATTTGGCCGTAACTACAAAAAACCATACAGCCCTTTTATCCCAAGCAGTCAGAGTTTATATAGATAGAAATCATATTGGTCTAAGAAGCACCAAAACAAGAAGTGAAGTAAATAGAACAACTAAAAAATTATATAAACAAAAAGGCACAGGAGGAGCAAGACATGGAAGCAAATCTGCTCCTATTTTTGTTGGTGGTGGAGTTGCTCTTGGTCCAAGACCACTAAAAAGAGAATTAACTTTGCCAAAAGCAATGAGAAGGAAAGCAGTTGCAATAGCGTTATCTTTGGCAGTTAAAGAAGGAAAAGTTATCGCAGGAGATTTAAATTTTAGTAAAACCAAAGATGCAAACAAATTCATCAAAAAAGTTATAGAAAAAGACATAAAAAGAGTAACTTTTATAGTTACAAAAGAAAATCTAAAAGTAATCAAATTCTTACGAAATATCAAAAACGTTACCGTAAAAATTTTCCCAAGCTTTAATGCACTTGATATTTTTGTGGGAGGTTTAATAGTTTTCGACAAAACAATTTTCAATAAGACTAAAAAGGAAACAAAAACAAAATGAAAATAATTCCAGTAATGACAGAAAAAAGTATGAAACTCAGCAAAATTGGTGGTTATACTTTCTGGGTTCCAATGACACTTAATAAATTTGAAATTAAAAATTTAATCAATAAAATTTTCACAGTTCATGTAATAAGTATAAAAACGCTGAATTTCAAGCCAGGTACAAAAAAGAGCGCTAAAGGACAAAAACAAAAAATTAAAGCAGCCAAAAAAACAATTGTCTTTTTGAAAGAGGGAGAAAAGATTTCACTTTTTGAGGAAGAAAAGAAGCCTAAAAAGAAAGGAAAAAATGCGAAAGCTAAAAAGAATATTAAGTAAAAAATCCGGTCGAAGTAACGGAAAAGTAACTGTAAGACATCAAGGTGGACGAAATAAGAGATTTCTTAGAATTATAGATTTCAAACGTGCAAAGGAAGAAGTTGCCGGTACTATTCTATCAGTTGAAGTAGATCCAAACAGAAATGCCAAGATTGCACTAGTCTCCTATGAAGACGGAGATAAAAGATATATAATTGCCCCTAACGGTCTAAATGTTGGGCAAAAAATAGTAAGCATTAAAGAAGGAGGGTTAGAAACTGGAAACACCTTGCCTTTAGATAAAATTGCAATTGGAACACCAATACACAATATCGAAATAAGACCAGGAAAAGGAGCACAAATGGTAAGAGGTGCCGGGTCAGTAGCAATGGTTCAAGGAAGAGAAGAAAAATGGGTACTAGTCAAGATGCCATCAGGGGAAATTAAAAGATTTAATCCTGAGTCAAAAGCAACAGTTGGACAAGTAGGAAATATTGAAGTTGGTAAAAAGAGAATTAGAAAAGCTGGCATAAATATAAGACGCGGAATTAGACCAACAGTTCGCGGAGTTGCACAGAATCCTAATTCTCATCCTCACGGAGGAGGAGAAGGGCGAAGCGGAGTTGGACTTAAATATCCAAAAACACCTTGGGGAAAACCAGCAGTTGGAAACACGAGAAGTAAGAAAAAATATTCCGACAAAATGATAGTAAGTCGTAGAAAGTTAGGAAAACATCACTAATGAGTAGATCAAGTAAAAAAGGACCATATGTAGACGATCGCCTAATGAAAAAGGTGAATGCTGGCATGGGCACTAAACAAAATCCAATTAAAACTTGGAGCCGTGCTTGCCAAATTCCACCTGAGTTTGTAGGCAAATATTTCCAAGTTCACAATGGAAGAATTTTTATAGAAGTTTATGTAAGTGAAGACATGGTTGGCCATAGGCTTGGAGAATTTTCTCCAACTCGTACATTTAGAGGACACGGACAAATAGTTAAAAGAACAATGGACAAGACATAAAATGGAAAAAACATATATATCAACACAAAAATTTATTAGAATGAGCCCTAAAAAAATTAGGGTAGTTGTTGCAGCAATTAAAGACATGAGTCCAGAAAAAGCAGTTGAAGTCTTGCCTTATGTAGGAAAACGTGCTGCAGAGCCACTCCAAAAAACTATAAAATCCGCAATTGCAAATGCGCAAATGCAAGGAGCAAAACAAGAAGATTTAATTTTTAAAGAAATTCAAATTGGCGAAGGACCAAGATTAAAGCGGGGAATGGCAGCCTCTCGCGGAAGATATCACAAAATTTTAAAAAGAATGAGTCATATTCGAGTTGTTCTAACAACGCAAATTACCAAAGAGAAAGGAGTTAAAAGTGGGACAAAAAGTTAACCCAATTGGCTTTAGAGTAGGAAGATTTAGTCCTTGGAAATCAAGATGGTTTGATGAAAAAGGAAATTATAAAGAGTATCTCATAGAAGACGTAAAGATTAGAAAAATGCTAATGGATAAATTAAAGCTTGCTGGAATTGAAACAGTCGAAATCGAAAGATTACCCAAAAGCATGGTTATTACATTATTTGTAGCAAGACCAGGAGTAGTTATAGGGCGAGGAGGAAGCGGAATTGAAGAAATTAAAAAACAAATAATTGCTTTAATGAAAAAGTTTAGAGGTGTGAGAGGAAAAGCAATTCCAACAAAAATTGACTTACATGTCAACGAAATCAAAAATCCAGACATTTCAGCTCATTTAGTCGCAAACCACATAGTTTTAGATCTAGAAAGAAGAATGCCGAGCCGTCGAGTCGCGTCAAAAACAATGGAGCGCGTTATGGCCTCAGGTGCAAAAGGAATTAAAATAATTTTCGCCGGCCGAGTGAATGGCGCCGATATTGGAAGAACCGAGCTTTATCACACAGGAAGTGTTCCAACACAAACTCTAAGAAAAGAAATTGATTATGCATCTATTCCAGCACTTTTAAAAAGAGGTTATGTAGGAGTCAAAGTTTGGATTTACAAAGGAAATTAACATGTTACAGCCCAAAAGAAGTAAATATCGAAAAAGTTTTAGAGGAAGAAGAAGAGGTTTGTCTCAAAGAGGTTCAACAATAGCATTCGGCGAATTTGGAATAAAAGCCCTTGAAAATTGTTGGATGTCAGCAGCCCAAATCGAAGCAGTTAGAAGAACTGTAACAGGAAATTTGAAAAGAAAAGGCAAGGTATGGTTAAGAGTTTTTCCAGATAAACCAGTTACAGCTCGCCCAGCTGGTCAGCGTATGGGAAGCGGAAAAGGAGATATCGATAGATATGTTTCAGTTGTAAAGCCAGGAAGAGTTATCTTAGAAGTTGCAGGGGTACCAGCTGAAGTTGCAAAACTTGCTTTAAAAGGAGCAACTTACAAATTGCCTTTTAAATCAAAAATAATTGGAAAAGGGGAGCTATGAAGAAAAAAGAATTGCAAAATCTAAAAGAAAAAAATAAAATTGAACTTTCTAAACTAATTAGCGAAAAGAAAGTTGAATTATTAAATCTAACCGGAAAAATGTATGCTGGACGAGAAAAAAATGTTAAAAAAGGCAAGAATTTAAGAAAAGACATTTCTCAATTATTCACAATTATGACAAAAATAGGAGAAACAAAATGAAAATATTAACAGGTCGTGTAATTGCAACAAAAAATGCCAAAACCGCAACAGTTCTTGTAACAAGAATTGTTACACATCCAATTTATGGCAAAAAGATGAAAAAAGAAAAGAAATATCAAGTGCACAATGAAAATGGAGTAAAAATTGGAGAGACAGTTAAATTTATTGCAACAAAACCAATAAGTAAAACTAAGAAATGGAGGATTATAAAATGATCCAACTAAGAACAATATTAAGACCAGCCGATAACAGTGGAGCAAAGAGACTTGTAGTAATGGGAATTCCAGGAAGAATTGGAAAAACTGCCCATCTTGGACAAGTTGTTAAATGTGTTGTTCGCGGAGCAGAATCTGCAGGTAACGTCGCCGATCATGAAAAAGTCGATGTCGTAATTGTAAGAACTGCCAAAGAAACAAAAAGAGATGATGGCACTTATGTAAGATTTACAGGAAAGGCAGCTAATGCAGGAGTTGTAATAGATAAACAAGGTCTTCCAAAAGGAACTAGAATTTTGGGCCCAATAGCAAGAGAAGTTAAAGAAGCTGGATTTACAAAAATAGCATCATTAGCAAGAGAGGTTATATGATGAAATTTAAAAAAGGTGACGAAGTCAAAATAACAATTGGCAAAGACAAAAACAAAACCGGAAAAATTGAAAAAGTATTTCCTGAAAAGGATTTAGTTCTTGTTCCTGGAATTAATATTTATAAAAAACATATAAAAGCAACTTTAACCGCTGATGGAAAAGGTGGAATTTACGAATTACCTCGTCCAATAAATGTAGCCAAAATCCAAGTTATATGTCCAAATTGCAAAAAAGAAACAAAAATTGGATTTAAATTAGAAAAAGACTCGTCTGCGCGAGCAGGCAAAAAAGTAAGAATTTGCAAAAAATGCGGAAAGGAAATATGAGTTTATATCAAGAATACAACACCAAAATTAAAAAAGAGCTAGCTAAGCAGTTCGACATCAAAAATACAATGATGATTCCAAAGTTAGTAAAAATTGTAGTGAATGTTGGAACAGGTGACGCAATCAAAAGCAAAGAAGCAGGGCCAAAAATAGCCCAAGATCTAGCATTAATTACAGGTCAAAAAGCAAAAATAACAAAAGCAAAAGTTTCAATAGCTGGCTTTAACATAAGAGCAGGAATGAATGTTGGAATGGTAGTGACCTTAAGAGGTCAAAGAATGTATGATTTTTACGAAAAATTAGTTAAAATAGTACTTCCAAGGTTACGTGACTTTAGAGGAGTACCAATTAAAAGTTTTGACAAAGTAGGAAATTATACTTTAGGAGTAACCGAACACACTGTTTTTCCTGAAATTGATTTGGCTAAAGTAGACAAACCAAAAGGAATGGAAATCACAATTGTAACAAGCACAAAAGAAAAAGATCAATCAAAAAAATTATTAGAATTACTAGGTATGCCTTTTGAAAAAGAAACGGAGAAAGGAAAATAAAATGGCAACAACAGCTAAAGAAGTCAGAGAAAATAAAAAATTAAAATATAAGATTAGATACAGAAATCGATGTAGACTTTGTGGACGAAGCCGTGGATATATAAGAAAATTTGGAATTTGCAGACTTTGTTTCCGAGAATTAGCAAATAGAGGAGAGATCCCAGGAGTTAGAAAGGCAAGTTGGTAAAAATATGAAAAAAAGATCAGTAGTCACTAATTATTCAGCTGGAGATTTTTTGATAAGAATCAAGAATTCTGCGATGGCAGGAAGAACAGAACTAAATTTAGCAAACACTAAATTCATAAGCGCTATTGCCAAGGCTTTAAAAGATGAAGGATATTTAAGCGAAGTGAAATTAGATAAAGGAATTTTAACAGTCAAAATAGCACAAGCTCACAAAAAACCAATTCTAGGGAATTTAAAACTTATTTCAAAGCCAGGCCTTCGTGTTTATCAAAGCATCGATAAATTAAAAAGCCGAAAAGCAGAATCATCAATTTTAGTTTTATCAACACCGAAAGGAATCATGTCAAATGCAAAAGCAATCAAAAACAATGTTGGAGGAGAAGTAATTGCGGAGGTTTGGTAAATATGAGCAGATTTGCAAAAATACCAGTTAAAATTCCAGATGTCGTTAAAATCGACATCTCAGAAAATTCCATAAAGGTTACAGGACCAAAAGGAATTTTGGAAAGAAAACTTCCAAAGGAAGTTGGAATTGAAATTAAAGACGGAGAACTTATGGTAAAAAATAAAGAAAAATCTGAAACAAAATTCGGCAGAAGCATTGTCGGAACAATAAAATCACACATAGTCAATATGACTAAAGGAGTAACTCTAGGGTGGAATAAAAAACTTGAACTCATTGGAACTGGATATAGAGCAGAAGTTCGCGGCAACGATTTAGTTTTAACAGTTGGATTTTCTCATCCAATTATTTTTACCGCTCCACAAAATATAAAATTTACAGTTGAGAAAAATATAGTAAATGTTGATGGAATCGATATAGATGAAGTGACGTCCCTTGCAGCAAGAATTAGGTTGTCACGAAAACCAGATCCTTACAAAGGAAAAGGAATTAGATATCAAGGTGAATATTTGAAACTAAAACCAGGAAAACAAGCAGCAAAGGCAGGTACAGCATAAGCGAAAGCTTGTAATAAAATTATGAGACAAAGATTAACAGTTTTTAGATCAAACAAATATATTTATTGCCAAATTATCGATGACGAGAAAGGGCATACATTGGCAGCAGCAAGCGGCAAAGACGCGAAAGTTGTTGGTGCTAAAATAGCTGAGCTTGCTCTAAAAAAGAAAATCAAAAAAGTATTTTTTGATAGAAGAAGCTATAAATATCATGGAAAAATCAAAGAATTAGCAGATAACGCTAGAAAAGGAGGCTTAGAATTTTAATGAGACAAAATTATAATAATAATTTCCAAAAAGAATTTACTGAAACAGTTGTTCAAATAAATAGAATTTCCAAAAAAACCAAAGGTGGAAACCAAATGAGATTTGCAGCACTGGTTGTTGTAGGAGACCAAAAAGGAAAAGTTGGAGTTGGTCTTGCTAAAGCAAAAGATGTACGAGGAGCCATCCAAAAAGCAGTTGCATTAGCAAAAAGAAAAATGGTTAAAATTACTCTAAAAGGAACAACAATTCCTTATGAAATAAAAGAAAAGTTTGGAGCTGCTAAAATTTTCTTGAAACCAGCTCCTGTTGGGTCTGGAATTATTGCTGGAGGGCCAATTAGAATTGTTATGGAAGCAGTTGGTGTTAAAAACGTAAGTGCAAAAATATTAGGAACAAAAAATAAAATAACAAACGTATATGCAACTATTGAAGCCCTGGAAAAACTAACTTTAATGTCGGAGACAAAAGCTCTAGTTCTCAGTGAAAGGAAAAATAGAAAATGAAATTAGAAAAAATAGTAAAACGTAGTAAAAAAAGAGTGGGCCGCGGAGGTGGATCTGGAAAAGGTTTTCATACAGTAGGGCGCGGTCAAAAAGGGCAAAAAGCACGAAGCAAAATTCATATCCTTTTTGAAGGGTATAAGATGAAAAAATCTTTAATTCGAAGGCTTCCAATGCAACGTGGGAAATCTAAATTTAAACCAAATTCAACAAGGCCAATCATAATAAATCTCGAAGTATTAAATATTTTACCAACCGGTTCAAAAGTAAATATTCAAACTTTAGTAAAAGCTGGCATTGTTAAAGAAAAAGACGCTAAAATGTATGGAGTCAAAATCTTAGGCCGTGGTAAATTAACTAAAAAATTAACCATAGAATTGCCAATGTCTAAGTCTGTCTCTGCTAAATTAAATGCTTAAATCCATTGTCGAGTTTTTTATAAAATGCGCCAAGAATGATGTTGTTCGTAAAAAGATTTTTATAACAGCGCTTCTGCTTATTATTTTTAGATTTATTGCACACATTCCAGTAGCAGGCATTGATAGAAAATCTCTTCAAACTCTTTTTAACGGAAGTCCACTCCTTTCTTTGCTTGATGTATTTTCTGGCGGAACTTTAGCCAATTTTTCTATTATGGCACTAGGCCTTAATCCTTATATTAACGCTTCAATTATTTTGCAATTACTCGGTTACGTAATTCCTTCAATTGAAGAATTACAAAACGAAGGAGAATTTGGTCAAGAAAAAATCAATCAGTATACAAGATTTTTAACAGTTCCACTAGCTGCTCTTCAAGGCATGGGTGCATATTTACTATTAAAAGGACAAGGAATAATAGGTAATCTTGGTCCAGCAGAACTTCTTGCATTTGTTCTAACAATGGTAGCAGGCACCATGTTTGCAGTTTGGCTTGGAGAGCTCATAACAGAATACGGAGTAACAAATGGAGTATCATTCTTAATTTTTGCAGGCATAATTTCAAGATTGCCTGTTTCTTTAACGCAGTCCATCGGCGTAGTAAATTCAAATAACTTTAGTAAAATCTCAATTTTCATAATTATAGCTATAACAATCATTACTTTAGTTGTCTTTGTAAGTGAAGCAGTTAGAAGAATTCCCATTAAATATGCAAGGCGAGGCAGTTCATCTGAGATAAATTCAGTCCCAACTTATTTGCCATTGCAACTCAATCAAGCTGGAGTTATCCCAATCATTTTTGCGATCGCACTTGTTTCCGCTCCAAGCCTGATTGCTCAATTTACAGGAAATATTGCTCATGGTGCAGTTTCAAAAATTGCTGCTCAAATTTTAGTTTATTTAAACCCAACAACAATTTTTTATAATATTTTTTACTTCTTGTTAGTTGTCGGCTTTACTTATTTCTATACTGCAACCGTCGTTTTTAATCCTGAAAAAGTTTCCGAAAGACTCCAAAGAAATGGAGCTTTTATTCCAGGCAAACGTCCAGGAAAACAAACTGAAAACTATTTAAATTATGTTTTGAAAAGAGTTACGTTAGCAGGAGCTGTCTTTCTTGGGTTTATTGCCGTTCTTCCGTCAATTCTCCAATCTTCACTTGGAATAAGTAATTTAGTCATTGGTGGAACTGGAGTTTTAATTGTAGTTTCCGTCATTTTGGAAATGGTAAGAGATCTAACTGCACAACTATCCATGAAAAAATACGAGAGGTTTGTTTCATCATGAATATAATTTTGTTGGGACAACAAGGGTCTGGTAAAGGAACACAAGCAAAACTTCTAGCTGACAAATTTAAATTATTTTATTTTGAAAGTGGAGAATTTTTAAGAGATTTGGCAGTAAAAAATGATAGTGTAGCCAAAATGATCGACATTGGCGAACTTGTTCCAGGAAAAGAGCTCGCGTCCTATATTTGTGCTTTTTTAGATGAGAAAGAAGTTTATGAAAATATTATTTTTGACGGATTTCCAAGACAGTTAGATCAATATAATTTCTTCAAAGAATGGCTTAACGATAAAAAAGTAAAGATTGATTTAGTTTTTGTAATAGAAGTTAGCGTTGCAACAACCCTAAAAAGGTTAGCTTTACGAAAAAGAAATGACGATACTCCCGAGGCAATTAAAGAACGACTAATGCTCTATAACAAAGAGACATTGCCTGTAATTTCAGAGCTTGTTAAAGACTCAAAGGTAATAAAAGTTGATGGAGAGGCAACTGTAGAAGAAATCCAAAAAGATTTAGAAAGGATTATTAGTGAAAAAATTAACAATTAAAACAGATGAAGAAATCAAAATCATGGCTGAAGGCGGAAAAAAATTGTCTCGCGTAAAAAAAGAATTAGCAAAAGCAGTCTTGCCTGGTGTAAATGCTATGGAAATAGAAGAGCTTGCCAACAAATTAATAGAAAAAGAAGAAGCTTATCCATCTTTTAAAAAAGTTCCCAAATATAAATGGGCAACTTGCGTAAATGTTAACGATGGCGTTGTTCATGGAATTCCTAAAAAAACAACAATATTCAAAAATGGTGACATTGTAAGTATTGATGTTGGAATTTTCTACAAAGGTTTTCATACAGACACAGCTCTGACGGTTTACTTAGGGCAGGACAAAGAAAAAAAAGATTTCCTAAATGTCGGAAAAAAAGCAATGTTAGATGGAATTAGTGAAGTAAAAAAAGGAAAAACAATTGGAGATATCTCAGCTGCAATTGAAAAAAAACTCCTAGAAAAAAATTTAAGGCCAATATGGAATCTGACAGGCCATGGAATCGGAAAAGAACTTCACGAAGAACCAAATATCCCTTGTTTTATTTCCAAAGATCCAATCGAAAAACTTGTTATCGGAGTCGGTTTTGTACTTGCAGTAGAAGTCATGTATACCATGGGTAATGGTGAGATGCGTGAGGACGAAGACAGGTGGACATTACGCACAAAGGATGGTAAAATAGCAGGACTTTGGGAAGAGACCGTTGCGGTAACTCGTGACGGCTCTGTTGTTTTAACTATCTAAGTGTTATTTTATGAATAGTGATAAAAATGAAATATTTGAGGGAGAAGTAAGAGAGTCTTTGCCCAATACAATGTTTAGAATTGGCCTAAAAGACGGGAGAATCATTTTGGCGACACTAACCGGAAGAATGAGAAGAGGGTTTGTTAGGATTTTTCCAGGAGACAAAGTAAAAGTTGAAATGACTCCATATGATAAAAATAGAGGCAGAATTGTTTTTAAATTCTGATTTATAAAATATTAATTATATGAAAGTAAAGTCATCAGTAAAAAAAATGTGTAAAGATTGCAAAATCGTCAAAAGACGAGGACTTTTGTATGTAATCTGCAAAAATCCAAAACATAAACAACGACAAGGATAAAAAATATGGCAAGACTTTCTGGAATTGAAATGAATGATAACGACAAAATTATTTACGCTTTAACGCGCATTAATGGTATTGGTTGGCCTCGTGCTAAAAATATTATGTCCGAATTAAAGCTTGACGAATCAAAAAGAATGAAAGATCTTGGCCCAGATGAATTAACAACAATAAGCAGCAAACTAGAAGAATTCCAAGTTGAAGGAGATTTAGTACGAAAAATTAGATCCGATATTCAAAGGCTTAGGGATATTGGATCTTATAGAGGACTAAGACACAGCCGCAGCCTTCCAGTTCGGGGGCAAAGGACCAAAACAAACGCTCGTACCAAAAGAGGAAAAAGAAAAACAATTGGAGCATTCAAAAAAGAAGTATTAGCCAAAACCGCACAAACTGTTCAAAAAGAAGGAGTAAAAGATGCCAAAAAATGAAACTAGCAATTTAGGTAAAGTCTACGTATATGCATCATTTAACAATACTTTGGTTACAGTTACTGATGCTGGTGGCCAAACGATTTCTTGGGGTAGTTCAGGAAAAGCCGGTTTTAAAGGTGCAAGAAAAGCCACTCCATATGCCGCAACAACTGCAGTAGAAGCAGTTTTGAAAAACGCCAAGGAAAAATCAGGAATCAATGAAGTTGAAGTATATGTCAAAGGCCCAGGCCCAGGCCGTGATGCAGCATTAAGAGCCGTAAAAGCATCAGGACTAGAAATTAGCTTAATAGCAGACACAACACCAATTCCATTTGACGGCCCAAGACCAAAGAAAAGGAGACGTGTCTAATGGCAAGATATACAGGACCAAAAGACAGATTAAGCAGACGAGAGAATTTTGACCTTTTTGGCAAAGGCGCTAAATTAACACGTCTAGGTCAAGTTCCTGGAATGCATGGGCCAAAAGGGCAAATGAAAGCAATATCTCAATATGGCAGACAACTAAGAGAAAAACAAAAAATGAAAAGAATGTATGGAATAGTCGAAAAACAATTTAGAAAATATGTAGAGGAAGCATTAAAATCCAAAGGAAACACAGGAGATGTACTTTTTGGAATTTTAGAAACAAGATTAGATAATGTTGTATACAGATTAGGATTTGCAAAAACAAGACCTCAAGCAAGACAGTTAGTTGGTCACAGACATGTCTTCGTTAATGGTAAAAAAGTTAACATTCCCTCTTATCAATTAAAAATTGGCGACACTATTTCTTTAAGTAAAGTAGCAATGGAAGTCCCAAATGTTAAAAAACTTTTGGCAGGGAAAGATGTAGTCATTCCAGCCTTCCTAAAGAGAAAAGCTGCAGTCGGAAAAGTCGAAAAGTCGGTCAAAAGAGAAGATATTAAGGAATTAATTAATGAATCTGATATAATTGAGTTTTACTCGCGCTAAGGAGGTGATTTATGGAAACAATATTTGAAATAAAAGAAAACGAGAAAGGAGAAAATTATTCTAAATTTATAATTTCCCCTCTTGTTAATGGATATGGAAATACTTTGGGAGTTGCATTAAGAAGAGTCTTGTTAACAAGTCTCAAAGGTGCTGCTATAACTAAAGTTAAAATTTCTGGAGTTAAGCATCAATTCTCAACTCTTCCTGGTATGAAAGAGGATGTGTTGGAATTTTTACTTAACTTGAAAAAAGTTCGATTCACTTTAAAGGCAGATAAAGAAGTCAAAGCATCTTTGTCTGTAAACACTTCTGGAGAAGTCAAAGCAGGAGATATAAAAGTGTCAGGGGAAGCAAAAGTCGCAAACCCCGATCTTGTCATTGCTAATCTATCAAAAGGAGCAAAGCTAAATGTTGACATCACAATAGAATCTGGAATTGGTTACTCTCCTTTCGAAGAAAGAGTTAAAGAAGGAGTTGGTCTTATTGCACTAGATGCCATTTTTTCACCAATCACTCGTGTCGATTACAAAATCGAAGAAACTCGTGTTGGAAGATTAACTAATTACGACAAATTGTCATTAGAAATTTGGACAGATGGAACAATTTTACCAAAAGACGCATTACTTTCTGCAGCAAAAACTCTTGTTTCTTACTTCGGTCAAATTGTTAATCCAAAGGCAATCGAAGAAAAAGAAGAAGTTATAAAAGAGTCAGGTAATGATTTAGGTCAAGTAGGAAAACTATCCGTTGAAGAAATCGGTTTACCAACTCGTGTTGCTAATGCTCTAGTCAAATCTGGCTATGAAACAGTTGAGAAACTGGTGAATGCCAAAAAAGAAGATTTGATGAAAGTAAGAAATCTTGGAGAAAAATCTCTAAAGATAATTAGAATCGCTCTAAAAGAAAAGGAGGTCGAATTTAATGTATAAAAAGATTTTTGGAAAAAAACTAAGTAGAAATACTGGTTCCCGAAAAGCTTTGTTTAGATCTTTGATTAAATCTCTGGTTTTCTATGGAAAAATAGAAACGACCAAAGTAAAAGCAAAGGCAATACAAGGCGATATTGATAAACTTATGAAATTAGTGGCAAAAGACGACGTCTCTGCCAGGCGTCTCTTAATGGCTAAACTAGCTAACGACAAAGTAACTACCGAAAAATTAATAACCATGAAATCAATGACAAAAGACAGGAAATCAGGTTTCACTAGAATCACTAATTTGCCAAATCGCAAAGGCGATAATGCGCCAATAGTAAGAATGGAATTTGTATGAAGACATTTCAACCAAAAGCTAAAGAAGTAAAAAGGAACTGGCACTTAATTGATGCCAAAGGAAAGGTATTGGGGCGGTTAGCAACAGAAATTGCCACACGCCTTATGGGGAAACATAAAGTAGATTACAGTCCTCATATGGACAATGGAGACAATGTTGTAGTTATTAATGCAGGGTTAATTAAATTAACAGGTAAAAAAGAAGAACAAAAGAATTATTACAGTCACTCTGGATATCCTGGAGGATTTAAAACTGTATCCTATCAAGATATGAAAAAGAAACATCCAACTAGAATTTTAGAATTAGCTGTAAAGAGAATGTTACCTGAAAATCGTCTAAGAGACAAAAGAATGACAAGGTTTCACATAAGTTTAGATGAAAGGAATCAATGGCAAAAAAGTTAAATTACACATACGCAATCGGCAAAAGAAAAAGCTCCTCAGCTCGGGTTAGACTTTTTAAAGGCAGCGAAGAAAATACTGTCAATGAAATTTTAATTGGAAAATATTTTGAAGGAGATTCTGCAAGAGTTGCGTGGAATAGACCTTTTGAAGAAACAGGATTGACTGGAAAATATTATTTTACAGCAAGAGTTACTGGCGGAGGTAAAAAAGGACAACTTGATGCTGTGGTGCACGGCATTGCAAAATCCCTAGTGAAAGTTAAAGAAGAATACAAAAAGCCTTTAAAAAAAGCTGGATTATTAACACGCGATTCAAGGATTAGAGAAAGACGCAAAATGAACACAGGTGGAAAAGCCCGTCGCAAGAAGCAATCTCCAAAGAGGTAATCCTCTTAGTTATTCACGTTAATACGTTTTTATCTTGTTGGTTGATATTCCCAAATTCTGTAATTTACTTTTCCGTTATATTTTAATTCGTTAATTATCTTTGCTTCAGGATGTTGTCTTCCAAAATCAGTAAAACATACTCCATTATCAATTACCATAATTTTTAGTGCTTGTCTTGAGCCTGTCGAAGGATCTTTTTTTGCTTCGTCAAATGCATTTCCAGCAGGACATCTGGTATTGTCCCAAACAAAGTTTTCAAATTGCCATTTTCCGTCTAAATTTTTGCGTTCCGCTTGATTAAATATTTTAGGGTCAACATCATTAAAAAAACCATACCATGGGTAAGGACTATCCGGGTCGTTCGTAATATAAATTTTATTGTAATCATTTTTTACTGTTGCAAGATAAGCCGTTAACCTTTTTGTTTGTGGGTTTCTATATCCAAATGCAAAACTAGTATTAACATCTAAATAGTTAACTGCAAAACTAACAAAACTCCAAATTATGCAAACAACCATAATCTTAAACATTTTTTTGTGTTTTTCAAAAAGAAAACTCATACCAATTGCCGCAATTATTAACAAAAAGGGCAACATAAAAAAAGCCCGGTGAAGGTTTGGACTATCCTCTAAAGTTAGAGCTGCCGGAATTGGTCCTAGTAAAAATAAAAGAAGTAGCATCTTGTTCTTGTTTTCTCTTACTATTATAAAAACCCCCAAAATAAATAAAATAAAAATCGGAATCGAAACTATCCCTACGTTTTCCGTTGTATACCGAAATGGTTTTGCAACATCATCTATAAAAAAATTTGGATTAAAATAAGTTGCGTAATTTGTAATTATTCCACGAAAACTTGGAGCATCAAGTTTCACTTGATTATACCTTCCTCTCCCTTCAGGACTTAAAAGCAAAATCAAAGACAGGGCAATTGTTACTAAAAAGCCAGCAATAATCTTCTTAGTGATTTTTTCTTTACGTTTAGATAATTCCATTATCCAAACAAGTGCCAATATTGGCCCCTCAACTCGAGCCGAATGATAAAACAGAAAACTTACTGCAAGTAAAATAAAAGAAATAAAATATTTTTTATTAAGTAAAACTAAAGAAGATAAAATTAAAAAACAAGAAATTACCACTTCGCTCGTTGCTCTGCTTGTTGCCAAATGCCAAGGAATAATTGAAAGAAAAATTGCTGAAAAAAAAGAAGTCCTCTTACTTTTTGTAACGCCATAAGCAATGTAGTAAATTGGAAAAACAGTTAGTGCACCAAAAAGTGCTGATGAAAAGCGAACCCCAAGATTAGTTCTACCAAATAAAATTAAAAACGGAATTGTAGTATAAAAAATTCCAGTTGGACGATAATCTCCAAAAGAGTTGTAATAAAGTGCAAGTAAATTTCCATGATCATCACGTCCAGTTTTTAAAATAGATAAAGATTCCCAAGCAACTTTTGCTTCATCAACATGAAACCCTAATGGAAATTGATCTAACTTGTAAAGCCTTAATAAAAGCCCTAGAAAAAAAATAACTATTAAAATTTTTGGGATTCTTTTCATGGGTCATTGTATCAAATTAATCAAGAAGTCTTTCTGGTATTTAATTACTTTCTTGGGCATTTTCTTAAAAAACTTGATTTCTTTTGCTTGCAAACTTCCTTTTGTCGGGGTACTCGGAATTGAACCGAGATCTTACCCACCCCATGGGCAAATACTAGCCATTATACTATACCCCGCGAAAACATATTATTTTATCACGCAGTGACAAGCTTTGCTTATCACAATTCCCCTATTGCCTTTTACTACAGGGCTTGGTATTTTGTATGTATGGCAAAGGCGAAGAAAGACCTAAGTGTGGAAGTTTTACAACAAGAAGCAGGTGGACAGAGACTTCAAGCAATTAAACTTGCAATGGACCAAATTGAAAAACAATATGGTAAAGGATCCATTATGCGTTTGGGGCAAAAAATGGATGGGAATTTGAAAATTGAGGTAATCCCAACCGGAATAATTGCGCTTGACCTAGCTTTGGGAGTTGGTGGTTTTCCAAGAGGAAGAATTATCGAAATATATGGTCCCGAAGCATCTGGAAAAACAACGCTAGCTTTAGCTACTATTGCACAAGCTCAAAAACTTGGTGGGCAATGTGCGTTTGTTGACGCTGAACACGCTCTTGATCCGTCTCGTACTGAAGTACTTGGAGTGAACCTCGATGATCTTTATTTTACTCAGCCTGATACAGGTGAACAGGCGCTGGAAATTACAGAAACACTTGTTCGCTCCGGAGCGTTTGATGTTATCGTTGTAGATTCTGTCGCAGCTTTAGTTCCTCGAGCTGAACTTGAAGGCGAGATGGGAGCATCTGTTATGGGACTTCAAGCAAGACTTATGAGCCAAGCACTTCGTAAACTTACTGGTGCTATATCAAAATCTAAAACAGTTCTTATTTTTACAAACCAATTAAGACAAAAAATTGGAGTCATGTTTGGAAATCCAGAAACAACAACTGGAGGGCTTGCCTTAAAGTTTTATGCATCAATAAGGCTGGACGTTAGGCGTATTGAATCGATTAAGGATGGAGATTTGGTTATTGGAAATAGGACACGAGCAAGGGTTGTTAAAAATAAAGTGGCGCCCCCGCTTCGAATTGCAGAATTTGACATTATGAACGACGGACTCTCTCGCGAAGGTGGACTAGTTGATGTAGCAACTGAATTGGGAATTCTGGAAAAGAAAGGGTCTTTTTATAATTATGAAGGAAAAGTTATTGCACAGGGCCGTGAAGCTGCAAAAGCATATTTGAAAGAAAATCCTAATGTAGCAGACGAAATAGAAAAGAAAATCCGAGCTATGGCAACTTCAGGGAAGAAAATTCCCAATGAAATTGGAGAAGAAAAAGAAGAAGAATAAAAACTATTTTAAAGTTAAAGTTAAAGTATATTCACCAGTTTCTTCATTTCTGCAAACACTAGTTCTTACCGGGTAACCATATTTTTTAAGTCTACTTCTTAAAGATGTTACTTTATTTAATCTTTTTGTGCGCCACTCATCGCTTAGGCTTATTTCTATTTGATTTTTCCCATCATTGAAACTATCTAAAACCTCTTGAGTAAACGCATTTACTTTACGGCCTTCAGTAAACATCAAAGCATTTTAACCGATCAATGCTAAAATTGAAATATCATCATGGCGATAATTACTTCAATCAAACAACAAAAAAACAAAGATCGAGTTAATATTTATCTCGATAACAAATTTGGGTTTGGAATTGACTTGGAAAATTTTATAAAACTTAATTTAAGAGTTGAACAAGAATTGACCGAAGAAGAAGTTGAGAAAATTATCAATAAGGCAGAATTTCAAAAAACTCTGGATAAGCTTTTGAGATTTGCATATTTTAGGCCACGAAGTCAAAAAGAAATTCGCGACTGGCTGCGCCGTATGAAAGTGCCAGATGTGATGCATGGTGATCTATTTTCGCGCCTTATGTATTTCGAATTAATTGATGATGAAAAATTTGCCAAAATCTGGATAGAAAACCGGAATGAGTTTCGGCCAAAATCAAAAAGAATTCTGAAACAAGAACTTCAGATAAAAGGTATAGATCGAGAAATTATTGAAAATACACTGGCGGAAATAGACATTGATGAAAATAAAATTGCACTAAATATGCTAAAAAAGAAAAAATACACAGATGAAAAAAAAATGATTGGATATTTAGTTAGAAATGGTTTTGATTTTGAAATTGCTAAAAAAGCGATTAAAAGCTATAATATAGAGCATGAATAAACAGGATGATTACATTCAAAAATTAGAAAAAGTTTCAAGTCTTACAAAAGAGGAAGCTAAAAAAGCTTTGCTTGATGAGGTACAAAAAGAGTTAACCTCTGAAATAGCTAAAAAAATAAGACAGGCGGAAGAGAGAATTAAATTAGAGTCTCAAGAAAAAGCAAAAGAAATTTTGGCAGATGCTATGAAGCATGCAGCTACAACTTATACAGCCGAATATACAATTTCCACAGTTGCCATTCCAAACGAAGAAGTAAAAGGAAAAATAATCGGACGAGAAGGCCGAAATATCCGCGCTTTTGAAGCAGCTACAGGCGTTGAAATGGAAATGGACGAAGGAAATTTCATTCGACTTTCATCTTTTGATTCTATTCGCCGAGAAATTGCAAGACGAGCTTTGGAAATTCTTATAAAGGACACCAGGATTCAACCATCAAGAATCGAAGAAGTTGTTGCTCAAGTTAAAGCAGATTTGGATGACGTATTACTTGAAGAAGGAAAGAAAATTGCCGCAGAATGCGGAGTCTTTAATTTACCGCTCGAACTTCTTAAACTTTTAGGACGATACAGATTTAGAACTTCTTATGGACAAAATCTTGGAATTCATACAATTGAAGAAACCAAAATGGGAATTGCAATTGCAGAAGAACTTAATGCAAACGTTGAAACAGTACGGCTTGGATGTTTATTTCATGATATTGGAAAAGTTGTAACTGACGAAGAAGGGACTCATGTGCAAGCAGGAGTAGCTACACTTAAGAAATTCGGACTTCCAAAAGAAGTAGTTAATGCTGTAGCGGAGCATCACGAAGATAAACCATTTTCTTCTATTGAATCAGTAATAGTCTGGACAGCTGACGCAATTTCAGGGAGTAGGCCTGGAGCAAGGTACGAGCCTCACGAAGAATATTTGAAACGAATGACAAAAATAGAAGAGATTGCAGGAAGGTTTGCTGGAGTAGAATCTGCAATTGCTTTCCAAGCTGGTCGTGATGTTCGCATTATTGTTAACCCTAACGAAGTAGACGATGATAGATTAACAATTTTAGCTCGTGATATTTCAAAAGCTTTAGAAAAAGAAGCAAGTTACGCAGGACAAATTAAAGTAACAGCAATTCGAGAAACCAGAGCAGTTGACACTACTGCTGCCAAATAGTATATTAGCCTGATGACCAAGAAAGATCTAATCGAACAAGTTGCCAGAAAGGCACATCTAACCAAAAAAGGTGCAGAAGAAGCAGTCGATGTATTCTTAGACGAACTTGGACGTGTTTTAGCAAAGGGTGAAAAAGTAGTTCTTTCAGGATTTGGAACTTTCAGAGTCATTAACATGAAAGGCAAAACTGTTAGAATACCAAAAACTGATAAGTTTGTAACAATAAAATCCCACAGGTCTCCAAGATTTACTCCAGGAAAAAAACTCAAAAGACAAGTTGCAAAGTGATATAATTGGGAAGTAATGGCAGAAAAAATAAAAACTGGTAGGGAAATTCATGCTGATGTTGAGCATACTCGCGAGGCAAGTGATTTCTGGGGATCCATAAAATTATCTCTTGATGCAATTAAAACTTACCAAGAAGAAAAAGATTATCTAGGCCTTTCTGAAGTTCACGGGTCAGTTTCTTTAGCTTATAGACATTTATACAGACAAACAAAAGACATAAACTTCCTAGTTCTAGCAGAAGGTGCTGCAACGACAGGAATTGAAATAGCAAAAATAAATAATATTAAAGAGGCAGTTACAATGCCAACTTTTAATTTAGCAAAAGTACAAGAAGAATTGAATCAATTGGGCGAAGCCGCAGAAACTTATCAAGACGCCGTTGATGCATTTACCTCTCACTCCCCAAAATTTCATAATAGAACGGGAGTTTTGGCAGACATAAAAATCCATTTATACACTTGCCAATACAAAGCTGGAGATAAATCTGGTCTCCCAAAAGCACTTGATGCAATTACCGAGCTTGAAAAATCTAACGAAAAAACAGTTTCAAAATATAATTACGACGTTTGGTTAAGCGGCGCTCATATGAAAATTGCAGAAATGTTAAAAGATGACAATAAAGAATTAGCCAAAAAACATTTAGACGAAGCAAAGAAAATTATTGATTCCAATCCTGAATTAAAAATTCGAAAACAACAATGGGAAGAACTAGCTCAAGATCTAAAATGATTGAACTAGATTTTCAAGAAGCACAGAAACTTCGCAATAACGGTAAAATCAACAAAGCAGTCCGTTTATATCAAAAGATTAGAAACTCGTTTTTAAAAGAAAATCCACACCTGGCTACGGAATGTCTCCACATGATTGGAGTAGCCTATTATCAAAAAAAAGATTTTAACAAAGCGGAGGTTTCTTTAGAAGAAGCACTAATAGAATTTGGAAAAGATAATAATTTAGAATTTGCAGGTTTTGTATTAAGAGACTTGGGAACAAATGCAAGAGCCAATGAACGATATGGTGAAGCAGAAAGTTATTTGAGACAAAGTATTTCAAATTTACATCAAGTCGGCAATAAAGTTCACGAAGGAATGTCAAAAGTAAAACTAGGAAGAGTATATGCAGATCAGGGAAAATATGAAGAAGCCCTTCGAGAGATATACGAAGGATCATGGTTAATTGTTACAGACAAAGAAGGTAAAGAAAGCTGGTTTTTCCTTTCTACCGCTTTTCTTGATAGAGCGAAAGTTTATTTACAAATAGGAAATATCAATCAGGCAAAAAACGATGCCAAAGAATCTCTGGAAATGTTAAATGCATATGCAAAACCGAATGAATTTACTTCAAGGAGAAAAGAAATTAAAAAGATTTTGGGGGAATAGATGGGCAAACTTCTTGTAATTTGTGGCCCAACAGCAACAGGTAAGACTAAATTAGCTTTTAACCTAGCTAAAAAATTTAACGGCGAATTAATTTCAGCAGATTCTCGCATGGTTTACAAACACATGGATATTGGAACAGGAAAAGATTTAAATAAATACGAAAAAATTTTAGGCTATGATTTAGTTGGACCAGACGAGGAATTTAGTGTCTCAAATTATTTAAGTTTTGCCAATCAGGCAATAAGAAAAATATATGAGCAAAAAAAGTTACCAATTTTAGTAGGGGGGACAGGGTTTTATATAAAAGCTGTTGTAGATAACCCGGAAAGAATTAATATTCCAAGAAATCTTAATTTAAGAAAAAAACTCTCTCAAAAAACTGCTCGAGAGCTCTTTGCAATTTTAGTGAAAACAAATCCAGTCGAAGCCCTCAAGTTAAATTCTTCAGATAATAAAAACCCCAGAAGATTAATAAGACTCTTGGAAGTTTTAGATTACGGAAAAACAGCCCATGATGGGCAAAAAAAAATAAATTTTGATAATGTTTTATGGATTGGAATAACTTGTCCGTTAGATATTTTGAAAGAAAGAATTGAAAAAAGAGTCGACGAAAGAGTTAACGCCAGTTTTGAAAAAGAAATAGAGTTTTTGAAAAGAAAAGGTTTTTGGGATAAAATACCAAGTAAAACTTTAGGATACAAAAATTGGCCAAATATTGAAAAATGGAAACTTGAAGAATTTAAATATGCAAAAAGACAAATAACCTGGTTTAAAAAAGAAAAACGAATAACCTGGTTTGACATAACCAAAAAAGGATTTGAAAAAGATGTGGAAAATTTGGTCCAAAAATGGTGCATATGATAAACTTGTGGTGAGCACAGTCGAACCATGCCAAGAAAAATTGAAATCTCTCACAAAACTATTATTTTTACGTTTATAACTTTAATAGCAATATTTTTTTTGTATCAAATAAGAGATATTCTCATGATCCTTTTTGTCTCCCTTCTTATTATGACAATTTTAAATCCAATTGTAAGAAAACTATCGAGATTCAAAATCCCCCGAGCAATATCAGTCTTAATAGTTTATCTTTTATTTTTTACAATTTTAATAATTAGTTTATTTACAATCGTTCCGCCACTTATCGAACAAACCTCAAATTTTGCTAGTGGTCTCCCGGTTTTTGTTGCGGATCTACATCTTGCCCCAAATATATCAAGTGAGATTTCAAGTCAGCTCCTAAATACTATTGGAAATGTTCCCACAAAACTACTTGATTTTGGTGTGGGAATTGTTTCAAATATCTTCACTCTATTTTTCATTCTTACATTTGCTTTTTATCTATTAATGGCAAGAAACAAACTGGACAGTCAATTGAATGTCTTAATAGGCGAGAAGAAAACAAAAAGTTTAGTTGAGTTTATCGATGAACTTGAATTGAAACTTGGTGGTTGGGCTAGAGGACAAATACTTTTAATGATAAGTGTCGGCACTGCTAATTATTTTGGATTAAGAATTCTTGGAATTCCATATGCTCTACCTTTAGCAATATTTGCAGGGCTTTTTGAAATCGTTCCATATGCAGGTCCAATCATTGGAGCCGTTCCAGCTATAATAATAGGATTTGGAATATCTCCCATACTGGGTCTTGGAGCAACTGCCTTAGCATTTTTAGTTCAACAAGTAGAAAATTATGTTTTAGTACCCAAGATAATGGAAAAGTCCGTTGGAGTTTCTCCAATAATTACATTGTTGGCACTAACCATTGGTTTTAAAGTTGCTGGAATCGTTGGAGTATTAATTTCCATCCCAGTTGTGATTACATTACAGGTTCTAGCCAAAAAGAGATTTCTGGTTTAAGAAAGATTGCTCTGAAGGCTAGTAAGCCAGGTTCTGTTTTAGATGATCATCTGTCTAATGCCTCAATCTTTGCGAACCGGTAAAGGCACCTTGTGTCGCGATCGTGAGTTGCAGCGGGGAGGATTGCCCGTTTCACCCAAATTCAAGCTTTAAACTTGAATTTGACTCGTCTCTGTTGCTCTAACTAGTGCTCACTTAGCCTTGCGGCTAAACTTGCATCCCAGCCTTACGGCTAGGCACCCTTCCTTTATGCTGCCTGGACTTTCCTCTCGCCTAAGGCGAGCGATCACCCTTCCTCCAGAGCATGCACATTATACCATTTTTTGCTAAAATAGCCTATGCGTTTAATTATCCAAAGAGTAAACAAAGCCTCAGTTGATATAGCTGGCAAAATAGACAAAGGTCTTTTTGTATTAGTTGGAATTAAAAAAGGTGATACAAATAAACAAGCCGAAGAGTTGGCAAACAAATTAGTTAAGCTTCGAATCATGGCAGATAAAGAAGGTAAAATGAATTTATCGATAAAAGATGCAAGGGGCAAAATTTTAGCAGTTTCCCAATTCACTCTTTATGCAAATACCAAAGACGGTAATCGTCCAAGTTTCATTGACGCAGAACTTCCAGATAAAGCTAAAGAAATATATAACCATTTTGTACAAGCTTTGAAAGATTTAGGCATAGAAACTGAAATAGGAAGTTTTGGAGATTATATGAAAATTGATACAGAACTCGACGGCCCAGTAACTATTATTCTTGAGAGCTGAACTTCCTAATTGTATTTAGAGCGAAGTCATACATGTCTGTGGCTTTTTCTTTTCCCTCTTTATTGCTAATTTTGTCAACCGTGGTAATCCAAGTAGTTAAAAACTCTACTATTAAACTTTTGTCACACTCTTTTGTTTCAAGAAGTCTTTTTAAATCAATTAAATCAGTTTTACTTGTGTGTCTATCTGTATCTTTGTTAACTCCATCCTTTGCCTCATATAACTTGTAAATTTTGTTTGCAATTAATTCAGTAAGGTCTACGACGTGGACTTCAATATTATTCCCTTTTGAATCAACAATTGTTTTTTTAGGATAGTTAATATTTCTCTCGTGAGGCTCATGTAATCCTACTTCCAGTCTTCTTTTGTTGAAAAAATCTTTATCGTCATCATTTTCAACATACTCCATTTTATCCGGCTTCTCACTTCTTAAAATCCAATCTGTTTCTTCTTTGCTAACAAGTTCTTGGATTTCGGTGGATAGTTTATTTATTGGGGTATCACCAGTTAAAATTAAATGCGCATCCATATCACCATGGGCCCGAGTTATTTGTCCTCCGCAATGTGCTTCTGTTGCATAACCTCCATGCAGAACGAGAATATTTCCTGTTTTTTTGGCAAGATCATTTAATGATTGGATTGTTGCCAGATCTTTGTCACTCTTAATAACCGCTTCTTCTGATAAATCTATATTTCTTGAGTCGTTGGTTAATTTATCCATTTTTTGCATTATATCAATTTATTTTCTTTTAAAAATTCTTTAACTTGACGTTCACTTCTGTATTGTTGACCAATACTTACAAATAGCCTGTTGGTTTCACTCCAATATTTTTTTGGCAGGACTTTTACCAATTCCTGTTCAGTTTCCTCCGGACTCTTTGTATGTACCCAACCAAGCATGTTTGTAATTCTATGAACATGAGTATCGACAGCAATAGCTGGTGTCGCAAATGCGCGATTGACTACTAAATTTGCAGTTTTTCGGCCAACGCCAGGCAATTTCATTAACTCATCACGAGTTGTCGGAACTTTGTCAATCATTTTAGCAAGCTCAAATATATGCTTTGCTTTTGTTTTATAAAAACTAATTGGATGAATTATTTCTTCTATTTGTTTTTGTGAAAGCTTTTTGAGGGTTTTTAAATTTGGCGCCCTATCAAAGAGGTTTTTAGCAACAATTACTGTAACACTGTCGCGCGTGCGCGCCGACATCAATGTAGAGATCAAAGTTTTGTAAGGATCCGCAAATACCTCAAGAGGCACTAATACATAATGCCTCTTGAAAATAATAAAAACCTTGTCAAAATTGGCGGACACTTACTTGTTCCCTCCGATTTTAAACATTGTTGTGCCACAAACCTCACAAACTGCTTTTGTAGCTTTTTTGCCGTTTTTCATCGTAACTTCTTGATGCTCTTTTCCTTCTCTTTTTGTTCGGCATTTTACACAGTACATCATTTATATCACCCCCTTAAAATCAAGCTTATTCGCTTATGTAAATGAGTATAGCACTTGTACCAGGCACAAACCTCTATAGTTATTTCCAGGAGACTTAATTTTTAGCCTCAAAAATCAAAATCTATCCGAATTCTCGTGATGAAATTGAAAATTGAAAATTGAAAATTGAAAATTATGTTTGCCCCTTGACAAGGAGATTCCATCTAAACTTAAATGAGGTTTAACTTGAAATGCCAGACCAAAACCTCTTGATAATTATTTTGGGAGCTGCCATACTGATATGGCAAATAATTTTAACAATTTTATTTGTTAGAGTTTTAAATCGTTATAAAAAATTAATTAAACTTGAAAGAGAAGATTTAGAAAGAAAAGTAGTTAGAGACATAAGTCAGAGAATAAGTATATTAGAGAAAAAAGAATTAGAACATATTCAAAAAGTTAATTTATTACGATTTAATCCATTTAATGAAACAGGCGGAGACAATAGTTTTACACTTTGTTTTTTAGATGCTAAGCTAAATGGTATAGTCCTAACAGGTTTACATACAAGGGAAAAAACTAGAATGTATGCCAAAGAAATCAAAAACGGCAAAAGTTCAAAAGAATTGTCAAGCGAAGAAAAGAAAGTTATAGAAGAAATAAGTAAATGAATAGTAAATTACAAAAATTAATGAGTACAAAAGAAGGGATGATTGGCCTTTTTGCAGGGCTTTTTATTGTAACGATTATCATTTCTTGGTTTATCTTTTCTTTTGTTATAAAACTTCCGTCACAAATTAAAAGTGTAGGAAGCAAAGAGGTCACTTCTGCTCGTTCTAAGATTAACCAAAATCTTCCCAAAACAGAACCATGTCCAATTAACGGTCAGAAATACACAGCAGAAGAAAAAGCCATCTGGTCAGGAAGAAGGCCTTCTATTGTTATGATAGAAAATCACGTCGACTCACGCCCTCCAGAAGGTTTATCTAAAGCAGATTTCATATATGAAGCCATAGCCGAGGGCGGAATTACAAGATTCGCAGGAGTTTTTTATTGTGGAGCAGTAGCTGAAGACGTTCATGTAGCGCCAATCAGAAGCTCTAGATTTTACTTTATTAATTGGGCAAGCGAATATGGCGATAGACCTCTTTATATTCACGTCGGAGGAGCTAATGACTTTGGTGCAAACGGAGGAAGCAAACCAGCCGGCGAAATAGATCCAAGAGTAAACGCGCTTGGAATTCTGGAAAAAATTGGATGGAGGACTCCGGGAGGAAATGACTATGACGCTTCATACGACGCAGGCTACCCAATATTTTTTAGAAATCTTGAAAGATTAGGCCATCCGATTGCTTATGAACATACAATGACAATTTCAACTGATGCACTATATCAAGACGCTGAAAAAAGAGGTTTAGGTTTCACAGCAAAAGATGGAACAGTCTGGACAAAAGGTTTTGTTCCTTACAATTTCGTAGATGATTCCAAATCAGGAAGTCCAAATGCAACCGATATTAAGTTTGATTTTTGGTCAAGTGAACCTGATTACAAAGTAGAATGGAAATATGACGGGAGTAACAATCAATATTTAAGATTTGATGGAGGAAAAACACACACAGACCTTGAGTACAATAACAATCAACTAACCGCAAAAAATGTCGTAGTTATGGAAGTAACAGAAACAGGCCCGGTGGATGAAGAAGCTCACTTAATTGAGCAAAATATAGGTTCCGGAAAAGGCTTTCTTTTTCAAAATGGAACTGTGACCCAAATCACTTGGACAAAAAGCGACAGAACTTCAAGGACAATATTCACAGACAGTCAAAGCGGAAAACAAATTTCTTTAGTTCGTGGAGTCACCTGGGTGGAAGCAGTTCCAACAGGAAACGCTGTAAATTACAATTAATCTCCCGTGTATCGGGACTGCCTATCTTGTAGTATAATCACACTAAATATAAGATGGCAGATCTAAGTAACATAATTACTTCAAAAGTTAGAATAGAAATTCTAGAACTTTTTTTTGCAAACCCTACTGAAATGTACCATGTTCGTGGCATTGTTAGGGAGATTAACGAAGAAATTAATGCAGTGCGCCGTGAATTAACAAAACTCGAAACTGCAGGAATAATCAAAAAAGAAGCAAGAGGTAATAGGGTTTATTACTGGGTGCGAGATGACTATCCGATGTATGGAGACCTGATTTCAATTATTGCAAAAACTAAAGGTCTTGGAGCAACAATTATCGGAAATCGTGGAAAAATTGGAAAGCCACTTTATGTAATGTTCTCAGGCCGCTTTGCGCGCCACAAAAAAAGAAAGAAAGATGACGATGTCGATATCTTAGTAGTTGGAGAAATTGCTCTTCCAGAACTGGCGAGCTTAATTCGCGCCGAAGAATCAAGGCGAAAAACTGAAATTAATTATACGGCCATGACTCGTGATGAACTTCAATTTAGAAAACAGCGCCGCGACCCATTCTTGCAAGGAATCCTAGCCATGAGCCGAATTATGGTTATCGGTGACGAAGATGATATGGTCTCCTAATTACAATCTAGTTGGCATGCTTGTTCTTATTCTGCTTATTTAGCACAACCTCATTGTCCAGAGATCTAGGAGCCAGAGTAATTTTGAACAAGATTTTTAATCAAAACCTCTCTTTCATTTTCAACTTTCTTCTCTTCAACTTCTTTAAATAATTTCTCCAAAATCTCTCCAACTTTCGGTCCTGATTTCAAATTTAATTCTTTCATCACATCAGTGCCATTTATTTTCAAATCGCGAATTGAAAAAGGTTGTTTTTGAACTTCTAATAAGCGTTTCTTAAATTCTTCTGTCCTCCAGGAAGTTTCGCGAGACCCACTTCCAAGCCTGTCTGCAGTACGAAGTATAATCATATCGTCCAAATATTCAACAGTTATGTTTTTTATAAACCTTCTTAAAGCCGAATCAGTTTGGAATTCATTAACAGTAAATTGATGCCACCTAACAAGCTTAATTAATTTATCTTTCTCTTTTTTAGAAAATCTAAGTCGATCAGCAATTCTGTCTGCAATTTTTGCCCCAACAACTTCATGATTATAAAAAGTTATTGTTCCAGTTGGGAGTTTTTTGAAAGTCGTTGGTTTTCCAATGTCATGAATTAATGTTGCAAAGCAAGTTACAGGATCCGTTGATTCGCAATGTTTTAAAGCCATAAGACAATGAGTTCCAACGTCATAAATATGATGTCGCCCTGGAGATTTTTGCTCCACCCCAAACATTTTATAAACTTCAGGTAAAATTATCTCCATTAATCCGCTATCTTTCAACATTAAAATTCCCTCGTAAGCATGCGATGAAGATAAAATTTTAAATAATTCTTCCTTAATACGTTCCTTAGAAATTTTATCTATTAAGTTTTTGTTCGATACAATTGCGTCAAAAGTTACATCAATAATTTTAAAATTTAGCTGGGATGCAATCCTAATTGCCCTCATCATTCTTAAAGCATCTTCAGAAAACCTTTCATTAGCATCCCCAACCGTTTTAATTATTTTTTTATTAATATCTTTTTCGCCATTATATGGGTCGATAATTGTAAAGTTTTTATCTAAAGCAATGGCATTAATTGTAAAATCACGTCTTTGCAAATCTTCTTCTAAAGACTTTCCCCATTCAACTTTTTCTGGTCTCCTGTTATCTAAATAATTCGCCTCAGTTCTAAAAGTAGTTATTTCAAACGGTTCCAGTTCAGAATCATGACTAGCAATTCCAACTGTGCCAAATTTATTATCATAATATGCTTTTTCTCCAAGTATTTTTAAAATGTCCTCAGGCGTTGCATTGGTTGTAAAATCCCAATCTTGAGGCAACTTTCCCATCAGTAAATCGCGGACAGATCCTCCAACAATATAAATCTTAAAATTTTCACTCTCAAATTTTGCAAGAATTTCCTTAACTTCTTGTGGTATATTAAACTGCATGTCTAAATTATACCCTAAAAAAATCTGGCAGATATTAAATAATTCCAAAAAAGACATTATAGATATACTACTGGAAAATCGCGAAATAAAAACTGAAAAAGAAAAAAAGGATTTTTTTAATCCCCAAAAGCCAGTTAATTTAAAATTAAAAGATTTAGGAATTTCTGCGATCGAAATTGAAAAAGCAATAAAAAGAATAAAAATTGCCAAAGAAAGAAAAGAAAAAGTAATTGTTTACGGAGATTACGATGCAGATGGTGTAACAGCAACTGCAATAATGTGGGAAGCCCTTCATAAATTTGGAACTGATGTTATGCCTTATATCCCAGATCGCTTTAAGGAAGGTTACGGACTAAACTCAGATACATTAAAAAAAATAAAAAAAGAATCGCCCGAATTAAAATTAATAATTACCGTCGATAATGGAATAGTAGCCAATAATGCAGTTAAGGTAGCAAATAAGCTAGGTATAGATATAATTATCACAGATCATCATGCGGAGGCAAAATTTAAACCAAAAGCTCATGCTATTATCCATACCACAAAAATTGCAGGGAGCGCCGTAGCATGGGTGCTTGCAAGGGAACTTGGAACAAATGATGCTTTAGAGCTCACTGCAATTGGAACAATAGCTGATCAAATGCCGCTTACTGACGCAAACAGAAGTTTTGCCAAATACGGGCTTAGTGAATTAAACAAAACAAAAAGAGCAGGCATAATCGAGTTAATAAAAGAAGCAGGAATAAAATCAGAAAATTTAGGAACTTATGAAATTAATTACATAATAGCCCCTCGCATCAATTCAATGGGAAGACTAATGCATGCAATCGACTCTTTGCGATTACTTTGTATAAAAGATAAAAAAAGAGCTAAGGAATTAGCACAGCTAGTTTCTAAAACAAATTTAAAACGCCAGAAAATAGTTGATGAAATATCAGTAAGCGTTCGCACTAAAGCTAAAGAATTTTCAAATGAGGGGTTAATTTTTATAAGTGACGAAAAATATCATGAAGGAGTAATAGGGCTCGCTGCAGGACGACTTGTTGAAGAATTTTACCAACCAGCAATTGTTATTTCAGTTGGCACAAAATTCAGTAAAGGATCAGCAAGGAGTATTAGTGGCTTTAATGTTGTAGAAGCAATTAGAGAATTTGAAGGTATGTTAGTTGCCCACGGCGGGCACGCAATGGCTGCAGGATTCACGATAGAAACAATAAAGTTAGAAAAATTTCAAAACAAACTAAACAATTACGCTAAAAAATTATTAACAAAAGATTTACTAAATAGAAAGTTAAAAGTTGATTGTGAATTAGAATTTAACTCGATAAACCGAGAACTAGCAAAAAAAATCAAAGATTTTGAACCATTTGGAATTGGAAATCCAACACCAACATTTGTAACTAACCAAGTGGAGGTGATGGAAGCAAAAATTCTAGGGAAAGACAAAAATCATTTAAAATTAAAATTAAAAAAAGACAAAACTTTCCTAGATGCAATTGGATTTGGAATGGCCAAAGATTTTAAGGATTTGAAAAAAGGAGACAAACTTAGTGCAGTCTATAATATCGATGAAAACGAATGGAATGGAGTCAGAAGTTTACAGTTAAAATTAAAAGATCTTCAAAAAAATTAGCCCTTGCTTGTCAAAGAAGCCCAAGTAGAAGTAAAATACAAGATATGGACAGAACTTTGATTTGTGAAACCCCAAAAAAAGTTAACGAGAAAATTAAAATTGAAGGATGGGTGAACGTAGTTCGCGATCATGGAAAAATTACTTTTATAGATCTTCGCGATAGAACAGGAGTGATTCAATGCGTTGGCACAAACTTGCCAAAAGTTTCTTCTGAGTTCGTTATAGAAGTTGTCGGCAAAATAGTCAATCGCCCTGAGAAACTTGTCAACAAAAATATTGAAACAGGAAGTGTGGAACTTCAGATTGAGGAACTTAAAGTATTGGCAAAATCGGAAGAACTTCCTATCGATATGGGAAAAGAAGATTTAGAAGTAGAGCTTCCAACTCTTTTGGATTGGCGAAGTTTAACATTAAGACATAATAAAGTTAAATCAATTTTCAAAGTCCAAGCAAAAATTGCCGAAGGATTTAGAAAAGCAGCAATAGAGCTTGGATGTACTGAAATTTTTGTTCCAACTATTGCAGCCTCCGCTACTGAAGGTGGAGCTGAAGTCTTTAAAGTTAAATATTACGAGCATGATGCATATTTGACGCAAAGCCCGCAATTATATAAACAGATGTTGGTTCCAGTTTTTGAAAGAGTTTTTACAATCGCAAAAGCCTATAGAGCAGAACCATCTGTAACGACAAGACATCTTTCGGAAGCCACTCAGATGGATTGCGAGTTGGCATTTGTTAATTTTGAAGAACTTATGGACGCTTTAGAATTTGTAGGAAGCAGTACTTTGAAATATGCAGAAAGGGAATGTAAAGAAGAATTAAAGCTTTTCAAAGTTCCAAAATTAAAAATTCCAATAAAAATTCCAAGACTTAAAATGCGCGAAGCGCAAGAAATAATTTACAAAAGAATAGGAGTTGACCATAGAAATGAAAAAGATTTAGAGCCAGAAGATGAGCGCGAAATTTGCAGATGGGCTTTGGAAGAAAAAAATTCAGATTTAATAACAATAACCCATTATCCAACAAAGAAACGATCTTTTTATACAAAACCAGACCCAGAAAACCCCGAATTTTCTTTGAGCTTTGATTTACTTTTTCGTGGAGTTGAAATACTTAGCGGGAGTCAGCGAATCAATGAATACAGTGAACTTGTAAAAGAAATAAAGGATCGAGGAATGAATCCAGATAATTTTGAAATGTATTTGCAAGCATTCAAGTTTGGAATGCCACCAGAAGGAGGGTTTTCATTTGGACTCGAAAGATTAACAATGAAAATTTTAGAATTAGCAAATGTCCGCGAAGCAAGTCTCTTTCCAAGAGACATGCAAAGAGTTGATATGAGACTGTCATCAATATGAAACCTCTATATTTTTTACTAGTCAGTCTTGTTTTTCTAGGATCTTTCGTGTTTGGCTTTAAAGTGCGAGCTAAAGAATTAGGAATAAAGCTTTACAATATCGGAAATGCCAGCCAGTTACCTATATTAACAGGCAGCAAAAATTTTCCAGATCTTTCAGGACAAGGAATAATCGCTATCGATGGAGACTCAAATGTAACGCTCTTCGAAAAAAATGCTGACAATCAATTCTTACCCGCATCAACAACAAAAATAGTAACAGCTCTTGTAAGTATTGATTATTACAACTTAAACCAAGTTTTAACCGTCAATAGTCCAACTGTCGAAGGACAAAGAATGGGGTTAGTTAGAGGTGAACAAATGACAGTCTTAAATTTACTCAAAGGTTTACTAATATATAGTGCCAATGATGCAGCACTAACATTAGCTCAAAACTATCCAGGTGGTTTTGATTCGTTTGTTGCAGCAATGAATACCAAAGCCCAAGAGCTACACTTAGATCATTCTCATTTTGCAAACCCAATTGGTCTCGATGACAATACACAATTTACAACCCCTCGCGATATGGTAAGAGTTGCTCAAATAGCAATGCAAAATTCCACCTTTTCTCAAATTGTTGGCACAAAAGAAGAAAGTATCACAGATGTAACTGGCAAATTTTTATATGATTTAAAAAATGTTAACCAACTCCTTGGAAATGTTGATGGAGTACAAGGCATTAAAACAGGTTGGACTGAAGCTGCTCGAGAAAATCTAATTACTTTCATAGCCCGCAATGACCATAAAATTTATATAGCCCTATTAGGAAGCGAAGATCGTTTTGGTGAAACAAAAAAACTCATAAATTGGATTTATGACAATTACAGTTGGCAAAAAATTACTTTTACCCAAAAAGCCCTAGGAAGCTTAAATCTATTCTGAATAATAAGTGGATGTAACAGCTACTACATAAGCAACAAATCCGTTGTCCCCTTCAAAAACCACAACTGGTTGATAAAAAGAAGTCGCAAGACCTGCATCATAATAAGCAAGATAGACTCTTCTAATTATTATTTTCCCACTATTATTTTGCCCCAAATTAGCAATATAACCTTTTCCGTTTTGCAAATCTTTAAAAGCATCAGTTGAAAGTTTTATCGGATAAGTCGCAAACTGCGTTTCATCAACTGGATAATAATAATATTGTGCTCCAACTATTTGCTTGTCTTGATCCTGCGCTCCACTTATTATAAACCAAACATTCGCTTGACTAGGGTTAGAAGTAACCGCCGGAAGTTTGTCGTAGTCTTTTCTAAATAAATTTATTTTTATAAAATTTGCCTCAGATAAAGATATTGCACTGACTAGTTGTTTATTTTGAACTTTCAAATATTCCTGGGTAACAGACCCAGATAAATCATCAGAAAGTAAGTTGGCGCGTGTTAAAAAACTTTTAGCAACACTCCCTGCAATATCTGGCGTTGGGGGTTTAAAATTAAGAGGAGTAGGATCACTATTTAGATTATAACCCAAAGAAAATGTTTGGTTTATAATATTCATTTCAAGAGTGGATAAATTATTAGAACCATTAAACTGATAAAGACTACTGCTAAGTTGGTTTGCCGTATTTGGAAAACCAAGAGCTGAAGCTTTTTGCTTTGCACTATCAAGAGCTAATAGATCAGGTCTAAATTGAGGCATAAAATACACCTTTGCTTGATTGGCAAAAGTCGGCAAAGCTCCTTCAGGCGTTTCGATTGTATATGAAAGCGTTGGAAGGTCCTTTTTTTCTGGAAATGGTAACTTTGGAAGTTTACCAAAAACCACTGTTGGTATAGGAGGAGGAGCAGGAAACAATTTTTGAACTACACCAATTAAAAGGCCAAGAACTATTCTTCCAACAATCAAAAATATTATAAAATAAATTGAAAAACGAACAACTTTTCTTGTCGTAATTGCAACGGACGTCAAAGATGCCATATCTTCTTTGAGTATAGCCTCTTAGAATGGTAGAATTCAATCATGATAAGAGTTCGCATTGCCCCGTCGCCAACTGGGTTTGCTCATGTGGGAACTGGATATATAGCTTTGTTCAATTATGCCTTTGCAAAAAAGAATAAAGGTAAGTTTATAGTGCGACTTGAGGATACTGATGTGAAGCGTGAGGTGCGGGGAGCAGAAGATGCAGTTTATAAAGGATTAAGTTGGTTGGGGTTAAGCTGGGATGAAGGACCTGATATTAGTGGAAAATATGGGCCATATAGGCAATCTGAAAGATTAGATCTTTATAAAGAAAGAGCAAAAGAATTATTAGATAAAGGTTTAGCGTATGAAGACGAAGGCGCAATTCGATTCAAGAGTTTAGGGAAAAATATTACCTGGAACGATATGGTTCGTGGCGAAGTAAGTTTTTCAGGAGGAGAAATTACGGATTTTGTAATTATGAAATCTGATGGATTTCCCACTTATCACTTTGGTGTTGTTGTTGACGATATCGATATGGACATTACGCATGTGATTCGAGGTGAGGATCATATTTCAAATACTCCTAAGCATTTAGCTCTTTATAATGTATTTGGGGTTAAGCCTCCAATCTATGGACACTTACCGACTCTTCGAAATGCGGAAACTGGAAAAAAACTTTCTAAAAGACGAGACACTGTAGATTTGCAAGTTTTTAAAAAACAAGGTTATTTGCCTGAGGCAGTCGTTAATTTTATGTGTTTGCAGGGCTGGTCGCATCCTGATGGAAAAGATATTTTTAGTCTTAAAGAATTTGTGGAAAAATTCGATATGGATAGGGTAAGAAAAGCTGGACCAAAATTTGATTTTATGAAGTTGGACTGGATGAATGGGGAGTATATGCGGGAGCTTTCAGATAGTGAATTTGCAAGCAGAATTTTGGGATTTTATGACCAGAAATATGATTATAACGACAGCGATTTAATAAAAATGATTGCGCCGATCGTTAAAGATAGAATTAAAAAACTTTCTGATTTTAAAAGTTTTGCTGGATTTTTCTTTGATAAACCAAAAGTTGACACCAAATTATTTGGAAAGGATTACAAAGAACATCTAGAAGTAGCTATCAAAGTGCTTGAAAAAACAGATAAATGGACAGCTAAAGAATTGGAGACTTTTTCACGCGATGCAATCGCCGCCAAAAAATTTGACACTGGCAAGTTTTTTATGACGCTTAGAATTGCAATAACCGGATCAAAGTTTACTCCACCAATTAATGAATCTATAATTATTTTAGGCAAAGTTGAATCAATAAAAAGAATCCAATCTGCCTTAACATGAAAAAAAGCCCTGCCCTAACCTATCACGATATTGATATAGACTTTCTAAGAAATAAACTTAAATTAAAGTCTTTTCAAAAAAAAGCAGAACTTCTTAAGAAATATCCTTATGCAACCAAACTTTTGGGAGCCGGAGCTATCGCAAGTACTCTACTTTTAGCATCCCCAGCCTTAAATGCATTACCAAAAGCAGATAACGTAAGCCAAGTTGTAGATATTAAAACTCAAACACCAAATCAAATCCTCCTCAATAACTTAAAAAGCATTTTACCAGCTAAAGTCAAACCACTAAGTCAGGACGATGAGAAAAAGATAGAAGTACTCTTTAAAGATATTCTTGGAGTTCCTGCCAAAGGAACTTTAGAAAGTGAACACTTAAATACAACCTATGGACTTATCGGAGCCGAGCAGCATTTACGCAGATATCCAGGTGACACCATTTCCCAACATGGTTCTGGCTCAGTTCTCCAAGAAGGTATGGCCCCGGGGCTCGGAGCATGGGGGTACTTCGCGTCCTCAAAAGAAAAATTAACACCAAACCTTGTTGAAGACGAAAAATGGTACGCAGTCGTACAAACTCTTTACTTACCAGATTGGAGCAAAAGACTTACCTATCTTCGCGATTGGTATAAATACAGAAAGGTCCTAATAGTAAATACCTTGAATGGAAATGCAGTTGTAGCAGACGTTGCAGATAGCGGACCTGCAAATTGGACTGGAAAAAGTTTTGGAGGAAGCCCTGAAGTAATGGAAAGCTTGGGTGGCCCAAGATATAAAGTGGGCCCTGTGATATTATTTTTTGTAGATGATCCAAATAACCAAATTCCTTTAGGTCCAGTAAATTATAATAATTCATGAATAAACATTTAAATTTACAAAAACTAGAAAAAATAATAAATAACTCTGCCAAAACAACAGAAGAAAAAGAAGAACTTTGGAAAGTTGTCGAAGAAATAGTTCATCATAAAATATTAGGTTGCATTTTAGACAATCTAGACAAAAAACACCATGAAGAATTTTTAAATAAATTTTCCACAACACCTTTTAACGAAAACCTAATTGAATATTTAGAAGAAAAAAGCGACAACAAAATAACAAACAAAATAAAAATAGCCATCGAGCAAATCGAATCAGAAATATTAAACGAAATAAAATAAAAAAAACAAGGTTGGCCAACCAAAACCAAACACTACAGGTTATTTGCCCATCATACTGAACATTCCCCAAACTGAGTAAACACCAGCAAGTCCAACTAATATATAAACTATTTGAACCAACGCAGGCCATGAGCCAAGTAACATTTCCACTAAATTTATATTAAGTAAACCTACAAGCCCCCAATTAAGAGCTCCAACAGTTATAAGTGCCCATGAAAGCATTTGCATACTATTCATTTTCATTTTGTTTGCTTTTGCCATTTCTATCACCCCCAATCACTAATTAAGTATTCCTTGAAAGTCAGCTGTATGTCAAGGGGTTTGGTATAATACATCTATATTGCGGAGTCGTCTAATGGTAGGACAACAGATTCTGGATCTGTTTATCTTGGTTCGAGCCCAGGCTCCGCAGCCAAGTTGGACGTAAAGTGACCGAGACTCCTCAAATGTCCCAATCTTTCCTTCTAAAGTGCCATTTCGGAAAAAGTACTTTCGTACCACACGCTCGCTGTTCAGAAAATGGCTTGAAATAGGCCTATTTTTGTTTTGGTTTTAGACTGTAATGACTCTTTTTGCTTGAATTTGGCTCTGGAGTATAAGGCTAGCGTGAGAATCTCCTTTGACTGGTTAACACGGACTCTCACCGTTCGACCCCATAACTGATATTTGTGCCTATTTAATGACCCAGAAGAGTTGTAATATACCTATTTTTAATAAACAATTCGTATTTAAAAAGGTTGAAAAGTTCTTTTTTGTTCTCTGGAGTGCCGTATCCGATTGAATATTTAGCAAAGTCTCTAATATCCCAATGTCTTGTATTTGGACTGATATTTTGTTGAATTAGTATTTCGTCTCGTAGTTTTTTAAATTTCTCTATGTTGAATTTTATCTGTTAGTATCAGTTCCTCAGAATGAGTGTCAATTTTATCGAAATTTGTAACAGAATTTAAGTAAAAAATGAAATGTTTATTTACTGATTATCCCAACAACACAGGATAAATTGAATTTGAGGCTTCAATTTTATTGTAAAAAATCCTTTCATTTTTCGATAAAACTGACACCGAGATACTTCATCTTCATTAAAAGTGGCTTTGGAGTGAGGAAGAAGAGAAAGAACTTTTACGATATCAAAAAATTGGTAAAAAAACTCTGGAGATTGCTAGATTACTTGGTCGCCAGCCTGGTGCAATTCGCTCAAGACTTGCTAAATTAGGATTTATTTACAATATTGACCCCGCCCATGTGTAGTTTGTAAACTTTGGAGATTGATACCTGCCAACAAGTTTGTGGTTGGTAAGTTGAGTGTTTACGGCCATGTGAGCTAAATGTGTGAGATCTCCTTCTAGAGGAGTTTCTTTTGCTTCGATAGCAAAATTACTATCTAAAATAAAATCAATTTCATGTCCAGTTTTCAACGCATAATATTGAACTTGCCCAATTCTTGAAAGTTGATTAAAAAGTGTATTTTCGAACTGAGCTCCACTAGATAGTTCTGCAAGTATATTGGCAAGTCCTGTATCACAAAAATAAAGTTTCTTAGCTTTTACTATTTCACGATCAATACTTTTTGTATAAACAGGGACAGTAGTTATAAGATAAGTTTTTTCAAAAAATGAGATGTAATTAGTTACGGTTGGACGGGATATTCCGGTGAGTCTTGATAATTTAGAATATTCTACTCTGCTGCCAACCCGGCCAGCTAAAAGTTTTGAAAGTGTGTATAAATTACGCTCATCAGAAAAATCGGCTAAGGATCGAACATCAATATTTATATAGGAGGACATAATGTCTGATAAAATATCCAGTTTTTCAGTTTCAGACTGAGCAAGTACCACTTGAGGGAAACCTCCAAACCGAATATATTCCTCGTAGTAAGAAGAAAGACGATTGTACTCTGAAATATTGAATAACCCTTTTTTCCAGTCAGTTTGTGAAAAAGAGATACTTTTGAAAGTGAGGAATTCTCCAAAATCTAATGGGTGCAATTCAAAAAGCTTTTTGCGTCCTGACAAAGATTCAGAGAACAAGTTCTTGAGATAATATGAACTTGATCCAGTAACAATAAATTTGATTTTGTGGTGGTCCGATAAGTACTTAATTGCACTAGGGCTTTCTGGAGCCAGTTGTATTTCGTCCAGTGCTATTACCATTGGCTTGTCAGCTGATAATCCTTGAGCAACGAAGGATTCACGGATAGCTTCATAATTCTTCTCACTAAAAAGCTCACGATTGTCAGGACGCTGTAAATCCATATAAAGAGAATTTTTGTTCGGAAGATCTAAAAGAAGCTGTTGAACTAGGGTTGTTTTGCCAGTTCTTCTCATGCCTGTAAGTACAGTGACCAAGGGAGTTTGAGCGTGTTTTAGAAGCTCTGTGTAGATTTTGCGCTTGTAAAACATATGTAACTATCACTTTACAGAAAGTGTTACTTTTTGTCAAGTATCACTTCCAATATCTCCTCTTATACTGTCTCATTTGTCTCATTTAGCCTTGATGTGAGACAATAAGTTAGTATGAGGTTATGGGACTGAAGTGGTTTAGACCGACATGTTCAGCATTAATTAAACCTATTAGATAATCTGATGAAGCTTTTGCTTGTTATATCAAACCAAAATGATATATCATCTTTTCCGTCATTTGCATTAATGACAAGTAAATTCTCTCCTCCCCATCCGGTAACATCTTGCAGTTTATAGTCAGGAAACTTCTCTTTAAATTTCTCACTAACATTAATTCCCTCTGGTTCAAGATAAAAATTAGTCCCACTAGTAACTTCTTCTTTCAAGAAAACATGTTTATCATCAATTGACCAAGTATTATACGGAATTGACATTTTTCCGTTAGCTAAAGTTCTTGTAAACAAAAGCTCATTTTCAATATAAAATGAATAAGTTGACCCATCATTTTTAGTCTGAATTTTCATTGTCAAATTTTTTTTACCATCAGGGGAGCTTGCTGAGAGACTTGAGTTTACGTCCAGAGCCTCAACTTTTGTGGGAAGCTTTACAGAATTAACGCTAGAAAATTTATTTGTACTCTGGCTTTGTAAAAAAAAAGCAATAAAACCAAAACTAGAAAAAATAATTAAAATCAAAAGTAAATATTTAGGCTTCATAATATTAAATTGGCGCCTGACCGTAAATTGTCACAATCGTTGGGTTTTCCTTTGGATCATTTATCCAATTATAAATTTTTTCAGCATCCACTGTTCTCATATTCACGCACCCATGACTCATAGGATGGCCAAAATTGTTATGCCAATAAGTTCCATGCAAACTAAACCCGGCGCCTTGTGGCACCTCTGAGTTAGCAAAAAACATAACATAAGGAACATTTGGAAGATTGTAATAATCAGCCCCGCTTCCTCCAGTCATACGTGTTGCACGCAGCCTTATCCAAATTTTAAATTCCCCGGTTGGAGTTGGATGCCATTTTCCCGTTGAGACAAGAGTTTGCAAAAAAAGAGTACCTCCTTGATATGCAGATAAAGTCTGATGAGTAAGGTCTACGTAAATATGCTTTTCTCCTGTTGCAGTAGAATCTCCAAGAACTTTTTCGACAGATGGATCAAGTGCTAAATCTATTTTAGGAGGATTAACCTTCTGGCCTTCAAAAGTTCCAGTAACATTATTTTCAATGTTCATACTTAAATTTTTAATACAACTTATAGAATTTGCACAAGTAATAGGCTTTTTTAGTCCAAAAAAGACCAAAACAGCAAGGAAAGGGATAATTAAAAACAATAAAGAATTTGAAGTTTTCCTGCTCACATTTAAGCTTAATATGTTACTGTCTTAAAGTAAAGACTAAATTCTACTAAAAAACAAAAATAAACTTCCTAGAATTGCAAACATTATAGCTTCAATAAAAACTGTAGTGTGACCTATTTTGTCATATATAATTCCTGCCATTATGCTAGCAATTAAACCTGACAAACCAACAACTGCATTAAACCAACCAACTCCGCTTGCCCTAAGCTCATAAGGAGAAAGGTCCGCTGCATAAGCCTTTCCAACTCCTCTGAAAATTCCTTGGAAAGCCCCATATAAAGCAAAGAAAATTGCTATCAACAAAAAATTTCTTGTTAATGCAAAACCAAAAAGAGAAATTATAAAAATCACAAAAGAGAAAAGAAGGATCTTTTTTCTACCAAATTTATCGCTCAAAAATCCCGATGGATATGAAATTAGAGCAGCAATTAAATTAAAAATTGCATAAATCAAAATCGTCCCAATAAGCGGAGTTCCAATATTTTTTGTCTGCAAAATCATAAAAGAACTGCTTATATTCCCAATTCCAAATACCGCAATCACTCCCAAATACCTCCAATAATTTTTAGAAAAATTTGAGAAATTAATATCAATCTTTGCTTTTGATTTAAAATTATTTTTTGTTTCGCGAACATTAAAAACCATAATAACTGCAAGCAAACCTGGAATAATTGCCAAATAAAAAATAGATCGAATAGGTATTTTTATGTAGTAAAGCAAAAATATGGCTAAAATTGGACCCAAAAAAGCTCCAAGGTTATCTCCAATTCCTTCAAGCCCAAATGCCTTGCCGCGACTATTATTATTTGCACTTTCAGCAATAAGAGCATCTCGTGGAGCAGACCTTGTCCCTGTTCCAAATCTATCAAAAAACCTTGCTATAAAAACTTGCTGCCAGACAGTTGAGATTCCAATTAAAGGTTTAGAAAAAGCAGCAATAATATAGCCAATAATTGCAAGAGATTTTCTCTTGTGAATTTTATCTGAAATATATCCAGCAACTCCCATCTGAATATTTTGTGTTGCTGTTGCAACGCCTTCAATTAATCCAATAATGCTTCCCGAAACACCCAAATAACTAGTCAAAAAAATTGGCAAAATTGGGTACAACATTTCTGTTGAAATATCTGCAAATAAAGATGTAAAAGTTAAAAGAAAAGTATTTTTAGTAAGACCTGAAAAATATTTCCTGGCCATACTTGATGCTAACACAATACCAATTAAAATTTCATTGATCTATGTATTTTCATCCTCATTCCAAACATTGGAAAAAGTGATGGATCTATTTTTTGTGATTGAAGCCAAGATTTAAATTCTGACAATTTATTCTGACTTTTTAGAGTTTGCAATTCATTAATTATTGCAGTCTCTTGGGTCTGTGTGATTTTTCCTTCACTTACTAATTTATCCAATTTTGTTTTAAACATATCTTGCATTTTCGTCTTTCTGTAATCTGTTATTACATTCTGCACATCAGTTTGATTTAGATTAAATTTTTGTGCAATCGCTGTAGCCAGGCCTGAAAAAGGCCCGTTATTGTTTGTTTGTGCATTTACAACTTGAACTGTCCCAAAAGCAATTCCTGTTGCTCCTATTATTGCGACGATCGGTAAAAATATTTTTTTATTTAACATTATTATCACCTCCAATCTTTCTTTATATTTATATGGTAAACGTAATTCCTGAAAACATGCTTAAATAATTTTTCAATAACTACAAAAGAAATTGTCGCATAAATTATTCCAATTAAAACATCTGTAAAATAATGCTCCCCTAAATAAATAACAGCTATCCAAGTACCAATTACATAAGGCAAAATTATTAAACCTAGTTTTTTATATTTCTTAACAAGAAAAAGAAGTATCAAAAAAGGAAGAGCTGCATGAAGAGAAGGAACTGCTGCAACGGGGTCTGATGCAACAAAAGAATAAACGGTCGGAAAACTGATATGTGATGGCAAAAAATGAGACATGACAACACCAGTCACTTCTTCAACTGGTGGCAGATAACCTTTACTTGCTGCCATCCATGGAGGCATTGCAGGGAAAATTATAAAAGTTATGAAGGAAGTATATGTAAGAAAAAGAATCGCGACAGAATATTGTTTAAAAAATTTTCTATCTTTAATCCACAAAAAATATCCAACAAGCATAGGAACAACAAAATAAGAAATATAACAAATCACAAGAAAGTAATCGTACCAAGTAAGTTTTGCAGGATTATAAAAAAGAGATTGCAATTTTATTGTTGGAACAGAACCAAAAATAAACTCATCAACTCTTATCATAGGAAAAATATGTACCCCACCAATAATATAAGGAACAATACCGCGAAGTAATTCGTATCCTAAGAAAAATAAAATAAAAGGTAACCAATCAAATAAAAAAAGCTTTAAACGACTTATAAATAAACTTCCAAATAACGCAAAAGCAAAAAATTGGTCAGGGGAAAACCATGATCTGTGCAAAATCATGTAAAGACAAATAAGTAATATATATAAAAAAGACGAAACAATTAAAAACTTTTCATGTTTTTTAACTAATAAAAATATTTTTTTCACAATGGCAATTTCACTATAAAAATTGCACCTTTCCCCAATTTACTTTCTATAGTTATAAATCCACCATGTTCTTCAACTATCTTTTTAGAAATTGATAATCCCAAACCATATCCTCCGGTTACTTTTCTGGATCTCGCCAAATCTGCCCTATAAAACCTATCAAAAATATGAGGTAAGTCATTTTTGCTTATTCCAATCCCGCTGTCTTTTATAAAAATCTCCACATAATCCTTCGCAGTTCTTGTTGAGATTTCTACAACACTTTTTTGAGGACTATATTTAATTGCATTATCAAGTAAATTTACAAAAAGATCTGTCAGGCTATATCTGTTTCCAGTAATCTTAACACTCTCAATCTTAATTTCTAGTTTTATTTCTTTCTTAATCGCCATAGGTTTTACTTTTTTAATTGCTTCGTCAATTATTTCTTTAATGCCTAAAACCTCAAATTTTGTATGACCATTGGGTACTTCAAATCGAGCCAGTTGCAAAAGCGATTTAGACAACGCTTGTAATTTATTTACTTCGTCAATACTTTCTTTAATCAAAACTTTCGATTCAGAAAGGTTTGATTTTTTATTTCTTAGGAAAACCTCCATGGCAAGTTTTAGAGATGTAAGAGGGGTGTTAATTTCGTGCGAGGCATCACTTATAAATCTATTTTGTTCATCGACCATTTCTTTGATTGGAGTAAGTGTTATTCCAGATAAAAAATAAGAGGCAATTCCAGACACGATAAATATTGTGGTATTAATAAGAAGTAGCGTAATAATTATTCTTCCTTCCGTTTCTTGCACCAAAAAGGGATCTATAATAATAACCTGCTGGGAAAAACCAAATCTGGTTTGTATCCTTGTTCTTTGAATCCTATCAAATCTTTCCACCTCGTTTGCAGCAACTCTATAAATAACAGCACTAAAAGAAATGCTAATTACCATAATAATTACCAAATACCAAGCTGTTAATTTTAATCTTGCTTTGTTAAACATTGTTGACTTTATATCCAAAACCACGAACCGTTTGAATATTTACTCCTTTCTTCCTTAAATTTCTGACATAAACTTCAATTGTATTCGGTAAAATATTCGCATCATAATTCCAAACATGATTTATTATTTCATCTTTACTAACTATTTTTTTTAGGTTTCGCATTAAATATTCAAGAAGAGAAAATTCTTTAGCAGACAGTTGCACAATTTTGTTATCAATTTTTACCTCAAACAATTTTGGATTAAGTGTAATTTCTCCTGCTTTTAAAACCAAATTAAAAGTTTTTTGCGGTCTTCTAGTTAGCGCTCGAATACGAGCCAGTAATTCCTCAAAAGAAAATGGCTTTGTCAGGTAATCGTCAGCCCCAGCGTCCAATGTTTCCACCTTATCATTAATTTGGCCTTTGGCAGTAAGAACAAGTATTGGAACATGCTTTCCACTCTGCCTAATTTTTTTACAAATAGTCAGCCCATCCACTTTTGGCAAAAGGAGATCGAGTATTATTAGATCGTAAGATTCTTCAGACGCAAGATCTAATCCCGTTTCTCCGTCATATGCAACGTCAACTGCAAAAAGTTCTTGCTCCAAGCCCTTTTTGATAGTGTTTGCGATCCGGTGCTCATCTTCAACAATCAATATTCGCATAGTACATATTATACAATCTGTGCTTAAAAAAAGCTGAAAATTAATGCAGAGTGGCATAAAAAGAATAGAATGCCCAAAAATCCAACCTTAAAAGAAAGAATCAAATGGCATTTAAATCATGCTAAAAATTGTAAGTGTAGACCAATTCCAAAGAATATTCTTGATGCCATAAGTGGAGTTTGAGAAGAGTCCCAAACTCCACTTAAATTCTTAATACCCGGAAGGGGCATTGCTTGGCATAGGACTTCCACTTGGCCTTGGTCCAAACATCATATTCCCAATTTGTATATTCTGGGCTGTAACACTTCCATCAGAATTAGTGGTTCCAAAAACTATTACGTTTTCGTCTTTCACTAAATCACTTGCCTGTCCAGTTGTAGATTTACCAATCTGTGTAGAGCTTCCAAGAATAACAATTTTTGTACTCCCGTCTTGCATTTTGACAGTAATACTATTGTTGTCAGCGCTTATTATTTGGCCCCTTACTGCCATACCGTTGGCTCCTCTTCCCATCCCCATTCTGCCTTGAAACATTGCGTTTCCAGATTGAGATCTTTGAGAAGTAGTTTTACTTTGTTGGTATTCCATCCCACCAAAAAACCCAACACCTCCCCCAACTAATAAAGCAACAACTCCAATAATTGCTATTAATAAATTTTTGTTTTTCGTATTAATCACCTTCTTTCACTCATATCTTAAAGCTTCAATTGGCTGCAAATTAGCAGCTCTCTGAGCTGGATACCATCCAAATAACACTCCAATTGCGGCCGAAACCACAAAAGCGATAAGAATCGAAGGAATAGAAATAAAGAAAGTTGATTTATTAATTAATGAATAAGCAAATGATGCAAGAACCCCCAAAATAATTCCAAGGCTTCCTCCTGTAAAAGTTAAAATTATGGACTCTATTAAAAATTGTCTAATTATAGTTTCTTTCTTAGCGCCAAGTGCTTTTCTAAGTCCAATCTCTCGAGTTCGCTCTGTAACAGTTACAAGCATTATGTTCATGATTCCAATTCCTCCAACAAGAAGCGAAATCGCTGCAATGCCAGCAAGAAGCGTTGTAAAAGTTGATGTTGCAGTATTTGCGGTATTAAGAATATCAGCTTGAGAAAAAATCGAGAAATCAGCTTTTGCTGGGTCATTTATTTTATGGCGGGATAATAGAAAATATCCAACTTCATTTTGGGCCGCAGTCATAACGTCCGCTGATTTTGCCTGTAGAGCAATTGAACCCAAATAATTAGTTCCAAAAAGTTCTTTTTGAGCCGTCAAGAGAGGAACGTAAACTATATCATCTTGATTATTAAATCCAGTTCCACCTTTACTTGCAGTAATTCCAATTACTGCAAAAATCTGTCCGTTAATTCTAATATTTCTACCAATCGCACTACTTCCATCTGTAAATAAATCGCTTTGGGTTGTTGGGCCAATTACTGCTAACCTTGCCATACTATCAACTTGTTGTTGAGTTATAAAAGTTCCGTCAGCAACGCTAACGTTATGAACAATTGCATAAGTTGGAGTAACCCCAATTATCTGAGTATTTGTGTTTGTAGAGCCAGTTGTTACCTGAGATCTTCTTGAAAATTCTGGCGAAACATTTTGAATTGTTGTTATCTCACTTGAACTTGCAATTGCTTTAGCATCATCAAGAGTTAAAGTTGTTCCACCTCCTGCAGCTCCGCGAACTGCTCCAGTATTTTGCGAGCCAGGTTGGACGGTTAATAGATTTGACCCAAGAGATTGAATCTGGCTCTGAATTGCCTGTTGGCTTGCTTGCCCCAAGGAAACAAGTGCAATAACAGAACCAATTCCAATAACAATTCCAAGCATGGCTAGCCCCGTTCTCAATTTATTAATAGTAAGGGTTCCAATAGCTTCAGCGATCAATTTTGTATTATTCATGATTTGTCTGATACCAACTTCCCATCTTTAATCGTAATTATTCTTTTTGCATTCCTTGCAATATCCGGTTCATGAGTAATCATTACAATAGTGTGACCAGCTTTATTTAATTTATGAAAAATTTCCATAATTTCATCAGCTTGAGCACTTGCAATATTTCCAGTTGGTTCATCAGCTAGGATTATTGCCGGGTTATTAACCAATGATCTTGCAATAGCAACACGTTGCATTTGTCCTCCAGAAAGCTGATTACTTGTATGATTAAGTCGATCACCAAGTCCAACCATTGTCAAATATTTTATAGCGGTTTTTAAAGCCTCTTCGTCGTTAACTCCAGCGTATAACATAGGAAGTATTACGTTTTGCAAAGTTGTGCGGCGAGGTAGCAAGTTAAAAGCTTGGAAAATAAAACCAATTTTGCGGTTTCTAATATCAGCAAGTTCGTCATCAGTTAATTTGCTTACTTCCTCAGTATCAAGAATATAAGACCCAGAAGTTGGAGTATCCAGTGCTCCAATTATATGCATTAAAGTGGATTTTCCGCTTCCAGAAGGCCCCATTATAGCCACAAATTCACCTTTTTTTATGTCAAACGAAATATTATAGAGAGCCATTGTTTCAACAAGCTCCGTTTTGTAGATTTTTGAAATCTTTTCAAGATGAATAATCATCGATTTATAAATATTTGTCTTGTAGCTCCTCCGCCGCCAAACCCTCGTGTTCCACCAAAGACAGATGTAGAAGAATTAGAGCTTTGAGTTGTAGGAGTTACTATAGAAGTTACAACAGTATCGCCTTCACTAACGCCAGTTACAATTTCTGTTTCAGTATCTGAAGTATTTCCTGTTGTTACATCTACAAAAGTTAATTGGCCATTTTTAAGTTCTCTCACAACAGTTTGGCCATTTTGAGTTTGAACCGCAGACGATGGCACTATCACAACATTGTCTTTTACATCGGTGATGATACTTGCTGTTACTGACATACTTGGCAAAATTGCGTCCGTTGAGCTATCAAATTCAATTGTTGCTGGATAGTTTGTAACTCCAGAACTAATACTTCCAAGTTTATTTATTCCAGCAACTTTTCCAGTAAATGTTGTATTTGGAATTGAATCGAAAGTTAGAGTAGCTTTTTGCCCTTGTTTTACTTTAGCAACATTAATTTCAGCTACGCTAACTGTAGCAACAGAATTACCTTCAGTTTGAATTGACGCAATTGTAGTTGAGTTTGTAGAAGAGCTAATAGCCATTCCAGGAACAACTGTAATATTCTGTATTGTTCCAGTTGCAGGGGCAACAACTGTAGACGAGCTTTGTTGGTAAATTATACTTGCACTTGTTAGATTCGCGGAAGCTGCTGTTATTGCGTTTTGACTATTATTAAAATTTGCCTCAGCAGCAAGCCATGTTGCATTCTCTTGAATATAAGTCGGGTCAGTTGTTGAGAGGTTTCTGGCTACAGCATCATTTATAAATTTTTGATTTGCTGCGAAGCTTGCAGCTTGGAGGGTGTAATAGTTTGCTCTCGCTTGATTAAGAGAATTTTGAGCTGAAATATAACTTGCATAAGCTTGAGCCTGCTTTTGTTGGCCTGTCGCGTCAAGTGTTAATTCAAATAGTTTCTGGCCTTTTATGATCTTTTGTCCTTCTTTCGCATAAACTTTTGCAACCTGTCCATTCGCAGTAGAAGTAACATCAATATTATTAGTTGCAACAATAGTGCCCGTTGCAGTCACAGTTGAAATTAAAGTTCCGCGCGTTGCAGCTGTTGTTTGATAATTAGGAGCCGAAGATCTACTTCTCATTTTTATAAAAACAAAAACAATAAGTAAAATAACAGCAAGAATTATAACAAAGCGTTTGTGCGCCAAAACAAAACTTTTGATACGATCCAACATAGTTTGGTATATTATCATGTTTGTTTCTGAAAAGATGCTGAAACTGATTTGCTTGCATTTTAAACATTTAAGTTATATAAATAATCATGTTCACTCTTCCAGATTTACCATATGATTACAACGCTCTCGAACCTTTTATTGATGAAGAAACAATGCGCATTCATCATGACAAACACCACCAAGCTTATATTGATAATTTAAATAAAGCCTTAGAAGGTAAAGATGAATGGTTGAATATGGACGTAAAAGAAATTTTGACGAAACTTGATGAAGTGCCGCAAGATTTTAGAACCAAAGTCAGAAATAATGCTGGAGGCCATGCCAATCATACTTTCTTTTGGAAACTTATGATCCCACATAAAGAATTTAAGGAAGTTAGTGGAGAATTAAAAGTTGCAATAGATAAAATTTTTGGCAGTTTTGAAAAATTTCAGGAGGAATTTGCAAATAAAGGGTTGGGTAGATTTGGATCGGGCTGGGTTTGGTTACTCTCCGATTTAACAATTATCGATACCCCAAATCAAGATACACCACTTATGGAAGGCAAACATGCAATTTTAGGATTAGACGTTTGGGAGCATGCATATTATTTGAAGTATCAAAACAAAAGGGCAGACTATATAAAAGCTTGGTGGAATGTAGTGAATTGGAAAAAAGTTGAGGAGTACTTTTTAGCTTCAAAATAATGGTTGACTTCGGATAATATTTGGATTAGTCTGAACCATGGATGAACTTCAAACTAAAATTGCTGTTTTTAAAGATAAAAAAATTCGAAAGGTTATTTATAAAAATGAATGGTGGTTTTCTATTGTGGATATAGTTGAGGTGTTAGCTCAAACACCCAGGCCAAGAAAGTATTGGAATGACCTCAAAAGTAGGCTTCTCGAAGAGGGATATTCTGAGTTGTCCGCAAAAATCGGACAACTGAAGTTAAAATCAGGTGATGGAAAACTATATAGCACAGATTGTGCCAGTACAGAAACTATTTTTCGTATAATTCAATCAATTCCTTCTCCAAAAGCAGAACCATTTAAACGTTGGCTTGCCAAAGTTGGGTATGAAAGAGTCAAAGAAATAGAAGATCCAGAACTTGCTACAAAAAGAACCAGAGCTTTATATAAAGCAAAAGGTTATCCTGACTCTTGGATTGAAAAAAGAATGCGTGGTATTGAAGTTCGAGAAACCTTGACTGATGAGTGGAAGAAAAGAAATGTTGGGGGAAACAAAGAATATGCCATTTTGACTGCTGAGATTTCAAAGGCAACTTTTGGAATGACTCCATCTCAGTATAAAAAGTTTAAAAATATCAAAAAACAGAACCTTCGTGATCATATGAACGATCTTGAACTGATATTTTCAATGCTTGGTGAGGCTTCGACAACTGAGATTGCCAAGAATAAAAGTGCAGTCGGCTTTCCTCAAAACAAAAAAGCTGCTCAAGAAGGAGGCATTGTTGCAGGGAATGCCAGAAAAGACTTGGAAAAGAAAAGTGGTAAAAAAGTTTCAACCAAGAAAAATTATTTGAAGATATCGCAACAAAAGATAAAAAGATTATGATTCTTCTAATAGATAAACCCAAAGACTGGACGAGCTTTGATGTTGTAGCAAAGGTCAGAAATATTCTTCATGAAAAAAAAGTTGGTCACGCAGGAACTTTAGATCCAAATGCAACAGGACTTTTGATTATTGGCACAGGAAACGATACTAAAAAACTTGGAGAGATTACAAAAAATACCAACAAAACTTATGAAGCAGAAATTGTTTTGGGGGCAACCTCAAACACTGATGATGTGGATGGAACCATTACAACAACGGAAAGAGATACTTCGGCTTCGCTCAGTATGACAGAAGTGAAGAAATTGTTAAAAAGTTTTGAGGGGGAACAAATGCAGATGCCTCCGCAGTTTTCTGCAATTAAAATAAACGGAAAGAAATCTTATGATCAAGCAAGAAAGGGAATTCCCGTAAAATTAGAACCTAGAAAAGTCAATATTTATAGTATTAAATTAACTAGTTACAAATATCCTGTTTTGAGAATTGTTTGTGAAGTGTCGTCAGGGACTTATATTAGGTCACTTGCGCGTGATATTGGAGAAAAATTGAAAACTGGAGCTTATCTCAATGAGTTAAGAAGGACAAAAGTAGGAGAATATCAGGTAGAAAAAGCAATAAACCTACGGCAATTGCAGCAAATGCACTCGTGAGAACAGCTGCAGCGCTCACATCTTTTGCAATTTTAGCGAGACGTGAATAATTAGGGCTGATTTTGTCAACCACTTTTTCAATTGCAGTATTCATAAGTTCAAGGATTATAACTAAAGTAATTGTCAAAATTAAAACTGCAAACTTTGTAGCTGAAAAGCGAAAAATAAAAGCCAAAACAATACTTGCCATGCCTAAAATTATATGAATTCTAAAATTTGGTTCACTGGCAAAAGCTTCACGAACGCCGTTTCCCGCATAACTAAAACTTTTTACCATACTATTTTTCTTGCTCACACAAATATTATACAATGAAATTATGTACGATGAACTAATACTTTTCCTTGCAAGTTTTCTTATTTGGATAATGTTTGCAGGACTTGTAGTTTTATGGTTTATTGACGGAAAAATTAAAAAAGAACAAGTAATTCACGCCCTTCTTGCAAGTTTCATAGCTTGGACAATTGCAGAAGTATTAAAACAAATTTTTCATACCCCAAGACCTTTTGAAATAAATCATTTAGCAACTACAGTTTTAGCTCTTCCCGCTGATCCTTCATTTCCTTCAGGGCACGCCGCAACTGTTTTTGCATTAGCTTTTACAATATTCTTCCATGACAAAAAAGTTGGAGTAATATTTATAATTCTAGCCGTTTTAGTTGGATGGGCAAGAGTAGCAGCAAACGTTCATTTCCCAATTGATATTGTAAGTGGAGCGATAATTGGAACATTCACTGCAATTGCAGTTGAAAGGCCACATTTGAGGTATTGACAGCTAGCAATCAGAATGTTAGACTGCTAACAAATTAACATGTCTATCCAGAGAACTGTACCAATTGTCGCAATTCGCGGCTCCGTAATTTTTCCACACACCGATTCAATCTTATCTTTTGGGAGACCAAAATCAATAGATGCCGTCAACGCTTCATTTCAAGATGACAAAATAATTGCCGTCTTTAGCCAAAAAGACCCTAATTTAACTGATCCAACCATTGCTGATCTTAATGAATTTGGAACAATTGCAACCGTAACTCAAATGATGTCTACAGATGAAGAAGTGCACGCAATGATAAAAGGACAAGCAAGAGTACATCTAGACGAAATTTTAGCCGAAGAACCTTATTTTATCGGCCGTGTTTCTGAAGTAATAGAAACTGATATAAAAAGTGATGAAGCAATAGCTCTTGCAAACCAACTTCTTGAAAGCTTTAAAAAAGCAGTCAATTTAGGTAAAGGCGTTGAAATAACTACAGTTATGAGAATTTTGTCTGGTCAGATTGAACCAATTGAATTAGTCGATAATGTTTCGTCACTTTTAGATATCAAGCCAGAAGAAAAACAAAAACTTTTGGAAATATTTTCAGTCGAAGAAAGATTAAAAAAAGTAATTGAACTTTTAGCGCACGAAGTAAATGTTCTTGATCTTGAAAGAACAATTTCAGTAAGAACACAAGAAAAACTAAATAAACAAATGCAACAAGCAATGCTTCGAGAGAAAAAAAGAGTTATTGAAGAGCAATTAGAAGACGGCACCAATGAAGATGAAAATGAAATAAAAGAATACAAGAAAAAAATAAAGTTAGCAAAAATGCCAAAAGATGTCCACGAAAAAGCGATGAAAGAATTGAAACGCTTAGAGCAAATGTCTCCAAACAATCCCGAAAATGGCTACATCCGAAATTATTTAGATTGGCTTATCGATATGCCATGGAAAACAGAGTCACCAAATAACGTATCTGTACTTCATGCTTCGAAAGTAATGGAAGCAGAACACTTTGCAATAGACAAGACAAAAGAGCGAATCTTGGAATATTTATCCGTAATGAAAATGAAAGAAAAAGCAAAAAAAGCTGACGAAGCACAGCCAACAATATTATGCTTTGTAGGTCCTCCTGGAGTTGGTAAAACTTCAATTGGAAGAAGCATTGCTAAAGCCCTAGGGAGAAAATTCGCTAGAGTTTCCCTTGGTGGAATACGAGACGAAGCAGAACTTCGTGGTCACAGACGTACTTACGTAGGAGCTCTTCCCGGAAGAATTATTCAAGGAATTAAAAATGCCGGAACAAAAAATCCCGTATTCATGCTCGACGAAATCGACAAACTTGGAGTCGATTACAGGGGCGATCCATCAAGCGCCCTTCTTGAAATATTAGATCCAGAACAAAATAAAGAATTTTCAGATCATTATCTCGAAGTTCCATTTGATTTATCCAAAGTCATGTTCATTGCAACTGGAAACTTAATAGATACAATCCCCAGCCCTCTTCTTGACCGCATGGAAGTAATCCGGTTTGCAGGTTATACAACTGACGAAAAATTCCAAATTGCCCAAAAGTTTTTGTGGCCAAAACAATTAAAACTTCATGGAATCGAAGAAAAAAATATTAAGTTAGAGGGTGTTGCCCTAAAAGAAATTATTGAAAAATATACAAGAGAAGCTGGAGTAAGAAATCTGGAAAGAAATTTAGCTACAGTTTGTCGCAAAATTGCAAGACTTATTGCCGAAAACAAATCATATCCAAAGATTATAAAAATCGATGACATTAAAAAGTTTTTAGGTCAAAGAAAGTTTTCATCTCTTATCGCTGAAAAGAAAGATGAAATCGGAATGGTCACAGGATTATCTGTCACAAGCTTTGGAGGAGAAATTTTATTTATTGAAGTATCGCTTATGCCAGGATCTGGAAAACTAATTTTAACAGGACAATTAGGATCAGTCATGAAAGAATCTGCCAAAGCAGCTTTCACCTGGACAAGAGCACACTATAAAGAATTAGGCTTACCAGAAAATTTTGCAAAAGACAAAGACATACATGTTCATGTCCCTGAAGGAGCTATTCCAAAAGACGGACCTTCAGCAGGAGTTGCAATGACAACAGCATTAGTTTCAGCTGTAACAGGAACTCCTGTCAAAAGATATGTCGGAATGACAGGCGAAATCACACTTCGAGGCAGAGTACTTGAAATTGGTGGCGTAAAAGAAAAAGTTATTGCAGCTCATAGAGCTGGATTAAAAACTATAATTTTGCCAAAAGAAAACGAAAAAGACATGGAAGACGTGCCACTTGCTGTTAAAAATGACGTCAAATTCTACTTCGTAGAAAATTATGAAGAAGTATTACCAATTGCTTTAAAAGAATGGAAATCCAGAAAGATTATTTCAAAGAAAAAGAATACAAAAAAATTCGCTTCTAAGTTCGCTCCTTTGGTATAATATATCTATTGGCCCCATCGTCTAGTGGCCTAGGACATCAGATTCTCATTCTGAGAACTTGGATTCGAATTCCAATGGGGTCACATAGTCCTATAGTGTTCTAATTAGACCCGTTCGCTATGTCTGATTATCCCAATCTTTCTTGCTTATTTCTCTTCATTTTAAATAAAAATCGCATTAATAGCCTGTAATGTATAATCCTGTAATACTCTGACCCCAACGGGACGGAAGCCTAAAAGCATTAGAAAGAGCTAGTTAATGAACTATTGGAGGTTTTATTTCTCTATTTCAATCACGTAATCTCGGAGTATGAATTTAGTTTTAATGAATGAAAGAGCTTCTTGGCGTTCTTCAGAAGTGCCAACCTTTAGGATATGAAGAAGATAATTTTTAGTCATTTCTTTTTTATCTTCCTCATTTTTTGGAATTGGACTAAGTTGTGCTAAGTTTCCATCTAAATATTCTTGATGAAGTACTTCTGTTTTTAACCTATGGTACTTATCAATATCTTCTTCAATCTTTTTAGTAATTGCCGAATAGTTTATTTTAATTTCGTTTATCTTTGCTGCCAACTGTTTGATTAGATCCTGCTCTGTAATATATGGCTGATCACATTCGTAGTTTGCAGACCTTGCACAATGATAATAGATATGTCTTGAAAGTCCTCCATACTTTAGTTTCATTATTTTTTCTTCTGCTGTAATTCCTCCTCCACAGCCACCGCATTTACATATCTTTTTAAATGGAAATATTTTGCTGTGATAGCTTTTAGGTGGAACTTCAAGCATAAATTGGACTTTATTAAAAAGTTCTTTAGTAATCAAAGGTTTGTGTTTTCCCTGGTACCAAATTCCACTTCCGACAGGAAATTCAAACTCGCCGTAATAAAATGGGTTTTTAAGTAGTGAATAAATTTTACTTAAGGCCAGAGGTTTTTCATTTTTAGTCGTAAACTGGATTCTATCCAACCAGTGTTTTATTGCTCTGCCACTTTGTCCCTGGTTTGCCATCTTATCAAAAACCTGAATTATGAAATTCCCTCGTATTGGATCAACGATAATGAGTTCATCTTTATTTCCATCACCACGAACATTCAAGTATCCAACTGGAGCAATGCTTGGTCTCCAACCCATATTGCATTTGGTTCTTAAGCCTCTTTGGACATTTAGTCCTTTATTATCATTTTCAAGTTTTGCTTGAGAGCAAAGAATCATTAAAAGGAATTTCTCATTTGGACTATTAGCAAAGCTTTGAGAAAATGTTTGAATTTTAATGAGTTTTTTCTGGTCCATAAGGTCCACTACAGATCCCAAATCTCCAGCATTTCTTGAAAGTCTGTCGGGAGCCCAAGTTAAAATACCATTGAATTGTCCATTTTTGATATCACTTAGAAGTTTAACAAATACTGGTCTTTGACCAGACTCTTTGGCAGAATGACTTTCTTGTCTAATTTCTTTAATTACCAAATTGTCTCTTTCAGCCAGTTTCGACATCTCTTCAATCTGGCTATCAATACTCATTGTTTGACGTTCATCTGATTCAGATGATTTTCGAGCGTAAAGACAGTATTCCATTGGTATTACCTTTTGTTCATGATCCAGGCTTATTTGCATCTATCAGGATGGTACCGCCAGGTTTTGTGAAGTCTAGCCCCAAAAGTTAATTAAGGAAGAATTTCTTTTGGTTTTACTCTAAGAGCTTGTGCAATTTTGTTTAAAGTTTGTAGAGGTGGGTTACTTTCTCCTCTTTCAATTCGGCCAAGAGTGCTCACGTGCATACCAGATTTATCAGCTATTTCCTCTTGGGTAATACCTTTTTGTTTTCGAATTGTTTTTATTTTCTTCCCAACTCTTTTTGAAATTACATAGCGTCTCATGCTAGATAAAATTTACTTTAAGTAGCTTATTATCTACAGAGCGTGGCACGCTATATCTAGCCTCACTTCACATTTGATTTTTTTCTGAGTCTAAGCTAACATTACATTGTTATCGTGAGGAGGTGAAATAAATGGGACTATTTGGAAATAAACAACAAACAGAAGAACCTATATATAAAAATAGTTATCTAGGGTTTTGGATAAAGATATATCCTACTAGAATTGAATTTAGGGCAGGAGCCACAATCGAAAGCATTGCTATCAATCAAATTGCGAGCGTAGAACAGGGTTCGTTTGGATTTAGTAAGGTAACAATAGAAACGACTGGTGGAAAGAGATATTCAATTCCTACAACAAAAAAGAAAGAAGTTCGACAAGCCATACTTGATACTCAGTCTAAATTTTCTGGAAATGGGGTCAATTCTAAAGAAAGTGCGACTGATGAGATTTTAAAATTAAACGAACTTAAGGAAAAGGGTATTATTACTGAATCTGAATTTAATAAAAAGAAGAAGCAGTTGTTAGGTTTATAAAAGCTTTATATTATTTTCTGTTTTTGTTACTGAGTTAATAGTTAGAGCTATCGTTTCTTTTACGTATTGCAATGAGTTCTCTTCAAAACTTGCTGGGATATTTTTAAAGGTATTTTTGAGATAATCTACATAACTTTTATGGTTTTCACTCAAAATGAATAAAATATCTTTCTTATTACAATGAATAAGTGCGGCGTTAAAAAATGGTTTTTCATCATCTTCACTTAAATTTCCAGTTCCATCATTAAGCCACATTTTTAAAAATCTTAAACAATCTAAATCTTCTAATTCGATTAATCTATCTAAATAATAATTTAAAGTTAAAATATTATCTGTAATTTGTATTAGAGTTTTAAAGGTAAGTGTCAAAGTATGTAAAACCTCTGTAAAAGTTACTTCTTTCTGATGTACAAAGGAATATGTTGAAAAAGAAAATATCGGAGGTGAAGTTATGTCCTTTAATTTTTCTGTAATCTCTTTTTTTGTTTTTTCAGAATCGTCATTTAAAACAAAATTTACAAAGTGTTCATGCCTTATTGAAGTTAATTGAGTTAATAAAGCAATTCCTTTATAACCAAAAATACCGATATTATCATCTAGATCCCATAACCTTCTATAAACTGAATTGAGTATTATACTAAATTCAGGGTCGGCTTTGGTTGCTTGAGTTTTTATCCAATCCATATAAAAAGGAGAAATTATAGTTTCTATATTTCTTACTGCTTCATAAGGATTTGATTGGTTTTCGATATCAAGTAGTTGTTTAAGTATTCCTTTTCTGTTTAAATATTCCAGGTGAATGACTTCAAAAGATGTTAAAACTGATTCTTTTGAGAGAACTCTTTTTATAAGTGACGCTCTATTGTTATCCATTTGTTTCTTTACTCCTTTCTTTTCTAAGCATGACTTGAGCCATTATCTCTGCTTCATTTTTTCTTGTTAAGACATCTACAACTTTCATTTGGGACATAAATATTTTTATAACCAGAGTTGCCATCTTTTCACTTACTCTTTTGCTAAAAACATATCTACTCAATAGTTCTTGACCTTTTTTGAAGGTCTTTTCGTTATATAAAAGTTCAAATAATATTTCTATTTCAGTTTGTGAAAGACTCTTATCTGTTCCTGAAGTCAGCTCAATACTAGTCGTATAAGCAGGATGGTGAGATTTAAGCCAAAAAATTATTGCAGTCATATTTTTTTCTTTAATTGCATTTATAAGATATGATTCAGCCATATCATTTACCAATAAACTTCCATCGAATAATGCTTGGTCACTTTTTTTAGCAAATTCAACATTTTCTTTTCGCCAGCGATAATAGCTAGCTCGACTTACTCCAATTCTTTCACAAGCAATTTGAACAATAGGAGTTTTCTTTAATATCTCCAGTAACTTATCTTTGTTTTTGTTTTGTCTTTTTTCAATTGTTTTCTCCATTAATTTTTTCTGCTTTCTGTCCTGTTAATTTTTCCCAGCGTTTAATAATTACTTCAACATAAGTTGGAACTTTCTCCATGACATAACAGCGGCGTTCCATTTTTACAGCAGCAATTAGTGTACTTCCGCTACCACCAAAAGGCTCGACTACTAGATCACCCCGCTCGGTTAATACCTTAATATATGGAATTAATATCTCGATTGGTTTTGTCCCAAAGACAACTCCTTGTCCAGAGCTTTTTTCATCTTCTGCTTTGTGTTCCAAGAAATCAGTTGGAGAATATTTATTTCCCTTTTTATATCCTTCCCAGTGAGGTTTGCCTGATATTGCAAAAAGAGCTGTTTCGTATTCATTTTCTAAAAGTTCTGTTTCTTCCGTATAATTTAAATCCTCTTTTTCTTCAGAGCTTCCAACCATTGCAATATCGTACTTTGAAAAAAATTGATTTTTGCTTGCATAGCCCTGGCTCCTATTTGGAAGATGCCAAACTAGCATATTTTTTACTTTCCAGTACTTCTCGACTTCTCCCCAAATAATACGTAAGTTTTTCCAGTTTTCATAAATAATTATATGGAAGTTTTCTTTTTGAATTTTATGAATGTTTGCTATCCATTTTTCACTAAAGTCATCAGGTAAACTATCTGTTTCAAGATAACGTCTGTTTCTTTTTTGACCAAAACCAGTTGTAGCTTTTCCATGTCTTTTGCCACCTTTTAAATAGTCGAGAATGTATGGAGGATCTGTTAAACAAAAATCTGCTTTTTCTCCATTCATGAGTTTCAAGACATCATCTTCTATTGTGGAATCCCCACACATAAGACGGCTATTTCCCAATGAATAAATATCACCCTTTTGTGTGTTAATTTGTTGAATGTTTAATTTTGCAAGTTCTTTTTTAATATCAAATTCTTCTGGTACATCAACCTTATTAAATATTTGATCAAGTTCTTTACTTGAAAAACCAATATCAGTAAGAAATGGTTCGTCGAATTTTGCAAGTAGATCCCAGTCAAATTCTCCAATATTTTTATTTAAGCGAAGATTAAGTTCTTTTTCTCTTTCCAGTTCTGGAATATGAACATAAACTACTGGTACCGTTTCGTAACCTAATTCTTTTGCAACTTCCCACCTGAAATGACCGCCAATGATTGTATTTTTACGGTCAGGAAAAGAGTTAACTATAATTGGGTCAACGAGTCCAAAGCGAATGATACTTTGTTTAAGTTGTTCTGTTGCAAACGCATCGTGTTTACGAGGGTTATAATCTGCCGGAATTAAATCATTGATAGAAATTTCAACTGTTTGGATTTCTTGGTTATTCATGTGTAAACCAAGATAACACGAGATTTTAATAAAGTTTGTTTTGTTAACCCCCTTGTCACGGGGTTGTTAAGGGGGTTAACAACCATCCAGATTAGACCGATATTACGAGATATTCCCTATATTACCAATTTTTGTTGGAGAATTTACATTTACTACTTGACAGGTCTTTGGTTTAGTTACTAATTGCGAATTAATCCTACAAATTTTCCTCTAATTTCAATTTCTTCAGGATTATAAAACTTAGAAGTGTATTGTTGGTTTCTGGGTCTTAGTTCGATTTTTTCCCCGTGATGATAAAATTTTTTGAGATTTGCTTTTTCTTCTGAACCATCTTTTATGATTGCAACTACTGTTTCTCCTTCTTGTGCATTTGATTGTTGTCTGACAATGATAAGATCTTCGTCCATTATTCCATCGTCAACCATACTGTCGCCTGCAACTTTGAGAACATAGTGATTAAAACTAGAAGTTAACATATTGGCTGGTACATTTAGTATTTCTGGATCGTTTTCTTCAAAGACAGTTATTCCATGTCCTGCTGATATAGAACCTAGGATTGGAAGTGGTACTGTATTATAGGTTTGAAGTTCTTTTCTAAGCCTAATTGATCGTAGTCTTCCAGGGATCCATGAAAGGACACCCTTGTTGCTTAAGGATTTCAATTGATCTTGTACAGTTCCCACCGATATTTGAAAATTGGTTGCAATATCTCTAAAAGAAGGAGATTGCCCATACTTTCGGAAATATTCTGCAATAAAACCAATTATTTCTTGTTGCTTTTCTGTAGGCTTTATTGACATATCATTTCTTGTGATTTATACTTGTTTTCATAAGTTTTGTATGGGTTCAATTATCCATACAACTTTCTATTATTCTATAGAGTTTAGCGTAAAAAGTCAAGCGAAACTGTAAAATTATAAGATATTTTGATTTAGATATGACAAAACAAATTTTTAAACCAGGTATGAAATCTCCGTTTTCAGGAGAAGCTAAAATTGTTGGTCCTAGAGGTGGAGATACTGGTAAGGAGAGAACCGTAGATCGTGGAGAAAAGTTTCCACCTACTCCTGAACACGGACAAGGGTATGTCGTTTCACGTAGAGCTCACAATAAAGCTGGACATGGAAGGTAAATTTTATGGATTTGAATACTAAAATTGCAAATAATAATTATGTTATTGGCGTTGTTTCAGCACATACTCCAAACATTTCTTATGATGTAGAACGAATAAAGAACGAATTAAATTCGCATATATACTCATGGTCAAACGGACACAAATATGAAATTAAACTTTCTGGTTCTGTGGCAAAAGGAACTTGCATTAGTGGAACCACAGATATTGATTTCTTTATTTCCCTGGACCCTTCCGTTAGTACCTGTAATACTTTGGAAGATGTATATTTAACTTTGAGAAATCGATTTAATGGTGCTGGATACGTCGCAAGAGAGCAGAATGTTTCTCTTGGAATTAATCACTCCGGATTTGAAATTGATTTAGTTCCTGGCGTTAGACATAATCTGTTAGGATTGGATCATTCATTGTGGAAAAGAAAAGCAAAGACATGGACAAAAACAAATATTGATGAGCATATAAATTATATAGTCAGATCAGGAAAGGTTTTTGATATAAAGGCAGTCAAAATTTGGAGAAAACTGAAAGAACTAGAATTCCCATCATTTTATTTGGAGTTGTCAGTAATTGAAGCGCTGAAAGGAAAATCTTTACTAGGTGACCCGTCGGGAAATTTTATTAGCGTGATGAACTATTTGGCCAATGAGTTTGTGGATAAAATTATTGTCGATCCTTCAAATCAGGCTAATTATGTTTCAGAAGAGTTGACTAATATGGAGAAGATTAAAATAAAGGACACTGCAACTGCTACTTTAAATGGTAACTGGAGTCAGGCGATATGGTAAAAACAACAAATAAAATTGATATTAAAAAATTATTTTCAGCACTTGATGAAGAAATGCGTTTGAAATTATCGAGTAAAATAGATGAAATTTATCATCCAACAGCAAAAGGAAACGAAGTTGAATTGAATTGGATAGGTTTATTAAGAAATTATTTACCAGAGAGATATAAAGTCAATAATGGTTTCGTTGTAGATCATGAAGGAAATATTAGTGAGCAGATAGATATCATAATTTACGACAGACATTTCACCCCCTTCATCTTTAGAGGAGAAAATGTTGTTTACATTCCAGCCGAGGGTGTTTATGCAGTTTTTGAAGTAAAACCAAAATTTGACAAAGAAAATTATGATTATGCGGTAAAGAAACTTAAAAGTGTTAATGAATTAAAAAGAACATCAGCAAGTTTTGTTCACATTATGGGTAAGGATAAGAAAGAACTTTTTGAAGTTATTGGTGGAATTTTAACAAAAGAAAATGGTAGTAAAGATATTTATAACAACCTAAAGGCAGGATCTGAGTTGGCAATGGTTCTATGTTTAGACTGTGGAATAAAGATAGTAGAAGAGAAGATAGTTGTTATACAAGATGGAGCACCAATTTTGGCTTTCTTCTTGTTAAAACTTATTGAGAAATTAAGAGCACTTGGATCAGTACCAGCATTAGACGTAGATAAGTATTTGGGATTTGTTAATGAAGATAAAAAATAGATTTTAGATGGATTATCTAAAAGATAAACAAATTTATATTGATCGCTATGACCTTCATACAATTGAAGAGTGTCTTGATACTGTAAAAATGTTTCAAGAAGTTTATCAAAAAAGTCTAACTGACAAAGATGTTAAAGATATCTCCAAAGAAGATAAATTACATGATGTAAATCTCATGCTTCATCGCACCCTTTTTGTTATAAAAGGCAAAAGATATAAAAATAAACAAGAAACTATCCAGAAGTGGATGGAAGAAGATAAATTAAAACAAGATAAACAAGATTATACTCCAACTCCAGAAAGAATTGTTTGTCCCCTCTGCGGCGGTTCAATGTCTTTTAACATTTCAAAACACCTTGATTACTCATACGATAGTCCAATCATGCGCATGATGTTTCTTTTTAAGTGCAGTAAATGTGAAAAACAACAATGGGTTTATGACGATGGTGAGATTCGTGTCTCAAAACCTGACCTTTGTCCAAAGTGCAAAAAAGAAATAGACATAAATGCTACTCGAAAAGGCAAAGTCATTACTTGGAAATACAAATGTAAATCCTGTGGTTATACAAAAACTGAAATTGATAATCTTGCTAAACATGATGAAGAACATAAGGAATGGGAGGAAGAACAAAAAAAAAAGGAAGAAGAAGGTAAAAAACTGCTTGAGAAGTATCGAGAAGAGTTTTGTTTAAACGAAAAGGATGGAATAGAACACGTTGAAACACTTGAAGCATTAGAAGTTGCAAAAGTAGTTGGAGAAGAAGAAAAACAAAAATATGACGATCCAGCTTACGAACAAGCATCAAAAATTAAAAAGACAAAAATTATAGACTTGGAGAAATTACTTACTAAAGAATTAGAAAAATCAAAATACACAAAACTTTCATTTGGCAAGTCAGAAATAGGACGTGATGTAATAGTTCCTTTTACAGTTCAGGATTCTGACTCATCAAGAAGAGACAGAGTCAGTATTTTTGAACTTGAGAAATTAATTAAGAACACACTAGAAGGTACGAACTGGAGATTACTCGCAAGTGTTATGTATAGACTTGGATTTTTAGAAGGAAGACTTAAAGGATATGAAAGTGAAGAAGATATATTAAAACTTGCAGGAAAACTGGAAAAACTAAAGCCTAAGCCACAAATTGATGAATCAAAAAGACAAAAGTATGCAACTAACAATTTAGTACAACTAGCCAAAATGCTGGGTGAACAAGATGGGATTGAAAACGTGAGAAAAACAAGACTTAAAACTGAACCTGAAGGATTTTTTCTTAATGATGATAGTTATTATAATTGCAGTATTTGTAGTGAAGGAGCATATGGAAGTGATATCTGGTGGAATTTAGATGGATCAAGATGTAGGAATTGCTGGAGAAATATTAAAGAAGGAGTCATACCACCTTTGAAACGTAGATATGAGAGTGAAGATATTTATTTTTCAAATTGGCAAGTACAATCAAATTACGGTGTGCATCCTGCAACAAGAGTTAAATTAAGAAGAGAAGGATTATTAAAAGGTAGAGATTTAAAAAATGAGAAAGGACAGACCTACTACACAATTTACCTTATTTCAGAAAATAAAGAATTCTTAAAAAAATATCCCAAACTAAAATCAGAACATAAAGAAACAATAACAACTTTTGATGGAAGAACTATTGAGCTCTAGTTGTTAAAATTTCATTTTTAATGTGAATGCTATAATTTAGTCGTATTTATGCTAAAATAGCTTCATGAAAACATTGATTTTTCCAGGTTTTTCGCTGAAAAACAAAGATTGGGCTTACGAGATGAAAAAAGATCTAAATCCCAATTTTCCGAGTGAAGTAGTTGAGTGGGAGCATTGGACTTCAGGTAATACTGATTTTGCCAACTGGACTGAATGGTTAGAAAAAGAAACTCCAAAAGTGTTAATGGAAATTGGAGACGAGCAAATTAATGTACTCGCTAAATCTATTGGAACACTTGTTGCAATGAATATCTTAAAAACAAAACCTAATCAAATAAACAAATTGTTTATTTGTGGTATTCCACTTAATGATATAGAGAAGGATGATAAGTTGTCATATAAAGTTCTAAAAGACTTCCCTCGAGAGAAAATAGTTTGTATACAAAACGAGAATGACAATCACGGAAGTTTTAATGAAGCAAAGAAGTTTCTTGATTCCATAAATCCAAATATAAAAATTATCTCTAAACCAAGAAATGATCACGATTATCCCTATCCTAAAGAATTTATTAATTTTCTCGGTGAGTAAAACTGCCACTAAAAATTATGGAAAGATCAAGTAATAAAAATGTAAAAGTGGGCTACTTCTATGTTGGAAAAGAGGTTCAACATGAATGTAGAGAGTTTAGTCATCCAGAATCAGCAAAAAGATTATCTCTTATCGAAGAACAAATTAGCAATAATGAGCATCTAGGCGATTTAGTTTTTGTTCCCCAATCAGAGGTCATTGAAGGGTGTGTGGAATTAGCACACGATCCTAAATATATAGGTAAAATCAAAAGTGTTTCTAAAAGAATAAGAAATAAAAATTGGTATCTTGATAGAAGAGATACTTATATTGATAAAGGTACTTTTGAAGCTGCTTATTTGGCTGCATCCACCGCTTGTGCTGCAATACAATATGTAACAGAAAACAAATTGAGCCATGCCTTTTGTGCTATCAGACCACCTGGTCACCATGCCTCATCTAAAGAATTCGGAGGTTTTTGTATCTTTAATAATGTAGCTATCGCAAGTAAATTTTTCTTAAATATGTGTCCTGACAAAAAAGTCTTAGTCATAGATTGGGACACCCATTTTGGGAACGGAACTTTTTCTATTGTTAAAAAATTAAATCCAATTTATTTTTTTGACATATCGACAGTCAACTTTCCGATTACCGGAAAAAAGAAGAAACCAGAAGATAAAAATAGACAAAGTTTAATTCAAATATCTAAATCCTCAACACAAATTGAATATTTAGATAAGTTCAAGTCTCAATTAGAGAAAATAAGCACTATCTTTTCTCCAGATGTTATTGTAGTGTCTGCCGGCTTTGATACTCATAAAAATGATCCGATGCATGGATTTTCTCTTGAAGAAAAAGCTTATTTTGACATGACAAGAAGCATTCTGAATTCTTTTACCACTATTCCAATAGTTTCTGTATTAGAAGGAGGATATAATCCTAGGGCACTAGCTTTATCTGTTGAACAACACCTACTCGCTCTTACCTCAAATGAATAAAGAATACGAATATGCCATTATTGGTGGTGGCCCAGCAGGAATCGTTTTCTACAACGAGTTGGTAAATAAACACAGGACAGATAGAAAAAATATTATCTTGTTTGAAAAAGGAGATAGATTGTGTTCTGATGTCTCTACATATGGTAGGTTTGTTAGAAATCATGGTGCAAATGATATAACTAAATGGGACTTCTTGGTGAATGGAGATTACTCTGGCTCCCAAGTTGCATATTATTTCCAAAAGGAATTTGAAGGAATAGTTAATTATTCTGAAATAAATAAAATAACCAAAGAAGGAGATATTTATCAATTATTAGCTGAAGGCGGAGAATTATATTTAGCTGAAAGGGTCATTCTAGCTACAGGTGTTCGACTTAAAGAAATTGAGGCTATTAGTAATATACCCACACAGGAATTCAATATATCCAATCTTTCTACAGAGGATCTAAAAAGAATCGATTTCTTAAGTTATGAATTAATTCTTATTGGTAGCGGAGATAAAACATTACTTAAAGCTGCAAGGATTGCCAAGCATATAGAGGAAAAGTATCAAGATATTTTTTACACACCAATAACAATTTTTGTTAAGGATAAATTTGCAGATCACGCAAACCCTGAATTTGTAAGAGACGTAAAGTCATATATAGAAAAAGGGATCATTCAAGTTATAGATAATTGCTGGCAAATAGAAGAAGTTAAGTTAAAGGATAATAATTTAGTTGATCAAATTATCTCTAAAGAAGGTAGGTATGTGGTAAATGGACAAAAGGGTGCGTATTTAGGTGTTTTTATAGGTTTTGAAGGAAAGTGTCCAGTCTTTGTGAATTGCAATATTCAAAATTTTGTTTGTATTGGTGATCTTAGCCTCGTACTGAACAAAAAGAAAATAAATATCCCTGCTGCACTTTTAGATGCTGAATATAAAGCTGGAGAGATATAAAATTATGATTAAAGAAAGATATTCTATTGGTGAAATAATTGACACGAAACCATTTGTGCCAATCTTTTCTAAATTTAAGGATCCGTCCTCATTGTTTTCGATAGTTGAAACAACTGAAGGATCGTTCTTTGTAAAGAGATATTATTCCTCTCAAATAAATCGAGCAAAAAATGACGTGGAAAAGTCAACTTATTATTTAGAAAGCACAATACTTCAAATACCACAGTTGATAAGAAATAAGAATAATGAATATCTAACTGAATTTGAAGGCGATATATTTACAGTTGCAAGATATATAGATGGAGTAGATTTACGTACCGAGGCGGAAGTTCAAGAGCGTGACAATAATCCAGAGTTTTTTCAACTATATTCATCGACAAATCTTGAGCTCAAAAGGATTAGTTTGGAACAACAAGCATCCTATGAGGACAGATATTTATTCTTTACTAAAAATTTATCTGAGCTAGAAAAAGCAATTAGAAGTAGCAATTTACCGTCAGCTTCTAGGGATTTTGAATATTTAGAGTTTTTAAAATCTGAAGTTGGTAAAAATCACCAAGAAATGTTGGATTTTAAGACAAAAGGTCAAATTTTTCACGGAGATTTTCTGAAGCAAAACATTATAAGGGATGGAAATAATAAATTATGGATTGTTGATTGGGAAAAATCTGATTATGGTTTCTTAGAGGTCGATTTGATGAAAACAATTACTTTTACATTATTTAAACCTGACCCTCAAAAGGTAAACCTAGAGGTTTCTGAAATAGTTAATATTTTCAAGTCAATACAGCCGTATTTAAAATCTAGTTTTAATGAACATTCAATATCTCGTATTATCAAAATCTATTATTATTTTCTGATTACAAATATCCATTCATTAATAAGATTGTATATAAATAAAGTGGATGTCAAAGAACAAATGATTGGTGAAGATTATAATATTACTCGTTGGTATAAGGAGAATTTAAAAACTTTTGAGGAAGAACTTAGAAAACTGGATAGATAATTATTTTCTCCAAAATTGTCGATAAGATATGTCTTTTAATCTTCCGCCCGGCTTTTCCTCGTCCGTTCTTCTTGCATATAAAATGGGTGAGCCATCTTTAGTGTTAGGCTTATAACCCTTTTCCCATGAATAAATTTGAAAAGATGAATAGTCTCTATCAATCCCTACACCAACGTGTTTATTTTTTCCTGCGACTTGCCCCCAATAAAAATAAAAAAGTGTTTCATAAACAGACTTAGCAGTAAAATTCATACTTTGGTTTTGAACGAACCAGTTTATTGCATCAGCCGTTGTTTCACTTATTGACTGACCCGTAGATAGTTTTTTGTCATTATCTTCTAAAGTTTTTGCTCGATCTAAATTTATTTGAAAAATTTCTTTTATTCTCTTTTTCCATTCTGTTTCATTTGAGTCTTCAAAATATGGTTTCAGCCTAGAAATTTCTGTGGAAGTAGTATCTGTAGCAATTTTAAATAACTCTTGAGAATCAGACGAGTTAATATCTGGTTTTTCTAGCCTCCTCCAATTTTCTCCAAACATTATTCCTAGTTCCTGCTCTAATTGAGTAGTATATTCATCTTGGCCTTCAAAATAAAATTTTACTTTATCTGTTTCCTTGCTAGACAATATAGATTGCATTTCTATAAAGTGAGAATCCAATGAAAGTAATAGATCAGGAATACTACCTTTATTCATATAGTTAATAAACATATCTGGAAACATGTTTGATCCAGCTTTTTCCGTTGCTTGTTGTTGCTTCCACACGAGTAAAGCATTTTCAAGATTAGAATTTGAAAAGATACCTAACTGAAGATTGACTGTTTTGGTAATTTTATCTACAGCAAGTTCTTCTACTAAACTCATAGGTTTTCTGATTGTTAATTCACGATGAGCACATAGAAAAGACCAAGAAGTAACAGATAAAGCATTATAAGTTTCTGAAATAAACGCTACTGTATTTTCAATCTTATTTGCTTCATCAACATACACATTATGATGGTTTATATTAAAACCTACTAAAAGATAGGGTAGATAGGCCAATACAAAATGTAAATCTAAATTATCCTTAACTGCTTTTGGTAATTTTTCTATTATTTGTCTCCCTCTTAAGATATCAACTCTATCTGGTATCTGTCCTGAAATTGCATACATGACAGTTCCAACTGCCATTTCCCATCTTTGAGTTTTACTTCGAGCAAGAGGGTCAATATTCAAATTATTGAAATCTTGAATGAAATTTTCTGAACCAAAAACTTGAGGATTTAAATCCCTAGCTTCATTTACCACTTCCTGAATAGAAATCTCAGTATTGGCAGGAATTTTTTTATCCATTATTCTAGTAATTGAAGTATCAAAAAAACGAACCTTTTCCATATTAAGCCTTAATAATATTTCTAATTATTTCTATTATTCCTTCCTTATCCAACTTAAAATGGCGAGCAAGATCTTCTAACTTGCCAGTAGTACCATATTCAAAACCATGCCCGATTATTTTCGAAGGGAAGCTCACTCCGTGTTCCATTATCGCTCTTGCTACATTTGATTGTAAAACTTGAGCCGATCCGTTATAGACAGTTAATACTGGTTTGCCACTTGGGAACAGCTTAGTAAAATTTTCATCTAAAGATTTGTGATCGATAATATTTATAACCTGTATAGATAAACCAGTTGCATCAAGATGAGTTGCTGCTTCTATACTTGGTCCAGTTGTGAATCCACTAGCCACAATAGTTACTTCTGATTCTCTTTCAGATTTAAAAGGAACATAGTAGCGAATATTTTTATTGTCTTCGTTATTTCGTACAAATGGTTTTATTTCAGATCTGTGCACTCTTACGAAAACGGCACCTCTGCTTTCTCCAATGGCCCAATTTAGACAATTATATAAATCTCTAACATCTCCTGGTTCTAACATTGTTACTCCAGGTAAACTTAAAACAGCGCCTGGTTGACAGGTCCCCATTAAAATATACACAGTTTCTTATATGATCTAATATTTTAAGGGGGTGATTTATTTGAAAAATGCAATTAACAAAGAAGTTAAAGAGGAAATATTAACTAAAGTTAAAGCTGGTG